>Ga0208242_100014_pt1 | contig 377655 bp, 386 predicted proteins | sample SubbioAug_CSW13A_FD_184825 | JGI IMG/M metagenome (GOLD analysis project Ga0208242, IMG submission 184825) | Serpentinite rock and fluid subsurface biosphere microbial communities from McLaughlin Reserve, California, USA - CR12Aug_CSW13A (SPAdes) | ecosystem: Environmental > Terrestrial > Deep...
TGTGTTGGATATGAGTGGAGATAGTTATCGAATTAAAAAAACGATGTCTTGGTTAAACCAAAAAACGCATCGCTGAGTGGACCATTTTTCATTCGCATCGTGGACCATTTTTCACTTGACATAAACATCAAAAAAGTAACAAAAAGTGTAAGTAAGCTTTGAAATCCAAATAGAATGATTAATCCTATGAATAAACTAAATCCTGCGAAGACTTTTTGAGAAGGATGATTCTTGAATAATTCTAAACCAAAAGCACATAGGATTGTATATGCCCACAATACGAAACCAACCCATAGTGGTAAACTAGTAAGTAGAAAAATAAGAATAGGTTGAACATGAATAGCAATAAAGATTAGTCTTGCTTTTTTTCTTTTTGAGTAGTATTCATCAGTTCCATAGGTTAGATTCGCAATTACACCACCAGTGATGTCTATTGTGAGGAGTAATAAGATCACTTGATTAAATAGTGGAAGTGAACTTAAAAAATCATTGTAGAAAACAAAAGCGAATGTTGTTGACACTGTTGCGAATAATATTATGAACAATATTTCAATTGGCCTTTGAGTTTCCCCAAGGATTTCATGAAAGAATTTTGGTATTTTAATCATAACTGCCTCCTTTACTTTCTGATAATAGATTACATAAATAATCAACGTTTAACTCCCATAGTCTTTCATAATGAGGCGGTCTTTCATCTAATAAAGCACTCAAACCATACCCATCTAAACTCATTAAGAGTATTTCTGAGACAGTTTCACATGTGTCTTTATCCGAATCTGTTAGTTTTGAAAGTTCACTAGAAATGACTTGAATGATCTTTTCTTTCTGTCTTAATATGAGATTTTGATACTTTTCATTGTGTAAAGACATGGTATAAAGCTGAAACATTACAATGTAAATGGTACGTTCTTCATAAATTAATTGGTAAACACCCTTACCAATGAACATCAAAAACTCTTTTACATTCTTATAGTTGTGTGATGATATTGGTTCTAGCATAGATTGTAGGATTGTAGCAAAAACTTCATCTAAAATAATATCAACAGATTTGAAATGGTGGAAAATATTACTTTTACTAATATTGAGATGATCTGCAATTTTTTGTGTACTAATTCCTTCAATGCCCTCTTCTGCTATCAGTTTTAATGTAGAAAAAATAATATTTTTCTTCATCTCTTTACCTTTTATAATTCTTAAATCAGTCATAGTTATCAAGTTCCTTATATGCATTATAAAACAAACCTACCGATTGGTCAAATTGTTAATTATAAAAAGTTCTTCAATGAGTCTTGAAGAACTACGTGAACCAATTAAGTGATTAGCTTGCTGTAAAAGCATTATCCAATAATCTTGTATTTAAGCAGCCTAATAACTTCTTCAACATCACTGTCAGAATCTACAGAGATAATTATAGTAGTCCCCTCCGCATATCTCTTAGCATTTTCAAGAAGTTTTTTAGTATGATCACGGACATCAGCTGAAGATAATATACTTGAAACTATTTTTTCACCAAATGTGAAAGATAACTTAAAAGAGCCATCATTTACTACTAGAAAGAATATGTTTCTATTTGAATCTAGATGCTTTAAAAGCCAACCAATCTTTTTACCATAATACTTCCATTCTGTATGAATATTAGGGCTCATTGAATTGAGGTTTTCCAAAATCTTAACATAGCGAGTATACGAATCTTTCAATGCTTCAATTAGCATTTTATCGTTTGGAATCAAATCTTTCTCAATAAATACTATTTCTTCCATATATAGTCCCCCGAATTATTTAAGTATAATCAACACTGATATCTTCTCAAAGTGATTCTTTCTGAATTCATTCATTCAACAACCACTGACACTGGATAGTGATCAGACAAATACACTCCATTATGAACATCTTTCCACTTCTCAACAAATTTTAACTCAACATCACCTCGTACAAAAATATAATCTAATTGTGGTGAAGTATCATCCTGTGAAAATCCATTATCATAGAAATAACCATGATACGTAATTCCGATATTTGTAGTCAGACATTTAAACTCAGGATATGATTTGATAACTGACATCTCTTCTGATCCAGGTAGAGCATTAAAATCTCCTGCAAAAATTGTTACACATTCCTTGTACATTGAAGGTGAAGTGATAATACTCATAACAAGTTCAAGTTCTTTACTTCTTGCAACTGAACTAATATGATCTAGATGTGTATTCACCACTCTAATGATCTTTCTGCTTTCTCGTTCCATTAAGTAGCACTGTGTACAAAGTCTTGGGAAAACACTTTGCTCTGGGTAATGACTACCTGCAACATGCGGTGTATCTGAATGCCAGAAATGATCAAGTGCTATCAATGTAAACTTATCTCTTCTATAAGCAATACTCACTTGCTCACCATCAAGATTTTCATCACGTCCACAACCTACGATGATGTAATCAAATAGTGAATCATTCAACCATAAAGCTACATGTGACATTACTTCTTGAAAGCAAACAATATCCGGCTTTTCATCTTTTATTTTCTTCAAGATATATGGCTTTCTGAACTCAAAATTATTCTCTTCGTCTACTCCACAATCACATCTAATATTAAATGTTACTATTTTCATATCGTTTACCATTGTAGGAAATGAATTTCATCCTACACCTAATTATATTCATATGACACTATCTCTTTTAAAGCATGATAATCACATTAAAGTGACATCAAATAGTTTACATATTTCACAGTTGTCTTCAATGCTGCACTTTAAGATATCTCGTTAAAAACAGTAATCATGTTTTTACCGTGTGATTTTGAAAAATACATCGCTTTATCAGCTTTAACAATTAAATCTGACATTGACTCAATACCATAGTGTAATCCAATACTTAGAGTTATTTTTATACTTTCAATTTCCATGTCGAATCTATCTTTACCTACGTTCACTTGGATTCTTTCGGCAATTGCTTTAGCATCATTCTGCATAGTGCCTTCTAAAATTATTAGAAATTCATCACCACCGTATCTAATAGCGATTTCATTATTGCGGATTGAATCCTTGATTCCTCTAGCAACAGTTCTAAGAACTTCATCACCCGCTAAATGTCCATAATTATCATTGATGTCTTTAAAACCATCAATATCTATGAATATTAAATGTAGATTCCGATTATTGGTGTTAGAAGAATTCATATATCTTTCAAGGAAGTAGTTCTTGTTATTTAAGCCTGTTAGATCATCAATGAATGATCTTTCAATTAGCAATTCCTTCTCTTTTAGTAAGCAATATGCTTATTAGTAACATCAGTGATATGAAGAATTTTTGATGGCCCATTTTCATTGAACTGAATCGGAGACTGAGACAGGAGAAGATGGTGCAACTCATTATCTACCTGTATGGTTACTTCATATTGAAAATAATCCTCTTCAAAGCTATACTCTTTGATAAATGAGTTAATTTTCATTTGCTCATCGCCCTCGAAATCTTTCAGGATACTTTTTGCGGCATGGTTAATATTAAGAATATTCATGTTACTGTCGATCAGTAAAATCCCTTCATTTGAGTAAAGAAACAAGTTTTCATAAATTGTTTCGATAGTAATATTCAGAAATCTAAACTTGATTATGGCAAAAAACAGGAACAGGATAAATATCAAAATAGCAATGTACATCAAGGAAATCTGAGGAGGTGTTTTCAACAAAACAGGTAGAACATATTCTGACAATATACTTACGGTAGTGGCGATTGAAACCCCAATTAATGTGAACTTAAGTTGACTTTTAACTAACGATTTTTTCGTAGTGCGTAAATATTGAATGATAATATAGATAGACACTATCATTGGAACAGTGAAAATGAAGGCCATTAATGAACCAATGAACAGGCTTTCTAAACGCCAAAAATTTGGATCTGAGAAACTGAGTGGATAAAAATATCTCGCAATGATAGTTGCAGTATTCAGAAACACGCTCAGATAAAACAGTAAATCATATTTTCTATTCACCAATCGATAAACAAAATTCAAAAAGGTGACAGCCATATTAAGCATCAATATGAAATAGAGTGATTTAGCTATGAAGTTAAGCACACTATTTTGAATTACGAAACTGCTTGAGACATCAAGAATCATCCAGACTAATATAACTCCTAAAAATATCAAAAAAGATTGATTAATTATGTCCCCCTTCTTAGTATTCACAAAGATATAACTCCAGATAAATATTAGAATGGTATAGATAAAGATAAAGTACAGAAATTGAGACATGGATCATCCTTTCTGATGAGAATACAGAATCCTAAGAAACTGCTTTTTGCAACCTTTTGTTAATATTGCTTCATTGCTATTTTGATAAAATGTATACTATTTAATTACTTAATTAGGTAAGTATACCCTCGAAATACTAATCACTATAATGATCTAGAAATTCTCTTCTTTAGGCTTCTAAATCTATTATTCAGTGTTCTCCATTCCCAGAACCACATTGATGAAAACCAATACTATTTCAGGATCAAACTGAGACCCTGCACATCTATTTAACTCTGTGATGGCTTCCTCTTTACTAAAAGGTGTGCTATAAGTTCTTTGTTCTGTCATTGCATCATAAGCATCACTAACTGCAACTATTCGTGCCATTAGTGGTATTTCTTCACCTTTTAATCCATTCGGATAACCTTTCCCATCATATCGTTCGTGATGTGACAGCACTATATCCGCAATTTCATTGTATTCAATTGTTTTCGCGAGAATTGAAGCACCTTTTGCCGGATGTAGTTTCATTATCTCCCATTCTTTTGCATCAAGCTTACCTTCTTTGTTAAGAATAGTTTCATCAATACCGATTTTACCAATATCATGTAGAAGGCCTGCTACCCTCATCTTATCTACTTCTGATTTACTCATGTTAATCTGACGGGCGACTGCTTCACAAAGCTTCCCAACTCGCTCAGAGTGTTTCTTCTCTCTTTCACTTTTCGTAAATAGAGTTTCCATAATCACATTGACAGTATTACTTCTTCGACTGTTTATATTATAAAACTTTCTATTGTTGACAAATGCTTCTGCTTCTCTATGAAGATCATCCAATGAATCTTTTTCTTTTCTTTGGATTCCATATCCCCATGAAATAGAAATGATTTCATCTTTACCTGATTTCCTAAGATCTTTATCGAACTCCAGAGTCAGTAAATCCATATATTGTTTAACTTCAGATTCATTTTTACCAGACACTAAGATGGCAAATTCGTCACCTCCGACACGAGCAACTGCACCACCATCAATGACGAGAGTTGCCAATCTATCTGCAATCTCTACTAAAACTTCATTGCCTTTAACTTGCCCAAATGCGTCATTAAAAGTTTTAAACCCATCTATATTACCTAATAAAAGAGAGATAGGGAAATCGCTACTTCTAACTCTTTGATCAAACTGGTCGTCAAAATACCTTCTATTGCCAAGCCCAGTCAAATAATCATGTGTTGCTAAGAATTCGTTTTCTTTTGCGATGATTTCTCTTTCTGTAACGTCGAAAATAATCGAGAAAAGAACTTTCATTCCTCCATATTCTATTGTGCTGCTGTATACATCAACAACTCTAACTTCGCCACTTTTTAACAGATGTTGAGAAGAAAGATATTTTCTACCATTACTTAAAGCTTTCAAATGCAACGAACTAATTTCTTCCATTTCTAATGTGCTTAAATCTTGGATTTTCATGTTTAAGAATTCTTCTTTAGAGTAACCATAAAATGCTCTAGCCGCCTTGTTTGACTCAATAATGTCCCCTGAGGATGGTTCAATTAAAAGCATAGCAGCTTCATGATTATTGAACATAGACAATGTTCGATCAAGTAAACGCTTTGTTTCTTCCTCTTGTTTTTTACGATCTGAAACATCTAGAATTATTCCTTCAAGAGCAACAACTTCGCCATTTTTGTCATAAACTCCCTCACCCAGTTCCATGACCCATTTTCGATCTCCAGTTGCAGTTGTGATCTCATATTCATATTTAAAAGGTAGTCTCATACTGATTACTCGCTCCCACTCTTTCCACCAAGTTTCACGATACTCAGGAATAATCAGTGTATTATAGGATATATCTTTGTTATTAACTAGGTTTTCAGGAGAGTATCCAGTCAACTTAATGCAACCATGAGAAGCAAAATGCATAACTCCATCTCGATCGTAATCACGACTAAATGCCATTCCTGGAAGATTTGACAAAATTACAGATTTACTGCGCTCACTTTCTACAGTTATTTTTGCGGTTCTTTCAATCTCATCTATTTGTTTTTCAATATTACTAAAAAGGTTATTGATAACCAACACAAATAGAGTCCCTAAACTTTGAGTTGTAATGGCCATAATATACCATGAACCCTTGTATAAGATTATTGCGAGATTATCCAAAAACCCAAAATGGAGGAATATTGAAATAACGATAAAAGTTAATAAGCTCATATAAATAAAATATACACTTTGCTTTCTATTTAGCAAAACAGAAGCTAGTCCAAATGATGAAAATATTACAAGTAGTCCTGCACCCAAAGGGCCGGTGATTAGAAGTAGCATTAAACCTAGCAAGAAAATGCATAGGACAAAAATATATCTCTTTCTCAATATGCTAATACGATCGCTTAATAGTAATATCAAAATAACAAGGTATGATAGTAATTCTAAAACTCCAGCAACAATATTGTTTTCCACAAAAAACAAGTAAGCTCCATAAGTAATGGGAAATAGACCAATGATAATAAATAGGATAGCAAGTTTATAAAATGCTTCATTTTTGTAGTATCCTAAGTCCTTTTTCCCTTCTAGATTATTTTTATAACTAGATACTCCAAAAAGTAAACTAGAAAAAACTTTATAGTATTTGGAAGATTGTTTTGTAAATAGATCTTTGAATTTTTTGTTCACTTTCTTGCCTTTCTATAATAATCATGAGTATTCAGTTATATTTACTTTGTAATTTTCATTTGATATAAACATCTTAACCTTGATAATCTTTGATATCACTAGTGGTTTAGAAATATTTCAATTCTCATTTAAGTTATTTATAGGACACTGTTCTAGAAGTTGCCAGCTTATTGTTGATAAAATTAAGGAATTCATCTTTCTCTAGATCATTTGTAAAAGCACTTTTTGGCAGCAGGTACGCTTGGACTGAACTAATATAGATATAAATAATTTTTTCTGTTACCACAATCTTTTCAATCATTGCATATTTCGTCTTATTCTCAGCGTTGTGTGTGAATTCATAAATAAAATCATCATCGAACTTTAGTATTGTGTTTTTGCTGTAAGGAAGTTTACCTTCCTTTTTCAGATTCTGAATTCCTTTTTTCAAGAACATGAAAATTACCTTTTTACTAAAAATAATCCCTAGAATTGAAATAATCACTGAAACCAAAGTTGCAATCAAAACAAACTGTAAATCTGAATCTTCGTTAATAAAAATGGTAATAGAAATAAAACTTATTAACGGAATAATAAGTCTATAAAGTAGTAAAAGTTGTTTCCCATTAGAACTATTTAACAAATGATACATATTGAATTGTAAATAATCATCTTCATCTAAAGCTATTTTAAATTCAAACATATTTCTTCCCCTTGAGTGATTAATAAATGGTTAAACTCCAATCATAATCTATAAATTATCAGGTACGCTTCAAGATGTAATGTGTTTATATATGTGTATATTATATATTAAATCAGATGTTGACAATATATAATTACTTCACAAAGTATTGGAAAAGAAGCAAATAAAGCATTAAATAGACGTTTTGGGGTCTTATATGAGTTAAGTATTAAAATGCTTGATTTTTAAATACGGTATTATCCTAAAGAGTAAAATGAGTTATTATAAAGTGAATCATTATAAAACAAGAAGTAATATCTTGGTTGTTAATAGAATATCATTACTTTTTCAGATATTGTGTGAGTATATTGAACTACAAGTAATTGAACACTATCTTTGTTTGGAGTTGATTGTACATATTTGTTTGTTAAGAAAGGAAACATTCAACATGGAATACAAAAACACTTTATCATCAGCACAAAACTATGCTAAAAATGGAAAACTTGAAGATTGGATTCATACTTTTTTAATGTCTAATGGAAATAATGTAGCACTTTCTGATGGATTAAAACTATACAACAGATTCTTTTTAGGACCTTTAAAAATGCCATTAGCACTATTCACTCGCTGTTGTGGCCCTGAGGAAAACATGAAATGGAGAGTCGATCAAGAAGGTTTTGAAAATAGAGTTACAAGGCTTGAGAATACTATTAAAATTGAAAAGGATATGCCTCCTCTTATTGTTCAATTTGTGAATGATGGATTTGAGTTAAATGATGGAAATCATCGTTATGAAGCATATTCACGTCTTAATATACAAGAAATTGATGTTATTATCTGGATTACTGAAAAACATGATTATGAACTGTTTCTTTCAAAATACTCTAAATACATCTAGATAAAAACCTACATTAGTTTTAAAGGAAATCTGATTTGTACATATACACATTACATACATCAATTTTCATATTTTAAAGTTCAAATAAATAGACTAAGGCTAATTCATCATCATAAACATGAGGGACATTCTCAATCACTGAATAAGCATTACCTACACAATCTTCGATGACTGCTGGCCAAAACTGTAATGCTACAGGATTTTTAGGATGGATTGTTAATTCCCACTTCCCTTTGTGTAAGTTAAATACTTCCTTTGCTACAGTTTTTCCAATACCATTTCTTCGATATTTTTTCATAATGAAAAACTCAGACATAAACAATGTCTCATTGTCTTTTGAAACATAGCAATGACCACATACCATAACAAATCCAGCTAGCTTTCCATCAACTTTGATAAAGTATGGAAAACGTCTGTTTTCTGTCCAGTAATAATCAAGATAAGAATAACCATATAATCCTAAAGAGTTTACATCAGTATTCTGAAATTCAGAAAAGTCATATTCATAGAGTTCAATCAAATTACCTAAGATGGTTTTCTCTGCCTCTAAAACAGGAATTACTTCAATTCTCATATCCCAGTATTTCTCCTTAATAAGTTCGTTTCTAAGTAGCATTTTTACTTACCAATACTTAAACATTCTTCCCTGCAATTCTCCCAAAAACAATACATTCAGTAATCGAGCAACTTCCTAATCGACTTGCTCCATGTACTCCTCCAACAACCTCACCTGCTGCAAAGAGATTCTTTATAATTTGATTGTTAGAATCTAGTACTTGAGCATTCGCATTGACTGAAAGTCCCCCCATAGTAAAGTGAACTTTTGGCCACAAACGCATAGCATAAAATGGTGCAGTTTCAATCGGTTGAGCAGAACTTACTATTTGCTTATTAAAATCATCATCTTTGCCTTTAAGAACAAACTCATTGTATCTAAGAATAGTTTCATTTACTTCTTTAGGATCCATTTCATAATGATTAGCTAAATCTTCTACAGAATCAAATGTTTTCACAACACCTCTTGAAATAGCTTTTGAAATATCCCACCCAGAATGTTTAACAGCTGATTCATCGGCAATACCCACACATGGATGATTAATTCTTAACATGGCATCTGCTGATTGTTTGCGATCACCCAACTCATTCACAAATCTTTTACCAGTAGATGGATCTACAATAACTCCATATTGAAACAGTATATAATCCGCAAACAACGGTCCATGACCAAATCCTTTTTCATCAGGTGAAGCCCATGCCCCAAGTTGAATCTGTGATAAATGAATGGATCCTGCACCGATGTTTAATGCTGATTTTAGAACTTCAGCTGTCGCAAATGGTTTATTAGTTGTTTGAATACTTTCATCGAGTCTTGGATCTTGAATGGAGCGAAAAGCAACATCTGCGCCATATCCTCCAGATGCTAATATAATACCTTTGTTTGTTTTTATTTTTGTAGGAATGCCAGTGTTGGTTTTGTAATCATAGTCCTTTAAAACAACACATCCTATCACTTGTCCTAAGTCATCAGTTATTATAGATTGAAAATAAACACTGAACTGTATAGGTATTTCCAGCTCATTAATCTTATCCACCATCTTTCGAATGATTGTTCCACCAGTAACACCAACAGGTGTATAACATCGTGCAACACTATGGCCACCAAAGATATCTACTCTATCTAAATATGGGACACCTAGTGTATTTATAGTCCATTCAAACGCTTCCTTCGCATTATAAACAACAGTATGTAAAAGTTCAGGAAGATTGATCCCAAGTCCTGCTTTTATCATGTCATCATACATGAGTTGTTCACTATCCTGTATGTTCCATTTTTCTTGAAGTTTAGTACTAGGAGCTGCTATCCCTCCATCACTGATGATTGAGTTTCCACCATAGCTTTTCATTTTTTCAATAACAAGGACTTGTTTGTTTGAAAGAGATGCTTCAATTGCTGCAGTTAAACCTGCAAACCCACTTCCAACAATTAAAACATCAACTTGTTCATCCCACATGATTTCTTTTTTCATATTTCCTCCATTTGATTAGATCACTTTAAGTATTCTATGAAGTAAAGAAAGTATATTAAATTCTCATAGAATTCTAAAACTTAATCCTTATTGCCATTTTTTAAGCAAGCAATAATTTTAAAAAAGATGAAATCTACATCACATCATTTTATGAAACAAAAGAATCTTCTGACATCACGATAATTGTAAACATTAACATAATCAAAAAATCGATTTGATCTTCTTTGACGCTGACTACATAGGAGTATTTCTTTTGTTTACTTCTGGTGATACTTAGCACTTCTTCCTCATTCCTTAATACTGTAAATCGCCAATACCCCTTTACTCTAACATCTAATTCTTTTTGTGGAACAATAATTCCACCCCAAGTTGATTTAGAGTATACTTCAGCAATTAACTCATTATTCTGAGTAATAACATGCTTCTGTTTAAACCCAAAAACTGTTTTTGAGTTCATAATCACTTCATTGTGGATATTCAATAGAGAACGTTTGGTTTGAAAAAAAGAGGAGCGGTGTCGGTATACTAAGTTTCCTTCATGATCCACTAAATCATATTGGTTGTTGAAAAGAAATTTTGCCTTAGGAATGAATAGTTCAATCATTTGGTGCCCCTTTGGGTGTAATTAGGATTCTAATGAAAGTAATTAACATTTTTGAAAACAGATTGTAATTTATAACACTTTACTTTTTAACTTGTGCAATTAGTATCTCATTTCTCCACGCATAGGTATCTTGTTTGCGAGTTGTAAAATATTCTTTTGCTTTTGGTCCATAAAGTCGGCTAACAATTGATGCCAATTCTTCAGATGACTTGTATTTTGATAGATAAGTGAATCTATGCACCTTTACTAAACCAACAAGAGGAATACCTGAAAAGACTGTACTGTCTTTTTGCTCAAATTCATCTGGATAACTTGAAAGGAATATTTGCTGATTATTAATACTTGTTCCATGCAAATGATCTGTGATCTCTCCACACAACGCTTCAGGTATAGATGCCATCTGAATTAGATAGCCATTATTCTTTAGTACACGATATGCTTCATTGTGATTTGCTTCTGCCCATGAAAAAACTACGGCATCAAAAGTGCTATCAGCAAAAGGAAGATTATCACGATCTCCATATGTATACTCAATATTATCAATGCCTAATCTTTGTATTTCATTTTTCCCAAAGTTAATGACTGAACTATAGACATCTGTGCTATGAACCTTTTTTGCCTTTTTCGACAATTCAATTGATGATCGTCCTGTTCCTGCTCCAACATCCAATACATTCATATTAGAAAAGTCAACTAAGGTATGTAGTTTACTTATGAGTCCAATGGTCGATATTGCAAACTCATGATACAAATCTGGGAATCTACTGCTTAGCCAATCAAATTCAAAATATCCAGGCACAGGATTTTCTTCGTCAAATATTCTCCAACTTCCAGCTTCAGCTGCTTCCATTTCATATCCAACTGATAAAATATCTTCAATATTCAATCGATTTTTCTCCTTTTGAACCTTTATAGGGTGTCAATCTTTCTTGTTTAAACATTATCTCGACATCGATCTGCAATTATTATAGTGTATATTATCATTACTTCCCCTCCCTTTATAAGTATCTACTCACTTTAGAAACTATACTTTGTACTGTTTCTACTCATAATTAAATATATAGCAACTCAAATATAAAAACAATAAAAGACGAAGATTAATTAGCATCTACGTCAAAATTTCATGTATTAAAGCATTAAATGATTATAAGATTCTAAATAATATTATCGATTCTTATGAGATTTTCTAAATTCTCCAAACCCAATGAATACAATCCATAAATAAGCTAAAGTCTTAGGAATCATAAGCATTCCTATAAGCATGTTTACTTGTGCCCAAAGAACAACAGGGATGTAGAAAGCAAAGGATAAGACAACAGCAAGTGCCATCTTCTTAGCATTATTGTCATTATGCTGAACACCACTTCTATAAAGAAGTGCGATCATTATAATACCCATAATTGCAAAAGGAATGTTTCGGTATATTGCCCAAGTAATGGATGAGTCAGACACAAACCATTGATTTTGCGGGAAGAAACAAAGCACGATTCGTATGATTGCAAGAGTCCACATTGTAATATCAAGTTTAAGAACATTAGTAATCGAATAACGTTTCTTCCAAAGTGTATATAGAACTAAATAGAATATCGTCATTGTAATTGAAGTAACAAGTTTACCAAAACCAAGGGATACTACGTGATCTTCAAATCCTGTAGTCTGCAAAGCAATGATTCTAGGAATTAGATGAAAAGCATCACCAAAGCCCAATGTTACTGCCATGATTCCAAACCATTTAAAATAGTCATTGTTGTTGGATTTCTTAATCATAATCAAACCAATAATCACGACAGTTGTAAGATATGAAACATGAAATATAGGTTCCATAATTGCTTGCATATGATTCTCCTTTAAAAGGGGTGAGGTTACTTAAAGATTCATTATAGATGAGACATATGATGTTGTCTATAAGTCCCTTATAGTATTAGGTTTAACTTCTTCAAACATGATATTAGCTTTAAACACTATTTGTTAACATCGACCTCTATTTTCACTACCTCCAATTATGTCTCATAATCAATAAGTAAAATATCGACTTACAAAGCTCATTATCGAAATGTTTTGATTTAGTCATCAATAACTCATCTTGAAGCTATGCAGCAAAACCAACATAATTTTATAGTCACTTCCTGCATAAATAAGATGCAAATAGAGAGTTTTTGGAGTTCAATTTGAGATAATAATTGTGGGTTATAAAAAATAGAACCTCTCTAATCATCTAGAGACACAAAGTAAAAATACTTAAAGAAACGATTTCAATCCAAATCTTGAATATTCATTTTAACAAGTTGCTTTTTAAGTATATTCCCATCTCGGCAAGCGAAGTAAATTACCATGAGAACTAGTGTAGGGATATTTCTAATTAATAAACCAGTTACAATGAGCCATAAAATACCCCAACCTGAAACAATCTCGAAAACTGCACGTCCAAAAACAATAATTAGAGAATAGAAAAAACTGATAAATGGTAGTGTAAGTCCGTACCATTCACTATTTTTCTTTGAGAGAATAATCTGTAGCCAGATTATTCCAACAATAATCAAAAACCCAAAAAGATCCATTTATTTCTCCTCCTTTTTTACTTTCCTGTATTCAGATATCAGTATTTTTGCAGTATCAAAGTCGACTTTCTCATTAATAGCGAGCCGCTTAATCAGTGAAATGTATGGCTCACTGCTTGCATCCTCACTAATTTGTATCTTCTGAATCAACTTATCAAGTCTTAATCTCACCGTTGGATATGTAACACTATACTGATTTGCTATTTCTTTTAGGGAACCAGATGCTAAAAGGAATTTTTTCATAAATGATATGTCTTCATCATCAAGATTTATCATCCACTCAGGAACAATTTCTATAGCCATAGTTAGATCTCCTTTAATAATATTAAGCATATACTATAATATTATTAAAATCAATATGTAATTTAACGTTAATAAAAAAACTATATTATAAAGCTTAAAAACTATATAATCATCTATAAAACTCTAGTTCCCATTATCACTTTTTTTAACTTTTTCTTTTACCCATATAGCGAATTGCTTCATCTTTAGGTAGTGGAAATGCAAAGAAAAATCCTTGTACATAATCACTCATTAATTTTTTTGCAATTTCAAGGTGATCTGGATTTTCTACTCCTTCTGTCAAAATTGCAAATCCAACATTAGCAAAAGATTTTGCTATTCCCTGAATAATTATCGAGTTCTTCTCTTCTTTCATTGACTTATACACAATACTTTTATCAATCTTTATGACACTAACAGGTAGCGAAATGATGTTAGTTATGTTCGAATAACCTGTTCCAAAATCGTCAATACAAAATCTATATCCATATTCTCCAAGTTCGTTTAAGATACTATTTACTTCCTCTAATTGATCTATAAAAATACTCTCTGTGATTTCAATATAGATTTTTTTCGCGTCTACACCATAATCCTTTAGCAAATTATTCATATTAAAAATCAACTCATTGTCTATTACTTGAGAGTTTGACATGTTCAGTGAAATGAAATCAAATTGAATATCACTTTCAATCAATCTATTAATGAAAATGCAGACATTTTCTATGACGAAATAATTTAAATCTGGCATGATACCTATTTCTTCTGCAATAGGAATAAACTCTCCTGGGCTTATTACACCAAGCTCATCATGTTTAAGTCTCAATAGTGCTTCAGCCGCAGTAAATCTATTTTCCTTCATTGAATAAATTGGTTGGAAATAGACTTCAAACTCTTTTTCTTTTATAGCTTTCTTAATGAAGGTTGAAATTAAATTTTTCCTAGCAATAGTTTTAATTGTACTATCGCTAGACTCAATAACTTTTCCCTTCCCTTGTTTCTTAGATAAACCAATCCCGTACTCCAAAACTTGAACAATTTCGCCTAATGAGTTTGCGTGTTTTGGATAATGTAACACACAAATACTAGCACTAAGTTCTAAATGAATGCCTTTGATGATCCAGTTTTTTTTGAGAACCTCAATCAAAGCCTCTTTTTTGTGTTTATTTGATTCTTGTTCTTCTATTAGAATTACAAACTCATCTCCACTATATCGATAAACATTACCTTTGGGTGCGAGCTTTTGTAGTTCCTTGCTTATTGCCTTTAATAATGAATCCCCTATTTGCTGTCCATAATTATCGTTTACATCTTTAAAATCATCCATACTCACTAGAATAATTTCTAACTCTCTTTTTCTTATCATATAATCTGTTAATTCTTTGGTAAATGCTTTGCGATTATTTATTCCAGTCAGCATGTCTACATAAATCATCTTATTTTGAAAATAGAGATATGAAATTAAAAGCCCTGCAGTAGCAGCTGATCCAGTCAATATAGTATGAGGGAAAAACCCTTGGATTATTTGTGCAAATATAATGAGAATAGGAAACGACAACAATACACGCCTCATATTTCGATCAATTCTTTTTCGACCGATATATATAATTGCTATTATTGCAAATGCATATAAGTTCGATATAAGGTATACAATGAAAAATCCATCCCCAAAGACAAAGCCTCCTGACTCGTCAAAATGATATATTAGTTGTGTCAATGGATTTGAGAACACAAACAATAAGTACACTGAATTAAGAAGTAGTGAAGCTTTCAAATATTTAATTACATTTACTTCACCTTCCCAAATCACAGCAAATATGTACAGTAGAAAAATATTTGGTAGCAATGGAACTGAAAGAAAATATAATATTTGAACGATATGATTCATATAAATTGGAATAATCGAATAATTTTCGATTGCCAGTATTGAAATAATTGATATTACAATCTGCACTAAAACAAACCATAAATTAAAAATAAACAATCTATTTTTCAGACTATATGTAGTACTATATTCCCTTGAATACTGTATCAATATAATTATAAAGATTAAAGAAATATACTCGGGGACGATATTCCAATTCATTTAGTCACCTCTTTCATGCAATATTCAATTAGCAAATTAATCAAGGTTAGATTATAACGTATTTCTCACCCAATAGTTGAATGAGAATTCATGCAACTTCTGGATCAAGTTTGGTTCATACTCCTTGATTAACGACTTCAAGATCTGTGTATTCTTAGGATTTAACCCAATTCAGTTCATAATTTCGTTCTTAAGATTCTATTTTTACTAGTCATATATGAATCTTCTTTGACTAGTCTTATTTATAATTTCTCAATGACTCAATTAGTTCTCTTTTAACTGATTTTTTCTCAAAAAAATCCAGTAACAACACTCTTGCCATGCGATTGGGAACTGCCTTTTTATTCTCCCAACGGTTAACGGTGGAAAAACTGACATGAATTGAGTGAGCAAGCTCTTCTTGAGTAATTTGAAGTTCTCCTCGTAATAATTTTATTGTTTCAGCTAGGTCCATCATTATTATCACCTCTTATAGACAACATTATAGCATACGCTATATCAAGTTTGTTATTAATGGAAATATTCGTCTATACTTTAGGGAGTTTTCTATAAATCTCTAGCAAAAAAAGCGCATATCCTGATTCCTATACGCGAATAATATATTGATTCCAAGATTTCTAGTGCACATTAATAATGATTCCCTCAGAATGTCGCTCTGAAGGACATATTAAAAGTTAATATTGACCCCATATGTGTAAATAAAACTAAGTTGATCCAAATAAAGGGTCATCTTTTTAAATCTTTAATTCTTGTTTTTGATTTAATTTTTCATAATACTTGATAATATGGCTGTTTCTTTTAATCAGATATTGGATAATGATTGTACCTTTTAGTGCTGTCTCCCTAACTTCAATTGGTTTATGACCCTTCGTTTATACGAAATGATTTAAGTTGCTCTGATATTTTTTTATTTTTCAAATTGTGATCATTGATGCGACATTTCAAACCTCTTGACATATTAGTCAAATTCTACTATATTATATCATATGATATATATCAGTTGTTTTTTTATAGGAGAACAAAATAATGCCAGCAACTACTAAATTTTCGAAAGAAACTATCATTGAAGCCGCATTTAATGTCGCATGTCAAGAAGGACTAGATCACATGACTATCAGACTTATTGCAAAACGTATGGGTTCATCTATCGCACCATTATATGTTAATTTTGAAAGCGTAGAAGATTTAAAGAAAGCTGTGATGGACAAGGCTCAAACCATTTTCCATTCCATGATAAAAGCATTGAATCATGATGATTTATTTTTGCGCTATGCCATTGCATCAATCTCGTTTTCAAAAAAGTATCCTAAAATATACAACTATTTTTTACTAAATGAAGACAATCCTTTAGATAGCGAGAAAAATGTAAATATGATGCTTACTACATTACGTGAAAATCCAACATATGATAAGTTTGATAAAGATTCACTTATGAAATTTATCATTTCAATGCAAGCTCTTCAAGTTGGACTTTCCATTATAGCAAGAAAGAGTTTCTATCAGCCTTATCTGAAAGAAAAAGATCTTGTCGAATTACTTGATAAAACAGGGCTTGCACTTATAAATAACTTATTAAAAAATATGGAGACTAACAATGACTAAATCCTATAAAACAGAACGCTTAATATTAAAAACAATAGATGATACAGATCAGGCATTTATTTACAAGCATTTTTCAAATGATCAAGTTAACAAGTATTTGTTTGATGCCGAACCTTTGACTGCCGAAAGCCAAGCCATGGATATCATAAATTTCTATCAACACACAAAACCCAAAAATCAAGAACGGTTTATCATATTATTGAATAGTGACAAAACCCCTATTGGTACCCTAGGGTATCATGCATTAAATCAAAAAGAGAAAACGGTTGATATTGGATACGATTTAAATCCTGATTTCATTGGTAATGGCTATATGCGTGAAGCTCTAACTTTTTTGATTGATTATATAAAAGAAGCATTTAAAAGTTATAGTGTTCATGCATGCATTTATAAAGATAACCTACGTAGTATTCAAGCAGTTGAATATTTTGATTTCATCTATTACAAGGATACCTATGAGCATTTTAGAGGAAATGATTATCTACATCATATTTACAGGCTAAAAATAAACGAGTGAAGGAGACACTATGGCAACAATCATCGGAGTTTATTTTATTATTATCTCTATTTGTGTAAGCATTTTCCAACTCGCTTTAGCATTAAAAGCACCACTTGGTAGTTATACTTTAGGTGGAAAACACGAAGGTGTCTTACCTAAACCTTTAAGAATTGCAGCACTTATTCAAATCGGCATTTTATGGGGATTTGTATATATTGTTTCTTCAGCTTCAAATCTCATTAAAAACCAACCTACTTTTGTAAGTAATGTCCTTATATGGTTTGTTGTAGTTTTCTTCTTTTTTGGTACAATAATGAACCTATCATCAAGCAGCAAAAAAGAGCGTAACCTCTTCGGACCGATTAATTTAATTACTTTTGTTTTACTAATAGTCTTAGTTTCTATATAAAATCAATGTTGTGAAAAATGCAATCACATTCATACGTAGTTTTATCCAAAATAAAAGCAAAAGGATTACAAATATAAAATTAAGAAATAGAAGCTAAATCATCTATGCAAGTGAGTTAGCTTTTCTTCATTTAATCGACAATTTTATACTATTAATTGATATCAGTTATGAAAATCAAGTCGAATTAGATGTCAAGATTTATTATAAAGTCATTAAGTATATTTTGGCCTTATTAAAGCGATTTCTTTCATCTCAAAACATTAAAGAGGTGATTCTCTTTTAAGTGGCATAATCACCACATGCATAGTTACATGGCTAGCTCTGTTATGCGCTTTTTTAAAGAAAGTAATCCGATAGTCTCCACATGGCTAGAGTTATCAGCACAACATACCAATGTTTCAACAGGTTAGATGTTATAGATCTAATATCATTCTTCTTTCCACTATGTCTGTTACAAGTTTAAGTGTCTTTTCTTTACCATCAAATTTGAAACCGAATTTTTCGTAAAAACTAATAGCTCGCACATTATCCTTTAGTACCCAAACTATTACTTTATTGTACTCATTCAACTTCTTTAATGACTCTGAAATAAGTTGAAATCCAACACCACTAGAATAGTACTCACTTAAAACATAAATAGCCATTACTTCTCCTATGTGAGATGATTCTAAGTCTCTGCATTTACCATATGCCGAAAACCCTATTACACTATCTCCTAGTTTTGCTACTAAGGTGTTATCAGAAACTTTATATGCGATTTCAATACATTTATCTAACGTTAGTTTATCAAGATATTCTTGATTAACAATTCCTTTATATGCTTCTTGCCATGATTTCCAATGAACGTATGCTTTACCATGGATCTCATCGTCTGTTTCCATTTCTTTAATAATTATCTTCATGTTTGTCACACCCACATTTTTATATCTTTTTTTGAACTTTATGAAAGTTACTTAAAGTAAAACCCCATTTTACTGCAATGTTAATTACAATGTTTTGCTAAGAAAACAAATCGCTTCCACATGCATAGTATTAACACCACAACATATCACAATAATCAATCTGCTCTTTGAATTATTGAATTTCCAGAGTATATACGTACCCTCTTTTTCCCAACATAGCGATGCTTAATCTTCTCATATTCTTCTTTCGATAAAACCTTATAACGAGAAGGAATGTCTATGACTTTTACAAAAATAGATCTAGTTTCTATAACGATAGAATTCCCTTTAAGGATATCAATGATGAACCTAGCCATTTCTTCTGTTTCCATATGCCAATGAACTCCGCTACCATTTAACTCCAGCATATCATTTGCCTCAGCAGCATATAGAGTTAAATATTCATTGGGATTTATTATTAACATGTCATCATCAATACTTTCAATATTCAGAGTTGGATCGTACTCATTAAGTAATTTTTGTAATACTTTTGCATCCATTGATAATCCCCCAAGACCCTTTAGTCTTTTCATATTAACAACGTGACCACCTCACGTTGAATTGAGGCAATGCCGAGAATGTCCATATTAAACGAGATCAAATTGTACCCTCTAGTGTGAATACATCAACCATTAGCCTAGCGCACAAACTGATCAACGGCATAAAAGCCAACTGACAAACATCATTGCCCCGCCAATTAGAAAGGAAGCAATACTCACCCAATGCCCCAAGTACTGCTTAATTATAATTGCAACATAGTTAAACAAACCGATACCGAAAACAATGCCACCTGCCAAACCGAGGATTATCCAACCGTTTTCCCCTCCATAGGTATTTCCAACTACTATGAGAAAAAGAATGGCGGGCAACAACAAAGCAACTATGCCAAGGATTACCAAAAAGAAATATCCAATTGGATGCTCTGCTTTAAACGCTTCATCTGACGAAGCATAGAAATAATCTTTGTAGTTTTCCGGTGGTGTCCAATTAGAGGGCTTTATTCTTTTCTTGCTCATTTCTAATAATCCTTTGCATCAATGTTTTCTTGATAATCATATTTACTATTAAGTCCTTGTTATCAGAACAATCGCCTCCACATGGATGGAAGTGACTAAACGTCGTACCAATGGCTTTCTGTGTAGTCATGTAAAAACGATTTGTTTTACCGCCCACAAAGAATATGTTTCAATCTGAAAATTCATTGAATAAGACATTCAATTCAGACTCATCGTATATAATCCCATTACTAATAAATCTCTCAATTTCCATAGTTCCATCTTCCATAAATTCTATTTCCCATCTTTGACCCGGAACGGCAATCTCGACCATTATACTCTCAGGTCTTACTTTGTTTAAACGAAAATATATTTTGTTTTCGATTAGACGATTTAGAAAGTTATTGATTGTGTTTATACTTTCCATTTCAATTCTCCTTTTGTTAGGTAAATATTGATAAAGCTAAATGGTTATATCCGAACTAATAATGATATGTTTTCGATATGGGTAGAGGTGACTAAACGTCGTATCAGAACCAACGTTAGTCAAAAATATCATCTTTATGCAATTCCACATATTCCATCAAAAAATCACTTAATGAAGTCATGAGCTGATAAAAAGTATTGTCAGTTTTCTCGTAGTCATCTTTAATTCCCCATTTAATCGCCTCGATAAAATTTTCAGCAAATGCTGATGCGTTAATCGCATTTAATGCATCAACTAAATCATCAGGATGTATGTCCGAATAACAATCAAAGTATCCAGAATGACCTCCATTATTCATCTCAGCATCATACCAGAAAGCCAAAACCGCACTTCTCTGTGTTATAGATAAGGATGGTATTTCACGGTTACATACTTCAAAAATGAATTTGTTCCATCTTGTTGCTTCTGGACTGAGTGTTGTCTGTGTTTGATATGTTTTCTTTGATAAGAGTTTTTTAAGCAGCCCCATACTCTTTCTCCCTTTTTCCCATTTAATAGATTTACTACTTGATCTCCAAAACTAATACGATTTCGATGTGTCGAGTATTAGGAAACATATCCACTGGATATATCGTGTCAAAATCATAATGTGATGACAATTCCTTAAGATTTGCACATAATGTCATAGGATTACATGATACATATACAACCCTAGAAATCCCTAACTCTTTAATCTGCTCAATTACAGAACTTGATAAACCACTACGCGGTGGATCAACGATAAGTACATCTGCTTTCATATCTAAGTCTTTAAGAATATTTGTCACATCACTTGCATCACCTACAAAGAATGAAGCATTTTCAACATGATTAAGTTCTTGGTTTTCTTTCGCGTTAGTAATCGCAATCGGATTAATCTCTACCCCAATCACATGCTTAACACGTGATGCAGCTAAAAGTGAAATAGTTCCAACACCACAATAAAGATCTACAAGCACATCATCTTTACTAAGCTTCGCTAAATCAAGTGCTTTTTGGTATAAACGAAGTGTTTGATGAGGATTTATTTGATAAAAGCTTTGAAGTGATAACTTAAACTTTAAATCTTCAAGCTCATCCACAATTTTATTGGCTCCATACAAGACAATATCTTTACCTTTAAAAATAGCATTACCATCACTGACATTAAGATGAGCTACAACCCCAACAACATTCTTTAACTTTGACAGTACTTCAATTAATGAAGACTTTGAAACTAGTTCAAGTTTAGACACTACAAACCCAACAATCATTTGAGTTTGATCATGATTTTCTTTTAAAACCACATGCTTCACATCCACAAGTTCTTCTTTATGAGGATAGTTTCTTATAACTTCAAGTATATTATTTTGAGTTTGTGTTTGAACATAACATGTTTCAAACTCCACAATCTCATGAGAATTTAAACGGTAAAAGCCCATTTGAAATGGGTTATGTTTTATTGGAACTGCAACTTTATTGCGAGTGTGAAAACGCTGTGGCGAATTTAGTGTTGGTTCAACAACAACATCCAATCCATGAAAGCGAACTTGATCCTTAACAATATTTTGCTTCATGATTGATTGTCCCTCATCACTAAGTGTAATCAGTGGACATCCTCCACAAGCCATAGAAACAGGACAAATACTCTCTATTCGATAAGGACTAGAAACTAGTCTTTCAATGACTTTAGCATATGCAAGTTTCTTCTCAACACGCATGATATGAATTAATGCTTTCTCTTGAGGAAGTAAGTCTTTAACAAGAACAACCATAGAATCAACCTTAACCACACCTAAACCACTATGATGCATATCAATACAGTCAGCTACAAAACGTGCATTTTTTTCTAAAAAGAAAGGACGATTACTCATCATCGCCCTCTTCATCTTCTGTACCTGGATTTAGTGCAGCATTAAGTGATGCTACATATTCTGGATTCTTAGGAGTTGATACTTCTTGAACAACAAAGGCAGTAACTTGTGCTGACTTGGCGGCAATGATATATCGATATGCCTCATCAATTCGATCTTCAGATGTTTTAACATGAATCTCGATGTCATATTGCTTGTTTTCAAGTGACGCTGTAAAGTACTCACTTTGAGGAAGTTTTGAGAAAATAGTGTCTTTAATTGAAACAAGTAATTCACTCAATTCTTCATCCGTAATTGTAATCTCTGTTAACACATTGACTCTTAAAGTAGCAGCTCTTAGGTTTACTACTGATTCAATGATTTGTGGACTGACATTTTCAATCGCAGTAGCAAGCTCAGTGACTTGATTTTTAGTAATCTTTGGTTTTAAGTCTAATGCAAAACGATCTCCAACAACAGGATTACCTGCAATCTCTTGAGCTTCCATAGCGATGTTGTAGAAAATTGTGGCTGGCACAGCTAAAATCGCTAATGACAACATTAACGTAATTCCTGGCCAATAAATTTGAAATTTCTTTTTAGTCATACTACTCCTTATTGTTCAAGAAAACGCTGGCGCACAAGTGCATTGCACTGTGCAGGATCAGCTTGTCCTTTTGACTTCTTCATTACTTGACCAACAATAAATCCAACTGCACGATCCTTGCCTTGTTTAAAGTCGACAACGGACTGCGGATTTTCTTTGATGGCTTCATCAATCCAACCTAATAGTGATGTATCATCACTCACTACTTTAAGATCATGCTCTTCCACTAGGGTTTGAGCATTTTTACCAGATTCTATCATCCATTTTAACACATCTTTGGCTTGTTTGCCTGATATGACTTTATCACTGATTAGATTTAAAAACAAGGCAAAATCATGAGCACTTAAGGTTTCAAATAGTTTTTCACCTAAGGTATTCATGTAGGAGTTAAGTTCAGAGATAATCCAGTTAAGACCAAGACGTGAATCTTTCACATCTTTAAGTACACGAGCACCAAAATCTAGTAGTGTTTTATTGTTAATAAGAATGTTAGCTTCAATGTCATTGGCACCTAAATTAGTAAGGTAATCAAACCACTGTGATGGTGTCCAAGGCAAATTCTTTGAGACATGTTCAATAAATGAGGCATCAAGAAGAATTGGTCGAATATTAGGTTCTGGAAAGTAGCGATAGTCTACTGCACTCTCTTTAGAGCGCATTGCAACGGTTGTTTTTAAGTTTTCATCATAGCGACGTGTTTGCATTAAGACCACTTCACCGCTATCAAGTAAATCATTTTGACGCTTTATTTCAGCTTCAATGGCTTTATCAATATTGTTTAAAGAGTTTAGATTCTTAATTTCAACTTTAGTTCCAAATGCATCTGAACCAGCTTCCTTAAGTGAGATGTTAATATCACAACGCATTGAACCTTCTTCCATCTTACCATCAGTGACATCTGCAAAAATAAGTAGATTACGAAGTGTACTGACATATTCTTTTGCTTCAAGTGCACTACTCATATCAGGTTTTGATACGATTTCAATGAGTGGTACGCCTGCACGATTATAGTCAATAAAAGTATGTTCATCAATATGATATTGTTTTGCGGTATCTTCTTCCATATGGATACGATCTAGGCGAACATGCTTTGTCTCCCCTTCAACAACAATATCAAGATAACCGTCCTTACCAACTGGATGAAATTGTTGCGTAATTTGAAATCCTTTAGGAAGATCGGAATAATAATAGTTTTTACGATCAAACTTGAGTAAAGGATCAATCTTACAATGTGTCAGTACACATGCACGAAGTGCTAGTTCAACTGCTTTTTGATTTAATGTAGGTAATACTCCAGGATGTCCTAAATCAATTTCATTCACATGAATATTTGGAATATCATTTATGGTATTTTTTGATCCTGAAAACATCTTTGATTCTGTTTTTAACTCACAGTGAATTTCTATTCCAATGACTACATCTCTTTTCATAATAACTCCTTTACACAGGACTCAACGGCCAATGCCAACTTAAACATAGTTGCTTCATCTTCAACCTTACATGTGATGTTAATTCCATTAGGAAGTCCTTTTACAGGAAGTGAAGGAATAGTAATTGAAGGTGTACCTGAGAAGTTAGAAATCACCATATAGTTCTCTGCAATAAGATGAGTATTTGATAAGACATTGGTATTTGCCCCTTCAAGAAGTGGTGCACATGATGATGTGGCAGGTGCAATTAACCCATCACACTCATTAAGCATTTTTGTAAACTCATCCACCACCACTCGTCTTACCTTTTGAGCTTGACGGAATAATTTTTCTTGATTTTCATCTTTAAGACCATAGCTACCAATGACAAATCGTTTGCGAATCAAAGGACCAAATCCAACAGTACGTGTTTTAGTCATGATATCTTCAACATCCTCACCATCTTGAGTCAAACCAAAGTTTACCCCAGTTAAGTTAGAATGATTTGCGGTTGCTTCACAGTTCGCAATAATATAGTAAGTTGGTAAACATGCACGAAGTAAGTCTTCGTCCATTGAAATTGATTTAAGAATGGCTCCCTTCTTAACAAGAGCATTACAAACAGCTTCAAAGTTTTTAAGTGTTTCTTCATCATTGACTGCATTCACAACATCTTCAAATATTCCAAACACCTTCCCCGAAACATTATCATTAAGTGTTTCTAAAGTATTAGTTGGACAAACAGGAAGTGTTGTTTGATCAAGAGGATCAACACCTGACAACACATCGCACATGAGTGCTGCTTGAGTAACATTAGATGTAAAGTAACCAACATGATCGAGTGAAGAAGCATAAGGAATAATACCATAGCGAGAAATACGCCCATATGTCGGTTTAGTTCCAACTACCCCAACAAATGAAGCTGGTTTTCTTACACTATCTCCAGTATCTGAACCAATGGCATAATCCACAGCTTTCGCTGCCACAACCACTGCAGAACCAGAAGATGAACCTCCTGCTTGACGAGTTAAGTCATGAGGATTGCGAACAATACCATTGAAAGATGCTGTTCCTGTACCTCCCATACCAAGTTCATCAAGTGATGTCTTCGCAACAATAACACCACCTGCTTGTTTAATCTTATGGACAATCGTAGCACTGTATGGTGGGATATAATTTGAAAGAAGTTTTGAACCACCCGTTGTAAGAATTCCTTTAGTAATAACATTATCCTTCAAAGCTACTGGAATATTACTAAGTAAACCTTCATGAGTTTTCTCATCATTTTCAATGATTGTGACACATGCATTAGTACTAGCTTGAATCTCTTTAAGTTTCAATATTGAAGTTGTCTTATCCATTATTTCACCACCTTAGGCACTAATACATACCCTTCTTTTTGAACATGAGCATTCATTAAAGCCTCAGCTTGTGTGATTTCATGATCGACTTTATCTTCACGCATTTGCGTTAAAGGCATTTCAAAAGGATACACCATCGGTTCTACATGTGTCGTGTCAATCTTTTCAAGAAGTCCTAAAAGATTGATTAAACTCTCAAACTCAATGTGAATATTGTTAACTTCTTCTTCACTTAAACTAAAGTTAAGTTCTGTTGCTAAGGCTAATATTGTTGCTTTGTCCATATTTAATTCAAGTAGATGATTGTAAATTCATCATCATTCGCTTTCTTTTCTATTAATACTAAAGTTGAATTTAAGTTTTTGATATGAATCTTTATATCCATTCTTCGCTCTTCAAAATCATTCACTTCATTTAAAACAATCTGGGTAAGTGCTAACAACTCAGTATAAGTTTTTACATTTGAGTTTACTTCAATGATCATCGTATCAATTCGCTGATTCACAACACGTGCTTTCGCAAACACACCAATTGCTTCTGGAAGTAGTGTTTGAAGTCTACTCTTGAGCTGTAAGAACACACTATGCGTTAAAGGATCTAGTTCATTAGAGGCATTGGATGGAATGAGTAACCAATACTCATTAAGTGATGTAATCTGACCTGATCGAGACAAGAATAATCCTTCTCCAATCATTCCACCAGGTAGTATAGCATCCACACTCGCTAATGAATAGAGGGTAATGTAAATAGGAACATCGCCAACTCCTGCTAAGGATCTTAAATAACTCTCAAGTTTTCTTCCCATATCACTTCCATATTCATACATCCGCTCTGCACTCACATTAACACGTCCAAGACCAACACTTTGTGAAGGATTTAAGACAATAGCTATGGATATACCAGCTAAAGAAAGTTCATCGCCACGTTTTTGCATAAAGTTAAGTTCTAAAACGTCACTCACAAGCACAGCATCTAAAATATCTTCTCCAGTTCCTGAAGGAAAAAGTGAACCTGATGGTGGATTAAGTCCAATAGGATTGGTTGCAGATTCACGACGAACTAATGCTGCAAGTCGACTTAATGTTATTATTTTCCCTTCCGCAAGCGAATACTCTGAAACATCAAAATGTTGTTTACTTAACTCAACAAGTCTTGAACCAACTTCAAGTGCTTGATGAATTGGTAAGTATGTACCATGATATGAGCGATTCACAGAAGGATTAAAATCATCCACAATGGCATAATCCCCTTCTTTACGGATAATATTTGGATTTTCACCATTTTGTGAAGGGGCACAAGCACTCAAAAACAGTAAACCACATAGTAGACTTACGATTTTATGTTTCACGATTGACCACCTCCATGAATTCTTCTTCATTCATAATCTTAACCCCTAATGACCTTGCTTTGTCAAGTTTTGATCCAGCTTCTTCACCTGCAATCAAGATATCTGTGAGTTTTGAAACCGATCCACTGACTTTTGCACCATGTTCTGTCAACCATTGTGTCGCTTGAGAACGTGACATCGAAACCATCGTTCCTGTCAAAACACATGTTTTATTTAAAAAGGAGGATGTCTTTATGACTTTTGCTTCTTCATTCATATTAACACCATATGATTTAAGTTGATGTATAAGTTCAATGAATGAAGGATGAGACATTGTTTCAACACATGATTGTGCCATCACAGTCCCTATTTCTTTAATACTTGTTAAATCTTCTACTGATGCATTCATTAAAGCATCCATACTTAAGAAATGCTGTGCCAATGTTTGGGCTGCTTTTTGCCCAATATGGCGTATACCTAAACCATAAAGAAGTTTAGAAAGCGGTTGTTTCTTTGAAAGTTCAATGGCTTCAATTAAAGCATCAACACTCTTAGATGCAAATTTCTCTAGGGATAAGATTGTTTGAGTGTGATTCTTAAGTAAGTAAATATCCCCAACAGTTCTTAGAAGTTGAGCTTCATAGAGTTGAGCAATCTTTCTTTCTCCAAGTCCATCTATATTTAGTGCATCACGACTCGCATAGTGAATCATGGATTCTACGACACGTGCTTCACAGTTAGGATTGACACAATAAACATCGACTTCCTGTGGATCTGAGAAAGTTGCTTCAAGACACACAGGACATAAACCATCAAATACATACACCTCTTGTGATGAGCGATGTTCAAGGTTTACACGAACAACTTCAGGAATAATATCTCCTGCCTTGCGTACAATCACACGATCATTAACTCGAATATCTTTTGAAGCAATGTAATCAAAATTATGAAGTTGAGCAAACCCAACATTAGTTTGAGCTACAATAACTGGTGTTAAGCGAGCATTTGGAGTAATCTTTCCTGTTCTTCCTACAGTTAAGAAGATGTCTTCAAGGGTTGTTTCTACTTCCTGTGCAGAAAATTTATAAGCAATGGCCCAGCGAGGTGTTTTCGCGGTAAATCCAAGTCTTGCTTGGGCATTAAAGTCATTGACTTTAATCACCACACCATCAATATCAAATGGAAGACTATCTCTTTGAGCATCCAGTTCTAGTACCACATCATACACATCTTTAATCGATGTACAAAGTTTGGCCATATCACTCACTTTAAATCCTAATGATTTAAGAAATGTTAATGCTCCAAAGTGAGTTGTGATATTGAAATCACGGGCATTCACTAAATTATAAGAGAACATTGACAGTTTTCTTTTCGCAACAAGTTGTGTATCAAGTTGGCGAATTGAACCCGCCGCTGCATTACGGGGATTCATAAATAGACTTAATCCACTAATCTCACGTTGTTGGTTAAGCTGTGCAAATGCCGCCCTAGACATATAAACTTCACCACGGACTTCAAGATTAGTTTTCTGAGGGATTGTTAGTGGGACATCATAAATAGTTTTAATGTTTTCGGTGACATTTTCACCAACGAATCCATCACCACGTGTTGCTGCGGTTTTAAGTTGACCGTCTTCATACCATAAAGACATGGCTAACCCATCAATCTTAACTTCAACCACATACTCAACGTCGCTGACAACACCACGAACACGACCATCAAAGTCAACTAAATCTTCATATGAATACGCATTCCCTAAAGAAAGCATGGCTTGTTGATGAGTAACCTTTTCAAAGCCTTCTAAAACAACCCCCCCAACACGTTGTGTAGGAGAACTTGGATCTACCCACTCTGGATGCTGTTTTTCAAGAGAAACAAGTTCTTGAAAAAGCGCATCATAGTGAGCATCACTAATTGACGGCTGATCTAAGACATGATATTCATGATTGTATTGATTCAATAATGATACAAGTGACTTCATTCGCTCGTGACTCATGTTTGAAGCTCCTTTTTCGATCTTAGTGCAGGATTAGGAATCATTTTCTTTATACCATGAGGAAATTTAAATGCGATGGTCATGATTGCTCCTTCAATCGCAGTTACAATCCCTTCACCAAACTCAGTATGAACTACTTCTTCCTTAACCACATATGGAATATTGATTTTATCTTGAAGACGAATTGGAACAGTTTGATTTGATGATTTAATATTTAAAAGATTAGATCGTGAAACAACCTTATTGACATGTTCAATACATGTCTCATCAATTTCATCCACAAATCTTGAAGCTTGTTTAGGACGATCAAGCACAAAAGAATGACCTGCACTATCCGTAATGAATAATTTCTTTTTAGCGCGTGTCATCGCTACATATGCAAGCCTGCGCTCTTCTTCTAAAGCATGCTTACCCTCTGATAAACTACGCTCATTAGGAAAGACTCCCTCACAAAACTCAATAAGAAAGACATGTTCAAACTCCAAACCTTTAGCTGCATGAACAGACATAAGTGATACATGATCTTGATGAAGCATTGTGCTCTTATCTGTGTATAGTGCAACAAGTTGTAAGTACTCATCAAGTGTTGATTCAGGATAAATATTCATGAATTCAGTTGCATCATTCATGAGCTCCTTAACGTTTTCAATACGCTCAAGTTCATTATCTTCTTCAAGCATTTGTTTTAGTCCACTCTTAGAAAAGACATGTTCAAAGAAAGTGACAACTCCAAATGACTCAGAAACCATTAGTGACTCAATAAGTGACATAAACTTATCGAGTGCTGCGTTAACCTTTGGTGTAAACTCACGATACATAGTTGCAGCTTCAAAATAGGATAATCCACGCTCATAAGCAAATGAGGTTAAAGTATCCACAGTCTTCGGACTTAAACCACGTCGTGGGGTATTAATAATCCTCATAAAGGATAAATCATCCCCAACAACGACTGCACGTGCATACGCAAGCATATCCTTCACTTCCATACGATCAAAGAAGCGTTGTCCTCCATAAATCATGTATGGAATATGATGATTTCGACATGCTTTTTCCATTTCTCGGGAAATGTAGTTAGAACGATACAAGATTGCACTATCACGATAATCAATGCCATTGTTTTTAAGTTCTTTTAAGCGACGAGCAACCCAATCGGCTTGCTCACTCTCTTTTGGAAAAGAATGATGTTCGATCTTTATTGCGGAATCATTCGTTGTGAAAAGATCTTTATCAACACGCATGATATTATTGCGAATTAAAGAGTTTGCACCATCGAGGATAGACTTTGTTGAGCGATAGTTCTGATTTAAGACAATACTTTCACATGGCGCAAAATCACGCTCATAATTAAGAATAAAGTTAACATCTGCCCCACGCCACGTATAAATGGTTTGATCAGGATCTCCCACGACATAAACATAGTTATCATGTGACTTTAAAAGTCTTAGCATTTCATATTGAATATGATCAACATCTTGAAACTCATCCACATGAATGTAATGGAATCGTTTTTGCCATTTTTCACGCACACTTGGTGAACTCTTCAACATCAATACATTCTTTAAAAGTAAATCATCAAAATCAAGATAATACTTATCATTACATACTTTTATATAACGTGCATAAATCTTCGCAAAGTCTTGAAACGTTTCATTGGTCCCCGCAAGCATCATTGCACGCTCTGGTGTAATATCTCCACCTTTTTGTCCAGAAATATAGTGAATTAGTGAGGCAGGTTTATACTTATTTCTTTCAAACCCCATATCTTTCATAATTTGGCGAATTAATGATTTTTGATCATCTTCATCCATAACGGTAAAATTCTTTGGCCATTTCAAAACATCAATATCCTCACGAAGCATTCTTACGCATAATGAATGGATTGTTGAAATAGTTGAAGAGCGAATTAAGTCACCTAATTCACTGAAAAGACGTTGTTTCATTTCATTGGCTGCTTTGTTTGTGAAGGTAATTGCGAGTATTGATCGTGGTGATACATCAAAAGCACGTATAAGATATACGATACGTGATGTTAAGACACGAGTTTTACCACTCCCTGCTCCCGCAATGATTCGAACATACTGCGAGGTGGTTGTGACGGCTGAAAGTTGTTGAGGGTTTAAATGTGTTAGTTCCATAGCTTTAACTATTATATCAGAGAGAGCACAATCAGTCAGTAAGGATATGCTATAATGCTAAAGAGGTATTTATGAGAAAAGCAAAACATTGGCAAGATTACACCATTCTTGATGCAGGTGATCAAGAAAAACTAGAAAAAATTGGACCGTACGTGATTGTTAGACCTGATCCTGTTGCGATATGGCCAAAACAAAAACCACAACTATGGAATAAGGTTGATGCATCCTACACTCGCTCTAAACAAGGTGGTGGTGCGTGGACACTACATTCATCGATGAAAGATGAATGGATACTTCCTTACAAGAAACTAAAATTTACTGTTTCACTCACCAATTTTAAACATTTTGGTTTATTTCCTGAACAAGCGACAAACTGGGATTGGATGCAAGAAAGCATTAAAGCATCCGCTCGTACAGATTTAAAAGTTCTTAATCTTTTCGCATACACTGGAGGGGCAACCCTTGCATGTGCACAATGTGATGAAGTTAGTGAAGTTGCACACGTCGATGCAAGTAAAGGCATGGTCGATTGGGCTAAGCAAAACTCAACACTTAATAACTTAAGTCATAAAACCATCCGCTATTTTGTGGATGATTGTGTTAAATTTGTAAATCGTGAAGTAAAACGTGGTCGACGTTATGATATTGTCATCCTTGATCCCCCATCTTATGGTCGTGGACCAAACAATGAAGTATGGAAAATTGAAGAACAACTCGTTCCTTTACTTCAATTAATTAAGCAAGTTCTAAGTGATGAACCACTATTTGTTTTACTAAATTCATACACCACCAATCTTAGCGCTAGTGTTATTGAAAACATACTACGTTGTACTTTAGGAGAAAACGTGAGTGTTGAGGAAATAGGACTTCCAATCAATGATAGTGATCTTGCATTACCAGCTGGTGTTAGTGGCATATGGAAGCCTTAAATCTTAATGTATTATTTGAAGACAATCATGTGATTGTGGTTGAAAAACCACCCATGATGCCTGTAAATCAAGATGAATCCTTGGACGAGTCTTTACTTGAACATATAAAACAGTACATCAAGACTACACGAAATAAACCTAATGAAGCCTATGTGTCACTCGTTCATCGCCTCGATCGTCCTGTTGGTGGTGTTATGGTGTTTGCCTTGTCTGCGAAAGCTGCTTCACGATTGAGTGAAAGTGTTCGCTTAAATCAGTTTGTTAAACGCTATGTAGCGATTACTGCACGACCATTAAAACCTGGTACTTTAGTCGATAATCTACTAAAAGATGAGAAAACAAACACAACAATCATACATCCTAAAGGAAAAAAATCTGAACTTATCATTGAAGCAGTTGATACCTTAAGTGATCAAACATCGCGACTTTGGATTAGATTAGTAAGTGGGCGATCTCATCAGATTCGTGTGCAGACCGCATCACGGTTTTCACCCATTCTATATGATCAAAGATATAATCCAAAGACAAAACCAACTCATCCTATCGCATTGTTTGCCTATGAACTTTCATTTCCACATCCAACGAAGAAAGATATACTAACATTTAGTTTACCATTGCCCCAAAGGCATCCATTTACACTCTTTAAAGACTAAACGACATCCCTAAGGATGTCGTTTGTGCGTTATAACTCTAATAAAATGAGGAATCAGTAACTAAGAGTATATATGTCTACTAATCTTTCAATTTAGGATCAAGAACATCTCGAAGTCCATCTCCTAAAAGGTTCAAAGATAAGATTGTAATCATAATTGCTAAACCAGGATAGGTTGTCAGATGAGGATGATCACGAATAAAGTGACGTCCAGCATTAAGCATTGAACCCCATTCTGGATTTGGAGGTTGGATTCCTAAACCAATAAAGCCTAATCCAGCAGCAGAGAGTATTGCACCGGCTACACCAATCGTTGATTGGACAATAACTGGAGCTAAAGTATTTGGAATAACATGTTTAAGAATAATACTCACATTTGTTGTTCCCATAGCTCGTGCTGCCTCAATGTATTGCATTTCTTTAATTGACATTACGTTTGCACGTACGATACGAGCATAAGAAGGAATACTACTTACACCAACCGCAATCATTAGATTTGTAATACCTGGACCTAATACAGCTACAATTGATATTGCTAATAATATTGTAGGTACCGCAAGCATCACATCCACAAGGCGCATAAACAAAGTGTCAAATATACCTCCAAAATATCCTGAGACTGCTCCAATAAAACCTCCTACAAATAATGCAATGCCAACCGCAATAAATCCAATTTGCAGTGAAATCCGTGATCCATAAACAACACGTGAAAATATATCACGTCCAAAATTATCAGTTCCAAACCAATGAGTTGAGTTTGGTTTTACAAATGTTGCATTTAAATCTTGCGCTCTAAAGTCATAAGGTGCAATCACGTCTGCAAATATCGCCACTAAAATAAGGAACACTAGAATGACTAAACCTATAACAGCAGCTTTGTTTTTACGTAAGCGATGCCACGTTTCTAACCATAGACTCTGTCTTTTTTCGTTATAAACAGACATAAATGTTCCTTTCTATTTGTATTGTGCACGTATCTTTGGATCAAGGAATGCATACATAATATCGACAAATAAGTTAATGATACTAAAAGTAAAGGCAATCATAAGCACACCACCTTGAACAATCAACATATCCCTTTGTCTAATCGCATCAACCATTAAGCGTCCAACACCAGGGATTGAAAAGATTGTCTCAGTGACAATAGCCCCTCCTAATAAGAAACCAAACTGTAGCCCAACAATCGTAACAACAGGAATGAGTGTATTGCGAAGTGCATGACGTACAACCACAGTGAACTCACCTAAGCCTTTTGAGCGTGCTGTTCGGATATAATCTTGACGATATACCTCCAACATACTTGAACGCGTCATCCGTGCTACAATCGCTGCAGAACCAGTACCTAAAGTAAGCGCTGGGAGTATCATTTGTTGCCAGGTGTTAAATCCAGAAGATGGTAGTATCCTAAAAGTCACAGAGAATAAGATTATAAGTAATATTCCTTGCCAAAATATCGGCATTGATACTCCAATAAGGGCAAAGAACATCGCAATATTATCAACCCAAGTATACTGTTTAACAGCAGAGATAATTCCTAGTGGAATGCCTATTGATATTGACACAAGAACCCCAAGTAAAGCCAACCTCAAAGTATTCGGAAATTTTGAAACAATTTCATTTGTGACTGGTCGATTTGTCACATAAGAGCGACCTAAATCTTGATCAACCACAATGTTTTTTACGTAATTAAAGTATTGAACAAGAAAAGGATCATTAAGTCCTAATTCTTCTCGAAGTTGATCAATACTTTCTTGTGAAGCTGTTTCACCTAAAATTGTGATAACAGGGTCTCCTGGTGTAAAATGAATCATCGTGAACACAAGAAATGACACACCTATCATGACAGGTATTACTAATAAAATTCGTCTGAAAATGTATTTGACCATAGTTCACCATCCTATTCATGAGAAACTCAAGGGCCATAAAATTATGACCCTTGAGAAAAATATAAATGTTTAAATCTTATTCGCTAAATGAAACTTTATCTAAACGGTGATGTCCAGCTGGGTGTTGTAAGAATCCACGAACTGAACTATGTGTACCACTAATATTCTCACCAGTCCATGTGAATACCCAAGGGGCTTCATCACGAATGATTTCTTGAGCTTCTTTGTATGCCGCAAGACGAGCAGCTTGATCAGTCGTTGTACGACCTAAGTCAAGAAGTTCATCCACACGTGCATTCGCGTAGAATGTACGGTTTCCAGGTGTTCCTTTTGCGGAAGAATGGAATAATGCAAATAGACCATAGTCAGCATCTGCAGTCACAGTTGTCCATCCAAGGATAAACATGTCATGTAAACCAGCAGCTGTATCAGCTAAGTATTTGGACCACTCAACTTCAACGATTTCAACTGTAATACCAACCGCTGCAAGTTGATTCTGAACAATTTCAGCAATCTGTACACGTTGTAAGTTATCATTCGTCCAAAGTGTTGTGGTGAAACCATCTGCATATCCTGCATCAGCAAGTAATGCTTTAGCAGCGTCAACATCACGATCCCAACCTTCTAAATCCATGTTAGCTCCAAAGACGTTTGGTCCTAGAGGACCTTTTGCTGGAGAACCAACACCTGCATATACAGTATTAACAACCGCTTCCATATCAATGGCTAAGTTAATCGCTTGGCGAACACGAACATCATTAAATGGTGCTTTTTCAACGTTAAATCCAATATATGTTACTGATAAGTTTGCATCACGTACAAGTGTAAGTGTAGGATCTGCATCAACACGACTTACGTCTGCAGGTTGAATATCAAAAATGATATCTGCTCCACCAGTTTCTAATTCAATAGTACGTACAGTATTATCAGGAATAATTCTAAATACGATTTCACGTAGTAATGCTTTTGTAGCATGGTAATCATCAAAGCGTTCTAAAGTAACCTTTTCATCAAAATCCCATGACACGAACTTGAATGGTCCTGTTCCAACTGGATTAGTACCATAGTCTTCCCCGCCTTCAGTCACTGCTTTCTCATTCAGAATAGCCATTGCTGGGTGAGCAAGATGTGTTAGTAATGGTGCAAATGGACGAGTTGTCGCTAAACGAATCGTGAGATCATCGACAACAGTAATCGATTCTTTATCAAGAGGTCCTACAATATGACCAATGAATGCAGATGCAAGAGCACGCTCAAGTGTGAACTTCACATCACTTGCCGTGAGTGGTTCTCCATTATGGAAAGTCACTCCAGCTTTTAGCTTAAACTCAAACGTCAAATCATCAATTTGGGTCCAAGAAGTTGCTAAAGCAGGAACTAGATCCAAACCTTCCGTTTGATAAATTAAAGTCTCATAAATTTGACGATGCACTCGGCTAGAGGCTTGGTCATTTGATCCGTGAGGATCAAGAGTAACAGGGTTTCCACCCATTGCCACCACTAAAGAATCTTTCCCTGGTGTTGGTGTCGATGGAGCACATCCAGCTACCAATAAACCAAAGATGATTCCCAGTGATAATAGTATCGCTGATTTCTTCTTCATCATTTGTCCTCCTATGTAACAAGTTTCCTAAATTATAGAGATGTTACATTCACAAGTCAAGAAAATTATTATATTTAGTGTAATATTTTACATTGTGTGTGTTGTAATTTGTTACATAGATATACAAAAATAAACCCTTGAATGATCAAGGGTTAACGAATAAACTGTAATATTGCTTCTTTTTTTGATTCTGTATCTTGATAACCTAAGTCATAAAGGGCATTAAGTTGATCATAATCTCCAGAGAATCGCTTAACTCCAAGATCTTTACTTGGTCTTAAGAATATCGCTTCTTGTTTTTCCTCAAGTGCTTCTACTTTTGCTTTTTCTTCATAATAGATTCCTGTACGAAGTCTAAATTGCTTACGCATGATTGGAAAACGTGCATACATTAAGTCTAGTACAAATTGAAGAAATGGTGAGTTTTGAGGTCTCACAAAGTCTTTATCTTTCGTAGTGATAACAATATGACGATCACACCCATTAGCAAGTGAGCGATCTATCGCAATCATACTCGTTAACCCTGCATCAAGATATCGTTTCTTACCAATACGCACTGCACGACCAGCAATTGGTAAAACACAGGATGCATGGACAAACTTCCATTCTTTATCTAAATCTTTATTCTTAAGCCATAACGTTTTTTGATCATATAGATCATAGATTCCAATTTCTAAAGGAATCGATGAGTTAATGACTTTATTCATATCAAGTTTTAATGTTTTTTGAACAATTTCTTTGAACAAAAAATTGTAACCCACCGGAGCAAGTTCTCTAATCATTGGACCCCAACCAACATTTTCTTTCTTTGAAGCATAATCAACAGCTAATAGTTTTAATGCATCATTTTCATCAGCAACAAAAAGTGTTGCAAGCAATGCCCCAGAAGATACACCTACTACAAAATCAACTGATACTTGATTATCTTTAAACCAACGCAGGACACCTGCGGTATAGGCAGCTCTTAACCCGCCACCCTCTAAAACTAGGCCTAATTTACTCATAACGCTCCTTATAGCATTGTCGCAAAGACTCGTAATAAAGCTCTAAACACCTTAAGAATCAAAGAGGTTTCTGCAACATATTTCTTTGTGATTATAACACATTCTTTCATTGTCTTATCAAAATCATCGCTCATAAGTTGGATAATCGAACTCTTATAGACCATAACACCACATTCAAAATGTAGATAGTATGAGCGGTAATCCATGTTGGTTGTTCCAAGTGTTGCTACTTCATCATCAATAATCATCATCTTCGCATGAACAAATCCAGGTTCATATTCAGCAATGATAACTCCTGCATTGATAAGTGATTCATAGTACGAGCGTGTCACTTCAAAGACAAGCCGCTTATCTGGAACATGCGGAACCATGATCTCTACCTTAATACCACTTTTTGCTGCAATGATTAATGCATTCTTCATAATATGGGAAAGGATAAGATATGGTGTTTGAATTTTTATACTTTTGTTTGCTAAGTTTATAAGATGTAAATGAACACTTTCACCAACAGCCTCTTCATCTGTTGGAGAATCGGAAAAAGGTTGAATATATCCGTCATCTTCCATACTATTCTCGAGTAAGTATGATTTAATATCGATATCTTGTTTACTAACATATTGATACATCGTTAAAAACATAATGGTGAGAGAACTTACTGCTTCCCCCTCAAGCATAATCGCATTGTCTTTCCAATGACCAAAGCGCTCAATTACATTGATATATTCATCACCAATATTAATGCCCCCAACAAACCCAATTCGATTATCAACAACACAAATCTTGCGATGATCACGATTATTCATGAATATGGCAAGTGATGGTCTCAAAGGATTAAAAAATACAAGCTTAACTCCAGCATTTTTTAGATTTTGTGTTGTTTGGGTTGATAATTCTGAGGAACCAAAGTCATCAACAACAAATAACACTTCAACACCTTCTTGCACTTTACTAATGAGAATCTTAGAAATACTTTCAAGCATTTTTCCATCTTTCACAATGAAATACTCAAGGAGTATAAAGTGCTTAGCTTGTTTGAGCGCTTCACACATCATGACAAACTTATCTTCACCTAATGGTAAATACATACTTTGAGTTTTCGCAAATAATGGAAAATATGTTTGAGTTCTTAGATAGGTGATTAATTTTTTCCAACGCTCTAGTGATTGTGGCATATCATCGATAAGTTGTGTATCATCCACTTCAAGATATGGTTTTGTAGAGTCCATAAGCATCATCTCTTTTTGAAGTGCTTTTGGAACTTTCTTCCCACCAAAAAGTAGATATAATAATCCTCCAAATAGCGGAATGAATAAAATCATGATTGTCCATATCAATTGGTATGAAGGGTTATCATCACGATTCAATACTATAATGACTGTGACATAACTCAAGATTACAAAAAAAGTGTACAACCCAAACAAGTGTTGAGAGAGCTGATACACAATCGACATTAGTAAAGCGAGCTGCAGAAAAAAGGCAATCGCAATGATTAATGGTTTAGAGATAAGTTTTTTTCGTATTGCCTTGCGTTTCATGTTTTTTTATAGTTGGTTGTATTTTAAGATGTAATCAATTACTTCATCAACCTTACTTACTTCATAATTTGCTTCTGCACGAACTAATGCATCGCCATGATCCATAGCGAAACTATGCGGAGTAACTTTAAACATTGAAATATCGTTATAAGAATCTCCAACCACTGCGATTTCATCTAATTTTAAGTTTAATACTTTTGCTAGATGCAAGACACCAGTACCTTTATTCACATTCTTACTCATAATCTCAATGTATTGAGGAGATGAATAAAACCAATCATATGAATAATCCGATAAATACTCAACCATTTCTTGAGTAAATGCATCACGCTCTTCTTGAGTATTGCATGTGACCACCGCTTTAACAAACGGATGATTATCTGCTTTTCGATATTGATGAATATCATGTTCATAAAGATGGGTTATCTCTTTGCGTGTAAGCATAGTTTGAAATAAGTCATACATCCATCCTGATGGGCGTACAAAGACATGATGTCCACGATCATCGATAAATAGAATGTTTACATCAAAATTAGTTTTTTGATATAGCGTATGTAACGCTTTCACAAGTGTTTCTTCAATCGGAAATGAAACAAGAACTTCATTGTCAATCATCACTACCCCACCATTTTGACCAATTCCATCAACCTTTACATTGAGCTTTGATTCAAGATAATGAGCCGTAAGATGATCACGACCACTTGCCATGACAAAACGAACTCCTGATTTAGTTAATTCTTGTATACGTTGGATCGTAGTATTTTCAATAATCCCTGTAGGAGGATCAACATCTAAAAATAAAGTTCCATCGACATCACTAACGAGACATTTAATCATAAATTCCTCTTTCTTTTACTTTTATACGATAAATACATTTAACTGCTTCTCCTTGATCATGTAACTCATGACCAAGCGGAACATCTTCAACTCCAATAAGTTCTCCACCTAGACGCTGAATTGTTTTAATAGAAGCAATGTTGTCAGGATTACATGTAATGATTACTTCATCCATGCTTTCTTTTGCGTGGGCAAGTAATAAAGCAGTAGCTAGGGTTGCATAATGATGCCCCCGATAAGGTGGATAAATAGTGTATCCAATGTTTCCCATATATCGCATATAAGGATTCATTCCAAAGCGAATATCGCATCGTCCAACAATCTTACCTGTAACTTTTTCTTCAATATCAAAAACCATACTCGGTAACCAATTTGCTTCATTGGGTCTAGTAATTTGATGAATGAGTAATAACCTTACTTGCTCGTTTTCAAGAACTAACGAGTGGTTCCACCATGTTTTAATCTTATCTATAATAGGTTTAAGCATACCCATATTATACCAAAGATTCATTCACTTAGGCATGAAAAAAGCCAACTCTCGTTGACTTTTATGGACGAAGCCATATACCTAAACCAATAAAGATGACGGACATGACCATGAGTAAGATTTTATAATTACGCTTACCCATCCATTTGATCATCGTTCTAGTCTTTGGATTTCCTTCATAGAAGATTCCAATCTCTACAAAAGCAGCTACACCATACAATACCCCTAATAAAAATAATACAACGGATAAAATCATAAGTTCCTCCTTTTTTATCTTAGTACTTTATTAATAAATAATCGAATTGTTAAGGACAGATATAAAACCATTACACCTAAACCAGCTAATAAAAATCCCCAATAGTTTAATCCTAAATTCACAACATTCGCATCAATAAGTGGTTTTAAAAGAATTGCTTGAATTGCTTTCGCTGGCCAAAATGCTGGCGCAATCGCAAATACCCACTGGACTTCATTCACAAAGAAGAAAGCTGCAATTGGGAAAATGAGTAAGAAACCACTTGCCTTCATGACCACAAATCCTTCAACTTTATTACTGGCAAAACTGTTAATTAACATTCCATGAAGTGGAACTTGAAGCGAGGATAGTAAGGCCACTAGAATAATATATGACCATTCTATGGATGTTATTCCAGCCACAACCACCACAAGAATTGACGACACTATACTTAATACTGTGATAAATCCAAGTTTAATTGTAATGTAATCTTTAAGCGGCATTGGTGAAATAGAAATGGAAGTAAAGACATGATCATCACGATCATCAAGAAGTGAAAATCCTGCTAATGCACCGAAAATAAAACCAGAAATAATGAGAGACATGACGACCAACAAATCCACAGCTTGCGCATCCATATTTGGATCATTCATGAGTAGTCGTGCTAAAACACCAATAATAAACGGATACAAGACAAACATAACCATAAGTTTATCGCGCATAATATTCTTAACTTCAAAAAGAATTAGTTTTAGTTTCATATTACACTCCTAAATGTTCGCTTGCGAACGATTTAAAACGAGGTATTAAAATAAAACGATACATCACTAAGGTCGCCCCAAGTGTGATTCCCATATCAATAAACGCTTGTGACCAATCAACTTCACCTAATGATAGACTCATTAATCTTAAACTAATTTCACTAGGAATATACTTGGTATAGTTTATCAATGATTCTGGTAATATCCCTGCAAGAATAAGAATACTAGGAATAAGAAATAGAATCATCATAATCATATAGTTGACAAGTAGTGATGTGAAATCCTTTGAAAAATAGGACAACAACAATCCCAAACCAACATAGAAACTTGCCACAAAAACAGTACCTAAGAATAACTCAAAGATGTTTAATCGAATATCTACCGTAAAGATAAACCCAACGATCATAATTGCAAATATAAGAAGTGTATTTAATCCATGAGCAATGACTTTAGAAACCATGTAGTCAACAGTGCTCATTGGAGATATCAACATGGATGAAATAGTATGCTCTTTCTTTTCATAATACATTTCAGCCCCAATAAGCAAAGCTGTCATTGCAGAAGCCTCTACAAGAAAGATTGTAGGTAGAAATAACATCAACTCTTCATAGGTAAGAAATGCAGATGCAATAACCCAAATAAACGACACTACAAGAGAAGCAATCAAAAGATTGTATTTGATCAGTCTTAACCATTCATGTTTGACTAAGTGTTTAATCATGGTCATGAAGTTTTACTCCAGTAACTTTAATAAAGATATCTTCAAGTGTCGTTTCCATAGAATGAATGGTTTCAATCGTATTAGATTGGCAAAGTTCAATAAAACGTGGGCTACTTAGTTCATTAAAATCAAAAACATGTTTTTCTAAATGATGATTAACTTGAGTTTCAACCATAACTTTCTTTTGTCCATGTTCAATCTTAAGTTGTCTTGGAGAATCTTTCGCAACAATCACCCCATTCGCAATAAAGGCTACTTCATCACATAACTCATCAATATCACTCATGATGTGTGACGTAATGAAAACAGTTCCTCCTTTTTCCTTGAACTCTTTAATCATATCTTTTAAAATGCGTGCGTTCATAGGATCAAGACCATTAGTCGGCTCGTCTAGAAACAGCATTTTAGGATCATTAAGTAATGCTCGAATAAAGTTAAGACGAATCTTCATGCCTTTTGAGTATTCACTCACCAGTTTATTGCGATCTTCCCAAAGACCCATACGTTTTAGTAATGGTTCCACATCCACTTGATTCTTATAAAGATTCGCAAAAAATTGTAAGTTTTCTAATCCTGTTAATTTTGAAAATGATATTGGCATTTCAAAACAAACACCGATATCTTCATAAAATGAATCATCAAGAGATTTTAATGACCTACCATCATAAGTAATCTCTCCTTGATAATGATCAAGAAGTTTTACTAAGATTTTTTGAGTTGTACTCTTTCCTGCTCCACTTGGACCTAAGAAACCAAAGATAGTGCCCTTAGGAATGTCAAAGGATAAACCTTGTAAGGTTTCCTCTTTATTCTTTGGGTAGGCGAATCGTAAATTTTCTACTTTAAACATGGACTTGTACTCCTTTTTTTATAATGTGTAGTCGGGTAAGAAAAATCTTTTCCATTTCTTCAAAATCAGATGAGCGAAATGCTTTTAATAATGCTGATTTACTAATCTCTGTAATCATATCCACCAAATCACTTGGATTCACATTTGAATCAATTAAACCTTGAGCTTGATCTGAGCGAATCATATCCTCTAGGAATAGTAGACGACTTTTGCTCGCTTCCCTAAGTTTAACTATGAGTTCGTCATAATCATAATCAATGAGTATCCCAATTTGAAAATAATCAGGCTTTAGTTGTATCCACTTCATCGTGTCATGGAAAAATTGTTCCATCACGTCAAAGAAATGGTTTTTCAATGATGGTGGTGGTAATAGTGAAAACTTTTCCTGAGCAATACGACCCATCATCATTTCATAAGCATCCCATTTATCTTCAAAGTATTGATAGAATGACCCTCTTGAGATATTGGCATTCTTAATGATTTGATTAATGGAGGCTTGTGAAAATGGATAAGTTGAAAACTCCTTGATACATGCATCAAAGATTAACTTTTGCTTTTCAATTGGAAGGTTAATGAATGTTTCTTTTGGCATATGACAACCCTGTCATAACTACTATACACAAAGAATTTGTTAATGTCAATATATGCCTTTTAGGGTTTTCATCATGTATAATGATAAGTACATGGAGGAAAATATGAAACATTATCTTGTGACATCATCACAATTCATCCCATACATTAATCTTGCTTATGAAGACTATCAATTACATCATCTTAAAGAAGATGAGTGCTTGTTTTATTTATGGCAGAATCATCATACTGTCGTCATTGGAAAGAATCAAAATGCTTTCAAAGAATGTAAAGTTGAAGAACTTACAGAAAGTGGTGGCTATTTAGCACGAAGATCCTCAGGTGGTGGTGCAGTATACCATGATCATGGAAATTTGAATTTCACATTTATCGCCCCTAAAACCTTCTATGATCTTGAAAAGAATCTTCAAGTCATTATTGATGCATTAAAGCACTTTGGCATTAATGCTTCTTTCTCAGGAAGAAATGACATCGAAGTTGAAGGATTTAAAGTAAGTGGTAATGCCTTTGCGAATACAAACACTCATTCACTTCACCATGGTACACTATTGTTCGATGTGAAGATGGAAGATTTAGGAAAATATCTTAATGTGTCCTCAGTTAAACTCGCTTCAAAAGGCGTTGAAAGTGTTCGAAAACGTGTTAAAAACTTAAAAGAGTTTAATCCTACTCTCACACTAGAATCTTTATCATCTTCACTGATTCAAGCCTATGAATCGGTGTTTGATACTAAGCTAGAAACCATTGAGATGGACACCACAGCTTGTGGTGATTTAATTGATTATTATAGTTCTACTTCATTTAGACTTGAACCTATTCCAACTTTTGAGGCTTCTCTTCATAAGAAATTCAGTTTTGGTGAATTAATTCTATTCATTACCACTCATCAAAACATGATTCAAAGTGTTCAAGTGTTTACAGATAGTCTTATTGTCGATTTAAAAGATACCATTGAAGCATTATTCTTAAATCAACCATTTAGAAAAGATGTCCTTTTACTACGATGCATTGACCAACCTCATGAAGAAGTCTTAATTGATATTATAAATGAACTTTTTATGTCCTAATCATTCACAGTCGTGAGTGATTTTTAGTATAATAATAGAAAAGGAGCACGAATGAAAACCACTGCCCTCAAACCATGGCATGAAGAGAATCATGCCAAAATGATAGATTTCTATGATACCTTACTCCCCGTTCATTATGAACATGGAATAATTCTAGAACATGAAGCAGTTCGCACTCAAGCTGGGATTTTTGATGTATCCCATATGGGGCAACTGTTTTTTAAAGGAGAAAGAGCACTTAATCAAGCAAGACAAGTCTTATCCATGGACATTGACGTGTTAAACATTAATCAAGTCAAATATGGTTTTGTGTTAAGAAGTGATGGAACGATGGTTGATGATGTCTTATGTATGAAGACATGCCCTGATGAAATACTCATCATTGTCAATGGCGCAAACAAAGATAAAGTTGTGAACTATCTTCATGAAGTATTCAAAGATGATTCGTTAGTGGAAGATGAAAGTGATTTATATAGTGTTATTGCCTTTCAAGGTCCACTTACACAAACACTCATTCAAAACCTCATCTCTGAACCTTTAGACTATTACACCTTTAGACATGGCACATTTAATGGGTTTGAAATGTTTATCTCACGTACAGGCTATACCGGTGAGCATGGATATGAGTTTATCATGGCAAATAAAGACGCAATAAATCTGTGGACTTATTTACTTAGTTTAAGTGACAAGGTAATGCCTTGTGGACTAGGAGCTCGTGATAGTTTAAGACTTGAAGCTGGAATGCCACTGTATGGTCATGAACTGAATGATCATCTTACTCCTTTAGATGTTGGACTAGGAATGTTTATGCCTAAAACACGACGCCATCTATTTGGACTAGAAGATTATGTACCTCATACCAAACGTATCGGGTTTGTACTTAATGAAAAAGTCATTCCACGAGAAGGCTATGAGATTACACAAAACAATCAAGTGGTAGGTGTTGTAAGTAGTGGTACATTCTCCCCTTCATTAAAACGTGGGATTGCAATGGCACTTATTAAAGCAGACTGTGATTTAAATACAGATTTTGAATGTGTTATTCGAAGTAAACCGTATCGTCTTGAGCTTGTTAAATTACCATTTATAAAAAAATAGGAGGACACTATGAACAGTGTACAAGAAGGTTATTATTATTTAAAGACTCATGAGTGGGTCAAACCCGTGGATGAAACCACATATTTAGTAGGTATTTCTGATTATGCACAACATGCCTTAGGCGACATTGTGTATGTTGCGCTTCCAGAAGTTGGAGATGCTGTAAAATTCAATGAACGTTTCTGTGATGTTGAATCTGTAAAAGCCGTATCAGATGTTTATTCTCCAATAAGTGGTTCAATTGTTGAAGTGAATGGAGCACTTGAAGATTCTCCTGAGCTTTTAAATCAAAATCCATATGCTACATGGATTATGAAAGTTGAAGGCAGTCTTGATGTAAGTGAACTCTTAAATGCACAGGATTACACTAAGTTTCTTGAAGATCTACATTAAAGGAGGTTATTATGGGAACCTATATTCCTCATACTAAAGAAGATCAAGCATTAATGCTTACCTCCATTGCACAAACTTGGGATTCACTTTTAAGTACAATACCTGATAATGTACGCTTAAAGCGTGAGCTAAATTTACCTGATGGATTAAGCGAATTTGAAGTTTTTCAAATAATGAAAAACTATGCATCTCAAAATGTTGTATTTAACACCATTCTTCGTGGTGCTGGAGCTTATGATCATTACATTCCTTCTGTCGTCAAACATTTATCAGCACGTGAAGAGTTTGTGACAGCTTATACGCCTTATCAATCTGAATTATCTCAAGGAATACTACAATCCATTTTTGAATTTCAATCCATGATGGCTTCTCTTACAGGGATGGATGCTGCAAATGCTTCTGTCTATGATGGCGCAACTGCCGCTGCTGAAGCAATCTCAATGAGCTATGAGCGTGGTCGAAGAACAGTACTTCTTTCTCATGCACTTCACCCAGAAACGATTGAAGTCATTAAGACGTATGTGCAAGAACTTGATGTTACTATCAAAATGATTGAACTACATGATGGACAAACATCCGTAGATTCTCTAAAGAGTCATCTTGATGAAACGGTGTGTGCAGTTTTAGTCCAACATCCTAATTACTTTGGAATCCTTGAAGATGTGTCTTCAATTCGTGAAAGTATTACTGATTCAAAAGTCAAATTTATTGTATCGGTTAATCCAATGACTTTAGGACGTCTTGCAAATCCTGGATCTTATGGAGCAGACATCGTAGTTGGTGAAGCTCAGCCTTTTGGTTTAAATCTTGCCTTTGGAGGTCCATATCTTGGCTTTATGTGTACAACCGACAAATATGTGCGCCGTTTACCAGGTCGCATTGTAGGACAAACACTTGATTCTGAAGGACAAAGAGCATTTACACTCACACTTCAAGCACGTGAACAACACATTCGTCGTGAAAAAGCGACAAGTAGTATTTGTTCAAACCAAGCTCATTGTGCCTTAACTGCTGCAATGTATCTTTCTTCCATTGGACCAGTTGGGTTAAAAGAAGTAGCAACTCAATGTGCAAGTAAAGCTCATACGTTTGCTCGAAAACTTGAAAAAATTGGATATAAAGTTACTTATCCTCATGAGTTCTTTCATGAGTTTGTAACAACAACCCCGGTTTCAACTTCTCTGATTGAGTCAACTTTAGCAAAACATGGTGTCTTAAGTGGTTTAATTCTTGATGACAATCATATGTTGTGGTGTGTCAGTGAAACAACAGGCGATCAAAAGCTTGATGACATTGTGACAATACTTGCGGAGGTGAATCATGGCTAAGCTAATTTTTGAACTTAGTGCTGCTGGACATCGTGCAGTAACGTTTCCTTCAACATCTTGCCAAGACGTTGATTTCAAAGCATTTGAAGCACAATCACTTCCTGATCTTCCTGAAATCGCAGAAATAGATCTTGTTCGCCACTACATTGGTTTATCGAAAATGGCACATGGTGTCGATACTGGTTTCTATCCTCTAGGATCTTGTACAATGAAGTACAATCCAAAACTCAACGAAGATGTCGCTAGCCTTGAAGGGTTTGCGAAAACTCATCCATATCAACCAGCATGGAGTGTTCAAGGCAATCTAAAAGCGATGAGACACCTTCAAGATGCATTAAGTGAAGTATGTGGTATGGACGAATTTACACTTCAACCTGCGGCTGGTGCCCATGGTGAATTTACAGGCATGCTTATCATTGCAGCCTACCATCGTACTAATAATGATACTAAGCGTACAAAAGTTATTGTCCCTGATGCTGCTCATGGAACCAATCCTGCAAGTGCTGTCATGGCAGGGTTTGATGTTGTTACTGTGAAGTCTGATGCGAATGGTGGTGTTGATTTTGAAGCACTAAAAACACTTGTAGATGACACTACTGCAGCACTCATGTTAACAAATCCAAATACATTAGGACTCTTTGATCCAAATATTAAAGCCATTGCTGATTTAGTACATGATGCTGGTGGTTTACTCTATTATGATGGGGCAAACTTAAATGCAATTATGGGTCTGTCAAGACCTGGTGATATGGGATTTGATGTTGTGCATTTAAATCTTCACAAAACATTCTCTACCCCACATGGTGGTGGAGGTCCTGGATCTGGGCCTGTTGGTGTTAAAAAGTTCTTAACTCCATTCTTACCTAAAGGTTCTTATCTAAGAGAACATCCTGAATCATTATCCTTCGCTCCAAGTCAAAGTATTGGACGTATGCGCTCGTTCCACGGTAATTTCTTAACTACAATGCGAGCACTAACATACATCTTATTCAATGGAAAAGGTCTTACCGAAGTATCAAAAGTTGCAATTCTTAATGCAAACTACATGATGCATCATTTAAGTGATATCTTTACTGTAGCTTATCCTCAAATTTGTATGCATGAGTTTGTCTTAACTCTTGAAAAAGAAAAAGACAAATATCAAGTCAGTGCTAAAGATTTATCAAAAGCAATGCTAGATTTCAATATGCATCCTCCTACCATGTATTTCCCTCAAATCGTTCATGAAGCATTAATGATTGAACCAAATGAGACTGAAAGTAAATCAACACTTGATGAAGCAATTGCACTCTTTAAAATGCTTTACCAAAGAATGATTGAAGATCCAAGTTATCTACAAAATGCACCATACACAACACCGGTTAAACGTGTTGATGATGTCTTGGCTGCTCGTGTTCCGATTGTTAAATATCAAAAGGAATCTAAGTAAAACGAATCAATATTAAAGCATGGAACTTCCCATGCTTTTTTATTGGATGATATGGATTAAACTTGGATGGGATGATGCTCAATCATTTAGTGTATGTGAAATTGATTTATGGTGTTTTCTAGGGATTTCCATTTTAATAAATCAAGGATTTAAGATTAATCTAATAAACTTTAGTATTACTTTAATTTTTCTAATACTATTAGTCTTAAGAAATATGATAGGTTCAGCAGATCGTGATGTTCTAATGATAATGTTGTTAACGCATTCAATACATGATTGGTTAATGATTGTCTTTCTTTCATCACTTCTCGCTCTTATACATGTCATTATTAAAAAGAAAAAGGTTGTTCCCTTTCTCTTTTTTATGTGTTTGGGACATTTCTTGAATTTTTGTCTCAAAACACTTTAAAGTGTGTCTTCAGAGTGATACAATAAGACAGGTCAAAGATATGAAACATTTCACAGGCGTAGCAGCAATCTTTATTCACAATCAAAAAGTAGGAGCATTCCGTCGTAATCACGGTAAATATGCAGGCTTCTACGAGTTTGTGGGTGGAAAAATTGAAGCCAATGAAAGTCATGCCCAAGCACTCATTCGTGAGTGCAGCGAGGAACTATCTGTGACGGTTGATTTGATATCGTATGTAGATTCAATTCGTTATGCTTATGATGATTTTATCATCACTTTGCATGCGTATCATTGTAAGGTCAATGAATATGATATCCGTTTAAGCGTCCATGATGATGTAGTATGGCTCAGCGAAAATGAGCTTACATCAGTTCCTTGGCTTGATGCAGACTATTTGCTCTTTGATCAGATCAAGTCACTACTAAGGAGAACCCATTGATGAAGATTGTAATTATTGGCGGTGTTGCGGGTGGCGCAACCGCTGCGGCTCGTCTTCGCCGTTTAAATGAAGATGCACAGATTATTATGTTTGAAAAAGATGAGTATATTTCATTTGCGAATTGTGGACTTCCTTATCATATTTCAGGAGTCATTGAAGATCGAAATGATCTTCTTGTGCAAACCAAAGAAGGTATGGAGAAACGCTTTAATCTCGATATTCGCAATTTTAGTGAAGTTATGCATATCGATCCAAGTCGCAAAGTTGTCTTAGTAAAAGAAGTAATAACTGGCCATGAATATGAAGAAAGTTATGATAAGCTCATTCTTTCCCCTGGCGCAAGCCCGATTGTTCCTCCAATTCAAGGATTAAAGGAAGCAAACAACGTTTTTATTCTACGTAATATTCCTCATACTGATGCGATTATGGACTTTTTAAAAAACAATGATGTGAAAAAGGTTGCTGTGATTGGTGGAGGATTTATTGGTGTTGAAGTTGCTGAAAACTTAAAAGAAATTGGTAAAGATGTCACAATTATTGATATGGCTCCCCAAGTTCTTGCCCCACTAGATTTTGAATTTGCACAAATTGTCCACAAGAAACTTGTTCGTAAAGGAATTAAGTTAAAACTTAATGATGGAGTTAGTCATTTCGAAAACAACGGACAGTTAGTCGTAAATCAATCTGGACAAAGCGTAGAGACAGACATGATTATTCTTGCGATTGGTGTGTCTTCAGAAGTAAAACTTGCGAGAGAAGCCAATCTTAAAGTCGGTGCTTTAAAAGGAATCGTAGTTGATGAGCACATGCTTACATCAGATCCTGATATATATGCTTTAGGTGATGCTGTTGAAGTAAAACATCGTGTTAGTGGATTAACGACAAAGATTCCACTTGCTTGGCCTGCAAATCGACAAGCAATTGTTGTCGCGAATCATATTTGTGGAATTGAGGATGAATACAAAGGTTCTTTAGGCACTGCGGTTGTTAAAGTCTTTGATTTAACAGTTGCCACAACAGGACTTAATGAGCGCACTTTAAAACAACTTAATTACCCTGTTAAAAGCGTTCATGTTCAACGAAATAACCATGCTTCTTACTACCCTAACGCAAAAGAAATGAATTTGAAACTTATCTTTAATCCAGATACAGGTCAAATCTATGGAGCTCAAGGGGTTGGTTATGAAGGCGTGGAAAAGCGCATTGATGTGATTGCGACAGCGATTTTAGGAGGTCTTAAAGCCCAAGATCTTCTTGATCTAGAATTATCCTATGCCCCACCTTTTGGCTCTGCAAAAGACCCTGTGAATATCCTAGGCTATGTAGCGTCAAACATTCTTTCTGGTCGAATAGAAAAGATTGATGTACTTGAGGTGAATCAACTAATTTCAAGTGGAGCATTCTTTCTTGATGTTCGTACTCCAGATGAATTATCCTATGGTTTCATTAAAGGATCCACAAATATTGAACTTGATGAACTTCGCTCAAGACTAGATGAATTACCAAGTAAAGAGACACCAATCTATGTCACCTGTCGTGTAGGACATCGTGGTTATGTCGCTGCGATGATGCTTAATCATCTTGGTTATCATGCTATTAACGTTGATGGTGGTTATGACTTATACAAGATTGCGTCAAAGCAATATTAAAAAACGTGTGATTATTCACACGTTTTCTTTTGAATGATTTCCATCAATTTCGTAATGCTTTGATGAGCTAAGGCTTCACTCACAAATCCAGAGTGGTGTGTGTTCTCTTCAATCAATGTCAGGGATTTAACTTTAGGTTTAATTCTTAGATACGAATGATGTGGGTTTGTTTCCTGATTAGCATAGAAATAAATAACATCGAGCAAGCTTTGAGAAGGTGTCCACCCGTTGACGAGTTGTCTTATAAGTATTGGAATATGTTGAGTTGTAATCTTTCCTTGTCTACTACTTATAAACTGTTCAAGAGACGCTTGTCTTTTAGGTTCATAAAACTGCAAATCTAGCCATCTTTTAATAGCTTTCATAGCTAATGTTGGAAGTTGAAAGATATTACTTTTCCATGAAGCATTTCTTAGTCTTCGAATATGTTTACGGATAATCGACTTGAAACGTCCAGACTTTGTTTTGAAGCGTTGATCTAAAGTAACAAAAGTATCAAACATAAAGACACCTTTAACTCTCACATCTTGTGACAATAGTTGAGCACATTCGTATGCAAAGATACCTCCCGAACTAATTCCTCCTACATATACTACGTTAAACCCTTTAGCTTTAATAAGTTTTGCATATGCATTCACAGTTTCATGAAGCGAGATGTTATCTAATGATTCTAGTAAATCAAGTGTCATATTCACTCCATATACCGGATACTCATTGAAATCATTCATAAGCATATATGTATATGCTTCGCAATTACCCGCTACATCATGGAAAAATATGATTGTAGGATTTGAAGGATTACCTTTCTTGTATTGGTTCAGTACTCCCCAGTTCATTGACTGGCTTTGTAAAATTACATTACTTTGCTTTTCAATCGTGTTCGCCTCACTCATCAATGATATGTCTAGCGAGAGTGATAGTTTGTGCTGAAGTGATGCAACTATTTGTGCAAAACGAAATGAATCCCCTCCCCAACTAATAAAATCAGCGTCCTTACCAATACTTTCAACTTGAAGAACTTCACACCACACTTCGTGGATGCTTTCTTGCAAAGGTGTCATTGATGATTTTTGTGACTTAGATATGATTTGATGTTCTTGTGTGCAATATTGGTGAAGTAAAGACCTTACAATTTTTCCATTACTGCTTCGTGGAATGGCTTCTAAACGATATAACACCGTAGGCATTTTGAAGGATGAAAGGTGAGGTTTAAGTATTTCGCGAATCATGGGAAGGGTTATATCCATTTCAGTGACAACAACACAACCTACCTCTTGTGTCCACCTAATTGATGGAATAGGAAAAACGGCAACATCCTTGAGTTCAAGATTCTCACTTAGCTTTGACTCCACTTCATAAGGTGAAATCTTATCTCCACCACGATTAATCATTTCACTCACTCGACCTATTAATTGATAGTTTAGAGAGTTATCAAGGAATGCTAAATCTCCAGTTCTAAAGTATCCTTTAGTGAAACTTGATGTGGAATCAACATTTTCATATCCTTCGAAATAATTCGGATACTTAATGCATATCTCATCATCAATAAGAGTGATTCCTACTCCAATGTCGATACCTATACTAAATATATCTTCGTTTGGTTGAGCATAGGTTGACGTCAATAATCCGGTTTCACTCATGCCATAACTGTTTACAATTTTCAAATACGGATTGCTTTGCAAGGCACTCACATGAATAGGATGTAGGGTTGAACCTAAGTTTGTAAGGATTAATGAATGATTAAGTTTAAAGTCATTTGTCTTAACATATTCATTCATTGCATGAATCATAAATGTAGGAGCAGTATATCGTGTTATGTGTGAATCAATAATCGTTTGCATGATTTGATTTAGTGAAAGATCAGCAACATAAACAAGTGTACAACCCCAGCGCCAAACACGTATACTTTGAAGTAGAAAAGCGATAGGACGTGACATATTGACAGGTTGAGCAAAAATATCTTCAGTTGAAACTTCGAAATGAGAATAATACTGATCAAACTGTGATATTAGCATAGCTTCACTCACCGCAATGACTTTAGGAGTGGATGTTGTTCCTGAGGTTTTAATCATTCCAACAATATCATTTCGTTTCGAAAATGGTTTGATTTCGTGTTCTTTAATACAGATAATAGTTTGTTGTTTAGAATTGATTTGATACCACCCACAATGTGAGGAATCAATAAGTTGATTAATGATGCCTTCCTTTTTTTGAGTGATTACTAAATCAATGTGCATTAACTTAATATACTCAAGAATGGCTTCTACACCCATATTATGGTCGATACCTACAAAAGTAAATTGATTTACGATTGCACAGCCTAGCCCAGCTAAATCGAGTGGATTTATATCAAAAATTCCTATTCGTGCCTCGTTAGGAATATTAATAGATAAAAGCTCACTCGTCCATTTGTTCGAATTATTAAAGAGATCTTCGTATGTTAATGTTCCAAGATTTGGAACTTGAAAAGCAATTTTGTGTGGTTGAGTATTACTGTATTGGTGAAGTTGAGGTAGTAATAATGATCTCATGGTCTACCAAGTCCAAGAAGTTCAATCGCTGCTAAATCAGCATCAAAAAGATTATCTGGCACTTCACTTAACCCATCAACACTAAATGGTGAAATAGCTAGTTTACCTTCTTCAGTTTTAATAATTGCTAAAAATGAGTTTTTAATTGCATTGATGAGTTCTTCATCATTATTTAGTGCTGCCTTATTCACAACAATCAAGGAATTTGGAGTTCTTGGTGGTAATCCAATCACCTTAACTTCTTCGAGAAAACTAGCACTTCGATTAAAGTCAGTCTGCCAACGTGTTTGATAATCACGACGTAAAATCATTGGCATTGATGCCACATCACATTGTAGTGTTGCCATTGATTGTATCATTTCATGATATCCACCCATAATTGTTAGATTTGGTAGTTCACTCATGGATTTACCATAGGTTTGATATACCCAAAGTGCGCCATAAATATACCCAGCATTACCTGGATTAGGCATACACCATTTTGCGGTTGAAATCTCTTCCCATGATAGTGGCATATCATCATTTAATTGTGAAATGAGCGATTGTCCTTTAATGGATGGCCCTGCGAGAATAACATTGCGATACGTTGAATCTAATTGGTCAGTATACCTGACAATAGGTGTCAATGTATTCCAATCTGAAATTCTCTCAGAATCAATGTTTAATTTACCTCGTAGTGCACTTAGAAGAGGAATTAAATCTTCTTCTTCATACAATAAATAAGTTAAGGAGTTCAAAAACCCAATCTGAGCACTTCCAGAACTTAAAGCTTCCGCAACCGCATTCTGACTTGTACCAATATAAATTGACACAGTTTCAATATTATAACCACGTAAAGATAGTTCTTCTTTAAGAAGGTTCTTTAATGGCTCAGATCGAGACAACATGACTTCAGGCTCTAAAAAAGGAAACCCATAAATAATGAGTTCTTTTATTTCATTTTGCTTCTGCATTGGAGTGCACGCACTCATGAGCATAACTATAATGATATAGAGAATAACACCCTTCATATAGTCTCCTTGATGAGTTGAAAATCAACTATTTCTAAAATAACATTCTGTGTGAATCCTAGAATAAATTAAACATGATCATTTTGATCATCTTGATTTTCTACAAGTTGAATTTTTGAGGTTGTTGAAAGTGCTCCAATTTCCTTTAAATATTCTTGAACTTGCATATTTCTTCGTTGATCATGATTAATACTAATCATAAGCATGTACTCGTTATGATCATCCACATGATTTGAACCAATAAAGAGTTGTTCAAGTATTCTAATGTTTCGTTTATGTGCTAAATGGGCATAAACTGTAAAATCTTGTTGAGTTGTAAACACTAAAACCTTAGTAAGTTGTCTTTTGTTAATCCAGTCATTTTCAAGTGTCACTGCGAAACGCAACACGACATATATAAGAACTGTAGTAAGTACTGCTCCAACATAAAATCCACTTCCTGCTGCAATCCCAATAGTACCTACACTCCAAAGACTTGCGGCAGTGGTTAGTCCTCTGACATTACCTCGTGATTGAATGATTGTTCCAGCACCTAAGAAACCGATGCCACTAATAATTTGTGCTCCCATACGAGCAGGATCAGGAAAAGCTCCTAAAAGACTATATTGATTAAACAAATACGTGGATGTCACCATGACTAAAGCAGAGGCAACACCTACGAGTGCGTGTGTACGAAGCCCTGCCGCCCTATTTTTCCTTGATCGCTCTATCCCAATCATGCTTGATAAAACTAAAGCAGTTAAAAGACGAGGGACAACAAATTGATAATCGATGAATGATTGAATGAGTGCTTCCATATTACCTCTTTGCGTTAATGTACCCTTATTTTACCACAAATTAAAAAAAGGCACGAAATTTATCGTGCCCCGTTTTCTATAACTAAGGATAAGCGTGGAATAATTTGCTTTTTGCGTGAGACAACATGTTCAATGAATATATCTTCTCCATGTAGGATTGTTGGATATGCTTCTTCTGCAATCCACTTTTCTTTACCTGCCACAAACATGATTGATCCATTTTTTTCAATAGAAGTAAAGATCATAAGGAGTAAGTCAAGTTTATGCTCAACACAGTATTCTTCCATAGTACTTAAGAGTGTTGCTCGAATTGTATCTAGCTCTCCTAAATTATAAATATTAACTTGGCCTAAGCGGAATCGATAATTTGAAATTGCATATTCTTTAATATCATACTCAATGAGTTCTTGAACCGAGCGATTTAGAACACTACTTGAAATTGAGAATAGTTCTTTCGCAAAGACTTCAAGCTCAATATTTGCGAGTGCTGCTAATTCTTTGCTAATTTCTCGGTCAACTGATGTGGTTGTCGGTGAGTTAAAATTGAGGGTATCTGACATCATTGCCCCTAGAAGCAACCCTGCAATGTTTGAAGGAATAGCAACTTGCTGTTCTTTAAACATTATTGCGACAATAGTTGATGTTGAACCAACAAGTTGATTTCTAAAGTTAATCGGCATTGATGTTTGAATATCACCAATACGATGATGATCAATAATCTCTAGAATTTGAGCATCTAGGATGTTTTCAACACTTTGAGATACTTCGTTGTGATCAACAAGAATGATATTCTTGTTTTTAGCATTAAGTAAGTGAAAACGAGAGACTAGACCAAAGATATGACCACGATCATCGACAACAGGATAAGCACGATGGCGAGATTTAATAATCTTCTTAGCGACTTCACTCACATACTCAAGTTTATTGAATGTGACTAAGTTTCTAGACATTACATATTTTATTGGTGATGAGTAAAACAAGAAACGTGCAGTATTCATCGTACCATGTCCTGATAAAATAACAGCGCATCCTTTTTCCTTCGCTAATGATAAAACAGCTGCAGACACTGAGGGTGCCCACACAACCACAAGGCATGCTGCATCTTTTTCAATAACTTCAAGTTGAGCTTGTGTATCGTTACCAACAATGACTAATCGATCTTTAAGCTCATAGTTATCAAGTTTTGATGCTGCAATCGCAATAATTGATACTTTACCATTTAAGCGAGTTTTCTTAGGTGTATAAAGAAGCTTGCCTTTAATAGTCTTAGAGATATAGTCAATAGGAGTTTCTTTTAAAAGTTCAATACTCTTTGCTGTATCTCCCATCGCAACTTCAGTCATATTAGACATCGTTACCATACCAATGAGTTTGTTTTGCTCATCCGCAACCACTAAAGTAGCTTTACTCTTTGAAGTCATTAAGTTCCATGCTTCAAAGATTGTAGTTTCTTCATACACAATGAGAGGCTCATCCATTTCAATCTCATAAAGCTGTGAGCGGGCATCATCAAGATAAACAGGTTTAGAGAAACCAAAACGATTAAGTAAATACTCACTTTCGTGGTTAATATCCCCTAAACGTGCCGCAATCGCATTCATACCTTTTTCACGTTTTAGGTGAGCATAAGCAATCGCTGCACAAATTGAATCACTGTCTGGATGACGATGACCTACTATATAAACGACTTCATTATTATTCTTTTCCATGGTGACTCCTTCATGATTTTTCGAATTTTCCATTAATAGACTTGATTATATAGACAATCAAGAAACGCAATATTGAGTATTATTTCAAAACAAAAAGTATTGGAGTTAATACTACACTTATATCATTTCAATATTAACATTTTAAGCTTACAGTCACAATCATAAATTTTCGACTATTAACAAAGGTTATTACTAAATTACACCATATGAAAAATCATTTCATTACTTTGAATGTGGATAAATATTGTTACACCTTTTTAGTTTTAATAGTTTGAGCTGCAATCTGAGTAACATCATAGGTTGTCGCAAAAGGTGGTGCATACCCTAAATCAATATTTGCATACATCTTAGCGCTCATTTTTGCACTAATTGCGACACTATAGGCATGTGAGCGTAAAGCTGCATTCTTTTCACCAGCTAATTGTGCTCCTAAAAGAACACCTGTTGTTGCATCCGCAACGAGTTTAATATGAACATCCGTTGCATTTGGATAATAGCGTGGGTGATCATGAGACGTGACAAAAGTCGTCACAACATCCATGTTGGCTGCATTTGCTTCTTGCTCACTAATTCCAGTTTTCGCAAATTCTAGTCCACATACTCGAATCATTGCAGATCCTAAGGCATATGGATATGGACTATCTTCACCTGCAATAATCTCTGCAGCATTACGGCCTTGTTTATTTGCGTTAGTACCTAAAGGTAAATAGCGATGTTCACCTGTAATCATATGTGTCACAACACTACAATCCCCTGCTGCATATACATTTTCAACGTTAGTCTTCATGTACGTGTCCACAAGCACTGCGCCATTTGATGCTAGCTCAATGTCGGTGTCTTTTAAAAATGATGTGTTAGGACGAATTCCAAGTGATAACACAAGGATATCGACGTCAACTTCTCGCTTATCTGTGATAATTGTTAATCCGTCTTGAGTTTCTTTAATATCTATAAATGATTCATCAGTATATATTTCTACTTTATTTCTAACTAATTCATCATACACCATTGTCGAAAACTCAGGATCAAAAGCATTCATAAGACGTGTTGCTTTTTCAAATAGGATGACATCTTTTTTAAGATGAACAGCAGCTTCGACAAGTTCAAGACCAATGTAACCACCACCGATGATTCCAATGCGCTTTGCTTTCAGGTAAGCTTGTTTTAAGCGCTCACCATCATCCAATGTCTTTAGTGTAAACACTTTATCAATAGGCTTCGATGACATTTTGGGTACGATTGGTGATGCCCCACTCGCAATAACTAAACGATCATATTGAAGTGAAAAAGATCCATCTTTGTTTGTTCCTGAAACTATTTTTTTATGAGTATCTACATGCTTTACTTCATGAAAAATACGTACATCAATGCCTGAATCAATCATTTGTTGAACACTGCGAATATTCATCTTTGTGCGATCAGGATTTTCCGTTGAAACATAATATGGCAGTCCACATGCTCCATAGGAGATTGTGTCTGTCATCTCAAGTACAATGATTGTTTCTTTAGGTTGCTCTCGTTTTAATTTTGCTGCGACGCTCATTCCTGCCGCAACACCACCGATTATAATTGTTGTCATGGGTTTACCTCAACTTCATTATACGTAAGTTAATGATAAATTGACAGTACCATGCGACTATGACAGAATACTCATAGGAGAACACCTATGGAAAAACTTATGAAGATTATTGATGAATTTTGCAGTGAAAGAGATTGGGATCAATACCATTCACCTAAGGAACTTGCAATCGGCCTATCTACAGAAGCCAATGAGTTGTTAGCACTATTTCGTTTTCAAAGTGACGAGCAGATTATGGAAATGTTTAAAGAACAACGAGAAACAATTGAGGATGAAATCGTTGATAGTTTATTCTTTGTTTTAAGATTTGCTTCACTTTATGATGTTGATCTTTTAGCGGCACTTGAGCGCAAGATGATTCGTAATCGCTTAAAATATCCCGTTGAACTTGCGAAAGGCAAGAACATTAAATATACTCATTTAAAGTAAATTTCATTGTCAAACTGAACAATTAAAACACCATTTCATGATTTTGAAGTGGTGTTATATTTTTTAAGGATTTGTACTAATTGATTGAAGCACTGCGTGAACAATGATACGTCCATTTTCAACATCATCTGTACATGATACAAGTGTGAGGATATGATCTTTATTTGTAAGATCTGTATTGGTATCATATATAGCTCGTGACGTAAATAAGTCGAATAAATTGCTTAAACTTCGATTATTCGCAGGGATGTTTAATCGTGTAATCGTAGCGTCTACCTGATATGCTGAGAAAATCTTATATGTTCTTATCTCATCTTTCAGACGTATTTCTATGAGGGAATGATTATTGTAGAATGAGCGGTTCTTATATAAATCAATCGAACCAAACATTGATTGATCACGCATCGCATGACCATATAAGACAATATGACGATCAGAAAAATCTGCTTGATTACGATAATCCATGAATATCGCACCATGTTTTAATGATCGCTTTTGGAAATTGCGATTAAGATAATACGTATTATCATTACCTAAGACAAATGGATAATTAATTTTTGTTCCATTGACGACAATCCATCCGACATAGTCACTATTAATGGAGGCAAATTGCTGATGAAGTTCCGCAAGTGATAAGCGTTCAATCTCTTCAAAGTCTAAGTCAGGATTTTCTTCAATAAGTCGATCTCTTATCTCATCACGAACATCCATAAGTTCTACGACTTTGTTTAGATCTTGTTGATTTATATATGTTAAGTAATACTCATACCCATAAAGTCCAACCGCAACCATAATTAAAAGAATACCAAAGGAGCGAATGATGGTATTTAAACTTAATTTCTTTTTAGGTTTAGTGACAAGTTTGCTCTCGCTCGCTTGTTGAGATTCTTTTTCTTCGTTGTTCATGGTTTCATTATATATAAATTATGTCACAAAGAAAAGATTCACACACTTTCGTATGTGAATCCTAACTTAAATGCTTTTTCATTATCTGTATGAAGTGACTCTGAAAGTCCTTTAAATTTACTTTTCATGACTTTATACCCTAAATGTTCATCCCAACCTAAACTTCTTACAAGCATTCCAAATGCAATCATGTTCATGCTTTTGTCTACACCATGTTCATGAGCTAATGTTGAAAAGTCACATCCTGGATAATCTTGGTGAATTAAACCTGTATGTATAACAATTGAGGTGTCATCTTTGATAAATGATTTGAATTTATTAAATGCTGCATCATTCATAAGTAAAGCATGTGTCATATCTTTGCCAATAAATGGTGATTGTCCAATATTTGATAATACAACATGACAGTTTGCAGTTCCACCACGCATTTCTGGACCATATGAAGGCATCCAACTAACATCGTAACCTAATTCAATGCCACACATACCTATGAGTTGACCTACTGAGAGTACCCCTTGACCACCAAATCCTGCACAGATTAGTTTAATTGTTGGCTTCATGTTTGCGCTCCCTAAATACCCCTAAAGGAAAGGTTTGTGTCATTGTATTTTTAATGTAGGATAATGATTCCACTGGTGATAACTTCCACCCAATATTACATGAGGATAATATCTCAATCATTGAAAATCCTTCATTATTCATTTGACACTCAAAGGCTTTTCTTATTGCTTTCTTAGTCTTCATAATACTTGGTGCATCAGCAGTCATACAACGCTCAACATAGGCAATATGTTCCATTGTAGCTATCATTTCACTCATCTTGAGTGGAGCACCACTAATGATGTCACGTCCATGAGGAGTTGTGGTTGTTACTTGGTTATATAGCGTTGTTGGTGCCATTTGGCCCCCTGTCATACCATAAATTGCGTTATTAACAAATATAACAGTAATATTTTCATTACGATTTGCCGCATGAATAATCTCAGCAGCACCAATGGAAGCTAAATCTCCATCCCCTTGATAAGTAAATACTATCTTTTCAGGATGTATACGTTTAACTCCTGTTGCTACCGCAGGGGCACGACCATGAGGTGCTTGTAAAGCATCTGTATTAAAGTAGTCATACGCAAATACTGAACATCCTACTGAGGCAATTGTAATGCTACGATCTAGAATTCCTAGTTCTTCAAGAACTTCCGCAACAAGGCGATGAATAATACCATGAGTACATCCAGGACAATATGAGAATGGTGTATCCGTTAATCCACCAGTCTTTTTAAATACTGTGCTCAATTTGCTCACCTCCCATTTGTGCAAGATATCCTAAAACAATATCATCACTAGTTATGATTTCTCCACCCGCTTTACCAACATAGCCAATGACTGTATCAGTGCGAGTAAATGCTAAAACATCTTGAAAGAGTTGTCCCATTGACATTTCTGCCACTAATACAAACTTCATGCCTGCGGTTGCTTCTTTTAGTGCTTGTTTAGGAAAAGGCCATAAAGTTCTTAATTGAATACATTTAATGTTTAAACCATGTTCGTCTTTAAGTCTTTGAACTGCTCCAAGAGCAATCTTTGCACTTGTTCCATAAGCGATAATTGCACCATCATGACTGTCAGGTTGATGATCAATACACCAAGCTTCATTTTTAGCAATTTCACGATATTTTTCTTGAAGTTTTAGGTTATGTGCGTAGAGCTTTGCAGGATCAAGATATAAGGAATTAATAACATTGCGTGATCCACGCTCTTTAGCATCCCCTGTTGCAGACCAAGATTTATTATCAGGATAAGGAAGAGGTTGCGTAGGAAGTGTGACACTCGCCATCATTTGTGCAATAGCACCATCTAATAGTACCATTGCTGGATTGCGATATTTCTCAGCTAATTGAAATGCTTTACCAACATCATCAACTGCTTCTTGAACACTCGCTGGGGATAATACAATAACACGATAATCACCATTACCACCACCATAAACAGATTGATGATAATCACTTTGAGCAGGTAATATTCCACCAAGTCCTGGACCACTTCGTGATACAGAAACGATGACACATGGAAGCTCAGCTCCCGCACAATATGATATCCCTTCTTGTTTGAGAGCAATTCCTACTGAGGAAGATGAAGTCATGACACGAGCACCTGCTCCTGCTGCTCCATAAACCATGTTGATTGCTGCAATTTCGCTTTCTGCTTGCACAAAAACACGACCATTCGCTGGCATGATATTCGACATTGTCTCAATGAGTTCATTTTGAGGGGTAATTGGATAACCAAAGAATGCTTCAAGCCCATAGTTTAATGCAGCTTTCGCAATCGCTTCATTTCCTTTTAAAAATTCAATTTTACTCATTGTGATAACCTCTCAACTGTAATCACTGTATCTGGACAAAACATTGCACATAAACCACACGCAATACATTCTTCAGGATCAAAAATAATCGCAACTTTATAGCCATTAGCATTCACACGCTGTCCATCAAGTTTTAATATCTTCTTTGGACATGCATGAACACATAGCTCACATCCTTTACATAACGCTTCTTCAAAGGTAACTTTGCCTTTGGGCATGTTAATCCCTCCCTTTTATTTTCCAACGTAAATTGAGTTAATATTTCTCATCATATTAATGCGATTCTCCGCCATACGATCAGCAACTAAATATGATGGTGTATTTGTTTCTCGAGCAGTTCTAATGATTTCTCGTACACGATCATAAATTTCATCAATTTTCTTAAGAGCCTGTTCTTTATCATACCCAAGAAGTTCTTGGTAGACATTGATAAGACCCCCTGCATTTATAACATAATCTGGAGCATAAACAAACCCCATTTCATGAATTTTTGGTCCATGGATATCACTATCTTTTAATACATTGTTAGCTGCTCCTGCAATAATCTTACATTTGAACTGAGGAATGGTGTCATTATTAATGACAGCACCTAAAGCACATGGAGAGAAAACATCGCAATCAACGCTATAAATCTTAGAAGGTTCAACAATGGTTGCTCCTGTTTCTTTCGCAATCTCTTCACAACGCTCCATATCCATATCAGTAATGTAAAGACTTGCACCTTCATCATGTAGCATGCGTGCTAAATGACCACCCACTGCCCCAACACCTTGAATAGCAACACATCGGCCTTGTAGTTTACCTGTACCATATACTTCTTTTAGACTTGCTTTAATTCCTTTGAAAACACCATATGCAGTAAAAGGAGAAGGATCACCACTTGTTGAAGGAAGCCCAACAACATGGTTTGTTTCCATTTTAACTAAGCTCATATCATGAGGAGTAGTTCCCACATCTTCAGCTGTGATGTAACGTCCTCCAAGAGATTCTACATATCGTCCAAATGAGCGCCAAAATGCTTCACGACGGACAGTATCCGATCTCAGTTTTTTAGAATTACCAATAATGACTGCTTTACCACCACCAAGATTTAATCCAGCACAAGCAGCTTTCTTTGTCATACCTCGCGCAAGACGTAAAACATCTAGGATAGCATCATCTTCTTGTTCATATTCCCAAACGCGTGTACCACCTAAGGCAGGGCCTAGTGTAGTATTATGGATACAAATCGCTCCTTTTAAACCGGAATTGCGATCGTACATGTAAACGATCTGCTCGTATCCATACTTCTCCATGTATTCAAATTTATTCATTGTAATTCTCCTTTATATAAAAAACCGCAATTGTCTACACAAAAGCGGTTGTTTTTATTTGTTATTTAGTAAACCAATCAAGATAAGATTTTCCATAGAGTACCTCGTTTACATCTACATTATACTGAATCTATATTACAAATGAAAGGGGTTTCACAAAAAATTCAAACTGAGAGATGCGACAAAATCCAACTTCTTAAAGATGCTATATCTTTGAAACATGGAAGCTTTGTTGGAATCAAATTTGCTTCATCATCAAAGCCATATGTTAATAGCGCTCCATGAATTTGATGATCTTTAATAAAGGATGCATCCACAAGTGAATCCCCTACAAAGATAATTTCATTGATAACATTATTTGTTTCCTTTAAAGCATAATCCAACATATCTCGATGTGGTTTTCGCTTTAAATCTGTGCGCTCTCCAATGACCACATTAAACGTATCTGAGAAGAAATGATCGACTAATCGATGTACATAAGCATCCGTTTTATTCGAAATGACTCCAAGTTTAATGTCCATCTTCTTAAGTTCTTCTAGAAGTTGTACTACTCCTTCATAAGGCATTGTATTCACGACAAGATGTGTTGAATAGTGATGGTGAAAGCGTTCTAGCGCATAATCAACATCATCACTACTTAGTGCATGTCTTAATACATTTCTTAAACCATTTCCTACAAATGAGCGGGTTTGCTCAAAAGTGACTAATGATTTACCAAGTTCTTCTAGTGTGTAATTTAAGGCTTCATGAATATCTTGAAGTGTGTCTAAAAGTGTACCATCTAGATCAAAGTATATTGCCTTAATCTTCACGGTAGAACTCTTTCATTTTTGCATAATGTAAAGCATTCTCATGAATTATATCGATATCTTTTTGATTGAGTTCACGTGTTCTAGTCGCTGGCATACCAAGAATCATTGATTTTTCAGGGAAAGTTTTGTTTGGACTTACAAGTGCATTTGCCCCTACAAGACTATATTCGCCTATGACTGCACCATCAAGAACTGTAGCTCCCATACCAACTATGACATCATGTTTAATGTGACATGCATGAACGATAGCACGATGTCCTAATGTTACGTATTCATCAATGATTGCTGGACAATCATCACTTACGTGGATCATTACATGATCTTGAACATTTGAATATGCTTTAACCTTAACAAAATTATTATCTCCTCGTATTACTGCATATGGCCAAACACTAACATGTTCTCCAATTTCAACATCCCCAACAATGACTGCAGTTTCGTGGATGAATGCCGTAGGATGTATCACTGGGGTCTTCCCCTTAAATGATTTAATATGACTCATAGATTCCTCGTTTCTATTTAATTATTCCAAACTGATTTCAATCTTTTGATTGTAATCCGTTGGAAGAAATAACTGAATGGATGCATCAATACCGAATGCTTTCTTCGCAAATGGTTCTAGTGATTGTTGATGCTGATGATGCATTGCGCAAAATACCTTTGGTTTAATGGTTGTAATAAACTCTAATGGACCTAAATCAAAATCATGGCCCATTCTTTGATCACATGGAAAACATGCCACATCCACTTGATGACCAATAATATCTTCTAAAATACTTCTAAACTGTAAATATGCTAACTCACTTTCTTCATGACTTACTTCTTGATTCCAATGCCAGTAATTAAAATCTCCCGCATGAAATATAATGCCTTCTTGGGTATTCACTAAGAAGCATACACCAATGTCCGTTGAGTTAAATACCTTAATGGATAAATCATGAGTAATAATACTATCTTGTGCTTTCACAAAGAAAATGTTTGAGTATGCTCTAAGCGGTACATCTAATGATGCGATAATCCGCTGGTTTAAAGAAACGATGTTTGAGTTAAAATGATTACAATGATGATGTGAGATAAATATTGTCTTTTCCTTTTCAGAATTAAGATAATGTGAAGGAATCGTTCCTGATGCGACATCAAAAAATAAAATATGTTTTGATGTCTCAAAGATAAAACCACTGTGCGCGATATATTCACATGTCAACATAAATAGCCCCTCCTTAGTCTATTATACTCTGTTTTTGGTTACAGCGAAAACGAAAAATAGTGCTGAAAGACCTAAAGTTATCCCTGCAAAGCCAAATGATGAGGCAATATTTAATTGATAGATACTTCCTGCTAGAAAACTACCAAAAACCATCCCTAATGACCTTATAGCATTATATAATCCCATCACCGTTGCATTAGAAGCATACATGCTCATATGACCTGAGTATACTTGCACAAGTATGAGATACAAAGAATTTAGAATAAAGAATAATACTGATAGACTCATGAATATTGTAAAGTCACGTGTAAAGAATAATACAAGTGAGATTGTGGATGCACTAAGGAGTACGACTGTCAGTGGGAATTTAAACCAACGTCTTTGAATAATAAGTCGTCCTAATGAAACATTCACTAAAAGTGACATTAACCCAAAACCAGCTTTAATAATACCATTCATGGATGCTGGAAATGATAATTGATCTTTAAGATAGAAATTAAAGATTTGATCAAAGGCTATTGTTCCAATCATTGAAAGAAACACAACAGCACTAAACAGTAAAAACTCTACGGGTTTGATTTGAATAACGAGTTTAAAGAAACGTAATGGATTAAATGAAGAAGACTTGTCTTTGATTTGTGAAACATCTATGCCTTTGAAATAAAGGTGCATTAACAGTCCAGTTGACGCAAGTAACACCACTTGAATGACAAACATTAAGTAAATATTGATGTCTGCTAAATAACCTCCAAGTAAGTATCCGAGGGCACCACCAACAGTAAATAATGTTGCATGGATAGATAAGTTAACAGCTCTATCACTCGCAATTGAATGATCAAGAATCATTACAAGTTGGGTCATCATAACACCCCCAACAAAAACACCTGCAATAAATCGTGCAAAGACTATTAACCAAAGCTGAGTTGCAAATAAGAATAATAATTGTCCAAATGCGTACCCATAACACCCTATCGCAAAGACATTTACTCGACCAATTCGATCATTAAGATAAGCCCAAAGAGGCGAAAAAAGAAAACTTCCTAAAGCCATTGCCGCAAATGCATAACCAAATGTCGAAGAAGGAAGTTGTCGATCAACAATGATCGTTGGGGTTGCTGGATGAGCTAGATTTGCCGCAATGAGCTCGAAAAAAAAGAGCACAAACAGAAAATAAAGTGACGATGTTTTTTTAAATCTTAGTGAATTCATAGGATGATTATACCATACATCCATTTAAGAATAAGTTAGAAAGTGTTACAATACATGTACCTGAGGTAATACTTATGACGCGATTAGAAAAAGATTCACTTGGTTTAGTAGAAGTGCCACTTGATGCCTATTATGGAGCTCAAACAGTTCGATCACTTACCAATTTTCCGATTACATTAAAGCCAATCCATCCAATGATGGTGAAAGCATTAGGCATGATTAAACTTGCTGCCACAATCTCAAACCATAAGGTTGGTTATATTGATAAGAAAAGACTACATTTCATTCAAATTGCAGCCCAAGAGGTCATTGATGGATTACTTAATGATCATTTTGTCACGGATGCAATTCAAGGTGGTGCAGGGACTTCTGCTCATATGAATGTTAATGAAGTCATTGCGAATCGTGCTAATGAACTTGCAAATTATCCATTAGGAACTTATGAATACATTCATCCTAATGATCACTTAAATTTTGGCCAATCAACTAATGATGTCTACCCAAGTGCAGGTCGACTTGCTTCAATATTTTTAGTTGAAGATTTACTTGAATCGCTTCGACTTCTTCAAGTTTCTCTTCTAAAGAAAAGTGAAGAATTTGAAGATGTCTTAAAAATGGGGCGGACTCATTTACAAGATGCAATTCCTATTCAGCTTGGTCAAGAATTCAAAGCATTCGCTACTTCTATTGGTCGTGATATTAAACGCATTAAGATTGCCTTTAATGATTTAAAATCAGTGAACATGGGAGCGACTGCTGTAGGGACAGGTCTCAATGCGGATGAAAACTACAAGCGTATTGTGGTTAAGGAACTCTCTAAGGTATGTGGTATCACCCTCACAAGTGCAAGAGATCTTGTGGATAGTACTCGCAATGTTGATGTGTTTGTATGGGCTTCTTCTTCACTTAAAACATGTGCCGTCAATCTTTCAAAAATGAGTAATGATATTCGTCTTATGGCTTCTGGTCCACTTGCTGGATTTAATGAGATTAATCTTCCTGAAAAACAACCAGGATCTTCTATTATGCCAGGTAAGATCAATCCTGTTATTGCGGAAGTCGTTAACCAAGTATGCTTTAATGTGTTTGGTAATGATGTCACTATCTTAAAAGCCGCTGAGGCAGGTCAACTTGAACTTAACGTTTTTGAACCTGTTATGTTTTATAAACTCTTTGAATCTATCGAAACAATGACCCATGCATGTGATACCTTTAGAGTAAATCTTATTGATGGTGTCAGTGCAAATAAAGCACGATGTGAGGAAATGGTTGAATCATCCATTGGTAATATCACTGCAGTTGCTCCTCATATTGGATATGCGAATGCTTCATTGTTGGCACAAAAAGCACTCATTGAGCGTCGAAAACTTCGTGATGTTATTTTAGAAAGTGGATTACTTAGTGAGCGTGATTTGAATATCATTCTTAAACCTAAGTCATTAACCCGTCCAGGTATATCGGGTAAACAACTCTTAAAAACAAAACTCAAGGATCAAGATCATGAGAACGATTAACACCCAAGCAATTAAACAAGCTGTATTTGAAGCATGTCAAAGCATTCAATTTCGCTATTCCAAACCCATGGAAGAGGCCATTAAAAACTACATGGATCAAGAAATGGGAGTTGGTAAAGCTATTTTGAAAGTTCTTTTAGACAATTCAGAACTTGCTTCAAACCAACATATTCCTATGTGTCAAGATACAGGAATGGTCGTCATCTTCTTAAAACTAGGTCAACAACTTCATCTCGAAGGAGACTACGTCATTGATATGATCAATGAAGGAGTTAAGGAAGCTTATGATGTCGCTTATTTGCGTAAGTCGATTGTCAAAGACCCACTTCTAGAGCGTGTTAACACCAATGACAATACACCAGCGGTTGTTCATATAGAGATGACCAATGATGATCGTTGTGAGATTTTATTAAGCGCTAAAGGATTTGGAAGTGAAAACATGTCTAAATTAGCCATGTTGACACCTGCTCATGGACTAAAAGGAGTCGAAGAATTTGTTTTAAACACCGTATTTACTGCAGGTCCTAATGCATGCCCTCCTATGGTTGTCGGTGTTGGTATTGGTGGAACCATGGATCAAGCTGCATTACTTGCCAAAGAAGCTTTATTTAACGAAGTTGGTGATCGCAATCCAGATGAGCGCTATGCTAATCTTGAAAGAGATTGGTTAGAAAAGATTAATGCGTCAGGCATTGGTCCCCAAGGTTTAGGAGGTAAAACGACGGCGATTGATTTATTCATTAAAACAGCCCCAACACATATTGCAGGGCTTCCAGTTGCGGTGAATATTAATTGTCATATGACACGCCATGTCCATATCACACTATGAAAACAATTCAAACTCCATTAAACATTGAAGAGATTAAATCACTGCATGCGAAAGATTTTATTATGTTTTCAGGAACACTTTATACTGCACGTGATGCTGCTCATATAAGACTCATTAAAGACATTGAAAACAACACTCCTCCTTTTGATTTAGAAGGTGCAGTTATCTACTATGTAGGACCTTCGCCTACACCTCCAGGTCAAAAGTTTGGTTCAGCAGGTCCAACCACATCTTCACGCATGGATGTTTTTACACCTACCTTATTAGACCATGGAGTAAAAGCCATTATCGGTAAAGGCTATCGCTCTAAAACAGTCTTAGAAGCCTTTAAATCCCACCAAGCAGTATATCTACTCGCGATTGGAGGATCTGGAGCATATCTTGGACAATGTGTTGAATCTTCAGAAGTCATTGCCTATGAAGACTTAGGTCCTGAATCGATTAAGAAACTAGTTGTGAAAGATTTACCACTTATTGTGGGCTATGATATTTATGGTGAAGATGCCTATGTGTATGCACAAACACTTTGAGAATAACTCAAAGTGTTTTTTTTATCGAAGTCGTCGTTGAGGATGAGCGGTATAAATTCGATACCAGTCTTCATGCTCAAGTTTGATATTCATACTTTCAAGTAATGATTCAAAACGTTGGTTTTGAGTCGTCCCAATTATTGGAATGGCTTGAATAGGATGGTGCATGATGAAGCTTAAGGCAATCGCTGCACTCGTTGTATTATATTTAAGCGCAAGACTTTCTAAGATGTTTTTTAGTGCTTGGTATTCTGGATCTTGAGAAATAAATACGCGACCTTGAGCAAGTGGTGACCAAATTAATGGATGAATATGATGTTTTTGTAGGAAGTCGAAATTCCCATTGTCAATGTGTTCAAAACAATTAATACTAAATTCTATTTGGTTTGTTACGAGTGGTTGTTTTGTGAAGTGTTGTAAAGCATCAAATTTATGTGGATCAAAGTTACTAACACCATATGATTTGATGTAGCCTCTATTGAAACATTCATCAAGGGCACTAGCTACTTCTTCATGACCAATGAGTGGATCTTCGCGATGAATCAAAAAGACATCCAAGTAATCAAGTCCTAGTTTCTCTAGACTTTCTTCACATGAAGTAATGATACTCTTAGCTCGTGTATCATAATGAGCTATACTATGTTGATCTTTCTTTAAAATAATCCCCGTCTTACTTATCCATTGGGTTTGCTTTTTTAATGAAGGATTTAGTTGAAGTGCTTCACCTAGAATAACTTCATTATCACCTGAGCCATAAATCTGTGCTGTATCAAAGGTGGTTACCCCATGATCTATACGATGGACCATCATTTCCATCACTTCTTTTGGGGTAAAGGAGTTTCGACTAAAGTTCATTGCCCCTTGAATAATTCTAGATACTTCAATATTTTGATTAAGTTTGATTGTTTTCATGGTGACCTCTACACTCACACTACCAAAAAAAAAGATGTCCCGCAAGACATCATTGTTTATTCAGTTGGATATTATGCAATATCTTTCTTCAATACACCAAGTAAGCCTGCTGTCACTACTGTTCCTGCAGCAATTGCAATAATGTATTGAATGATATTTGTGACTGCAAAGATAACAAATAATCCACCATGAGGTACTGCAAGTGTTGCACCTAATCCCATGGATAATGCTCCTGCCACAGCACCACCAACCATGATTGCTGGTAATACACGTGCTGGATCAGCAGCAGCAAATGGAATAGCACCTTCAGTAATGAAACTTGCACCTAAAACGAGTGCAGCTTTTCCTGCTTCTTTTTGGTCAGTATCAAATTTCTTAGCGAATAATAGTGTTGCAAGTCCAATTCCTAAAGGAGGAACCATACCACCAGCCATAACAGCAGCCATGACTGCGGAGCCTTGTCCTAAAACGAGTGTTGAAGTTCCAAAAGCATACGCAGCTTTATTCACTGGGCCACCCATATCGAAGGCCATCATTGTTCCAAGAAGTAATCCAAGAACAATTGCACTTCCACCTGAAAGTGAACTTAGGAAGCTTGCGACAGCTTCGTTTATGAATGTCATTGGTGCTCCAAGAACATAGAAGATTGATAAACCAACGATTAGTGAACCAAATACTGGAATCACTAGAACCGGCATAATACCTTGTAGTGATTTAGGAAGGACGATATATTTTCTAATTGCTAAAACAACATACCCTGCAAGGAAACCAGCAACGATTCCACCTAAGAAACCAGAACCAATATTTCCTGCGATAACACCACCAATCATCCCTGGTGCAAGACCTGGACGATCAGCAATTGAATAAGCAATATAACCAGCAAGGATTGGAACCATCAGTCCAAATCCACCACCGCCTCCAATTGCCATTAGATAAGCTGGAAGTGTACCTTCAGTTTGAAACGCGTCATAACCGAACGCGAAGGAGATAGCGATAGCAATACCGCCTGCTACTACGAATGGAATCATGTAAGAAACGCCACTCATTAAATGTTTATAAACAGAATTTGTTTTCATATTTTTCCCTTTCCTCTTCTCAATGTATAATCACAACGATGATTGCGGTCACCATCATGATGGAATACCTTGTTTAGACTACTTCTTCTTAAACAACTTCGCAAAGAATCCTTCTTCAGCTTCTTCGCCTTCTTTGACTTTCTTCACTGTTTTTTCGTTTACAAGTGTTCCAGTAAAGTTTTCTTTCGTTAATCCTGTTTCAATGATTTCTGTTGCGCGTTTAATTGCGTCTGAGACTCCCACTGAAATTACTTTCTTACCAATAAATCGCTCTGTTGGGACCGTGGTATCACATGCTAAGACAATGACATCAGCATTCGCGATATCGTCAGCAGTCAGTTCATTTTCTACACCAACTGAACCACGAGTCTCTACTTTGACTTCAAATCCTAGACGTTTTGCTGCTTGCTCAATAGCTTCTGCTGCCATATAAGTGTGAGCAATACCAGTCGGACATGCGGTAACTCCTAGTACTTTCATACATTTCTCCTTACAATGTCATTAATTTTGACATGTTTCTTTAATTCTAATACTTCATCAAGTGTGAAGGATTGAGTACCCTCTTGAGACACTGCTAATGCTCCACACGCAGTCGCTACTTTTAGTGATTCACGGATATCGCCACTCTTTACATACTCACTGATAAATCCTGCTAGCATTGAGTCTCCTGCACCAACTGTACTTTTCACGTCGACTTTTAATGCTTCAGCTTTAAGGACGATTTTCTCAGAAATAAAGTAAGAACCATATTCACCATGAGAGAGTAACATCATTTTGGTGCCACTTGTACGTAATACATCAAGAGCAGCTTGAATCATTTCATTCTCGTTTCTTAAGAATACTTGTAAATATCCTTCTAGCTCTGCAACATTTGGTTTAATTAAAAGCGGTGAGTGTTTAAGTGCTTCTTCTAATGCAAGTTTCTCAGCATCAACGACAACTTGGGTGTGCTCTTTAGCAGCATTGATTAAATCACCATATTGCTCAAGGCTCATCCCCTGACAAAGTGATCCTGAAAATACAATCATATCGACTTCTTTCGCAACACTTTGGATAAGAGTTTTTAATTGATTAACTTCTTTATGTGTTACTTCAAAGCCTGGTTCGTTAATGTCAGTCGTTGATTGAGAAGATACTTCTACAATCTTGGTATTAGTTCGAGTCGTTGCATCCACCAATACAAAGTCAGTTGCTAATTGTTCATGATCGACAAATTGAGATACTTTAGCATAGTTTTTGCTTCCTATGAATCCACACGCAATCGTCGGAACTTTTAGCTTAGTCAGTACTTTTGAAACGTTAATTCCTTTACCACCTAGATCTTCGCGTGAACTTAAGACACGATTAACATGGTTTACATTAAGTTTCTCAACAACAATCGTTTTATCTATGGCTGGGTTTATTGTAATAGTGAGTATCATGATGGATAACTCACAACATCGATACTAAGTTCTGTTGTTTCTTGTAGGTCGGATATAAACTTACTATCTCCTTCTTGATCACAAATAAGTAAATCAATTTCATGAGCATTGGCAAATACACTTAACCATTGCTTGTTGAATTTTGTATGATCACTTAGAACAACAACACTGGATGCTCGATCTAGCATCGCTCTTTTCATGAGAGACTCTTCAACATCAGCTGTAGTAAATTCACCTTGAATACTAATACCATTGACTCCAAGAAAGGCAATATCTGCTTTGAATCGTGCCATGCTTGAAATGGCGAGTGATCCAACACATGCTAAGGTGTTTGAGCGAATCTTTCCACCTACAAGGTAACATTCAACATTTGGATTCATAATTAATTCAGGAAAGTGACTTGTTGCATTTGTGATTACTGTTAAATGAAGTGATGACTCACCGATAAGGCGAGCGAGTAATTGAGTTGTTGAACCAGCATCTAGAATGATTGTTTGATAATCTTTAAGTAATGAAAATGCACGACGAGCAATGGAAAGTTTCTCTTTAATATTGAGTGTTTGTTTCTCAATCATTTTTTCTTCATGATGAATATTCTCAATCGAGGTTGCACCACCATGCGTACGCTCAAGTTTTCCAGCCAGTTCAAGAGATGTTAGATCTCTGCGAATTGTAGCTTCAGAAGCATTAAGTTGTTGTGATAACTCAGCAACCGAAATGAATTGATTCTTTTTAATAAGTTCAATGATGAGTGATTTTCTTTGTGAGGCTAGCATTATTTTTACCTCCTTTTCATTTATAGGGATAAAGATTCAAATAAATTTAAGACTTCTTCTTTGCTTTGTGCCTTAAACAGTGTTTCACGAAATTCATCTTTCATAAGTGAGCGAGAAAGTTTCGCCAAAATTTGTAAATGGATTTGTCCTTCACTTTGAGCAGGAACACCAATCATGAATACAGCTTTTACTGGTTGATCATCCATAGACTGCCAATCAACATCTTGGACACGTGCATACAATAATACTGGTTCAAGGATTGCTTCATCTTTACCATGTGGTATCGCGATATGAAATCCAACTCCAGTTGAATATTCTGCTTCTCGAGCTAAAACCGCCTTAACAAATGCGTCAGCATCGCTCACTTTATTGTTTTGTTGTGCAAGCTTCGCTAATGATTCAATAACCTCTAGTTTTGTTTTAGCATTTGAATCTAATACGATGAGTTCTTTAGTGAGCATTTTGAATCTCCTTTTGATTGAATTTGCTTATTTATGATTGTTTATGACTATATATTATCAATTATTCAACATTTGTCAATGTTTTTCGAGCATTTCATCGCATTTTCACACAATTTCGCTCATAAACTTAGAATGCTAAAAAAAAGAACATCATTGATGTCCTTTATGAAATAACTTGTATAGATCAATAAACTCAGTGGCAAGAATTTTAAAGGCTTCTGCACTCATTAGTAAATCTTGTGCATGAGTGAGTAGTAAGGTCATTTCAATCCCTTCTCCTCTTGATTCTTGAACAACAAGATTCGTATGTTCACGATGCCCTGCAATATAGTGTTTGTCACCTAATTCAAGCTGCTCGTGAGCTGCAATAAAGTCATTATTTTTTGCACTACGAATGGCTTCGATAAAATAACTTCGTGCAGTACCTACTTCAGTGATGATTTTTAGCGCAAAGATCTCATTACTCATGACTTGGTCCTAATAAGCGCAATGCATGAGCTAAAACTTTTTCACCATCCATTGTTCCATAATCAACAATATTGATAGCATCCACTTTGCCTTGACACACACTTTGAATTTTTGTTAGTTCACTACGAATTTGTGGACCTACTAAAACAACATCTGCTTTGTCAAAGACAGAAGTATCCGCAGTTAGTGGTAGTGCTTCAATTTGCACATCCACTCCAAACTCTAATGCGGCAAGTTTCATCTTCTTTAATAATAAATTAGTGCTCATCCCCGCTGAACATAGTAATACAATTGATTTCATTATTTGCTCTCCTTACTAAAGTATTGTTTCTTATCTAAGGAATAGATCATTAAATCTACCTTCGTTCCATCATAGAGACATTTTGCTCGACGTATAATACCATCATAGTTAAATCCTGCCTTTAAAACAACTTTGCGACTTGCCTCGTTAAATGAGAAATGATTCGCTGCTAGAAGTGATAAGTTTTGCTTATTAAATGCAAAATCAATCACAGCATTCACTGCTTCCAACATTAATCCTTGTTTTTGATATTGCGGTGACAAGACATATCCTATTTCCTTAGTGTTTAACTCTTCACGAAATCTATCTGGATGCAGCCCAATACTTCCAATCACTCGGCCTGTTTCTTTCAGTTCTATCGCCCATACTTCATCTTGCGCAATAAATCGCGCAAGTATCTTTTCGGTTTCTTCAATATTTTGATGAGGTTTAAACCCCGCACCAAACCCTACTTCATCTAATGAAGCAAATTCAAATTCATCAGCAGCATCACTTAACTTAAATGCTCTGAGTATTAAACGACTTGTTGTTATTGTTTCCATATTAAATCCTCACTCTAAGAATAACAAACCTAAAGGTGTGATACAAGAAAAAGATGCATGAGTGAACTCATGCATCTTGAAATAGTGTTCCATTGTCAAGGGCTTCAAACAAAGCCTCGACCTTACCTTTGATAATATCGCGGGTTTCTCTAAACCCATCAATAGGTCCACCTGAAGGATCAGTAAGTCCCCAATCTTCTCTAAACTTAGTAGGCACAAAAGGACACTCTACGCCACATCCCATTGTAATTAATACATCAAGGGACGTCGGAATATCTGAAAGTAGTTTTGGATAGTTTCCTGACATATCAACACCAGCTTCTTCCATCACTTGACGTGCTAGTGGTTTAACTTCAGGATAGTCTTCTGTCCCTGCAGAATAAACTTCAAAACGGCCATTAGACAAATGCTTTGCCCAACCTTCTGCCATTTGAGAACGACAGGAATTATGTATACATACGAATGCTATTTTGACCATATTTCTTACCTCACATTTTAAAAATAACACAATTTCAAAAAATTGTCTGTAAAGGTGCTGTTAAATTAGCGAGCGAACTTTTCAAATTCGATAGGTTCATACCCATTAAGTTGCACTTCAACACTCACCATGACTTGTTCTTCATGAGGACGATCTTGAGGTGAACGAGATACTTTCGCAATACGATCCACGACTTCCAGCCCAGAAATCACTTGACCAAATGCTGCATATTGACCATCAAGATGAGGTGCATCTTGATGCATGATAAAGAACTGAGACCCAGCGCTATCAGGATGTTGTGAGCGTGCCATTGATAAAACACCTTTGGAGTGTTTAAGTGAGTTCTCAACTTTATTGAGTTTGAACTCGCCTTTGATACTATAACCAGGCCCACCAGTTCCATTCTTTTGTGGACAGCCTCCTTGGATCATAAATCCAGGGATGACACGATGAAAGATAAGACCATTGTAGAAACCTTTAGATACAAGGCTGACGAAATTCGCTACACTAATTGGAGCAATCTCTGGGAATAGTTCACAGATAATTGTTTCTTGTTGGTTTGTTTTAATCGAAATAATTGGATTCATATTGGGTTCTCCCTTTCAATAAAAACACAATCCATAGATTGTGCCGTCAACGTTTTAGTCGATTACTTCAAATGAATCTTTAGATACTCCACATAGTGGGCAGTACCAATCATCAGGAATGTCCTCAAACGCAGTTCCTGGTTCAACCCCGCTATCAGGATCACCAAGTTCTGGATCGTAGATGTATTCGCATGCTATGCATTGATATTTTTTCATGAGTGATGTCTCCTTCAGGTGTCATTTTATCACACGCAACTTCTTATTTCAAACTTCTTTGCTTGATGAAATTGTCTTAAACCACTTAAATTTTCCTTCTTCTTGTAATTTGACTAAAATTGATAAAACAATCGGAAATCCAAAGAGTCCAATGACTCCCAAAATGTTAACTCCTAGAATCATAGACGTTATCGTTACCACTGGATGTAGACCAACTTGATCACCAATAATTTTAGGTTCAATGATTTGTCGAACAACGGTAATCACACCATATAGCACAAATAAACCGATTCCTAAATAGGTATTACCATAGATTAGGGCAATGGTAGCCCAAGGTAATACTATACCTCCAGTACCCACAACAGGAAGAATATCAAACAATGCAATACCTAACGCAATCCAGAAAGCATACTCAACTCTCAAGATCAATAAACCAATGAATAATTGAATAAACGTTGCACTTAAGATGAGGGCATAAGATCTTCCCATTTTAAAGACTGTGGATGCAAACTTATTATTGAAATGAATCAAAAATTGTTGGACATCTATATTGAGTTGATGCCAAGCGAATGCTTTGATCATATCAAAATCAATAGCTAAGAAAAAACTCAAAACAATCGTAACAATCGTTGAAATCAATATGATTGGAATTCTCGTTAACATGTCCTGACCGATAATTAGTAGATTCGGTGTTAATGCGACAAGTAAACTTTCAGAAGATTCTAATAGTCGATAAAGTGGCGCAAAAGTATCTAAAGACATTTGAGGTAGAATTCTAAATAACATAATTTCTGCTTGCTCTAAAATATCTATAAGTGAAGGAAGTACTACTTGACTCACCCACTCTGGAAAGGACAGTAACATTTGCGTTGATTGATTCATCAGTTCAAACAGTCCAATTCCAATTGTACTTATTAAGATAATATAGAATGCAAGTACCACAAGAAATGCACTTAATTCCGTTTTTATTTTTGCCTTCACTGCCAAACCTTTGATGAGTGGTTGTAGTAATGAGACAATTGCAAATGCAATAAAGAATGGTAATAACCACCCTAAAAGATATCGGAAGAATACATACAATCCAAGAAGAACAATAATTGTTCCTAATGCTTTATTGAGATGACTTTGATTCATCAGTGTGCTCCTTGACCCACATTAAGAGTCGTTGACATGCTTCTGTAAGCTGTTCTGGTGAGGTAGCGATATTCACGCGAACATAACCCTCACCTGTTGGTCCAAATATCGACCCATCATGTAACCATACTTTGGCTTCATGGATGAATCTTTTCTGACATTGTGTGGAAGTAAGATTAAGTCTTGTGATATCAATCCACGCAAGATATGTTCCCTCCATCGGTATGACTTTAAATGGACTATCTTTAAGAAGATCTTCCATAAGTTGAACATTAGATTCAATAACTTCACATAACTCATCAATATAGTCATCACATTGCGAGTAAGCAATAGTGGTAGCACGAAGTCCTAGTTCATGATGATGAAATAAACCAAGTTGATGATAAAGAGCCATTAATTTCTTGCGAGTTCTTCCATCTTTCACAATAATTTGTGACACGTGAGCTGAGGCTAAGTTAAAGGTCTTTGATGCTGACATTAACATAATGACTGAATCATCTAAACCAAGAAGTGGAATATGTTTATGTCCTTCAAAAATAAAGTCCATGTGAATCTCATCACTCACGATCTTAACATCGTACTTCTTCATAAGATTAAGAAATTGTTCTAACTCATTTATGCGCCAAACTCGACCCACAGGATTATGAGGAGAACAAAATAGAACCATTTTTACTTTGTGTTCGATAATCTTCGACTCCATATCTTCAAAATCCATTTCATAACCACTTGGTGATGGTCTTAATGAATTAAAGATTACTTTTCTTTGTGTCGATTCAACACTCTTAAAGAAAGGCATATAAACAGGTTCAATGACTAGAATGGCATCATTGGGTTGAGTTAGTGCTAATAAACAAGCATTAATACTACTGACCACATTAGGTGTAGTTAATATCCAAGAAGGTTTAATATCACACTGATGTCGACGATGAAGATAATCAACGATGCTTTGCGCATACGTAGGGTCCTCTAAATTATACCCAAGAATCTTTTCATTGAGATAACTATGTAATCCTTGAAGTATTCGCTCATCCACCTCAATATCCATATCTGCAACCCATAATGGAATCGTATCCAATGGATACTGATTCAAAAAAATACTATCGAATTTTCGTGAGTGTGTGTGATGTCGTGTTGTCTTAAATCTTACATGTTTCATGGTCTTATTGTATCAAAATAATGGACAAAATAAAAAAAAAACAAGTTGAAGTCAACTTGTTTTTATAGATTTTTACTTTAATAAAGCATTAACTTTCGCAATATCACGTTTTGGTCGATCAACAAGTGGTGTTGAATCATTCACGTAATAAGGATGTGCTTTATGAAACGGTGTTTTCTCTTTGTTTTGATATAGGATGCCTAACGCAAACTTGTCTTGATTAAGCGCAAGGTTCATGGCTGCACCAAAGTCTTGAGGATTGTGTTCCTCTTGGTTTAACCAATATGAATTGTTCTTATACCACGCAAAGGTATTCACTTTATTGTAAGTTACACATGGATGGAATATATCCACAATTGCATAGCCTTCATGAGCAATTGCTGCTTTAATGATTTCTTTTGTCTTCTCAACATCCCCTGTAAAGGCACGTCCTACAAATGAAGCTCCAAGTGCTAAGGCTAAGGCAACTGGGTTTAAAGGTTCATTATAGACACCACTTATTTGAGTTGTTGTTTTTAAACCTTTAGGAGATGTTGGAGAACCTTGACCTTTTGTGAGTCCATAAATCATATTGTTATGTACAATGTGAGCTAAATTAGGATTACGACGAACATTATGTAAGAAATGGTTTCCACCTTCTCCATACATGTCACCATCTCCACCTTCAGCAATAACCACAAGTTTTGGATTAACAGATTGAATAGCTTGAGCAACTGCTAATCCACGTCCATGAAGTCCATTAAAGTATGAAGCATCAATGTATTGAGGCATTTTAGCCGCTTGACCTATTCCTGAAGAAAAGACAACTTGAGTTTGATCAAGATTTAATTCTTCAAGAGCTTTTAAAATTGCTTGGCGAAGTGGGAAGTTTCCACACCCTGGACACCATGCAATATCAATATCATGTTTGAAATCAAACTTACTCATTTTAATACCTCCCCTAATTTTTTATTCATCTCTTCAATAAAGAATGGTTCACCGTTGTATTTATTTACACGTTGTGTGATTGTAACACCTAACTCTAAAGTAAGAATGTTTGCAAATTGACCAGTGAAATTATTCTCTACGACTACGACTTGATTTGCTTGATCAAAATAAGTTTTTAATGATAATGGGAGTGGGAAAGGTTGTTTAACATAGAGATATGCCACATCATTAATCGAAGTAGTTTCGATGAATTCTTTAAGCACACCATATGTTGATCCCCATCCTACCACAAGTTTCTTATAGTTTTTTGGACCAATAAGTTCTGCGTCTTGATAATCAGCAAGTAATAGTTCACGTTTATGCATACGTTTATTTTGCATGGCGATTCTAACATCAAAGTCTTCAGTAATTTGTCCTGATTCATCATGTTCATCAGAATCCACTTTAACAAATCCTTCACCAAATCCTGGAATTGCACGAGGCGAAATACCTTCATCAGTCAACTGATATCGTTTATAGTCTTTATCTGAAATCACAGTGAATGATTCCATATATTTGTCACTTAATTCAAATGATGTCATTTGCCCTAATGATTCTAACCAGTATTGATCAGAAAGAATGAATACCGGCACTTGATATTTATCAGCTAACCAAAATGCTTTTTGAGCAAGTAATACCCCATCTTCAAGTTTTCCAGGTGCTAACACAATGCGCGGGAATTCTCCATGACCTGCATAAACAACTAGATTTAAATCACCTTGTTCTGTACGAGTAGGAAGCCCTGTCGCAGGTCCTGGACGTTGAGCCACATGGATGACTGCTGGGGTTTCAATAATCCCTGCAAGTGAAACAGCTTCTGTCATAAGTGCAAATCCACCACCAGAAGTTGTGACCATAGCACGTGCTCCTGCATAAGAAGCACCAAGAGCCATATTTAGTGCAGCAATCTCATCTTCTGCTTGTTCAACAAGAACGCCAAATTCATCTGCTTTATCTATAAGATACATCATGACTGATGTTCCAGGTGACATTGGATAGGAAGATAGATAATTGATTCCACCTCCAAGAAGTCCAATTCCTAGAGCACTATTACCATCAATAACTTTGAATGGAGGAACACTCACAGGTTTCTTAAGTTTTAGTGGTGCATCATAAGCCAATCCTAGTTCATATCCTTTATGGAAAGCAGATATATTGTCAGCAACAATTGGCTCACCACGATGAATAAAACGCTTAGAAATAAGATGCTCAGCAACCTTAACATTAAGTTCTAACATCCCCGCAATGTAACCAAATAAAATTGTGTTCGCAAAAATTCTACTACCTGCTTCTTTAGCAAGTTTAGTTAGTGCTAGTATTTCATACTTTAGACTGTATTTCTCTTTTTCTTCAGCACTCACAAACGCATCTTCACCAAAGACAACCGTTGTTGGTAACAAACGTTTAGGTAAGCGATAAAACGAATTGTTATTAAGTAAAAATAGATAATCAATCGTTTCACGTAGTGAATGAATGGGTGATGTTGCGACTCTCAACTCGAAAGTATTATTACCACCACGAACTCGACTCATTACTTCTTTTGATGTAAATACATAGTATTCCTTCGATAATGCTTCAACCAAAAAATCTTCGATTGTTGCTAATCCTTGGCCAGCTTCACCGGATACAACAATCGATAAAGATTCTCTCATAATTAATCCTCCCGTTCTATAACGAAACTAGTATATGAAAAAAAACAAGCACCTTACAATGAAAGTGCTTGAGATAATTAAAAAAGGATATCCATGAACGTGGGTGGGGGGGAATAGTGTCATGGAATATCCTAATAAATAATAACAAAGGTGAATAATTTTGTAAAGCGTTTTACCTATATTTTCTTCTATAAATTAATCTTTTCACTCGCTGCTTTTCGTAAGCGATCATTGAGTGTTGCCCCTAATCCATAATCTTCAAATGCAGTAACAATTAATGATGAAATAGAAAGAAACTCACTCTCTCTTAAAATCTCAAATAAACCATTCATCGCCTTCTCAAAATCATGTCTTGAACCTAATGAAAAATAGTGTGGCACGTTAATATTTTGAATGATTTCATCAACACTAATGAGTAAGATATCATCCATTGATATTGTCTTTAAGTAGGCAAGTTGATTCTCTAAACTACCTTCCAATAACAACATTGGCTTTGAAGGTGCATAATGTTTATATTTTTGACCAGGAGATTTAGGTGTGCTTATATTGTTAACTAATGCATCATCATACTTTATATCAGCATCAATCATTTGCAATTGTTCTATTGAGATACCACCTTTACGTAAAACAGTAAAAGGTGATGTACTAACATCAAGTACCGTTGATTCTACACCGATGTGACTTTGATCAGCCTCAATGATTGCAGCAATCTTACCATTTAAGTCATCATAAACATGACTTGCTTTAGTAGGTGATGGTTTTCCTGATATATTTGCACTTGGCGCAGCAAGTGGAACACATGATGCCTTAATTAGTGCAAGTGCAATAGGATGGTTTGGCATACGTATTCCTACTGTTGGTAAACCAGCGCTCACGACATCTGGAATGCGATGACTTTTCTTAAAGACAAGTGTTAATGGTCCAGGCCAAAATGCATTCATAATTGTTCTAATCTCTAAAGTTATTTCTTGATCAATGCAATCAAGAAGCATTGCCTCATCACTTATGTGGACAATGAGTGGATTATCGCTTGGTCTTCCCTTCGCTTCAAAAATCCGTGAAATAGCTTGTGGTGAAAAAGCATTGGCTGCTAAGCCATAAACCGTTTCTGTAGGCATAGCAACACATTCATGATTAAGAATGAATTGCTTGGCTTGTTGAATCTTAGTTTCATCAATATTTTGAGTGTTTATTTTAATTAGAATTGTCTTCATATGCGTAGTATATCAAACTCCTTTAAGGATAGAAATGTGTTTAATTATTTTGAGCATAAAAAAAGGGATACCTTGAACGTGGGTGGGGGGTATTGTTGCAAGGATATCCTACATCATCATACTCAATTTGTGCTGATTAATCAATAGTTAAACGGTTAATCACACATAAAAAGACATTTAAAATAAGAAATAATAAGTTTCCATATTGTTGAATATATACTGAGAGTACATAAAGCATTGTTTCACATATTACTCAGTAGATAATGTATAATTTAGTTAAGGAGATAAACTATTTATGATCACATTTAAGTCAGCAACTAACGAAGAATTCAATCTAGATCAATTTAAAGGAAAAGTATGTTTAATTTTTAACTCTGCAACAGGATGTGGATTAGCTCCACAATTCGCAAACATTCAATCATTATTTGAAACGTATCGTGAACAAGGATTTGAAGTTCTTGATTTTCCTTCAAACACTTTTAAACAATCCTTAGAGTCAGCACAAGAAGCATCAAGCATTTGTCAACTCAAATTTCAAACAACATTTACGACGTATGAAAAGATTGAAGTCAATGGAGAAAACACTCACCCCCTCTTTGTATTTCTTAAAGACAAAGGTAAAGCGACAGGCATTTATGGTGTAAAGAATAAAATCAACCAAGATATTGAATGGAACTTCACGAAGTTCTTACTCAATAAAAATCAAACAAAAGTATTACGCTTTGGTCCTCAGACTTCACCAGATCAGTTAGCATCTTCAATCGAAAAATTTCTTAAAGAAAAAGCGTGAAAATTTCACGCTTTTTAAATAGATAAATGATAGTGATGAATTAGTGAGAATGCAACTCCATCTTCATCATTACTTGCACATACTTCTTGAGCAATAGACTTAAGAATCTCATCCCCATTACTCATCGCAACGCCATGACCGACAAGTTGAATCATTTCATGATCGTTTTCAGCATCGCCATAAGCCATAATGTCTTTTGCTTCAAAACCAAATTCTGAAGCTAACGCAACCACACCTTTTCCCTTACCTGCTTTATCATTAACAAATTCATACAAATCACTTTGAGATATAAATGACTGATATCCTTTTAAAGGATTTTTTGCCATAAATTCATGAATTTGAGCTGAAGTTTCTTCATTAACGATAAACAATACTTTTGGGGTGGTTTCAAACTCAAGATTAAAGATATCCGTTATCACTGGTTCAAGTTGATTTTGATCAGAAATTCGATCAACAGTATCATCCATTTTAAATGCATAAAGATGTTCTTGCCCATAAATCATTGCATTTAGATTTAAAGACTTAACATGATTTAAGATTTTTATGGCATCGCTACGTGATAAAAGATGATTTTGGTTATGTACTTTAGACACAAGATTCAATGTATCTGTGCCATTATTACAAACATATCCACTAATTAAATGATCAATCCCATGAAGTTTCATTGCAAGTCTTGCAGACTTAATGGGACGACCCGTCGCAATGCACAACTTAATATCCTGTTCTTTAAGGAGTTCAAGAGTAAAACGTGTCAAAGGCGTAACTTTCTTACTGCTGTTTAAAAGCGTTCCATCCACATCAAAGAATACAATCGGATATGTCATAGGCTCCTCCATAGCATCTGTGCTATCCACACCATTAAAGGCATACTAATAATCGAAAACAAAGTTGTCATCATGATTTGAGATGCAGCTAACTGCGTGTCACGATCATATTGCTGAGCTAAGATTGCCACATTAGCACCAATGGGTGCTGACATAGCAACAAGTAGTGTATATGCTACAAGTTCATAGTCCTTCGCAATAAACGTTAACGCTAATACCACAAAAAGTGGCAAAACAAATAATCTTACTAACACCATAACCCAAACTCGCGAATCTCTCAACATTTTTTTGAATGAAATGTTCACAAATGTGCTTCCTAAGACAATCATAGCCACTGGCATAAGCATCGCACCGATTCTACTCAAGAATTCATTAACCACTTCAGGAACATGAATTTGAAGAGCGTAGACAATAACTCCAAAGATTGTGGCAAGAATCACTGGGTTGAGAATAACTTTCTTAAAGGACATTGTCGTGATGTCTTTAGTGATAACAACAATGCCTAAGGTCCATTGGATGACAAACAACCATGAAAGAAAAGGACTTAGAATAAAGACTGCTTCTTGAGAAAACAAAGCAAGAACTAATGGGATACCCATAAACCCTGAGTTTGTAAATATACTTGCGAAAATACTTAGACCATCTTTTCGATAAATGATTGCGGCAATCGCAATAATCATTAATAGTAGGACAAGTGAAACAATACTCGACATGATAAGACGTGATGTATTGAGGTCAGTAAAAGGCACTAAGTATCCTCTAAAAACTACAATTGGTGAAATAACATATAAGAGAAACACCCCTAAATCCTTAAAAGTGGTCTCACTCATCATGCCTTTTTTTCTCATCCATGCTCCTAAACCAAGCATGGCAAACATAACGAGTAGTTGTTGGAAAAGTATATTGATCATTGCTGAATTCCTTCATTGAATTGTGCGTTATATAAACGATAGTATGCGCCTTTTGCACTCATAAGACTTTGATGAGTCCCCACTTCAGCAACTTCACCGTTTTCTACTACGACTATCATATCAGACGCAACGATTGTGCTCAATCGGTGAGCGATAATAAAACATGTTTTATTTGTGGTTAATTCCTTTAATGCGGATGCAATCATCTTTTCTGTCATCGTATCAACATTGGAAGTCGCTTCATCAAGGATAACCATGGGACGATCAAGTAACATAGCCCGGGCAATTGTTATTAATTGCTTTTGACCTTTTGAAAGATTTGAACCATCATCGTAAATTATTGTCTTTAGTCCATCTTTTGAAGACTTCACAAAGTGTGTAAGTGATACTTTTTCAATAACTTCCCATAAACGGTCTTCAGTAATGTCAATTGCACCATATGTAAGGTTATCTTTTAATGAACCCTCAAATAACCAACTATCTTGAAGTACCATTCCAAAAGCTTGACGAACACTTGTACGGGTACATGTTTGAATAGGTTGACCATCAATGAGAATTTGACCTGATTGAGGATCATAGAAACGCATAAGTAAACTCACAAGTGTTGTCTTACCACCACCTGTTGGACCAACAATCGCAACCATGCTTTGAGCAGGTACTTTTAGACTAACATTCTTAATGATAGGTTGGTCGTCGACGTATCTAAAGCTAACGTTTTCAAACTCAACATCACCTCTTAGTGGTGTAATTAACTCTAAGTTCCCTGTTTCTTGTTCTCCATCTTCATCAAGTACTTTGAAAACACGCTCTGCAGCTGCGAGTGTTGATTGCAGTTCTGCAACCATGTTACTAGCTTCAGTAATCGGTGCAGAAAAACGACGAGAATACAGTATAAATGAGCTAATATTTCCTATACTAATAATTTGAAATAAATACAAGAGAGAACCCACAAGTGATATAAGAGTTAATGAAATATTATTTATGAAATTAATTGCAGGACCTGAAATACTTCCCCAATAATCTGCTTGATAATATGCCATAGAAGCATCATAGTTTTTTTCATCAAAGCCATCAATAAAATTAGGCTCAACGGCATATGCTTTAATTGTCTTAAGTCCACTGATTGTTTCTTCAATGTAACCATTCATATCGCCAAGTTTCGCACTACGAGTACGAAATAATGGTCGTGTAAGTCTTGCAAGTTTACGGGTTGTATAAATAGATAGCGGTAACGTAATAACAAAAACACTAAGAAGAGGTAAGGATATACTCATCATAATAAAGAACGCACTAACAACCGTCACAAAGGATGAGAATAAAACAATAACATCCGCTGAAAGCGAAGTATTTATTGTGTCAATGTCATAAGAAATACGTGATAACATATCTCCAATTTGATAACGATCAAAATACGATATTGATAGTGTTGTAAACTTCTTAAACACTGCAGCACGCATTCTAACAATAACCTTTTGGGCAATCACAATCATTAATACTGAGAGTGTATATTGTAAAGCAACACTTAAGATATAAAATCCAATTAACCACGTGAGAATCTGTGCAATTTGAGGTAGTTTATCAACAGAACTTGAATCTAAAACATCAAAGATTAGACCAATATAATAAGGCCCGACAAGTTGCGCCAATGAAGACATAAGTGAAAGAATTAGTGCTAAAAGTAACCACCCTTTCACATGACTCATAAACAACACTAAACGTTTTAGGGTTTTAGAAGCATCTTTTGGTTTATCTATAGCCGCTGAAATAGGGCCGCCCATTCTACTCATATGCTTCACCTCCTAACTGAATATTTACAAGTTGCTTGTATGGTATGCATGTCTTCATAAGTTCACTATGTGTTCCATACCCTACCATTTTCCCTGCTTCCAACATTAAAACCTTATCAGCAGCTAATGCTAAAGAAACACGTTGAGTAATTAAAAGCGTACTTAAAGGCTTCATTGACTTTAAGTTTTGGAAAATAAGGGATTCAGTCATGTAGTCTAGAGCACTTGACGCATCATCAAGAATAAGAACCTTCGCTTCTTTTGCAAATGCACGTGATAATACAAGACGTTGCTTTTGTCCTCCAGAGAAGTTAGACCCTGATCGTTGCACTGAAGTTTCTAGCTTTAAAGGTAACTCCTGCACAAAATCAGCCTGAGCTTGATTAAGCGAAGTTATCATTAATTCATCACTCACCACATCACCAAGTTGAATATTTTGGGCAATCGTAAATGAAAACAATGTGTCATTTTGAAAGACAACTGCGAATGATTTTCTTAACTCACTTAAAGGTATGCTTTGAATATTTTGCCCTAGAAGTGAAATAGTTCCGCTTTGAGGATCATAGAGTCGCAAACAAAGTTGTGCTAGTGTTGATTTCCCTGAACCTGTTGCACCGATGATTGCTAAAGTCTCATGAGGATAAAGATCAAAATGAATGTCTTTGAGGGTTGGTTCTTGATCAAAATAACCAAATGTTACATGTTCAAAAGATAAGACTCGATTATCACTACTATCCTTATCTGAAGGAATAATTGATACATGATCATCACTTTCAAGAAGTTCAGTTAAACGATTCGCACTCGCACTAGCCTTTGATGAAAGTAAAAATATCCGATTAAGTGCATAAAACGCATTAAGTATGAGCGTGAAGTATGAGATATAAGCAATAATTGACCCAACATTTGAAGTTCCATTAAGAACATTATTAGCCCCAACCCAAAGTATAATAATTAACCCACTATTAAGAAGTAACGCCATTGTAGGATTAAGTAATCCTACAATAATGTTAGCTTTCTGTTCTTTCATTGAAGTCAGTTCATTAATATTTGAAAAGCGTTTGATTTCATTGTCTTGTTGATTAAAGGCTTTAATAATGCGTATTCCAGTAAGATTTTCTCGAACTACTTTAATAAGTTCATCAAGTGAGCGCTGTAGTGTATCAAAGTAAGGGATTCCCTTAACCGTAATAAACCCAACAACCATGAATAAAAGTGGTAACATCACTAACATAATAATAGATAGATTAAAGTCAATAATAACCATTAGTATAACAGCCCCAATTAGAAGTATAGGAGCACGTATTCCCATACGCTGCATGACATTGAAGAAACGATACACATGATAAGTATCTGTCGTCATACGAGATACAAGTGATGGTAGCCCTACTTCATCAACACGCTTTGAAGGTAGAGCCATAATCTTTCGATATCCATCTTTTCTTAAATCCAAGATTGCATCAGTACTTACTTTGGCAGATATACGATTCGCAAGCACATTAAAGGTGAGTGATAAGATAGCAGCCACAAGCATCATTACTCCAAACCATAATACTAAAGGTATCGATTTTGTAGGGATAATTCTATCAATAATAACTGCAAGTAAAAAAGGAAGCATTAAATCAAGAATACCAGCAACAGCTTTGATTAAAATGCCTAAAAACAGTTTTGATTGATATGGCTTTAAATACCTAAATATGGTCTTCATGGTTGGAAAGTTCCTTTGCACGGGTAAACAATTGATTTAAATAGTCTAAGAATTGAGCTTCTGCAGCTTCATCAAAATCTTGCATTAAATAACTACGTTGTTGTTTGAGAATTTGAACACACTCATCTTTAACGGAAGTTCCTAATGGAGTGAGTGTTAAGTGCTTATAACGACGATCTGATTCACTATGTGAGATATTCACGTAACCTAATTTAACACATGCTTGAATACCACGTGTTACTGTGCTTTTATCCACATGCATTGTTTCTATTAAAGATTCCATTGGGTATTGCGCCTTCTTTGAAATTTCAATAAGAAAAGAAGCTTGATATCCTTTTAACTTGAACTGAGAAAACTGATGATCACGAAAAGCGAGGTTATATCGCTCTATCAAAGAGATGGTTTTGTTAATGGGTAGCATATGTCCTCCAATAATTGCACATGCAACTATTATACACACTTTTCAATCTTTTTGAAGTTTTCTCATCTAAATCCATAAAAAAACAACGAGAATCTCGTTGTTTATCGTGGAAATAATTTTTTCATCACCAGGCTATATGTATATCCTAAGATAAATAGCCCTGTAATGGAAAACAAGAACATAACAATTAAAAGTAGTAAAATTTCCATTATTGGTTTTCCCCTCCCCAATTTTCAAATAACTTATACAGATCTTGGTTTTGCTTAAGATTCTTCTCAAGAAGAATTATTATTTCACCTAATGCAATAAATAAATACCCCAATACAATCGCAGAGACAATCTTATCTGATAATGTAGTTCCTTCACCGTATCGAATAAACTGAAAAAGAACGATTAAACTACCCCCAACACCCATGATCCACAAAGCACGTCCAAACCATTTAATGATAACACCCATAATATTCCCCCTTTACATCAAACTGCTTATAAATTTCCCTATCATTAGCATATCACTTACTAGAATTTAATCAAGATATCATAGCTTTGGATAATCGTTTAACTAGAAATAAAACTAAGGAATATTTCTTCATCTAGTAATCCGTTAACGTTACCCAAGGATAAGTACCCTTCTTTGAAGCCTCCCACATGGTATATAGTGCAAGTTGTAATGTAAATAGAAGTCCTTCCTCAAAAGGATTTAAACGACGAACCATAACTTGATACGTAAATTGAGGAGCTATCATTCCAACAATTCTCACATGTGAAGAATAATCACTTTCATTATCCGAAAACACCATCATAAAATGAACTTCATCCGTTTTACTTTCATAGAATTGAGAAAGAAACTCCTTATCAAGGAGTTCATTAAGTGGTTGGGTTAAGATCAAATGTTGTGTTGAGTTTTGATTTTGAATGTGTAAATCAGTGACAGTACGCTGAATTAAACTAGATTGATCAATGCTATCAATGTATTCTTTCAATGCTTCATGCTCGTTTTTACTGTATATAAAAGTTTTATCAAGGGTTGAGATTGTTTTGATAAAGTATTCAAAGTGGTTGTGTGTTGCCATATTAGTTTCCTCATATTGACTTTACCAAACCCCTCCAACACACACAAGCAAATCACTAATTCAACTTACGATTATCACATCAAAACATTCATATATTGAATCTATTAGCTCTTTGAGAGTAAATATATGGACTAGCTAAAACCTGAGACAAATTGGATAAATCACCACATGAGGTGCCTGATTTTTAAGTGCAATACACAAAGAGCTGAGCAACCAACCTTCATCGTAATTCCTTATAACTATTAATACATGTTTGACATTTGAAAGATCTGGAAAAGTAATCTGGTCTACTATAGATTTCGCTAATTTAACTCGTTGGTATGGATTCTTTGCTTCAAATGAACTCATCACTTTATCCGATATAATTGGTAGTACTTCAATCTCACTCGATTTAAGCCACAAACTCTCATTACTTCCTTTTTCAAGTACGGTTGCATCAATGATACACTCGATGTGATGATTACTTACAAAGTTTTGAACTGTTGAAATATCAGGAATTGAAGCAAAAATAAACCCATCTTCATGCTTAAGATCATCTGGAATCGTAGTAAAATCAAAAAATCCAACTGGCATGATTTTCTTAGCACTAATTGGAAAGATAACACCATGTGGGAATGATTCTAAAGGGTATAGCTTCTTAATGATATTGAAGCTACGCTTAGCAACAAACGACTCACTGGCCTCTTCATAAAGAGCGTGAATGGCTTCTGCTTGATCAATGACATACTTAAGACCAACTTTCTTAATGATAGATCGTCCTTTTAAAAACTTAATAATACGCTCAAACTCATATGAGTCAATGTTTAGTGTTCTTTCTGCTTCTCGCATTGAACATCCCTCTTCTATCATTGAGACATGATGAAGAAAATCAAACATATTTTGATTAATAGGATGTCCTAAGACACTAAGATCACTTGCTTTAAACCAATCAATCATCATCCATGAGGCATTTTCGTTAATGTAAGGCACGAAGAAACTTAATACTTGATCACTTCTCACATCAAAAGTATAGACAACACAATCGATTCCTTGAATATCAAGAGGCAATTGTGTCTCAAGAGTTGTGACACATGAGTGTAACTCATGATGAATAAAACTTTCTTGTAAGCTTACTTTTAAAGATTCTTCTACTTTTTTGTGTATCAATGCATGAGAAATGTTTGCATATGAAAGATATGCAGACACTGCATTTGCTTCACTGTATGATTGTGCAACCCATAGTACTCTTTTAAATGACGAAATATGAGTCATAAGTGCTTGTAAATTAAACGGGAATGAAAGTACTTGTGTTGGGTGGTTCAACTGATGAATGATAGATTCTTTAATATTAAGGGGTGCTTGGTATGCAGCCACAATCTGATGGATCTCTTTAGGTTGAATAGTGCTAACTTGCCTTGCCATCACTTCCATTTCAATTGAATAATATAAAGAATGAAGATGAGCTCGATGAACTTGATCGAGAATTAAAACATCGATGCCTTTGATCGTGTCGATAATCTGGTTGAATTTTGAAGGATTGAGTGTTTGTTCATATGAAATAATTAATCCATTAAGAAGACGGTTATTAAAGAGCTCTAGTGCGTTATTGAATCGATTTGTATGTGCACCTGAAATAATCTCAAACTTTTGAGATGAAAGCTGTTCATCATTAGTGATCCATGTAGAAATACTAAAGGTAGGTGTGAATATAACCCATTGCTTTGAAGGAGAAATATCTCTAATTATTTTAATCAAAGTGTTAATATAATACGACGTCATTGTTTTCATAATCACATTCTAACAAATCTAACTCTTCGTTTCAAAGAGTCTACTATATATGAGTCTTACGATGTGATTAATATTGATTTCTAGCAATCTTTAGAATACTCAATACTTTTATGTTTGCTGTATGAAATAAAAAAAGACTGTCTCTTATATCTAATAAGAAACAGTCATTTACTTTAAATTACCTCACTCACAACATTCTTTTTAGAATACGTTAGAAACACTAATGTTGGAATAACAACCATTGTTAAGATAGTACTCATTGCTAATCCAAAGAATAAAACTAATGCCATCGGAGATGTTAGAGGATCATTTGAAAGAATCAAAGGTATTACCCCAATGATCGTCGTCAATGTAGTTAACGTAATTGGTCGATAACGCTCTTTTAGAGCTTGAAATATAGCTTCTTCAATACTTGAACCTTCTTGCAACTGTGTATTGATAACCTCCACAAGAAGTATTCCATTGTTGACGACAATCCCAATCAAACTTACCGCTCCAAGTAATGCCATAGCTTGAATATCTACTCTAAATAGGACTAGTCCTAAAAAGACACCTGATAATGAAAGCGGAATTGAAGCCAAGATAATGAGTGGTTGTTTAAGATTATTAAACTGAAAAACCAGAATCAAATAAATGAGAGCTATAACTGCTAAAGAGGATAATCCAAGATTTGAGATTAAATCAGTAATATTACTTAGTTCTCCTCGATATACTACTTCAACATCTTGTAAATCTTGATTTAAAGCTAGTTTTTCACGAAGTGCTAATTCTACACTTGTCGCGTCACTATTAGGTAATACATCTGAGAGTACAGTAATGGTTCTTAATCCATTTTGTCTAAAGATACTTGGATTAACGAAGTCGATGTTTAATGAAGCAACTTGGCGAAGTTGCATAATTGAATTTGTTGCTGAAGAGCGAATCGTAAGGTTAAGTAAATCATCCATTGAGCGAATATTTGCTTGGATATTAATTGGTATCTGTCGATTATCAATGGTTAGTTGGGTTGGTTTTGTACCCATCAAAGCAGTATTAATCGTCTTAACAACATCAAATTTAAGAAGCCCTGATGTTGAAAGGTAGTCTGGATCAATATTCACAACATATTGTGGTTCACTTGAAACATGGGTGTCACGGATATTTGTAGTGCCTTGAATAGTTTTAAGTTCATCTTGAACAATTGAAGAAGCTAACAAGAGGGCATCAAGATCATCCCCTTTAAGGGCGATAGCAACTTTTGCCTCAACAGGCAAAGCATATTCTAAGTATCGTACTTGGACATCAGCACCAACAATCACATCATTAAATCGTGACTGTAGTTCCCTTCCAAGTTCTTCATTCGTACTAAAGCGACTATCAACTAAGTTCACATTCACAAGTACTTGAGCATTCGATTCATTTTCACCAAGTACTGGTGCTGTGATAAAGAACTTTGGTAATCCTCGACCATAAGCAGAAGTAACATTTATGATTTCATCATATTCTTTAATTATATCCAAGACTTGATCATGAATCATCTTTGTAGATGCAAGATCAGATTGTTGAGATGCTATATCAATATGAAGTGTAGGTTTATTTGAATAAGGAAAGAAAGAGATATTAAGTTGTGTAAACAACAGTCCCGATATGATGAGTGTTGAAAATGCCAAAGCAATCAACGTCTTTGGTTTCTTTAGTCCAAATTCAAGTAGGTTTCTAAAGAATCGATATGTTACTGATTGATGAGTTTTCTCAATCTTTTGAATAGATTCCTTTTTGAATAGCAAATTCGCAAAGATTGGCACAATAATCATTGCCACAAGATATGATGCTGTGAGTGTTGATATAACAATGGTAGGAATTGTACCAACTGTTTTCCCAATGACACCAGGCACAAAGAAAAACATTCCAAAAGTAACCATTGTGGTAAGTGTTGAAGTCAACATTGGAATAGCAGTATCTTTGACACCCATCATAATCGCATCATGTTTTGAATAATCTTCGTTTAAACGATATTGAATAGCTTCCGCAATAACAATACCATTATCTACTAAAATCCCTAAAGATATGATTAGAGCTGCAATGGATATGAAATGAAATTCAATACGCAATATATTCATGACAATAAACGTCATCAGAATAGACAATGGTAACAATAATGAGATAACCAAGGCATTTCTTAGTTTTACAAATATCATTACGATAAAGATAATCAAGGCAATACTTTGAAGCAGTGATCCAATGAAGTTATTAATTGAGTTATCAATGTCTTTTGGAGAAAACATGACTTCTTCAACCTGTAATGTTGAAGGAAAAGATTGTTTAATACGATTTAACTCTTGTGAAACACGATTTCCAATACTCACAGCATTTACATTTTGATTAAAATATCCAGTTAATAATACGGTTGTTTCTCCATTTCGAGTAAATCCAGCATTTGATGTCGCAACAACATTTACAGTTGCTACATCTGATAAACGAACAAAACCAACACTACTTGAAGATCCTTTAATTATCATGTCTTCAATGTCATTCACAGACTCAAAAGAAGAAGGTGTCTGTACATTGATTGATTGACCATCGATCACTATTGATCCTGATGGTATCGTTAAGTTTTGAGCCTGCATAAGCTGAACAATCGTTTCAATTGAAATCTGATACACATTAAGTGCATCCACATCCACATTAACCAACACTTCAAATGTATCTTCTCCATCGATGATTAAGCGACTTACACCGCTCACACGCGATAGTTGAGTTGATGCACTTTGAGCATAACTAGCTAGTTCACTGCGCTCTAATGTCGATGATGAGAAGGATAAAATAAAGGATGGTGTAGATACCAAATCATCATTAATGGTAGACTCATATGCAAGTGTAGGTAGTGAAGATTGTGTCTTTGCAACAATATCCTTGAGCGTTGAAATTGAAGTTTCAGGATCAGCATCTATATCAAACACAACTACAATAACACTCGCAGAATTATATGAATAGGAATTCATTACATCCACTTTTTGTAGACTTGATAATGCATTTTCAAGAGGAACCGTCACAAGATTCTCGACTTGAATCGAAGTTGCTCCAGGATAAATCGTAGTTATTAAAGCTGCAGGTAAATTAGTATTTGGATTTTCCTGCTTAGGAATTTCGAAATATGAAAAAATACCCATAGTTGCAATAAGAATGGTGAAAATGTAAATAATGAGATGTCTTTTTAAAGCCCATTTAACAATGTGCTTCATGGTTGATTTACCACTTTAACACTAGTTCCTGAGCGAAGCGATTTCATACCATTAATAACAACGACTTCATTAGATAGCAAACCTTCAACACGAACATCACTATTATTAAATCCTAATAATGTAACACGACGTTTGATAGCACGGTCGTCTTCCACAATATATACATAAGGTTGACCATCATTAAGAATGCTTGAAATTGGTAACCATACCCCAACAATATCATTTAAGGCAATATCAATACTTACTGAAGATCCAATCGCAAAACTACCAATAGGTAAGTTTACTCCAACTTCATAAGTTCGAGATGCTTGATCTGGAAGTGGTGATATGCTTGATATTTTTGCATCTACTTGATTGGTGGAATTGAAAATCGAAATTTCTTGATTAATAAAAAGTGTAGGTAACCATTGAAATGGAACTCCAAAGATTGCTTTAAGCTCATCGGATGCAATCACTACCACCGGTGCAAGAGGTGTTGCTAGTTCATTAACATTACCCACTACTCTAACAACTGTTCCACTGACTGTGGCACGTAAAACTGTGTTTTCTAAATTATTCTCAGCTTGTGTTACATTATTTCGAGCAATGTTAACCTGAGTTCTATTTGCGTTCGTATTAGATTGTGCTGCATTGTAGCGACTACGTGCAATGACCACTTCATTGGATTCACCAGATGCAAGTGCATTATTATACTGAGTTAATGCTAACTGATAAGTAAGTTCAGACTGATTATAAGCAACGAGTGATGATTGTGTCACAGGTGAGTTCTCGCCTAATGTATCACGATTTGATTCATAAGTCTCTAGAGCTGTATCACGCTCTTGTTTTGCTTGGTTTTGATTTTCAAATAAAGTATTGATTGCTTCTTCATCATTAGCTAATGCTTCATCATAAAGCTGCTTTTGAGTTTGCTCATTGGATTGAGCACTTTGAAGATTGAACTGAGCATTAGATAAGGCTTCTTTAGAATTTTGAAGTTGTAAACGAGATTGTTCATCATTAATGCGTGCGAGGACTTGATTGGTGGTTACTCTATCCCCTTCTTTAACATTAATCTGAGTTATAGTTCCAACATTCTGAAAGGCCGCTTGAGTAATCTGAAGTGGTGAAATAAACGCTACTGAGCGATAACTTTCTTCAAAGGCACTCTGTGAAACAACTAAGGTTTCAACAGCAACAACACGTTCAACAAACTCTTTATCTTCTTTTTCGAAAAGTGGACCAATGAGTAAAAAACCTACCCCAGTAAGCACAAGTGCGATTATTGAATTTTTTATCCATTTATTCATAAATATTCTCCTTAATCGCATAAGTCATGTAAGCATGGAGTTGAAAGTATTGCGTTATCGCAAGTCTTAAATTTTCTTCACTCACCTCTTGTGACATCTCAATTGCATGATATACACCATGGAATATGCCTGAGGAAAGCATCTTAATAAGTAGTATTTTATCTTTGCTTTCAATATCTGCAGGATCTGCATAACGAAGCGCTAAACGCTTTAAGAAAGCATGGAGTTGATCTTGAATTTGGCGTGCAGTTTTCGGATGATTTAACATCACAAACAAAGCATCTTTATTATCTTGAATAAGTGAAAACAAGGTTTGAGAGAATCCTTCAACTAACATTGCAAAAGCTTGTTGTGGATGATCGTAGTCATTTGCTTCTAACGCTAGAATGGACTGTAGCTTAACAATAGGATTCTGAATTACCGCTTCAAATAAAGTATCTTTATTATCAAAATAGCGATAGACATTCCCTACACTAATATTAGCCTCTGTCGCAATATGTCTTAGTGATGCTTGTGCATACCCATGTGTTCGAAATTGCTTTGCGGCTGCAGCTAGTATCTCTTCTCGTACTGAATCTTTTAATATTTGCATAATTACCTCACCAATAGTATACACTTGTTCATTATTGCATTCAATAAAAATGAATGACAATATACAAGAGAATATGACTTTATAACATATATTCAAGATTTGCATAAAAACATGTTGTGTTAGACATCTAAACTTACACTTCATCAACATTCTTGATACAATACATGCATGAAACAAACCCTACTTCGATGTCCAATTTGCCAAAAGCAGTTATATTTTAATAATGTGTCCTACTCCTGTGGGAAACATCATTTTGATAAAGCAAAAGAGGGTTATGTCAACTTGTGTATTCCACCAATTAAAGGTGATGATAGTCATCTTGTACAGGCTCGTGAGGACTTTTTTCTTAAAAATCCTTATGAACCTTTAATGAATGCGATTTTTCCTTGGGTGACAACTCAAGATGTTGTTCTTGATATGGGATGTGGTATTGGCTCATATCTTAAATATCTCAAAGATAAGCTTCCTTTACTCACAACAATTGGATTTGATGGATCAAAAATTGCAATTAAAAAAGCTTCTAAATCTGATTTAAATGGTCAATATGTTGTAGCAAATATTAATTCATGTCCTATTATAGATCATAGTATTGATGTAGTTTTAAGTGTTTTTGCACCATATCAGATTAGTGAGGTAAAGCGTGTACTAAAGCCTGGTGGTCGCCTTATTTGTGTTGAACCAGGAATAAACCACTTAGTCGAACTCAAATCAGTTCTTTATCCTTCACTTCGCCTTAATGAAGTAAGTGAACCATTAAAGACTCCTTTAAATTTGATTCATGAAGAGAATGTAAATTTTATTATTTCTTGTGACCATTCACTCTTAATGTCCCTTTTTCAAATGACACCTTATGCTTACACAACATCTAAAGAAGCTCAAGAAAAACTATCTTCGATATCTCATCTTGATGTCCTTGCATCCTTTGTGCTTCGTGTTTATGAATTACACTGAAAATTACCGGATATGACTTACTGAGTTTAAAAAATAGATGTAATCATCACAAATTCCCGAATCAGTTCGGTCCATTAGCAAATCAATGATATATTCTATAAATACTCTTCATACTCAAAGACGTAGTAAATTAGATGTGATTCTAGAGTTAATAATTGCTAAGTTTACTCTGTAATCAGAGCAAATCAACTGTTTTCAGACATAACTTCAAATAGTTACTCTGATATTATCCACAAAAAAAGAACCCGAATGGGTTCTTGTTTTTCTATTTCTTAAACAACTCTGCTAATGAATCTTGATAAGGTGGGTAAGCAATTCCCTTTTCAGTAATAATTGCAGTTATATATTCAGCATCAGTGACATCAAATGCAGGATTGTATGTCTTAATTCCTTTTGGAGCCATTGGTTTTTTGTACCACATCTCATAAATTTCTTCACCATTACGCAACTCTATATGAATCTCGTTGCCTGTTGGGGTTTCTAAATCGATCGTTGCAAAAGGTGCATGAACGTAAAATGGAATGCCATATTTTTTTGCTAGAATTGCAACGCCTGAGGTGCCAATTTTATTAGCGGCATCACCATTGGCAGCTACACGATCACATCCAACAACTACTGCGTCAATCCAACCATTCTTCATCACAATTGAGGCCATGTTATCACAAATCAATGTGACATCTACACCCGCTTCATTGAGCTCCCAAGCTGTTAAACGCGCACCTTGAAGCAATGGACGTGTTTCATCTGCAAATACTTTGAAGTTATAACCCAACTCTTGACCTAAGTAAATTGGTGCTAAAGCTGTGCCATATTTTGCAGTCGCAATGGTTCCTGCATTGCAATGAGTAAGTAAGCCCATATTAGGTTTTAATAGGCTTAGTGCATATTCCCCAATACTTCGACAGACTTGCTCATCTTCAGAACGAATCAACTCCGATTCCACTTTTAGTTTGGAAATGATATCCTGAACTGGTAAATCTTTATGTTTAACTACACATGCTTCTAAACGATCCAATGCCCAGAACAAGTTAACTGCAGTTGGGCGAGATGAAGCTAAGTAATCTTTTGCTTCTTTAAACTCTTGATAAAATGTTTCATAATCTTGAGCAAGAGAGTGTTTGATCGCAATATAAACACCAAATGCACCTGCAAATCCAATAGCTGGAGCACCACGAACTTCTAGTTTATAGATTGCTTCCCACACAGACTCTTTTGTTGTGTGTGTTTTATATAGAATCTCATTTGGTAAAGCTGTCTGATCAAGAATAATGACTGAACTGTTCTCATCATCAAGTTTTACAGATACAAAATCTAGTACATTTTCTGACATACTTCCTCCTTAGAAAAGATTTTCAGCTTCTTTAATTACTGCTAAGAATTCTCGACCTGATGAGAATGAACTGCGATTCATAATAAATCGTTTAGAAGCTGTCATACAAATACGTTCAGCACGAACTCTTGCAGCTTCATCACGAATAGTTGTTATATCTTTAACATGGGCCAAACCAACAATACGGCGAATTCCCTCAAGTCCAACGACTCCAGCAGTATCCCTTAAGATTGATGAAATGTAGTACTCTTTAAACCCCTCATACTTAGCTGTGTACTCGCTCACATGTTGATCCCATGCAATTGAAAACTTCACTAAAAATTTGTCTACTACATCAACAATTGTTTCTTCTAACCAAAGTTTGTGGTCAAGTTGACCATTTGCATCTGAATTTGCCCAAGCAAACATTAAGTTTGCTATCACGTTCCCAACGTCATATCCCATTGGGCCAAAGAACGCAAATTCTGGGTCGATAATTTTAGTAGAATCTTCTTTAATGAAAATTGATCCTGTGTGTAAATCACCATGAATCAATGATTGTGCATGATTCATAAATTCAAATTTCATAATTGCTGTCTCAAGGCGAAGTTGATGATCATGGTAAAGATGCTCTTCTACCCATTCTTTGTTAGGGGCAAAAACATCATTACGAGACTTATTATTACTAAATGGTTCCGTAAACACTAAATCCTCGGATATCTCACAAAGTTCAGGATTGATGAAGTTTTTTACGAGTTCCTTCTTTTGCTTATGTTCAAGAACAACATCTGTTGTAAGTAGCAAAGTATTTACCATGAATTCAGAGATATGTTCAGAAAAAAGTGGGAACTTTTTAAATTGCATCAACGCTGTTCTCATAATTTGATGGTCTGATAAATCGTCCATCACAGTACAGTTCATGATTGGATCGTACATGTAGACTTGTGGAACAAGTCCTGGTGCTAACTCACCTTCATATTTTAAAATTTCAAATTCAATGCGATTACGATCAGGCGACAATGTAAACTCATCCGAAATTCTCGCAACTGGTCCAGATTGCTTAACAATAATTGATTTTCCACTCACTTTATCCCAGATCTTGAAGATGTAGTTTAAATTTCCATCCCCAATTTCCTTGCATTCTAGCTCTGCTTCTTGGTTAAATATGAAGTTTAGTTTTGATTTTGCATAAGCAACCGCTTGTTCTTCACTCATTGTAAAGTATGTATCAAATTTCATTTGAAATCCTCCTTAATCCTTTTTTCTGTAATAAGTTAATGCTAAGGCTAATACTAACACAACACCTTTTATTATGTCCATGGAGTAATATGGAACCGAAATCATGACAAGACCGTTTGATAATGAGACCATCATAAGAGCTCCAACAAACGTCCCAATCGCATTAGGTTTACCTGCTCCGAGAAATGAAAATCCAATAAATGCTGCAGCAACTGATTCCATTAAATAGCCTGCACCTGCGGATGGATTTGCTTGACCAATTCGAGCTGCCAATAACAAACCACCAATACCTGCTAGCATAGCTGAGAAAATATAGGCAATGGTTTTGTACTTATGAACATTAACACCAGAAAGTCTAGCAGCTTCTGGATTGCCACCAACCACATACATATATCTTCCGTGTTTTGTGAAAGTGAGGAAAATATGAACAACTATCACGAGTGCTGCCATGATAATGATAATTTGTGGAACTGACCCGAAGTTTCTAAACACTTGAGGGATAAGTCCTGTGGATGTACTTCCATCTGACATAATCATATTTTGTGAAATAATTTTCCCTTTTGAGAAGGTTGTGGAGACTCCGTTAAATATAAACATCGCAGAAAGGGTTGTAAGCATGTCTGGAATGTTAAATTTAATAATCATAAATGAGTTAACCAACCCAATTACAACCGCTGCAAGGAGTGCCGCAACAATCGCAACAATGATATTTTGATCATACCAAACAAACATGGCAATACCAATTGCCATAGTCATTGATGCAACCGATCCAACTGATAAGTCAAATCCACCTACAACTAAAGATATTGTCACTCCAGTTGATATAATCGTGACGATTGACATTGCACGAAGTATGTTGATTAAATTACCTGATTGTAGAAATCGTCCATTCGTGACGACCGCAAAGAAACCAAACATAATGAAAATGGTAAATACTGTGCCATAGTTGTAAAGAAATTCGAAAAAGTTAAATTTCTTAAATCTGTCTTTCATAATTATTTCCTCCTGCAGAATAATATAAGATTTCATCTTCAGATGCATCTTTTGTCTTAACTTCTTGAACAATCCGCCCATCATACATCACATAAATGCGATCTGTAATACTAAGTAATTCTGCATTTTCACAGGATGCATAGATGACTGATTTCCCTTGATTGACTAATCGTCCAATTAGTTCAAAGATGTCTTTCTTTGCACCCACATCAACACCTTTGGTTGGTTCGTCGAAAATGTATAAATCTGCATCTGCAATTAACCATTTTCCAACAACAACTTTTTGTTGATTACCACCTGAGAGATTTTTGACCTTCTGATTTTCTGTAGGAGTTTTAATACCTAAATCATGAATCATTTCTTTTGCAACTTTTCGCTCTTTACTTAGTAACATGAACATGTATTTAGAAAATTGTTGGATGGATGGAAGTGTTAGATTTTTATAAACAGATTCGGCAACAAGAACACCTTCTTTTCTTCTTTCTTCTGGAACAAGTGCAAGTTTGTGTCTTACTGCTTGAGTTGGATTTTTAATACTGATAACCTGTCCATCTTTTTTGATTTGACCACTAAGGATGGATTCAGCACCAAAAAGTGCTTTACAGAGTTCTGTTTTACCTGCACCAACTAATCCTGCTATTCCAACGATTTCACCTTTGCGAACATGCATCGAAATATCTTTTAGCATTTTTCGGTCTGAAAGTGATACAACTTCAAACGCAATATCACCAATTTCTGCCTCATATTTTGGATAGTTTTCTTCAAAACTTCTACCAAGCATAAATTCAACAACCTGTTTTTGATTGGTGTCTTTAATTAGCATATCAACAATGTGTTTACCATCACGCATAATTGTAATGTGATCACAAAGACTGAAAATTTCAGGCAATCGATGCGATATAAAGACTATCGCAACGCCTTGATCTCTTAAATCTTTCACAATTCTGAATAGCTCATCTGCCTCTTTATTTGATAAAGGCGCAGTTGGTTCATCCAAAATAAGCAATTTGCAATTTCTAGATATGGACCGAGCAATAAGCACCATCTGCTTCTCTGCTAAGGTGCAATGTTCAACTTTTTTATTTACACGAAGATTGACATTGAGCTTCTTTAAAACAGCTTTTGCTTTATTGGAAATTTCTTTCCAATTAACAAAGTGCTTTCCATGCATATCCATAATCATTTCATCGATCATGATATTTTCTGCAACAGAAAGATAAGGAATTAAAGCAACATCAACCTCTTGATAGACTGTTTCGATTCCAAGAGATTTTGCATCTTTGACGGATCGGATATTGATATGCTCTCCATTTAAAAACATGTCTCCAGTCCAGTGAGTATATGAACCCGAAAGGACTTTCATCATTGTTGATTTTCCAGCACCATTTGCTCCAATCAAGGCATGAATTTCACCATGACGAACATCTAACTTTGCTTCGTTGAGAGCTTTGACGCCTGGGAATTCAATTGTGATATTTCTCATGCTTAACTCAAAATTATTCATTGGATCACCTTCCTATAATTGAAGAAAAAGGGAAAGGTTTTCCTCTCCCTTTTCAGATCTTATTTGTTTCTTAAAGCATCCATCCAAGATTCATTGAATTCATCTGATTTGCCCCAAGTATCATATACTTCTTCAAGGGTAGCAACTGTAACAGTTCCGCCAGCTTCCATCAAATCATCTTGATAAATAGTTGTTGCTGGGATTTCATATGTTGCAGGAGTCGTTTCTCCAGCCAATTTCTTAGCTAAGATTCTCATATTCAATGTTCCTACTAGTTTAGCATCTGCAGCAGCTGTCATCACCCATGGAGAATTCGCTTCTTGCATCATTTGTAAATCAGCATTGGATACGTCGATTCCATAAATTTTAACTTCTGTACGACTATTTTCTTTTAAAGCTGTAAATGCACCTGTAGCAAATGCATCCCATGAAGCCCAAATAGCATCAACTTCACCAACACCATAACGTGTAAGTAGTGATCCAATTGCGTCTGCATTTAAGCCAGCAATATTAGTAAAGTCTCCAACTTCTCCGACAAATGCGATTTCTTCGATTTTGCCAGCATTCACAAATTCTCTATAAACAACTTCACGACGTTCCATTGGAGGGAATCCAGCAATCCACATTTTGAAGATCTTTGGAGTTTTTCCTGGGAATGCATCAACTAAAGCTTGTAGTGATTCTCTAGCTAAAGACATATCATCTTGAGCTGTAGATGTAACATTCGCAACTACACCAGCAGTGTCAAATGTAACAACTTGAATTCCAGCTTCAACTGCTTGTTTAATTAAAGCTTCTGCATTGCTTTGACCATGTGAAACAATAATTCCATCATAACCACCTGTTAATGCTTGATTAAATACATCTTCGAAGCGTGCATCATCACCGTTTGTAGTGAAAGTATCGACCACAAATCCTAATGATTCACCTTCTTCTTTTGCACCTGCTAGAAATTGTGCTGTATGCTCGTCCGCACCTAAGTTACGAATAACCGCAATTTTAATACGACCTTCTTTTTCTCCTAACGCACCTGGAGCTCCTTCATAGAATTTCTCAGTTGTTGTGCCAGAACATGCAGCTAGAGCTAAAACCATCATTAATGTTACTAAACTCAATATAAATCTTCTCATTTTTCCTCCTTGCTATCACAACAAATGTTGTAAGCGCTTAACTGAATTATACATTGAAACTCTGCATTTTGCAATATATCTTTCGTTATTTTTTTGGTTTTTTGTTGTTTTTATTTGTTTCGTTGTAATAAGCTTGAAGCAATTGATTATTCACGAAAACTAGAAAAGAAAAAGTCAGTGAACACCACTGACTTAGAATTCTAGGTATCGAAGACCTTGAGGATCTATTTTTCGAATAAGCAACAACTCAGCTTGTGTTGGTAGCACTCCAATCGAAACATTATCAAGAGATAAAGAGAACCCAGTATTTTCAATAACTTCTTGTTTAGAAGATAAAGGACTTATTTCGAGAACCACTAGTTTTCCACCAACTTGTCCAAAGGTACACAACGGTGTAACAATTCTATAGACATTCCCTCGAGTAGTCACAAAATCTACCTTCGGAACAAATGTCTTTTTGTCATGTTTAGTTCGCCAAATAAGTGCTTTCTTTACAGTCGGAATCAACACAGCACTTCCTGCACCACCAGGTAAGCGAACCTTAGGTTTGCGGTAGTCTCCAATAACTGAAGCATTGACGTTACCAAACTCATCAAATTGAACTCCACCTAGAAATGCCACATCTAACTTGCCTCTCATCGATAAATCAAAAACTTTTTCAAGCGGAAAAATGGATTCACTATCATACCACTCTTCTTTACCTGCTGAAGAATAAGATGATAAATTACGGCTTTTAGAATTCACTCCACCTGGAATATTTAAAATCGTCGAGTTAGGTGCATGCTTCGCTTTAGCGTACTTTGCTGCAATCATTGGAAGCTGTGACGAAACTCCGTGAAATACGGTTTCATGATCTTCAATTGCTGCTGCAAGTTGTAAAATCATCACATCTGCAGGATGGATAGATTTGCTTTTATTATAATTTTGCATCTCAGTTACCTCCTATCGAAATTGATGATCTTGATGATCATACTTTTGTAAATAAAGATTAAGTTCCTTTAAATCAGAAATGCTCAAGAAATCTTTGAGTGCTTTAGAATCCACATCGTACATCACATCGCAGCTTCCAGGCATAGCTCCACGTGGCGCAACAACCACCGCACTTACAAGAAATCCTGGAATATCGACGTTTTTGAAATTCATAGCACTGCGTGATTTAGGAATTAGTTTCTCAGTTGTTAGGATGATTTTTTTGGAAGCATTGGATAATAAAATGTCATCGTATTTTGGACCAAAGATAAAACCATTACCATCTTCATCCGCTTCTTGCACGTGAAGAATCGCAATATCAGGTGTTATTGCTTTGACAACCGTGATTTTTTCACGAGTGAATGGATCTTCTATGATTTTAAAGTAATCATTTTGTGTAATTAAATCCCCAGCCACCATACCTTTAATAGGCATAAATCCGACATTCGCCATCGCTGCACGCAAAGCACTCATTACCGTGTAACAAGCATGTTCATTCGCTTGAATAGTACCGTCTTCAACAGCTTTTCGATAGAATTTTGCTAGCCCAAATCCGGTTTCATAACCAATGAATCCTGCATCAACGCTTTTCAAGCAGTTGAATGCAGCTAAGACATCCACATCATGCCCACCTGCTGTTTTGACAACTCGTAGATTCTTTCGTTTTTGACGAACAATTTCACGCACAAAAGCCATAGGACTACGATGCAATACATTGCCACCCAATCCAAGCATCATGCCATCTTGCACAAGTCGTACTGCCTCTTCAATATTTGTTACCTTACTCATTACATTCACCTACTTTACTGCATTTGCAGCTACATTCACCACATCCCACACTCCTGCAAAAGGAGGTGCATAACATAAATCTGCAAAACCAACATCCTCAGATGTCATTCTTGCTTGAATCGCAATCGCTAGCATATCGATGCGTAAAACCACATCTTTAGCACCTGCAGCTTGTGCACCAATAATGATACTAGAGTCTTTTTCAACAATAAGTTTCATCCAAATTGGCGTTGGATTGGGATAATAACTTGCATGATTGTTTACTTTCACCATCACTGTTTGATATTCGATTGCTAATTGTGTAGCTTCACTCTCACTAAGACCAGTGCGAGCAAAATCCATATCAAACACTTTAATGGCTGCAGAACCAAGTGCTCCAATATATTTTTTGTGTTTTCCATTCAGATTTTCGCCAACAATTCGACCCATTTTATTCGCAGTTGTACCAAGTGGGATATAAGCATTCTCTTGCTTCGCCATATGATAGATTTCAGCACAATCACCAGCTGCAAAAATATCAGGAACACTAGTTCTTCCCTCACGATCAATTACAATGGCACCGTTTTTAGCTCGATTAATTACAACATCCTTCAAAAAATCTAGTGAGGGTTTAATCCCTACTGACATTAGAACAAAATCAACTGGATATTCACCTTTATCTGTCACGATAGAGCGAACACGAGTATCTCCTTTAAATGAGATGACTTTTTCATTGAGTGAAACAAGTAGACCATGTTGAATCATCTCATTTTGTGCCATTTCAGAAAATTCATTGTCAAACGACGTTAGCACTCTTGGCATAAGCTCAATAAGTCGAGTTTCTTTTTTTAGTTCAATACAGGCTTCTGCCATTTCAACACCAATATATCCACCACCGATGATAGCTACTTTTGAGATTTCTGGTCTTTTTAGAATCTCTTTGATAGCAAACCCATCTTCATAACTTTTAAGTGTTTTAATATTTTCTAGGTGAACATTCAAAAATGGCGGAACAATTGGAGATGCACCTGTTGCAATAACGAGTTGATCATATTGATCCATAAATAACTGACCTGTTTTATGATTTTTAACTAAAATCTTCTTATCGTTTGTTTCTAGTTTAACGACTTCACAAAATAAGTGACAAATAATGTTCATCTTCAAAAAGTCTTCTTGACTTTTAGCAAGCATTAACGTCGCATCTTGATTGACATCTGATATAAAGTAAGGCAATCCACATGCACCATAAGACAATGTTCCACCTTTTTCATACACAACAATTTCAGCTTCTTGATTTAATCGGCGAAACTTGGATGCAGCTGACATTCCAGCAGCAACACCACCGATGATAATCACTTTCATACTCATTCTCCTTTAAGTATTGACTTAAGATCGTTATCGATCGCAATGGATGCATCTTCTATCGAAAGTTCTTGAATCAAAGCTTGATGGATTCGTCGATAAAACACGCCGAGCAATGTTCCTGCATCATAAACACTTGGCAGTGGTTTTCCATAAGTATTGATGAGTTCAAGATGCATTGGATACCATGGGTACAATGATTGATCTAGCATGTAAGTACTTCTTCTTACCGGCGATCCTGCATAACTACCAACAATTCGATCGACTTCTTGACTTGTAATGTAGGCTAAAAATGTTTCACACATTTGCTTCTGTGAAGATAGATTAACGACACCAAAACTCCATGTCACATTCCATGCTGTATTAAAAGTTGCAAATTCTATATCTTCTTTATCTATGCAATCATCGTCTAGAATAACACCTAGTTGACCACCCCAGGTGACACCAAATGATACTAAATTCTCTTTAATATCCTTTGCCACTTCATCGTTACCATAGGTTGAAACTTCTTTTCTTGTATAAGACTTTAAAGTTAAATAGTCATTAAGTGCATTCACCATCTTTGTTACGTCATAGTGAATATTCCCGAAAGAATCAAACACTTCTATGCCTCGATTTCTCATAAAAGGAAGTGCATCTAGAAATATTTCTGACGAAGAACCTCTAAATGAAATCCCTTTAAAGTCTGGATGAGTAGAACAGGTACTTAATATCTCTAAGTATTGATCGGTTGTGATGACTTGTGGAATCTGTTGGCCTAATGCATTTGTAACAAAAGATTTTCGATAACAAATGATATGGCCATCACAGAAAGATGGATATAAATAAGTCTGACCGTCGATTCTCATCTCATCAGCAATGACTGGCAATATGTCTTCTTGAAAATATTCCGCTGAATTCGGATAATTTACTGGTGCTAAAAAACCTTTATTGACAAAATCACGTAACCAAAAATGACCTGCGACCATTACAATGTCAGCTTTTCTTTTTCCTTCAAAAACTTCCATCAGTGAAGGATAATATTGATCCCATTCAATAATTTGAAAATCTACCTCAATATTATAAGCATCATAAAATTTCTGTAACAGTTGAAACTTCGAATCAACATACACATTGATTGCAGGATCTCTAACTGCCAAGACTGTTAGTTTTGGTTGCATACTACTGATTGTCCACAATTCCTACGATGCAAGCATCAATGGGCTTTTGCTTATCAAAAGCATTAGAACAAGCAGATCCTTGGGTAACAATTACTACATCCCCAATGCCTGCGCCAACTTTATCCACTGCAATGACAACATCTTTCTTGGTGGAGTGGAGTAGCTCGACAGTCAACAATTTCATACCCATCAATTCATCTACTTTTTTGGATGATACTACATTCCCAATTACTTTTCCTAGTCTCATTGTGACCTCCTATTTGATGATTTCTAACCACTGCCCGTTTTCTATTAAGAAGGCATTGGCATCATCTGTATCAATATGAAAATCGAGTGCATATTTATCTGAAATTCGAATCGTGACATGGTTCATTAAACCACCTTTGACTCCAGGAACTTTGACAGATACAAGTTGCCCAGCATGCACACCGTAGCGAAGTGCATCAGCGGGGGTCATGTGGATATGACGATCTGCAATTATCACACCTTCCATGAGTTCTACTTGTCCGTTTGGTCCAACAATCATAATCCCTTCACTTCCAGTGATATCACCAGAATTACGAACATCTCCTGTTAGTCCTAATCGACGAATATCTGATTTTGGAAGTTCGATTTGTGTTTTTGATCGAACAGGTCCTAAAATCCGAATTCCCTTAATTGTTCCTTTTTTAGTTATCAAATCTACTTTTTCGTTGGCTGCGAACTGTCCAGGCTGAGATATCTGCTTCTGTATCGTCAGCTCATACCCCTTACCAAACAAGATTTCAAGATGCTCTTGGCTTACGTGTAAATGTCGTGCTGATACGGAAACAGGGACACTTAAAGATAAGAGTCCCATTTCTTCCATTTCTTTGACAACAAGATCAGTAATTTCTTTTTTTAGATTCGCTAAATCCATACTCATCTCTTATTCGATGAAAGGAAGCATTTTGATTAATTCATTATTTGGTTTTGGAATCACATGAACAGCAACCAGTTCACCAAGTCTTGAAGCATTTTCAGCTCCAGCTTCTACAGCAGATTTAACAGCTCCTACATCGCCTTGAATGACCACAGAAACTAGTCCTGATCCGATTTTTTCAGTTCCAACAATTTTAACATCTGCCGCTTTTAACATCGTGTCTGCCGCTTCAATTGCAGCTGTTAATCCACGCGTTTCAATTATTCCTAATGATTTCATTTTTTTCCTCCAATGTTACATGATAAATTTTAAAATCTCTTTATGTGGTTTCGAAATGACTACTGCATTTTTACATCGTCCCACAAATTTTGTATCACATGTATTTTTTGCGACTTCAATCGCTTCTTGAACATCCGATACCGACCCTTGAATAAAAAGCGTTACAAGTTTCCCACCCAAGGCAGCTTCACATGCAATGAGTTTCACATTTGATGCTTTGCACATTTCATCCACTAAGCTTAATGCCGTGGTGAGGTACAAAACATCAATGATCCCTAGGGACTCTACTTTATTCATCCAGATTACTCAATGAAACCCAAAATCTTTTTCAAATCTTCAACTGGTCTTGGAATGACGTTGACAGCAACTACTTCTCCAAGTCTTGATGCATTTTCTGCACCTGCTTCAACTGCTGCTTTGACTGCCCCTACATCACCTTGAATTACAACTGATACAAGTCCTGATCCAATTTTTTCGGTTCCGACAAGCGTGACGTCGGCAGCTTTTAACATTGTATCAGCCGCCTCGATTGCTGCTGCTAATCCACGAGTTTCAATAATTCCTAATGCTTTCATATTTCCTCCTTGGTCTTAATAGACACTTTTCCTTTTGATAGCATGCTTTTCATTTCTTGTATGTTTCCACTAATCATATGTGTTGAGATGTCTTTTTCATCTAGATACTTCAGTGCAGTATCTTTTGCAACTTGCAGAGCTGTAGAAACATGGTCAATACTTCCGATAAACTTAACAATAAATACATTGGGGATCTTTGCTTTGTCTCCTGCCAATGGATTGTTGACATCGATTGCAAGAATTTTAATATCTGCAGCTTTCGCAGCTTGATCCATTGCAACCATTGCAACTGAGAATCCAAGAACTTCTAATATACCTGCAGCTTGTTCATTTAATGTACTCACATTATCCTAAATCCTCCTTCTGCTAAAGTGCATCGACGAATTCTCGTAAATGTTTTCGCAGATGTAACACCTTCTCCAGTTGGACCTGCAATGGTGAATGTCGTGTGTCCCTCACCTTTATATCCAACACCTGCGAGGGTGGCTGCATTCTTGACAAATATCGTTGTTTGAATGGCTCGAGCAAACTGAGTCATTCGATCAATATTTTTAGAGAAGATAGAAGCTGTGTGACGATTACCATGTTCAGCCTTAACAGCCAATTGGACAGCTTCCTCAAAGGTTTTAACCTTAACAATTGGAAGTATCGGCATCATTTGTTCTAATTGAACAAATGGGTCTTCAAACTCTGCTTCGAATATTAGTAGATTGATATCTTTTTTATTCACACCAATGGCTTTTAGAATTAATTGAGCATCTTTACCAACCCAATCTTTTGACACATGATACTCTTTCTTCTTTTCAGTAAGGCTACAGCCTTTGGCTGCCTCAACTTCATGTTGAGTTAAAACGATTTCTTTTATCTTGTTGATTTCTTCTTTACTTAAGAAATATGCTTTATTTTTTAGCATATGATAGATTAAGTTGTCATAAACCTGGGATAAACAGAATACTTCTTTTTCTCCAATACATAGTATGTTGTTGTCGAAGGCAGTTCCTTCAATAATTGCTTTAGCTGCTGCTTCGATATCTGCGGTTTCATCCACAATCACTGGTGGATTTCCTGCACCAGCACCAATAGCTTTCTTTCCTGATTGAAGCAAAGTTTTAACCATTCGCGGTCCACCTGTTCCAACCAGTAAGGCGACTTTTGGACAGTTCATGATAACATCTAACGATTCAAGGGTTGGATTAGCTATCATTGTAATAAGGTTTGCTGGCCCATTAACAAGTTGTATTTGTTGATTTATTAGATTCACAAGTTTGGATGTACATGATTTTGAAGAAGGATGAACATTGTAGACCACCGCATTCCCTGCAGCTAACATGGAAATTGAGTTGTTTATAATTGTTTCCACAGGATTTGTGACTGGTGTAACAACTCCAATCACTCCAAACGGTGCTCTTTCTTCAATGGTTAATCCATAATCTCCTGAAATTGCAGAAGTTGTTAAATCTTCAGTTCCTGGAGTCTTAGTGGCTGCCAAGAATATTTTGGATTTTTTATCTTCAAGTCGACCTATATTTGTTTCTTCATAAGTTAACTGAGCTAATTCATCCAAATGAGTGAGTGCAACTTGACGAATAGCTTCAACAATGTTGCGACGATCTTCCAATCGATAATTGGATGAGTATTCAAGATATGCTTGATGGGCAGCTAATATGGCATCCTCTGCGTTTTGGAATACTCCTAGTTGAGATTTTGTGGCAGATGGTTTTCCTTGATGTGGTAGCGCTTTCACAGAAACGTTAGAACTTTTGCCTTCCATGCTGCGTTCCACATTCTTCATAACAGATTCAACAATGATTTCAATATCGCGTTGCGTGATTTGACTCATGTGATCACCTACTTCAATTTTGCTAAAACAGCTTGCGTTACTTTCGCTGCAATCTGTTCGAGCATCTGTTCTTTACTGATTTCGGATTCTTTAACTTCAATGGTTTGAAATGGTCCCATGTTCGACTCACTAATTGAGCATGTAGGTAACCCACCTGTGTGAATACCCATTTTATGCTTCAAATCAATAAGTTGATTCACCTGTGAGCAACTCAACAAGTTTGTCTTTCCAATAATTGAGGATGTGTACATCACAATCTTGGCATAATATTCGAGAGACTCAAGGCGGTGATAGGCTTCTGTAATGTCTCTACCCCAAGTTAATGCGCCATGGTTTGCTAGTAAGACTGCATTGTCTGTTTTACAAAATGGAGCGATTGAATCTGGTACTTCTTGAGTTCCAGGTGTTGCATAGGGAGCAATACGGACTGTACCAAGCATCACCACTGCTTCTGGTAATAGTGCTTGATCCAACTCAATTCCAGCAATTGCAAAAGAAGTAGCAATCGGTGGATGCGCATGAGTGACTGCCATCACCGTATCATTTTCTTGATAGACACGTAGATGCATTTTGATTTCAGAAGATGGTTTTAACTTACCAGAAATAACTTCACCCTTCATGTTCATTTTAACGAGCATATCTGGTGTCATATAACCTTTTGAAACTCCTGTTGGTGTACAAATAATCATATTCTTCCCAACTTTAATTGAAATATTTCCATCATTGGCTGCTACGAAATCTTTTTCATACATACGTCGCCCAATATCACAAATCGCTTTTCTTGCCGCGAACTCAGGCATGTACTTCTTATCTATGTCCATAGTGTGCCTCCAATCTACTAATTTAAGATACGTATATTATTCCACTCTTTTTGTTTCTTGTCAATTTGTTTTTGTTTTATTTGGTTTTTTGTGGTTTTTAGATTTGATAGTATACTTTTTCAAGAATAAAGTTTACAATAACATTAATAATTATTGAAAGTAGAGGTGTTATGATGTTAGCCATTTTAAGAAGAAACAAAATCAAAGAAATCATATCTGAAGAAAAAAGCGTTTCTGTCGCTGATCTTGCCAAGCGATTTGAGGTTACTGAAGAAACCGTTCGCCGTGATTTGCAAGAACTTGAAAAAGAAGGCATTTTAAAGCGTATTTATGGGGGTGCTTATGTTGATGATGTAGTCCAAGATGATGTGGACGTTACGTTAAGAGAACGCATCCTTGTCAAAGAAAAAGAGATTATCGCTGTTGAGTGTGCAAAGCATGTCAAATCTGGAGATTCAATTTTTTTGGATGCCTCTACGACTTCTTTGTATATTGCCACAAAAGTCAAAAATTTACGCATAACAATCATTACAAACTCACTTAAAATTGCAAATCTACTCTCAGATTCACCTGATATTCATTTACTCTTGATTGGAGGAATCTACAATCGTCGCTCGATGTCACTCCTTGGCAAAAATACTGAAGAGAGTTTAAAACAATACTTTGTTGATAAGGCATTTATTTCATGTCGTTCGATTCATCAAAACTCTGGTATTACTGATTCCAATGAACAGCAAGCTGAGATTCGCAAGATTGCCATCAAGCATTCAAATCAAACATATTTAGTTGTAGACCACACAAAGTTTGATAAAACATCATTCGCATACATTTCAAACTTTGATGACATTGACTATATTGTGACAAATCAAAAAGTCAATGAAGAGTGGCAAACATATTTAGATTTGAAAAAGGTCTTTGTTGTCCAACCATAGTATATAATTACGGTATTTTTGATATGCTTTTTTTATGTTATTCACGACTTCTAAATAAAAAAAGAGTAATCACTTACTCTTTGAACCATAATGCTAATTCACTTTGTGCACTCTCGTCACTATCTGAAGCATGAACAAGATTACGAACTAATCGACCTTGTGCAATGGCTTCATTCATGTCATCATCGCCAAATTTTCCTCGTATTGAATTTGGGCTTGCTTCTTTTGGATTAGTTTTTCCTATGAATTCTCGCACTTTAGACACGACATCATCATCTTTAGTCACTTCTAAAATCACAACGTCTTGATTTACAAAAATGTCTAAAATTTTCTCTTTAAAGTTTGGAAGACTTACTCGTGAAATAACTTCTTCATAGTGTTTGAGTATTGTATGTTCATTCACATTCACAAGTTGACGTCTTAAAATATTGAATCCAGCTTGTTGAAACTCCAATATTATCAAGTCAACAAGATTTCTTTCTAAAGCATCTGGTTTTAACATTACAAATGTTGATTTCATATCTACACCTCTTTTTATAGTCCTATTATACATTAAAGCATAAGTACCATAAAAGTGCTAACAAACTTACTTCATTTACCTCTCTTATTAATTAGATTATGTTTGATTTATTGCGATATTACCACAAATAACCTATAATTTGATTACATATGAAGTAGAGGAAATGTCATGGAGTTTAATCACATTGACTTACTGGATCATCGAACACTAGAACAACTCGAGCGATTCACATTAATGCCTATAGTCGTTTTCAACGAGAAAAGACTATTATATTCCAACGTTTTTTATCAAGATGCTATTAATGAAGAAAAAATAGATGACCAGTTCAATAATCTATATCATGACATTGATCATTTAAACCCATTGCCACGACAAGAAATACGTGTTAAAAACTCATTTGGAGAAACGTTTTATTTTGATATACAGATTAAACGAGTAATATATGAAAAGAAACCTGCACTGTTTGCGATTCTTCTAGACATCACTGATCGAAAAAGCTACATTAAGAAGGTTGATGAGTTTACAAAACTTAGAGAATTGATTATTGAAATTTCGGATTCAATATTAAACATTACCGATATTGATTCATTTTATAGTCTTGTATTGAACACCACATTAAAAGCACTTGATAAATCAACACTTGGAACCATTCTGGTTTTAGATGGTGATCATTTTTATACTGCAGCAAGTGTTGGCTATAGTGAAGATGTCTCAACATTTAAACTCCCACTAGATCAATCATTCATTTACCATGAAACTCAAGGTAAACTTAATCGTATTGTAAAGATTGATGATGCTACGCAGTTATCTAATTATATTCCAGTGACCACTGTGTATGGCGAAGAAGTCTTTATTCACTCTACACTAAGTGCGCCGATCTTCTTACAAGGTGTTTTTTATGGACTAATTAATGTGGATTCTCTTCACTCTTTTGCCTTCGACGATGATGATGTCAAGTCTATTGAGTTCATTTCTAAATCCATAGAAATTGCCATTACAAATCGATTACTTTATGAGGAAAAATCTTATCTATCACGTTTTGATCGTATAACTAAGTTATACAATCGACATTTCTTTGATGAACATTGTGATGTCGTTATTAAAAGAGCACAACGTTATAGCGAATCATTTCATCTAGTCATGATAGATATTGATAATCTAAAAGCAGTCAATGACAAATATTCTCATTTAGTCGGAGATGAGATTATTATTTTAGTTTCTAATCTACTTAAACAAAGTATTCGTGAAAGTGATGTTTTTGCACGTTATGGCGGTGATGAGTTTGTTGGATTATTATTTAATGCAAACTGTGACCTTCTATATGAAAAATTTGAACTTCTTAATGAAGAACTCAAGAAATCGCCAATCGAATATCAAGGTTCAATGGTTTACTCATCAATGAGTTATGGAATTGCCTCTTTCAATGAAGATGGAAGTACCATTTATGAATTGATTCGAGTTGCCGATGAACGTATGTACAAATATAAAAGTAGTCAGAAAGATCAGAACCATTAAAAATGAAGATAAAACTGCGATCCATTAAGACTCAAATAACACTCACGCTTGTCATTGTCATGTCAGTTGTGTTTATCTTATTAGGTTTTGTTGCTTCTGAGCGTTTGAAAGCTCTCCCTCTCATAGTACTTGATCAATATCAAGAAATTGCCTTATCACGAGCTGGTGAACTCGGTAATGAAATTCAAGGTCTTGATAATCAAATTCAAATGATTTCGCTATCCAATGTCATGGTATCCATGGAACTTGAAGAGATACAAACTTACTTGTTATCGATGACGAGACAACAACTATTTAGAAATTTTACATTCTCAACACCTGATGGACTTGCATGGGCTACATATGATCAGTTCATTGATATTTCTAATCAGAGGCAATTCATAGAAATATTCATTAATCAAAAAGGTAGTTATTTATCTCGACCTTTTTTTAGTCCATTTATCCCTGAACCTTATCCAATAATCACAATGTCTCATGCGATCAAAAATGATAGTAATCAAACCATAGGATTGGTAAATGGGGTTGTTTCAACACGATTCATTGATAACATACTTAAATCAATAACTTTTCAAGAAGATGGTTTTGCTTGGATTATTGATGATCTAGGCAATGTTGTTGCACATCCTGATGATAATATCAGTATTGATACTTCATTCAACCAAATTACAGGTCTTGATTTTGCACTATTCTCAAATTCTAATGAAAAAACTTTCTCATTTAAACAAGATGACAAAACAATGATTAATGTCTATGCATCCATACCCTCAACAAATGGATGGACGCTCATCTTAAGTATTGATCAACAACAAGCTTTCAGTAAAGTTTCTGTCGTTTCAGACACAATTAATATTTCGCTTATCATGGCATTGATTATTTTAATCATTATTTTACTAATCTCAACAAACACAATTATCACACCTCTTCTTAAGTTACAAAATGCCTTTGAACAAGCTAAAAAAGGAAACTTGAGTTATAAAGCTGATGAATCCGCTCCAAATGAAATTGGTGAAGCCTCAAAAAGTTTTAATCAAATGCTTTCTCAAATTAGAGAGTTGACTTATATTGATCCAATTACTGGTCTTAATAATTTCTTTAGTTTCCTCAATGAAATTCCTCGATTAAACTATTCAATGATGGATGAAGATTATTTTGTATATGTGGTAATATTATCGATTGATGACTTTAAGCGAATTAATAGTCTATATGGTTATGATGTTGGTAACTCCACACTTCGCTCATTGTCTCTAATGATTCAACCTTATCTTAAAGAGAATGAAATGATAGCGCGTTATTTTGGAGATGAGATGATATGTTCGATGATTGCGAGAAGTGAGCTGGAGATTCGTCAACGTGTCGAAGAAATCGTTGCTATATCTAGACAACCATTTCAAGTATCTACCATTGAAATTCACCTAGATGTTAGTTGTGGGGTTGCTAAGCTTGAAAAGAACAGCACTATAAACATGGCAATTCGCCAAGCAACATTAGCTAAGCATAAAGCAAAACTTGATCCTTTTACCCACGTTATATTTTACTCGCAAACTATCTACTTGGACATCTTAGCAAAACAAGATCTTGAAGAAGCCATCGCATATGCGATTGAGCGTGAAGAATTCTACTGTGTTTACCAACCTATCTATCACATGAGTCAGAAAAAGATTATTGGATATGAAGCATTGCTTCGTTGGAATAATCCAGATTATCAAAATATTCCAATCATCAATGTTATCAAATTAGCTGAAACCAAAGGATACATTCATGATATAGGACGATTTGTGCTTAGAGTAGCCGCAAAACAACTGAAGCGTCTTAATGAAGTTGATCCTAATTTATACATGTGTGTTAATGTATCACCCCTTCAACTGCAAAACCAAGGGTTTTATGAATGTGCACTTACCTCACTGCGAGAAATTCGATTTAATCCTAAGAATCTCATGATTGAAATGACTGAAAGTGCTGCTATGCTTGATATCGATGCGAAGCAAGATATTTTACTCAAATTGAAAAACTTTGGATTTAGAATTGCTATTGATGATTTTGGAACTGGTTATTCCTCTTTGATTTATATCGCAAAACTTCCAATTGATACGATTAAGATTGATCGTGAATTCATATCAAAAGTTGAATCTGATGAATATCCAAGGGCACTTATTATTTCAATATTATCGATTGCTAAGTCATTAAACCTTACTGTTATTGCTGAAGGAGTTGAAACTCAAGAACAAGCTTTAGCTCTACAGTCCATTGGATGTGAAATAATTCAAGGATACTATATCTCAAAACCAATATTATTATAAAACCTAGGTTTAAATCCTAGGTTTACTTTTTTAACCACTCATCAAGTTTATCACTTAAGTATTCAAATGTGTTCAATTGAGGACTCTCTATAACATCCTCTAAACATGATTTCAGAAATGAAGAGATCTGCGTAAGTTCCATTTTTCTTCTAACACATTCATCGCCTTTTATCTTTAGGTGAGCCAAAGTATAGGGCTCTTCATTAAGATGTATGGATTGAACTTGTTGCATGATTTCTTGAAATGTTGATTCATTGATATTTCCAATGGATTGATGAAGTTGGCATATCCCTCCAAAGGCATCTAAGCTACATCGTTGCAACATGCGCTTAATATGAGTTTTATCTGTGGTTGGACAATGAAATGCATTTTCATTCATTAAAAGTAGTAGTTCTTTTTCTTTCTTACTAAAGGAGAAATAACTAAGTGTGTCACTAAATGGTATTGTTTTTGATTTAAAAGTTAGTAGAAATGATATTAATGGATGGGTTGTTGGCAACAAATTAAAATCTTCATAATAATAATCAAATTCAAATTCAGTACTAAAAAGAAGTCTAATGGTCTTTAAATGTTTCTTAAAGGCGATCCCTTTAAATGCTCTTATCATTTCCTGGGTGATACGCTCACGGGATAAAGATTTAATCAACATTGATTTTTCAAACATTGCGTGATATGTGTTTTCTTCAATATCAAAATCAAGTTCACACGCAAAGCGAACTGCTCTTAAAATACGAAGTGCATCTTCTTCAAAACGAACTAAAGGATCATCAATCGTTTTTATTTGCTTCTTTTCGATAGCATCCAGACCATTCACAAGATCAACAAGTCCTTTTTGTGGATTCCAAAATAATCCGTTCATTGTGAAGTCTCTACGCCATACATCTTCTTGATAAGAGATCACTTTCTTAGTCTTTGGAAAGCGATGAAATGTATATTCGACATCTTGTCGATATGATGTAACTTGAAATACTTGATCACTAAAATTAAGGGTAATTGATTGATACTCAATGCCAGAATCAGAAATCACTTGATCCTTAAAAATCTCTTTAACATCATTCATACTTGCGGAAGTACTTATATCTATATCTTGAGTTGAGCGTGAAAGTAAGGTGTCACGAACACATCCACCTACCACAAAAGCTTCATGACCGTGGTCATGAAAAGTATTTAAAAGTTCTTCAATTGCTTTATTGAATCTTAACATATTTCAATCATAACGACTTTTACTACAATTAACAACTACTTTGTTAGAAATATCACAAAAGCGTAGAAGAAAGCATCTTCATGATGAAGATGCTAGGTTTACTCTTAGTAATCTTAAACTATTGATAATGACAATGATGGTACTTAATTCATGTGCTACAACCCCTTCAGGCAAAGCAATCAAACCAAATACATTACTTACCATTAAAGTTGCGATAACTAGTACTGAAAATGCTAGATTTTGATTAATAATACTACGCATACGTTTTGCTAAATCTTTGAGTTTTAGGATGGCATTGAGTGAGTTTTGTGTCAATACTATGTCTGCTGTTTCTAGTGAAACATCTGTTGCACTCCCCATTGCAACCCCAATACTTGCAAGTGCTAAACTAGGGGCATCATTGATTCCATCCCCTACCATCATTACAGGTCCAAAATCAGCTTTATACTTTTCTATAAGGGCAACTTTATCTTGAGGTAAACACTCATAATGAACGTGGTCAATACCAGCTAATGTCGCCATGGATTCAACGCTTTCTTGACGATCTCCACTTACAAGTACTGGTACAAGTCCTAATGATTTAAGTGATTGCATCGTCTCTTTTGTGCCATCACGGAGTTGATCTTTTAAAAATACCTTCGCAACACATAACTGATTAATGACTAAATTGACGACACTTGAATCATTTATATCTTGAAATTCACAAGTTTCATTTCCTTCAAATCGTCCCATATGAATCGTATCATCATCCAATTGAGTGATTAATCCATATCCTGCTTCTTCTTTAGTAACAAGTTCTATACTTTCAATATCTTTGAAATGTCTTACAATTGCTTTCGCAAGTGGATGGGATGACTGACGTTCCATACTAACCATTACTTGATTAATCCATGCTTGATCAGCATTATTTTGATAAACAATGTGTTCAACCATTGGTTCACCTTTAGTGATGGTTCCTGTTTTATCAAACATCACTACTTTAATACCATTAAGGGTTTCAAGAGATTCTCCACCTTTAATCAAAATACCTTTTGATGCTGCATTAGAGAGTGAAGAGAGAATAGCTGGTGTAATGGATGCAACTACAGCACATGGTGATCCAACCACAAGTACGATAACACCACGATAGAATGCATCACCCCACGGTAACCATCCAAATAGTGGTGGAAGGATCATGAATGCTCCACTAATGAAAAGCACTACATAAACATATATACTTTCGAAATGATCAATAAATGTTTCTGATTTTGTCTTTTTAGTTTGAGCTTCCTTCACAAACTCAACAATCTTATTAACAACTGATTGACTTGGATCAATTGTAACTAAAACTTCAATAATAGACTCAACATTAATGGAACCTGCATAAACTTTATCAGAAGTTGTTTTAGTCACTGGCAAATATTCTCCAGTAATCACAGCTTCATTTAAGGTAGAAGTTCCTTGAACAATCACCCCATCAACGGGTACCTGTTGTCCAACCTTAACGATGACACGATCATCAATGTTTAAATCAGAAATATCAACTTCTATTTCTTGACCATTCACAAGTTTAATTGCCTTTTGAGGAGAAAGTTCTAATAGTGCCTTAAACGCCTTCTCACTTTTTGATTTTGCATATTCTTCTAAAACTCCAGAAGTTGCAAAGATAAATATTAGGATTGAACCTTCTGCGAAATCTTGCGTTATAAAAGCAGCAGTAGCTGCCAGAATCATAAGAAACTCAACATTAAGCGATTTATTCTTAATCGTTTCCGTCCAACCTTCAATAGCTTTATCATATCCACCAATCACAAAAGCCAGAAACCATAATGTTAGTGTTACTGGATTCTGTCCTTCCATGGATAACCATGAAGCAATTAGGATAAGTATCAATGAAATTATTACTCGAACTATTTTGTGTTTTAACGACGTTGCCATAGGTACCTCAAAAGTTATTATACTCCAATTTTCCAATGATGATGTACAAACATCAAAATACGCTTAATATGTTAAAAACCATGTAACTTATCACAATATAACACAATGAGTATTTTAAACATATATACTAGGATTAACTCAAAGGAGGTTATTATGAGAAAATTACTACTCTTAGTCAGTATGTTATTTATAATTAGTGGATGTGTTGGACAGGCAAAAGAAAATAATGATACTTCAAGACTTGCCCCACCATATCTTGTGATTGATAATTTCTTTATTTATGATGAAACCATTCAAGGTGATGTAATGTGTGCCCAAGTGATTGAAGAAATTCATGAAGTAGATGGAGTAGTATATGCTCTTCCTTGCCTAAAATCCGGAAATATTTCATTTGTAAGAACCACAGATTATAAATCATTTGGTATCAAAGAGATCATTGAGCAAAATCTTATATCACTAGATGTGCTTGTAGAAAATAAAATAATATTTGTGTTTGATAAAGACGAATAAACATCTTGAGAAATCAAGATGTTTTTTTATTCTTCGATATTAAAGGAGAAACCTTGTTTTTGAATAATTTGTCCCATTTTTAATCTTAAAGGGTTGGCATAGTTCATGCGATCACTCACTTGTTGACTAAATGGAGGCATAGTTCTCCCTGGATTTCTTGTGTCTACATAATTCATCATGGCTTCATCCATTGATTTAATGTGGGGCATATATTCCTTATGGGACACATATTCATCTTCGAAGACACGCATTGAAATATCAAGTCGTGGTTTTAATGTGGGTTGTACATCTGCATATCCTATAAGTAGTCCAACAACAGGATAAGTTAGATTGGGTAGATTCAACGTTTTAATGACAGTCTCATCATCATTGTGGATTGCTCCTAAGTATGTTGTCCCTAATCCTAAAGACTCAGCAGCAGTCACAACGCTTTGTGCCATTAAGCTTGCATCTGTGAACCCTTGAAAGAAGCGATCAACATCATGGGTTTGCTCTGCTTTTTGTGAAACTTCTAAGGCAATATGATGATTGCGATGCTGATCCACTATAAAAATAAGTAAGACTGGTGCTTTCGCGACATAATCTTGTTTACATACTTTCGCAATAATTTCTTTCTTCTCTTGATTCTTAACATGAATGATTGAAGCTTGTTGCATACCACTTGAAGTAGCTGTTCTCGTCGCTACTTCAAGCAAAGTATTAAGAACTTCATTAGGAATGGGCGTTGATTGATACGAGCGTATTGTTTTATGGTTTAATAAGGTTTGAATTGTGCTATTCATGATATACTCCTCTTGATATTGAATGGCATAATCGTAACACAATGGAGGCATTTTATGAAGTTTTCTGAATATGAATCCTTAGATTTAAGTCATAAGATTATTCTTATTACAGGAGCAAATGCTGGTTTAGGATATGAGGCTGCTCTTTTCTTTGCATCTAGAAATGCAACTGTGATTGCAGGTGTACGCTCAATGCAACGTGGCGAACAAGCAAAATCAAAGATCCTAGAAATAGTTCCTAATGCTTCCATTCATTTTTTAGAATGTGATCTCTCAAATTCAAAAAGCATTGATGCTTTTGCATCTGTTGTGAAAGAGTCATTTCCGCCTATTGATATACTCTTAAACAATGCAGGAATTATGGCAGTTCCTTATGCATTAACTAAAGACAACTTTGAATCACAGTTTGGTGTAAATCATTTAGGACATTTTAGACTTACTGCCCTTCTTTATAGTCATCTTAATGATCATGCTAGAATCATTAATGTTTCTTCTATGGCTCACATGCAAGCAACCATAGATCTTAATGATCCTCACTATACTTCACGCTCCTATCAATCATTTAAAGCATATGCTCAAAGTAAATTGGCAAACTTGTTATTTACTCATGAATTAAATAAAAGAATGAAAAATGATTCTCACCAACTTCTTGCACTTAGTGCTCACCCTGGAGTTGCAATGACATCCCTCTTTGATAAAGTAGAAACTGCTTCATGGATGAGATTTATCAAACCTATTTTTGGTTTATTTGCAGCAAGTGCTAAGCAAGGATCTTATCCCTTAATTGTTGCTTGTCTTGATCCAAATGCTTTACCGGATATGTTTTATGGTCCTAAGTCTGGTAAAAAGAATGAAGTAACCACAAATATTAAAATGAAATCACTTGCTCATGATGCTTCTTTACAAAAAGGACTTTGGGATTTAAGCAACCAACAATGTAGTCTAAAGTTCTTAGAAGATTAAATAGAGAACAAAAAATGGATAAGCACATATCATGCTTATCCATTTTTATTGTCGATTACTTTTTTTGATTATTAACTTCATCTTCTACAGCACTTGCTACCGCAATCGCTACTCTTGGATCAAAAGGAGATGGTACAAGATACTCATCATTGAGTTCGTCATCACTTATACATGATGCAATGCCATGAGCTGCCGCAATCTTCATTGATTCAGTGATGGCTTTTGCTCTTACATTTAATGCACCTTTGAATAGTCCTGGGAATGCTAGAACATTATTGATTTGGTTTGGATAGTCACTACGACCTGTTCCTACCATACGTGCTCCAGCTTTTTTAGCTAAGTCATACGGTATTTCAGGATTTGGGTTTGCTAAGGCAAAGACCATAGCATCATCATTCATTGAAGCAACCATAGCTTGTGTAACACAATCTGCAACGGAAACCCCAATAAATACATCAGCACCAACAAAAGCTTCTTCTAATGTTAATAATAGCTGATTTGGATTAACAACTTCACATAGTTCCTTCGTTAAGAAGTCATATTTATTAAGTTTACTATTATGGATGATACCATCACGTTTGAAGGCTTGGATATCATTTACACCTAATCCATGAATCATTTTAATAATTGAACTTCCTGCAGCTCCTGCACCATTCACAACAACTTTAAGTTCACTTAGTTTCTTACCACTTAGGCGACACCCATTAATGAGTGCAGCACATACCACAATTGCGGTACCATGTTGATCATCATGAAATACTGGAATATCAAGTTCAGCTTGTAGTCTTCTCTCAATTTCAACACATCGTGGTGCTGAAATATCCTCAAGATTAATACCACCAAATCCTGGTGCTATTGCCTTAACAATCATGATAATCTCTTCAGTATCTTGAGTATCTAACACGATAGGAATAGCATCGACTCCACCAAAGACTTTAAATAATGCTGCCTTCCCTTCCATCACTGGAAGTGATGCTTCTGCACCTAAATTTCCTAAACCTAAAATGGCCGAACCATCGCTTACAACGGCAATAGTATGGCCTTTCCATGTATAATCATATGCTAATGATTTGTCTCTAGCAATTTCTAAAACTGGCTCAGCAACACCGGGTGAATATGCAATTGATAAATGTTCTTTTGTTTTTAGGAGTGGAACAACTTTCGTAATAATCTTTCCACGCCACAGTTTATGTTTTATTAAAGAATTTTTCATTGATTACCTCGTAAGACTATTATAACTGATGGACGAGTACCGCAACACCAAAAAGTGCTAAAAGAGGTCTGAATTGTAATGAGCGAATATTAATTTGAGTGTAGATTTCATATAATGAAGCGATTTTGTCCATCATCACTAACCACCACGCACTTTTTGATTTTGGTGCAACTGATGATAAAGGCCACATGTGAGACAAAATCATATTTTCACTGATTGAAGAAAGTTCATATACAGATTTTGTGGTGTTAAGGGCAGCTTTAGGATGTTCAAATAAATGCTTCCATTTTGACTCACATGTTTCATAGTGATTATAGATAAATAGATCATGACAAAGTGCACCAATCATAGCATCTTTGTATATTGGTGAATTTCTTGTTTTTAGAAAAACTAAAAAAGCAACATTAAGACTATGGTCAAAACGTGAGGTATGTAGATGTTGGTGAAATTTATGTAGCTCTTGGAAAGTTGCTGTTTGAATAATCGCATCATTTTCTTCGAGGAATGTTTGAAATAAAGGATGTGTATGAAATAGGGACATTTGAAAAACCTCACTTGCGACACACTGTATCATAAATGAAAAGAAGAATCAAATAAAAGAGTCAAATAATTGACTCTAAATTAAGTATTTTTATGGGTTAGGAGTTATATCAAGATAGGTTTCAATACGAGCCCTTAAGTCTTTTCCTAGTCCGACTGGGGTTAAGTAGAAATCATTGGTTTGTAGAATATTGTTTCTTACCATGACAAGATCAGATTCTTGCCAAGGAGCAAACACATAAGAATAAACCTCATCATGAAGAATTAAATCAACCATAAGCCCTACTGCGGGGATATCAACAGCTACCACCCATTCATCCATTCTTGTGTTCTCAATAAGTTCATCAGAAATGATTTCATCAAGATCAACTCTCAAACCATCTTCTTCATAATCATCGGGGATTAGTTCAGCTTCAATAAGCATGAAGTTAAAGTATTGCATCAAAAATGAAGGTGTCATTTCAGAGATTAGTTTAGAAATTACATACCCTTCTAAAACATAGCCATGTGCTTTTTCATCTGCAGAAACAACCCATAAAAGCGAACCTAACTCATCTTCAAGTAAGAAAAGTGTATCCCCACTAACCATCGTGATAATTGCGTCATACCACAATGACTCATCAAAACGCTCAAGATGAGGTGTCCAAGCTGAATCATTGAGTAATGTTGAAATAACGTTATTCAAATCTTGATTGAGTAGAAGTGATTTATATTCTTCATTGACTGCGCCTTTGATTGATAAATCTTCATAACGATCAAGTTTTAGTCGATAGTCAGGATAAATCCAACCAAAAATCATATCAAATGATGTATTGTCACTTACATACCATTGATCAGCATTAACATCCTTAACATATAAATTATCAAGTGCTCTCGCAACTTGATAACTATTATCCTCACTATACAAAACAAGCCATAGTGATAAATTTATATCTACTTCACTCACTTTAAGAGGTTTAATTGTTAGAGTACGTAGTACATTAACACTTTCTGAAATGATTAGATTACGTGTCTGCCATTGTTCAAAAGCAGTTTGGTAATCAACCTTAATAAAAGTTACTTCACTAAGATCTAAATCATCAGAAACAGGTGGGACATAAGGAGTTGAAGGTGAACAAGCACTTAAAAATAAAAGAGAAGCTAAAATTAGAATTTTATTCATACAATCACCTCATATAAAACAAGTGTAGAGAAGTCATTAGGTTTTGTCAATGAATGTCACGATAAAATTGTGGTAAGATGTATTTGATAACTTAACAATAAAGAAAGCGAGATCATCATGGATAATTTTGTGTTCGATAATGCAACAAAGATTTATTTTGGTAAAGATCAAATTAACAATTTGCCTAGTTTACTCACACCGTTTGGAAAGAACGTGCTTCTTGTCTATGGCGGAGGTTCAATAAAACGCTCAGGATTGTATGACACCATTCTCTCATTACTTACTGATTTTAACATTATAGACTGTGCAGGTGTTGAGCCTAATCCTCATCATACCACTGTTCAAAAAGGCGCAGACTTGTGTAAGCAACATCATATTGATGTAATCTTAGCTGTTGGTGGTGGTAGTGTAATTGACGCTGCTAAGGTTATGGGAGCAGGAGCACATTATGATGGTCCAATATGGGATCTTGTTGAGAATGCTTCTAAGATTAAAGAAGTTACTCCTTTAGTCACAGTCCTCACACTTTCAGGAACAGGTTCTGAAATGAATCGTGGATCAGTCATTACTAATACTCAACTTAATATTAAAAAAGGCACAGGAGGTCAAAACTCACTTCCTTTCGCATCGATTATTGATCCTACTTACATGATGACACTTCCGGCTAATCAAACAGCAGCAGGAGCTATTGACGCCTTCTCACATGCCATTGAAAATTACTTCAAAGCAGACAATGATACATTTATGCAAGATGCAATTAGTGAAGCAGTCATGAAAGCTGTGATTAAATATGCTCCAATTGCACTAAAAGAACCTACTAATTATCAAGCACGTGCAAACTTAGCTTGGGCGTCTACCTTAGCACTCAATGGATTGACTGGAGTTGGAAAACCAGGTCCTTGGGCAATTCATGCTATTGAGCATGAACTCTCCGCGTACTATGATTTAACTCATGGTTTAGGATTAGGGATATTAATGCCTGTATGGTTAGGATTCATCTTAGAAGATGAGATGATGCCTATCTTTGTACGATATGGTGTAAATGTCTGGGGTATTGACTCTAAAAAAGATGATTCCTCAATTGCTTATGAAGCTATTGATAAAACCATTGAGTTCTTTAAATCTTTAAATGCACCATTAACACTTCGTGAAGTTAACATTGACTCAACACACTTTGAAGTCATGGCAAAATCAGCGGTGAAACTTGGCCGCTTAACACAACACTTATTCCCTCTTGATGAAAATGATGTAATGATGATTTTAAATCAATGTATGTAGGAAATTGCGTCAATTCTCACGAATAAGGTCATAAGTCAACTTTTAGATGGTATTTAGTTGTATACTGACTACATGACAACTATAATTCCAATATCTGATGAGATAACTTACCTACAACTAAATTCTTTAAAAAAAATAGTGGGGGAACTAGCGTTAACCCACTATCCTCTTTTATATAAAGATAGTGACACAATGTATTCACATGCTTTTAAGAAGAGATTATTACTTGCAGAGACACTGCAAGGTTTTGCATGTATGAACAACGATACAATGATGGCTTATATCATTGTTGAGTGGGTACATGTGAGCGAAAAAGGTGCTTTGAAAGAACGCGACTTTGCCTATATTCATGATTTAGGTACTCATCCAGACTTTCGCAAACAAGGCCATGCCTATGCACTTATGAATCATGTAGAAGAGCTTATGAGAAAGCAAAATATTGTCGATGTTGAATTAGCTGTTCATGTCGATTTTTATGAAGCTATTCAACTCTATGAAAAATTAGGTTTTAGTGCTCGTACATTAAGACTTCATAAAAGCGTAAAACCATGACTTGCGTCATGGTTTTTTCAACTACTTTAAATTATCAAATACGACCAATAGCTTAGATTATACAGCATACTTGTTGGCAGCACCTACAACCCAAAGCACCCCACATGGATCCCAAACATGAAACTCTAAACCTTGATTATTGGTTGTGATTTCACCAACCTTAATTTCAGGAAAGGTTACTTTTAGTGTTTGCATATGTTCAAAAAATTCATGTAGGTTATCAACTTTGATTTCGAACATCAAATTCTCCGCGAGGGTCTTAACATAAAAGTCTTGTAGGTAAAAGCTTAAATGATTGTTTTTCATTTCAGAGAACTCTTGGGCAATAAATAATTGTGTAAAACCCATAGCTTGGTAGAATTCACTGGATCGATAATAGTCTTTGGCAGGGACATATGGAATGAGACGATGAATATTCATAGTGATGCTCCTTTCCTTTGAACCTATTGTATCAAATTTAGGAACTGATTATCGTATTCTTGATGTAAGTTTATCTTCAATATCTTTAAGTGAAATCCCTTTTTCAACCATTAACACTGCAAGATGATATGCTAAATCTGCCATCTCACCGACAAGTTCATCTTTTGATTCATTCTTTGAGGCAATAATGATTTCTGCTGTTTCTTCCCCTACTTTTTTAAGAATTTTATCTAATCCTTTATTAAATAGGTAAGTAGTATAGGCATCATCTTTTGGATTCATTTTTCTGTCAAGGATTGTATTAAACAAATGTGTCCAAATGGAGTTGGCTTCGAATATTTTAAGTTCATCATCAAAACAACTAATATTCCCTGTATGACATGCTGGACCTAATGCTTCGACCTCACAAAGTAATGTGTCATCATCACAATCCCACTTAATATTTTTTACTTTTAAGCGATTGCCTGATGTCTCTCCTTTTACCCATAGTGATTCTCGGGAGCGTGAGTAAAACGTTGCGTATCCACTTTTAAGAGTTAAGTCATACGCCTCTTCATTCATATAAGCCATCATAAGAACTTGCTTACTTGTTGTGTCTTGCACTATACATGGTATCAGTGTTTGTTTAAATGGTTTCATCGGATTATGCATCCTACCTTTCTTGAGTATTCTTTAACTTCCTTTATACTAACTTCTTTAAAGTGAAATATGGATGCTGCAAGGGCTGCATCAGCTCCAGCTTGTAAGACATCTGCCATATGTTGAGCATTTCCTGCACCACCAGAGGCAATGATTGGAACATTGAACTCCTTAGCAAATGCAGAAGTCAGTGAAATATTAAATCCCTCTTTAGTTCCATCTTGATTAATAACGTTTAAAACTATCTCACCTGCTCCAAGCTCTATTCCTTGTCTTGCCCATGCGAATGCTTCAAGATCAGTCGCTTCATGACCTCCTTTTTTCATCACACGTGCAAATCCATTATCCTCCACAAAGACATCCATTGATAGGACAATGCATTGTGAACCAAAGCGTTGAGCACCTTGTTGTATGAGTAATGGGTTATCAATCGCAGCACTATTGACAGAAATCTTATCTGCACCCGCTTTTAGACATGCATGCATATCTTCAAGAGTACGAATACCACCCCCCACCATAAATGGAATATTAATCTCTAAAGCAACCTTAGAAACAACATCCAAAAACAATGAACGATTTTCTACAGATGCCATAATGTCATAAAAGACAAGTTCATCTGCTCCTTCATCACTGTATCTTTTTGATAGTGTTATTGGATCATCAATTTCCTTAACACCTTCAAATCGAACACCTTTTACTACTTTTCCATGTGCTATATCAAGACATGGAATGATTCGCTTTGCGATCATAATGTTTCTCCTAAAATACCAAGATCTAATGTTTGATGAATAAATGCTTTTCCAACAATTACACCTACAACTTGAGTTGGCACTAAATCTAAAACATCTTGGCGTGTTTTAATCCCACCCGATGCTTGAATACTCATTGAAGTCAGTGCTGTTACCTTCTTATAAAGGGCTACATTACTTCCTAACAACATACCATCATGTGATACATCACTCATGAGAATGGTTTTCACTCCTTGTGATTCAAGTCTATTTAATATACTTTCTAAAGACTCTTCAAGCGCAACTGTCCATCCATGAATCATGACTCTTTCATCTTTGACATCCATCGCAACAATAATACGGTCTTGATACTTGTCTATTGCTTCTTTAAGAAGTTTTGGTTGAGTAAAGGCACTACTTCCTAAGACAACGCTATGTGCTCCATGATTTAAGTAGAAATCTATGGCTTCCATCGAATGTAGTCCACCTCCCACTTGAACCGGACACGTTGAATTTTCAATGATACTCACAATAAGTTCTCTATTATTTCCTTCTTTAAAAGCACCATCAAGGTCAACACAATGAAGACGTTGAAGTCCATGAGCTTGTAAAGTACTTAACCAACTAAGTGCATCTGCCTTCACTTCATGAACACTACTAAGTTCTCCTTGAGTTAGTCTTACCACAGAACCCTTATAAAAATCCATTGAGCCAATAACAATCATACACACACCTCTTTAAGATTTCTTAAAAGCTGTTCTCCAACTTGACCACTTTTCTCAGGATGAAATTGAAACCCAATAACACGATCCTTCATGACAATGCCTGGTACATCCACACCATAATCACTGGAAGCGACAAGAATCTTTTCTTCAATCTGACTAGCATAATATGAATGCACATAATATACACGATCAAGTGAGTTTAAACCCTTAAGAAGTGGATGTGATGCTTGGTTTTGATTTAATACATTCCATCCCATATGAGGGATCTTTAAAGAAAGATCTTCAAACTTAACAATGCGTCCCTTTAAAAAACCAAGTCCTTTGTGAATCCCAAATTCTTCACTTTCATCGTAAAGAAGTTGCATTCCTAAACAAATGCCCACTAACCACTGATCTTCTTTTTTCTCTTTTAGTATTGTATCTAATTTATATTTTCTTAACTGTTTCATAGCATCTTCAAACGCCCCAACTCCTGGAAGTAATATGACCTTTGCATCTTTAATGTGTTGAGGATCACGCGTTAATGTACATTCTATCCCACACCGCTTTAATGCTTCCATAAGAGAGAATACATTACCAACACCATAATCAATCATAATCCATGACTGACTCATAACACACCTTTGCTTGAAAGAACACCTTGAATTGTAGGATCGATGGTTGTGGCTATTTTGATAGCTCTCGCAAACCCTTTAAATAATGCTTCAACACAGTGGTGTGTATTCTCACCATAAAGAAGCCGCATATGAAGCGTTAACTGAGCATTAAACGCAACTGCTTTAAAAAACTCTTTCACCATTTCACTACTCATAGACCCTAACATAACTTTGCCTAAGTCTGCATTAAACACAAGTGTTGAGCGTCCACTAACATCCACAATGACATGAGCTAACGCTTCATCCATAGGAAGAAAGCAATCTCCATAACGAGTAAGTGAAGTCTTATCTTCAAGAGCTTTCGCTAGTGCAATCCCTAAGACAATCCCCACATCTTCAATACTGTGATGATCATCCACGTCAAGATCTCCTTGCATCGTTAAGGCAATATCCCAACCTGCATGTTTACACAAAAGTGTAAGCATGTGATCAAAGAAACCTATATTGGAAGTTCCTTTGAATTCACCTAATCCTCGAATGTCTAATGTAAGGTTAATGTCGGTTTCTTTTGTTGTTCGCTGTATTAAAATTGGGTTCATAGTTTCATTCCTCTCAAGACAGTGATTAATGTCTTAGTGTTTTCTTCATTGGGAATACTTATTCTTAAATGGTTTGATGTTGTGTTGTGGAAACTCTTAATCGCAAAGCCATGCTCCCACAAGACACTCTCAATGAGTTCGTGACTTGGATGTGAGAACAAGATGAAGTTAGCCATGCTTGGAGCTAAGGTGCAACCACAGTCTTGTAAGGCACTCATGATGAGGTCCTTGCTCTTGAGGATGCTTTCTATCTGGGATTGGATAAGATTCGACTGTTTTAAAATACTTTGGGCAATAAGTTGAGTTATCGCATTAACATTATAAGGTTGTCTCACTTGATTAATCATTTGAATGACTTCTTGCTGAGCAATACCATAACCAAAGCGAATACCGGCTAAGCCATAAGCTTTTGAGAATGTTCTTAGTGATATCATTCTAGGAGAACTTAACACATACGATTGATAGTTTTGATCAACAAAGTCGAAGTATGCTTCATCAATCATGATAAAGCATGATGTCTCTTTATGTATACGGTTTAAATCTTCCTTAGAGATTAGTGATCCTGTAGGATTATTAGGTGTGCATACAATACATAATTTAGCATTGTTTTGATTGCATGCTTCAATAAGACCATCGATGTTAATCTCATAGTTAGGCTTATCATTAACACTAACTAAATCTACATGAAGTAGTGATGCATTCCAAGCATATTGAGAGAATGTTGGAGAATGTGTAACCACCACATCATTAGGTTTAAGAAAGCGTTGCATCACATATGTGATCAGTTCATCAGATCCATTACCTATGATGATATTCTCACTGGATACACCATGAACTTGAGCTAATGTTGACTTAAGTTCATCAGCATTCAAAGCAGGATATTCATTGATATTTAAAGAAGCTAATAAAGGTTCAATTTCTTTTAAGAGTTGTGGAAGATTATTGTAAGGAGATTCATTTGCATGTAGTCGAATCTTTCCTTGAGTCTTCTGTTCCTGATATGCCTTGATATTACTCATTGTTGTCCTCCTTAAGGCGAATCATCGCTGCTTTCGCATGTGCAATTAAACCTTCTTCATTCGCAATAGTATTCACAACAGGTGCATGTTTTCTCATCACATCTTCAGGATAATAAAGTGTTGCACTGCGCTTAACAAAATCATAAACTCCTAAGGCACTTGCAAATCGTGCAGTTCTAGATGTTGGTAAGGTGTGATTCACCCCAGCACAGTAATCACCAAAGACTTCTGCAGAAGTATCTCCAATAAAGATTGATCCTGCATGTTTTACAGATTTAAGCAGTTCATAAGGTTCACTCACATGAAGTTCACAGTGCTCACTTGCACATGTGTTTATCATTTCTACAAGGTCTTCAAAGGATGATGCAAGAAGTCCTATGGCATTATTTTTGGATTCACTTAGAATCTCTTGTCTTGGTAAAGATTTAAGTTGTATTTCAAATTCAATTTGAACTTTTTTTAAGACATCTTCACTTTGTGATAAGACAATCGCACTTGCCATGGTGTCATGTTCAAGTTGAGCAAGCATATCTGCCGCTATCCATGATGGTTTTGCACTGTCATCGACAACAATCAAAACTTCTGATGGTCCTGCAATCATATCAATCCCAACATGTCCAAAGACAAGTTGTTTAGCCTTAGCCACATAAGCATTACCTGGTCCTACAATCTTATCTACTTTTTTAATCTCTTCTGTACCAAATGCTAATGCACCAATGGCTTGAGCTCCTCCAATCGCATAAACTTCTTCGATACCACATAAATAAGCAGCAACACTCACGCTTTGGGCTACTTCACCAAATTCATTGGGAGCAGAAACAATGACAATTTCTTCCACCTTGGCAAGTTGTGCAGGAATGACATTCATAAGTACTGTACTTGGGTAACTTGCCTTACCACCAGGAACATACACACCAACTCTTTGAATGGGTGTAATTTTTTGTCCATAGCGTACACCGTCTTCATCGCTTACTTCCCATGATTGTTCAAGTTGGTGAATGTGGTAAGCTTCAATGCGTGATTTCGCAAGTTTTAAAGCTTCAATAAGCTGTGGATCTGCTTCTTCAAAACGTTTCTTCATGATTTTTAGATCCATCTTAAATGACTTCATGGATACCTTATCAAAGCGCTGTGTAGCCTCAATGCATGCAAGATCTTTTCTTAAAATAACATCATTAAGAATAGCTTTAACACGTGTTTCAATCGTATCTTCTTTGAACAAGTTAAGATTAGTTTCAAGACGATAATCTTGTGTTTTGATTATTCTCATACATTATCTCCTTGCATAATAGCTTTTATAATAGGTGTCATTGCTTTGATTTTTGTTTTATAAGAGCGAGGATTCACAATAAGTCGTGCTGAAGATAGCGCGATGGTAGTAAAGATAGAAAGATTATTTTCTTTTAAAGTTAATCCACTTTCTACAATATCCACAATTGCATCCGATAACTCAAGAAGTGGAGCTAATTCAACACTTCCTTCAAGTTTGATAATATCCACATCAATACCTTGAGAACTAAAGTATTGCTCAGTAACTCGAGGGTACTTTGAAGCAATCACAGGTTTACGATCACTTGGTAGTGGTTTAAGTCCACATACACATAATCGACATGCTCCAAATTCTATATCTGCAAGTTCATTAACATATTCATTGTTTTCAAGAAGTACATCTTTACCAACAATCCCTACATCAGCAATTCCATTCGCAACATAAATTGGAACATCCATTGCCTTCACAAACACAATACGTGCTTGTTTATCATCACTTTCAAAGATTAGTTTACGTGACTGTTCATCAAACTCTGAAAAAAGAATATTTGCTTGAGTAAGACGCTTTAATCCTTTTTGAGCTAAACGTCCTTTTGCTAAGGCAATGGTAATCATGAATTATTCTCCTTCATCGTAATGATTTCATCCATCATACTTAAATCTATAGTGTCATCAAAGATGACATGAACTCTTTTTGTGGATAATCGCAAAGAGTTGGCATAATCAAAGGCTACTTTAGGACTATTCATATTTGCAATTAAAGCAACATTAGTGAGTTTAGGAGGTTGAATGTTAGAAATAGTAGCTAAGGAGGTTACATTAATACCAAATCCAATGGCACTCATTCGCTGACCAGTTTGTTCAAGAATGTGATCATATCGACCCCCACTTAAAATCGGTTCAGTTGTTTCATCACTGTATACACTCATCGTAAGTCCACTGTAGTAAGTTTGTGACTTCACCGTTGAACAATCCATGATAATACTTACTAAAGGATCAAGTGAAGTCATAGCACTCATCAATTGTGACAGTTCATCAACCATTGATTGTAGTTCTATAGAAAGGTTAAATGGTTTCATCTTTGCCTTGACTTCATCCACTGATCCAAACCATGTAATGATATCTTTAAGAATATCTTGAGTTGATTGTGGATATGATGTGGTAAGTGATTGAATTGCAGGAAGATCTTTTAATTTTATTGCTTCACTCAAGGTTGGTAATAACGCTTCTGATATTTTGAGAGATTGTAGTAGGGTTGGAATAAACCCAACATGACCTAACTCAACCACCACATTATTAACTTGAGCATATGATAAAGCCTTTAAAGCAAGTTCTAGTACTTCAAGATCATAAAGTCCTTGATCATAGAATACTTCCACTCCAATTTGCTTGATATGCTCATGACGTTTTGAGTGCATGGTATATGCTTTATGAATTGATGATACCATTGCAAATTTTCTTAGCGAGGTTGAGGATTGTTTACTCATATAGTGAGTTAGTGAAATGGTTGGATCAGCTTGTAAGACCATGATATCTCCAAAAGGATCAACAAACTTAATCATGGTTTGTTGTGCACGTGCACCACTTGCAGCCATGACATCATAGTATTCAATCGATGGTGGTTCAATGACATCATAGCCATACGTTTCAAATTGTTTGAGAATACCATAAATTAAAGCATCTTCCTTAGAATATTGATTTCTGCTCTTAATAGACATTCCTTGAGCTAATGGTTTGCTTTGGGTCATAGGGGTTCCTCTTTCTTAATAAAAAAACACCGCAGCATGAAGTGCAACGGTGTTATGTGTCGGTTCAGCGCAAAAAGCTTGCCGTTAGGCAAGAATGGATTTGGTTAGACCATGATGATGGATAGCAGTATAGAACATATTGTCACATCATCCTTTCGCTTGTTTATAGTATAATGAATCATATCTCACATTGCAAGGAGAAAACACATGATTGATGCTCATAACCATACATTATTTAGTGAAGACTGTGAAGCAACCCTTGAAAGCATGATTGAATCTGCTATCTCAAAGGGAATTAAGCACTATACCATTACTGATCATTTAGACTTGGACTATCAAGACAAACGTTACAAATTTGATTTAAATCATCGTGAAAGAAAAGAAGCAATCCATGCAGCCCAAGAAAAATACAAAGATAAAATTGAAATATATTATGGTTTAGAATGTGGAGTTCAACCACATATCATTGAAGAAGTTGAAAAGATTATTCTTAATGAAGGTTTTGATTTTGTCATTGCAAGTATGCATACTACCCATAAAAAAGATTTATATAATCAAGACTTCTATCAAGGCTTATCTCCTTTAGAAGCATATAGAGCTTATATTAAGGAGTTTACGATTTGCCTTGATACTATGAGTCACTACAGTGTTGTTGGTCACCTCGATATTGTAAAGCGATATCATACTGACCTACATCAAGTGTCCCTTGAAGATGTTGAAGAAGAGATCAAGGATTTGCTTAGGGTTGTTATAAAGAAAGGAAAAGGCATTGAGATTAATACTTCTGGTTATAAAGATGCATTTAATCATGCATTCCCTCATCCTCAAATATTATCATGGTACCAAGAGCTCGGTGGACATCTCATTACACTAGGATCAGATGCCCATTTTCCTGAGAGAATTGCACAGTTTTATCCACAAGCACTAGAAAGTTTAGAATCATTAGGATTTAAAAAGATTGCAGTCTTTAAATCAATGATTCCTTTCTTCATTGATATTGAAGACGTAAAGAATGCGCTAAACTTGACTTAATCAAAAATTAGGTTTATTATAATATTGTATTCATTACAATTATGACAACAACTAAAGAACACTTCAAAAACCTATTGTTAGACCATGATGTCCAACCTTCGAATTATCGTATTCGAGTATTGGAATATTTAAGTGTGTCTAATTCACATCCAACAGCAGATGAGATATTTCAACAACTTGTCAGTGATTTTCCAACATTATCAAAGATGACGGTGTATAACACTATTGATGTGTTACTCTCAGCTTCATTAATTAAGAAAGTCACCATGGGTAACAATGAAGCACGCTATGATGCTGTGCTACTACAACATGGCCACTTTAAGTGTCATCGATGTCATAAGATCTTTGATTTCGATCTTGATGTGAATCAACTCGCAGTTCAAGGATTAACTGATTTCAAGATTGTTCATAAAGATGTTTATTTTTATGGAATATGTGCTCAATGTAGCACCAAAGAAAACTAAGATCACAGAAACCCTGTGACAAAGGAGCAAAATTATGATTAAATCTTTAAACGTTTATGTCGCTAACTTAGCAGTCCTCAATGTGAAATTTCACAACCTACATTGGAATGTTGTTGGACCACAATTCATTCCACTTCACCAATTCTCAGAAGCTGCTTATGAAGGTTTCTTTGAAGCCTATGATGCTGTTGCTGAGCTTATAAAAATGAGAGGCTCATTCCCTGTTGGAAATCTTAAAGAAGTTTTAAAACTTTCTACAGTAAAAGAACTCGAAAACAATTCATATAAGACTCAAGAAATGCTTTCAATTATGAAAGAAGATTTCGAAGGACTTATTACTTTAGCAACAACTATTCGCAATGAAGCAGATGAAAAAAATGACTTTACAGTAGTTGCTGTCATGGAAGATCATATTGCAAAATATGAAAAGAATATTTGGTTCATTAATTCAATGCAAGCATAATTAATACTGAACTTTGAAACAAGAGCTCATCCAGGTGGATGAGCTCTTTTCATTTGAGTTTTTCTATAATTGCTTTACACAATACTTAAATAGTTTGTAGTAAAAATGATAGATTAGCTGCATAGTCTCAAAATAAAAAACCACCCTCGCGGGTGGTTGAACAAGCTATAGATATTTTTGAACTTCTTTTAATACTTCGATTGCATCTCCAACAACTCCCAAGTGAGAGAATTGGAAGATTGATGCTTCAGGATCTGTATTGATAGCAATAATTGTTTGTGCATTTTCCATACCTGCAGTATGTTGAGCAGCACCTGATATACCACAAGCGATATACAATGCAGGACGTACACTTGTACCGGTTTGTCCTACTTGAATATCTTTACCAACTTTACCACTTTCAACAAGTCCACGTGATGCTGCAAATGTAGCATTAATACTGCTTGCAAAATCTTGAAGTTTTTCAACGTGGTTAGCCATACTACGACCACCAGCTAAAATCATATGGGCTTTCTTTAAATCTCCACCCTCTTTATGTTTTAGTTTACGCTCTAACACTTCAATCGTGTGTTTAGGAGTAAAGCTAAAGTCAAAGCGAATTGGATCAACAACTGGACGTTCGTATAGTACCTTCACAAATACTTCTGGACGAATCGATGACATTTGAGGATATGAGAATGGACAAATAATTGTTCCATAAAGATTTCCACCAAAAGCAGGACGAGTCATAAGAAGTAAGCGGGAGTCTTCAGCTGGATCAACTTCAAGGTGTGTAGCATCTGCGGTTAAGCCTGTAGCAACACGAGCAGCAACACGTGGAGCAATATCACGCCCTACAACTGTTGCTCCAATGAGGAAACATTCAGGTTTATATGCTTCAATAACTTGAGTTAATGCATGAGTAATCGCTTCAGTCGTTGGAAAATTAAGTACTTCATGGTCTACTACGATAACTTTATCAGCACCGTAAGCATGACATGTTTTGATATGATTTTCCACGTTGTGTCCACATAAGACAGCAACCACTTCTTGTTCAATGCCTTTTGCAGCATATTGTTCTTTTAGAGTTTGAGATAATGATAATAATTGGAATCCTACATCAAGAGCGGTTTTTTCACGGACTTCGATGTATACATAAATGTCTTTTACGTTCATAGTGTTATGCATGATTATTTTGATGAATGATATCAGCAATTGTCTTCGCTGCTAATTCAATATCATCTTTAATCATTTGTCCTTTCTTGTTTACGCTCTTAACAAATGTCTTCTTCACTTGAGTAAGTGAACCTTTTAATCCAACATCTTTTGCTTCTGCTTTGAGTTCTACACTTGTTAGAATAGGAATTTGTCTTGTATTAGATTCCCATACAAGTCTAAAGTTTCCAAGTCTTGGTTTGATTTGATCTGCAAGTGTTGTAATTAAACATGGAAAGCTTACACGGCATACTTCTTCCATATCTTCATATGATTTAACAACCGTAATATTCTTTTCAGTAACTTCTTGTATACGAGAAACATAAGTAATTTGAGGAAGGTCTAACCATTCAGCAACTTGAGGTCCAACTTGCGCTGTATCTCCATCAATCGCTTGACGTCCTGCTAAGATTAGGTCATATTCATATAACGCAATCGCTTTAGATAATGTTAATGAAGTAGCCCACGTGTCAGCACCTGCGAACATTGTGTCATTAATAAGTGAACACTCATCGACACCCATTCCATAAAGTTCTTGAAGCATTCCCACTGCTTGTTTAGGTCCCATAGTTAGAACTCTTACATGCGTTTCTGGAAATTGGTCTTTAATCATTAATGCACATTCTACAGAAGCACGATCGTCTGGGTTAATAATTGAGTCAACACCGTCACGAATGAGTGTTCCTTTGATAGGATCAACTTTGATTTCAGTGGTGTTAGGCACTTGTTTTACAAGGACTATTATTTTCATTGGGCTTACCTTAACACACTGGATGCAATAACCATACGTTGCACCTCAGAGGTTCCTTCATAGATTTCTGTAATCTTAGCATCTCTAAACATACGCTCTAAAGGATAGTCTTTAATATAACCATAACCACCAAGTACTTGAATCGCTTGAGTAGTTACTTTCATTGCGGTTTCAGAACCAAATAGTTTAGCCATTGCAGCTTCTTTGGAGTAGTTCTTTTGAGTATCTTTAGCAACTGCCGCTCTATATAGTAGAAGTTCAGCTGCTTCAATTTGTAATGCCATATCTGCGATGACGAATTGAGTATTTTGAAAGTTACTAATAGGCTGTTTAAATTGCTTACGCTTCTTAGCATATTCGATTGTTTCTTTAAGTGCACCTTTCGCAATACCTACTGCTTGAGCTGCGATACCAATACGTCCACCATCAAGTGTACCCATGGCAATCTTAAATCCTTCGCCTTCTTTACCAAGACGGTTTTCAAGAGGTACTTTGATATGATCAAAGATTAACTCACATGTACTTGATCCACAGATACCTAGTTTCTTCTCTTTCTTACCAAAACTAAATCCTTCCCAACCTTTTTCAATGACGAATGCAGTAATACCCTTCATTCCAAGTTCAGGTTGAGTCATTGCAAACACTACATAAATATCAGCGTAAATCGCATTCGTAATAAAGATTTTTGAACCTGTTAGTTCATAATGATCATCTTTAAGGATTGCGACAGTTTTTTGTCCAGCTGCATCAGTACCAGCATTAGGTTCAGTTAAACCAAATGCACCGAGTTTCTTACCACTCATCATGTCTGGAAGATATTTTGCTTTTAAAGCTTCACTTCCATAAGTATAAATTGGAGAAATACCTAAAGAAGTATGAGCAGAAAGGATAACTCCTGTTGTTGCACATGCTTTAGAAAGTTCTTCTACTGCGATAATGTATGCTAATGTATCTGCTCCTGCTCCTCCATATGATGTTGGATAAGGAATTGCCATCATGCCATGTTGAACGAGTGCACGAAGCGTTTCTTCTGGAAAGCGATGATTTTCATCAATCTCTGCTGCAATCGGTGCAACAAATTTTTGAGTGAATTCACGCATTAATGATTGAGTTTTAAGATGCTTTTCACTTAACATTGCTTTGTTCCTTAGGTGGCATGATTTCCGCAACACCTTTCACTACGACAACTCCATCTTGATTTGTAGCTGTCGTTTCTAATGTGACTCTATTTCTTTCTTCATTCATTTCTGACACTTTTACTTCTGCAGTTATTACATCACCAAGATATACAGGTGCCATGTATTTAATGGATTGGCTTAGATATATTGATCCTTGACCAGGAAGTTGTGTTCCTAGCAGAGTTGAAAACAATGACGCAACATAATGCCCGTGAGCAATACGACGTTTAAAACGAGTTGTAGCTGCATATTCCTCGTCTAAGTGAATTGGGTTTTCATCTCCACTTACTTTTGCGAATAATCGAATGTCTTCATCTACGATTTTCTTAGTCATGACTACGGCGTCACCTAAATTCAATTGTTGAATGCTTTTTCCAGGTTCCATAATAATCCTTCCTTTCAATATGAATGTTAATTCATGTTCAATATATAACTTTGTGAATTTATTGTCAAGTAAGTATCATATAATTCGTGAATAAAATAACAAATGTTATTGCATGATACTAAATTGAAGTAAAATACCTCTTATGAGTGATACTTTAGTAACAAATGTGAATTGCTTGTGATAATAGCAAATTATGTAATTTGATAAAATGTGTTACAGAACAGTTCCAATTTTGATCTTCACTGTATGAGCAAATTATCTAATTATTATAAGAAAAGAACCTTTCGGTTCATCTCTTAACTTATTGTAATCCTTCAATCATCTTAACGATTTCATCAGTTGGTGTCACTCTTCCATAAGAAACAACTTTTCCATCAATGACAAGTCCTGGTGTCTTCATTATTCCATATAAACTAAACTTTTTTGGATCTGTGACTTTTTCGAACTCAGCCACAATGTTAAGACGCTTTACAGCTTCTCTCGCATTTTCTTCTAGCTTTGTACAATTTGAACATCCTATTCCTAGTATTTTTATATTCATAGGTTTCCCTCCTTTAGATTTTCCAATATTCTTGAATCAATGAAACCATGTCCTGATTGATTGACATAATTTTCCGTGTACCATCTTTTGACTCGATGATAAGACCACAGTCTCTCAACTTCTTCAAATGAAATGACAATGTTGGTTGACTCACTTCTAAATCAAGTACTTGTGTAAATTCGCAAGCACATATTGTCTTATTCTTAAGTGAGTTAAAGATTCTAAATCGAATCGGATCACCAAGTGCTTTGAAACATTCTACTAATCTTTTATCCATGATTTCTCCTTTCAAACACTAATATTACTTTTTATAAGATCGATGATTTGTTGATGTGTTAATAACTTTCCTGAAGATACCAGTTTCTCATTAATAACAAGTCCAGGACTTCCCATTAACCCATATTGCATCATTACGCTAAAATCAGTGATCTTTTCAACACTCGCTTCAAAGTCATGTTTCTGTAATACGTCTTTCACTCGATTTTCTAAGGTATTGCAGTTTGCACACCCTGAGCCTAATACTTTAATTATCATAATTTCCTCCTATAAGAATATATTGAAGAGATATCCAATTAATATTATTCCTAATGATACATACACGACAAAGACTGCAAGTAACTTTGTCTTCACGACATTCTTTAACATAATAATACTTGGAAGACTTAATGCGGTAACACTCATCATGAATGCTAGAACTGTTCCAATTCCAACACCTTTAGATACTAATGCAGTTGCGATTGGAAGTGTTCCAAACAAACTTGCATACATAGGAATACCCACAGCAGTTGCCACAAGCACTGAATACCATTTATCTTGACCTAAGACAAGTAGAATCCACTCTTCAGGTATCCAGTTATGAATACCAGCTCCAATTCCTACACCAACTAAAACATAAATCCAAACTTTGCGAAAGATTTCAAGAGCTTGTTCTTTTGAGAAGATATGACGATCTTTTAATGACATCGCTTGTTCTTCAAGTTGTACCATGGGGCTATTATATACAAATGGTTCGACATACTTTTCCATCTTTAAACGACCAATAATCCAACCCCCAATCATCGCAAGCACCATACCTGTTAATACATAGATTAGTGCTATCCTAAATCCAAAGAAACTAGCAATCAATAATACAGACGCAATATCCACAAGTGGAGAACAAATCAAAAATGAGAATGTTACGCCTAGTGGAAGCCCTGCATTAGTGAAACCAATAAAGATTGGAATCGATGAACATGAGCAAAATGGAGTGAGAATTCCAAATAATGCACCTAAGAAGTTTCCAAATAATCCTTTGACATTCGCCAAAGCTTTACGAGTACGCTCTGGTGGGAAAAAGCTTTGAATGTAGGAAATAAAATATACAATCACAAAGAGTAATATATAAATCTTTGTGACATCATAGATAAAGAAATGAATACTTGATCCAATGCGATCATCAAGAGATAACCCAAAAACATTCACAACCAAAAGCTCTACGAGATCATACAGCCATTGCATTTTTAGTAATTGATCATTAATCCAAACAAACATACATTTACCTCTTACTTTGAGTAATAAACATTTGTTATTACATCTCAACTATATTCCTTATATAGATAAATGTCAATATATATAGAAGTAAATGTTTAGATAAGAAAAACACCTCAATGAGGTGTTTGTGCTAATTCATCTAAAGTTTGATTAAGGGTATCTTGAAGCATTTTTAAAACATCTTTATCTAGTGCTTTAACCCCTTCTAAAGGATCACGTATTCGAATCGTCGAATATTTAGTTTGACCTAAGGTGTGATATCCTAAGAGTTCTACTTTCTCAACATTCGGTATTGTATTGATAATATTCGCAAGCTTTATTACATGTTCTATGGAATCATTCATTTCAGGAACAATCACATGTCTTAACCAAACTTTTGTGTCTGTTCTCTTAAGTGCCTCAATGAATTGTGGTGTCGTGCTTGGTCTTACCTGAGTCATGACTTCATAATCAATTTCATCAATACCTTTAATATCTAAAATTACAAGATCAGTATATTTTAGTATTTCATCAAACATCGACACTTGCCCAACCCCGGCAGTATCCAGGACAGTATGAATCCCTTGTGCATGACATGCTTTTAAACACTCAAGAAGAAACTTCGATTGAAACAATGGCTCGCCTCCACAAAATGAGACACCACCACCATTTTTAAAGTATGGCTTCATTCTTACAAGTTTATCCATAAGTTCATCAAGTGTATATGCTTGTCCTGCAGTGTCTTCCCACATATCAGGATTATGACAGTACACACATCTCAAAGTACATCCAGATAAAAAGACAACGGTGCGGACTCCTGGTCCATCTGCAGTCGCAAATGTTTCTATTTTACTAACGTAACCTTTATACTGACTCATGAAATGTTCGTGCTATCACTTCTTGTTTTTGAGCTTTAGTTAAACGTGCAAAGTGCACCGCATATCCTGAAACACGAATCGTTAAATGAGGATATTTTTCTGGATTCTCCATCGCATCAATAAGTTTTGCACGATCAAGTACATTCACATTTAAATGATGTGCATTCTGAGAGAAATATCCATCCATGACTGAAACGGTATTAGTAATTTGAGTTTCCAAATCTTGCCCTAATGCTGAAGGAACAATGGAGAATGTATTACTTACACCATCCAAACACACTTCATTATAAGGAATCTTTGCAACTGAATTAAGTGATGCTAGTGCACCTGAGCGATCACGTCCATGCATTGGATTTGCTCCAGGAGCAAACGCTTCCCCTAGTTTTCTTCCATCAGGAGTTGCCCCGGTTTTCTTACCATATACTACATTAGAAGTTATTGTTAACACTGAAAGTGTATGCTTTGCATCACGATATAGTGGATGAAGTTTTAAATAGCGAGAGAAACGTGTCACAATATCAACCGCAATTGAATCAACACGATCATCATCATTTCCAAAACAAGGGAAGTCCCCTTCAATCTTAAAGTCTGTCGTAATTCCTTGCTCATTACGTACTGGTGTTACTTTTGCGTATTTAATAGCACTCAGTGAATCCGCAATAACACTTAATCCCGCTACTCCAAATGCCATTAAACGCTCAACACTTGTATCATGAAGTGCCATTTGAATTGACTCATATGCATATTTATCATGCATGTAGTGAATAACATTCATCGTTTGTGTATAGAGCTTCGCAATCTTTTGCAACACTTGATCAAAGGATTTCATGACAGTATCATAATCCAAGATTTCATCATTCATAAGTTCAATATCATTAAAGACAACTTTGTCTGACATTTCATCATGACCACCATTAATTGATAACAGTAATGCTTTTCCAAGATTAACACGCGCTCCAAAGAACTGCATTTGCTTCCCTAAAGTCATAGCACTCACACAGCATGAAATACCATAGTCACATCCAAAGATAGGACGCATTAAATCATCATTCTCGTATTGAATTGCACCAGTCTCAATCGACATACGTGCACAATACTCTTTAAATGAATGTGGAAGAGACTCACTCCATAGTATAGTCATATTTGGCTCAGGAGCAGGTCCTAAGTTAGTGAGCGTATGTAGAAATCTGAAAGAATTCTTAGTGACTAAAGGACGACCATCTAAACCCATTCCTGCTATTGCTTCAGTAACCCATGTAGGATCGCCTGCAAATAATTCATCATATTCAGGAGTACGTAAATGACGAACTAAACGTAGTTTCATAATAAACTGATCAATAAGTTCTTGAGCTTCAAGTTCACTAATTAATCCTTCATTTAAATCTCTTTCAATAAAGATATCTAAGAATGAAGATGTACGACCAAGTGACATCGCTGCACCATTACTTTGTTTAACAGCCGCAAGATATGCAAAGTATACCCATTGAATTGCTTCTTTAGCATCATTTGCAGGACGTGAAATATCAAAGCCATAGGATGATGCCATTGCCTTTGTATCTTCTAAAGAGCGAATTTGATTCGCTACTTCTTCTTTTAAACGCATTTTTTCATCACTAGAAATTGATAATGAAGCATGATCTTTTTTCTTAGCTTGAATAAGTGCATCAATACCATATAATGCTACACGACGATAATCACCAATAATTCGACCACGACCATATGCATCTGGTAGTCCTGTGAGTAACCCCGTTGAACGAGCTGTTTTCATATCTTTTGTATAAACATCAAAAACACCTTGATTATGAGTTTTAGTCCAATCTTCAAATGCATGTTTGATGTTTTGTGGCATCTCACGACCATAAGTTTGAAGAATGTTTTCAACTAAACGGTATCCTCCATAAGGATTAATAATTCTTTTTAGAGGAGCATCACTTTGCAAACCAACAATAACTTCATCTTCTTGATGAATATAACCTGGTTTAAAATGATTGACACCGGAAACATGTTCTAAATCAATGTCTAAAACACCCAATTTAATTTCTTGGGCTAATAGGTCTTCACACTTTTTCCATAAACGATCAGTCTTATCAGATATAGGGGCTAAGAAGGATTCATCTCCTTCGTAAGATTTTAAGTTTGTCTGAATAAAGTTTTCAACATCAATGGTTGTTTGCCACTGACCTGAAACAAAATTTCTATGTGCGTTCAATCGATCTCCTCCTTGGAAGTTAATCTTATCGTATCATTGAACTAAATAGAACTCTAACACTTTCGTTATGGTAGCGTTTTCAAGTTTTCAATAAAAGTGGTTATTGTGATTTCGCTCACAATAATATGACATTTATAAGAAAACCACCTTTTCAGGTGGTTGTTGAATAGTCCTTTTTATTCTTTAGGTAATATTTTCTCGAGTGGTTTCCCCTTCGCACAATCATCAACAAGTTTATCTAGAATACGGATATTTCTCATCATTGGATCTTCAATAGTTTCAACACGAACCCCACAAATATTTCCTTTAACTTGATGTGCAAGAGGATGCATCCTTGGTGCATGGTGAAAGAAGTCTTGATTAGATATATTTTGATCAAGAACTAGTTTTATACTATCTTCACTATGACCAGTAAGCCAAAATATGAGTTGATTTAATTCTTCAACACTACGCCCCTTCTTTGTAACCTTAGCAACATACAGTGGATAAATTTTCGAGAATGGCATATCGAATATTTTATGAGCCATAAATACCCCCTCTAGTACTCTCTTTCAAATACTAGTTCAATATAGTCAGCGGTACCATAAGCATATAGTGATGGTGCAAACATATGCACTAAACGATAACCAAGACGTCCATGTTCAATGATAATTTGATGGTAGTCTTCTTTTGGAACCCTTTTCATCATTTTATTCTTTACTTCAATTTTAACAATCTTATAATCAAACATAATTGTACCCCTGCCTTTATATTATCTTATCACACAGTTCTACCGCTTTGTATGCACCATGATACAGTTTTTGCTCATGAAGTATCAAAATAGCTTCATTCATCGCTAATAAAGCCTTAGTGTCATCTAAAAGATAAGACATCATCTGATTAGCACTTTCTACACTTTCACATTCTAAGGTACCATCCCCAAGTTCACTACTATGAATAGCTCCCCACATCTCATGACCACCAACACGCTTAACAAAGCATTTAGGGATAGGATAAAACGATAATTCACTTGGTTTAGTGACTAAGATATCACTTTCTCGCATAAGTACATTGGTTGAATATACAGCTTGCATGATGTCTGCATGATAGAAAACATGAATACCTTCAACATTGTCATTTTCAGCATCATTTACACAAGTCATTGTTGAATCCCAATCTTGATGATGGTGGATTGGTAAGTCTTTTAACTCACTAACTTGTGACACAATATGATCCCAAACATGTTTATGATCACCAATATTCACAAATAAAGTAAGTTCTTTGTTCTTAACGCGTTTCAACATTTCCTTAATCATATGAGCATAGAATGACCCTTGTGCTCCTGCTCCACCAATGGTCATTAAACAACGTTTAGCTTTTTGATTCTTGATTCTTTGAATTCTTCTTTGAGTATCATATTCAATATTTATGACTAACTCATGATCAACATAATGTCCACAATACGCAATATCTTCATCACTCATTGGTTTAAGAATGTTTTCATTATCCATACCCTTAAGATGTTTATACCCCATGGTTGAAGAACGTGTTTGGGTTGTGTGAATGCTTCCTTGAGCTAGATGAAGAGCCATAGGCCAATTATCAGGAATAACATTAATGACTGTCTTTACCCCTGCATGAATTGCTGCTTGTGCTGGCCAAACATGGGTTGCAATGAAAGGAACATTAGGATCTAAATCATGATAGATCGGTGTAAACAAAGTACTCATCACTTGATCACTTGCGTTGTAGGATAACTTCTTAAATCCTTCATAATTTAATGGTTCCCAGTAAAAACGATTAAAGAGTGAATATTTTTGTGAAAGACGTGATCCTAGTGAATACAAATCATTGAGATGGCGAATGATCTTTGCGCCTGTGGTTTCTTGAAATGAAGGCAAATCAAACCAATAAGGGGTATAACCTAAAGCGCGTGCACATGATGCAAGCGCAATTGCGATACGATAATGACCATATCCCATACGAATATTTCCAATGATGATTGGTTTACTGCTTTGTGGTTCCCATGCTTTATCACTTGATTCTAATAGATGAATCCCAAGTGTTGGGGTAAGTAAAGGATGCGCTGTTTCTTTAAGATGATAAAGTGTCTTTGTGTCGTCCCCAAACTTCTTTAAGTATTGCTTATTCTTTTTTAATGCTTTTTTTATAACTTTATTAGGGATTGGGTTATTAAAGATGGTCTCAAATTGTTTCATAATTCCTCCTTGATGACTGTCTCAAATGGAGCTAATTGTATTTCTTTATTACGATAAGCTTTCGATGAAGTATTCACCCATTGAATATTTGGTTTGTAGTGATTTGAAAAAGAGATTTTATAAACACCTTTCTTTAAACATTCAATCTTATGAATGACTAGATTATCATGTTGCATGAGTTTCTTAAATGTTTCTTTAAGAGAATCACTATACTTACTCACATCATCAGATGTAAAGAGTAATCCATGAGTCAGTTTATTCGTTTGTGCTAACGTGTTTTTTTGTACAGAGGTTAACTGATTCGATTCTTCTCTTAGAATAAAAACATCAGGATCATTAAGAAAAAAACGGTTATGAAGTGGATATCTTCCTATCGCATTATTAATCGCATGATAGGTTGATATTCGCTCACGATGAAACAACTTCATGTACCATTTATCATTCCAATCAAGACCAACATCACATCCAATTCGGCAAAAATCGACAAACCCAAAGGCACTTCCCAAAGGTACTCCACATCCTAAGATAAGTTTTTCTTTCACACATGAGCGAATAAATGCCATTGTTTCATGCATGAGTTGACCCCGTGTTTTTGTAAGCGTTGGATAAAGACATGCAGCATACAAGAAATCAAGTTTCACCATATCATAGTTCCAAACATCAAGTACCACATGAAAGACATGTCTTAAGTACTCTTTTACTTCTTCCTTTTGCATATCTAAAATATAAAAACCACCCCAGTTACCTCCACCCATACGAAACTCACCAAATTCATCTTTTAGTAGCCAATCTGGATGATCATTGACTAACTTTGAATCAACCTGACACACACATGGCGCAAGCCATATTCCTGCTTTAAATCCTTTTTCTTGAATCTTAGTTGCAAGATAAGCCATTCCTTGAGGAAACTTATTGAAATCAACCGACAACCAATCTCCAATTGCAGTTTGATAACCATCATCAATTTGAATAATATCAAGTTGAGCTTTTGATGATGCAAGAGCTTCAATATTATTAAGAATTATCGATTCATTAATATCTTGATAATGATAATACCAACTTGTCCAGCCTGTATGAATTTGTGTCGTCTTTAAAGACAACTTCATAAGTTGAGCATATGAATCAAATAATGTGGATTCATACCCTTTAAGTAAAATCACATCTAGAAGCACTGTGGGTTGTGTACATTGTATTCCCTGATTATCTTTGCGAATCGTCCATAAACCACGACGGTGATCATATTCAAACATTGTAAACCCACTGGATTCATCAAGAGATGCTAATAAAATAGATTGATCTTGTTCTTTAAGAGAAACATAAGTAAAACCATGAAAATGACCACGTCCATGTTTAAAAGGATAAATGAGTGTATCTCCATATTTATCAAATTGATACTTAGCGACTAACTGTTGAGCTAGTGGTGATAAGTAAGGCATCTTATCATAAGGAAATAAAGGTTGAGTGTCTGTCCATGATTGATAACCATTAAAAGTCATTGAACATGACCTACTGACCTTATGAGATATTTTAAGCGTTACATCATCAATGATGACTGCTTCTTGAGGATGAAGTGTAATAACAAGTCGCTCACCAAATTCATGGGGAGTGAGAGTTGTTTTAATATGAGCACTAGAGTGAGTAGAATCACTTTCTAAAGTGTGCTGTTGATCATCCACACTTAAGCTACACTTGAAGTGTGACAAATCCCATTTCATACGTTTTGATTTTCTTGGGCTGTGATGACTGCTTGAATGTCTTTCTCACGATAAAACAGTAGTAAGACGAGTCCTAAGAAACAGAAGATCCCAGCAGCCACTGCCGTTAATCGAATACCAAATTCATTAGAACCATTACGCTCAATAAGAAGTAAAGCACTAATCACAAGCATTGAAATCATTTGTCCCATCTTAGACATAAATGTACGAGTTCCAAAGAACATTGCTTCTCGTCTTACACCTGTCTTGATAGCGTCATACTGTGCAATGTCTGCAACCATAGCATTAGGCAAGATACCAAACACTGCCATTGGAAACATTCCAAGTCCTACAAGCACATAAGCTTGTGTCATTTCTACTAGTGGTAATGTTCCTAAGAATGCCCCATAGGAATACGTCATAATAAAGAGAATGAATGCGACAACCATGAGGGCTTTCTTACCAAAACGTGTTGATAGTAAGTTAACTGGAACATAGAATACAAAGGAACCAAGACCAAGTAAGACTAGCAAAGTCCCTGTAGTGTCTTCTGGAAGTGATAATAAAATCGTGACATAGTAAATGAGTGTACTTTGAAAGATTGTGATGGCTACCCAGTATACTAGATCAGAAAAGACAAAGATTGAAAAGAATTTATTCTTAAACGTTGCCTTAATTGAATCAATCATTCCAATAGTAGAAGGCACTGCATGCGTGTATTTCTTTTCATCAATGAATAATACTGGAATATAAAGAAAGATTAACCCAATCAAAGATAGTATTGAGAATGCAAGTCGCATAGCAGTGACTTTATCATACCCCATGCCTTCAAACACACCCCAAAGAGATGGAGCTTGAGAAGCAATCGCAAATCCAATAAACCAAGTAATTGAGATATAAGTTGATAAATTTAAACGCTCTTTAGGAGTGTGACCAAGTTCACTTAACAAAGCAAAGAATGGCGTCACATACATGGTTAAAAATAAGTAGAAGAGTAATAAGTTAATCGTCAATACCACAACATTCCACCAGTTGGATGCTGCAAATGGATGAAAGAACACAAGGACAGTAAACAATGCAAAAGGAAGTGCCGACTTTTGCATGAAAGAAATACGACGTCCTTTCTTATGAGTACTTTGATCACTTAATGTCGCAATCCAAGGATCAGTAATCGCATCAAACAAACGGCCTAACATCATGATTAACCCAATGATAGTTAGAAATCCAAAGAACTGGACTTGAGGAATACTTACAGGAATTCCTGAAATATTCGTTGGAATGTAGTAAAAAATAAGATAAGTTGCGACAATCCCAGATAGTAATGACCATCCAAGTTGTCCTAAAGCGTAAGCGAGTTGTATGCGGCCGGGTAACTTTGTTTTCATATGATCTCCTTTAATTATTGGTGAGTTGGTTTGAGGTAGGATGTAATCATGTCAATGACACAATCAAGTTGAGCCTCCCCTAATATAAGATCATCACTTCTTAAGACATGTCCACGAAGGACAAGCTTAGCGATTAAACTCATAAGTTGATGAGTCATCGTTAAATACAATAGCTGAGTATCAACATCTGTGCGTATACTTTGATCTTGCTTTCCTTTATCAATCATTGCCATCATTGATGGTTGAAACAACAAGACTTTGTCTTCATAACCATCAAGAAGTTCTTCACTAAGTTGATGTGCAATGACATAATTATCAAACTGTTCAAGAAAGCGAAACATTTGCGGCTTCTTAACATAAAAAGACTTAAACAAGCTAAGCATAAATGCTACTTGTTCAAGTCCTGTGTATATCTCAAATGAATGTGGAATAGAATTTGTGACCTCTAAAGATAATCGCTCCCATAGAAGGGTTGCCGTTGCCACAACTAAATGATGCTTAGTTTCAAAATAGCGAAAAGCACTTGCGATGCCACTTGATGATGCTAATGCAACATCATTCATCGTTGTCGATTCAATCCCATTGACTAGAAATAGTTCTAAAGCACGCTCAATCATCACTTCTTTACGAGCTTGTTTTTGTCGCTTTAGGGTAGTTGTTGAAACATTATGTTGAGTCATAATTGTTACCTTTTAGGTAGTTGATAGTTGAACTATCATCTTTGACTCAATTATAGCATAACCTTTTCTATAAACAAGTGAAAAATTGAAGAATAGTCTTGGGAGAAAGTAACCTATCCTCTATAATGAAAGAAACAATGGTTGTGGAGGGTTTATGAATCAAAACAATATCTCAGAGTGGTTAAACAAAGAAACAACACATGATCTTTTAAAAAGTCTATATTCAGAAACATCGCTTGCACATCAAAAAGACAGAATTCAATCATTAACTCAGCGCTTCACGTCTCACTTCCCTCATCATCATGAATTTGAGTTATTTAGTGCAAGTGGTCGCATTGAGCTTATTGGAAATCACACTGATCATCAAGGAGGACATGTTCTTGCATGTGCCATTAATCTTGATACACTCGCCTGTGCTACGATCAATCATGATCATAAGATACGACTTTACTCATTAGGCTATGATCCTATCATTGTTGATTGGTATGATTTATCGTTTAGAAAAGAAGAAATTAACACAACCCTTGGCTTACTCAAAGGGCTTGCGTATTATTTTTCAGAGCATGCTTTAATCACTGGGGTTGATATCGTTATGGAAAGTGATATTCAAGCAGGTTCAGGATTATCCTCTTCTGCATCCTTTGAATGTCTTATTCTAAGCATTTTTAACACTTTCTTCAAACAAAATAGTCCCCTCTCTTCATTAAAGATTGCTCAAATTGGACAACGTGCTGAAAATCACTTTTTTGGTAAACCAAGTGGACTTATGGATCAACTTACGATTGCGAATGGCGGAATATGTGTTATGGATTTCAGTCACAATGAACCAACGCTTAAAAAACTCACAAATGATCAACTCTTTGATGAATTTGGTTTATGCATTGTCCATACAGGTGGATCACATGATGACTTGACTCATGCTTATGCACAAATTGTGAGTGATAATTTCGAGTTATCAAGCCACTTTAAAGTATCCAAACTATCCATGATTTCGCAAGAAGATTTCTTAAATGAATTACCACTTCTTTACACAAAGTTTCCTTCAAGAATTCTTTTAAGAGGATTTCATTTCTTTAAAGAAAATCAAAGAGTTCTTAATTGTGTTCAAGCAATTGAACATAAGAACACTGCGGATTTCTTAAAACATATCATTGACTCATCACATTCTTCATTTGAGTATTTAGATAATGTTAATCATCCTACAAGTTCAAAACAAGGATTAGCAATTGGCTTAACCCTTGCACACCATGTACTTGAAGGAGTTGGAGCATATCGACTTCATGGTGGAGGGTTTGCGGGAACTATTCTATGCATATGTCCACATGATAAAATAAACTCACTAAAAAAGACCATGGAGTTGGTCTTTGGTTCTCAAGCCTTCACAGTTTTAAAAGTTCGAAATCAAGGTGTAATGCATCTTAAATAAAAACAATAAAAACCATGAGTGTTAGCTCATGGTTTATTCGTCATCGTCTTCTTCTTCATCATCATCATCGTCGTCATCATCATCGTCATCATCATCGTCATCGTCATCGTCATCATCGTCGTCATCGTCGTCATCGTCGTCATCGTCGTCATCGTCATCATCGTCGTCATCATCATCGTCGTCGTCGTCATCGTCATCATATTGAGGATATAGATTTCTAATCTTTCTTCGAAGTATTGATAAGCGATAACCATCAATTTCAATTAAATGAGTTTGATCCCCCATACGAAGTAGCACTTCAAATACAACAGGTTGACGATCAAAACGTAAATTTACTGAAACGATTTCATCATAATCAAACTCTTCATCGACAAACTCAATAAGTCTTTCAAAAGATACAAGCTGAGGTTCAGTAATGTTTTTTACTGTCTCATCATCAAGAATCTCTACTTCAGTTGGAAGGTATGTCGCTGGTGTTGCTACTAAGACTTGAACTAGAACGCGATAAAAGACACTTAAGACAAGCATTAGTCCTAAGAAACCTAGAATTGTTTTCATCCACATGGTTCTATTCATGGTCCTATTTACCTTTCATCATCGAGCGATAATTCTCAATTGTGACATTAAAACGCTTCTTAAACTGTGTATAGAAATAGCGACTATCACTATAACCTACTGCTTCACTAATCTCTTTTCCACTCATTGAAGAGTTGGTCAAGTATTCTTTAGCCTTCTCAAGACGCATACTAATGACATATTCATTAAGTGCAATTCCTGTTTGTTCCTTAAACACTTGACGCACATACCCCACTGAAAAGCCACAAGAATCTGCAAGATTTTCAATTGAGAAATCTTTAGAATACCCAAACTCTTCAAGATATTTATTAATCTGTTGGGAAAGATGTGTCTTTGGTGTCAAATACTCACTTTTGCGAATATCATCATAATGGATAAATGATACACCTTCTAGTGTTTCACAGTACTGAGCTGCAGCTAATGCATAGCGATAGTTTTGTCTTACATCTTCAATACTGTATATTTTCTGGCTCACCCCATAAGAACCAATATCCTCATGTGAGCTCCATGTCAATAACTCATCTTCACTCTTGAATGTTGCCAATGTTTGATCATTCATAACAATCCATGATTTAAAGTTATCTTGAACTTCTGAGTTCTTATGACCTTCATTTAAAAGACAAACAATCACAAAACCAGGGAAACTTAAGAATGAGGTATCATTATCTTCCTGCCCGTGTCCTGTAAGAAAGATTTGTTTGAGTAGTTGATCGTTTTGATGATGTTTCAAGTCAAAGAGTGTTGATTCAATAAGATCATATTCATTCTTCGCATGATCATAGTCTTGTTTAACATACTGATCTACCATAGCCTTAATTGGTGCATAGAATCGTTGCGTAACATACCAAGATACAAGAATGTTTAATAGTACAAACCCCATAAATAATAAAACTATGGTTTGATTTACAGAATTAATGGTTGTTTCTATGGAAGCATATGGTGTGATATGAAAGAACACAACTCCATATGGAATAGACTTTGAGAAGGCAACTAGGGATTGCTCTTGATTGACTCTACTTAAGAAATAGTTGATCTTATCATTTAAAGACATTGGATTCGTGTATGTAAGATCAAGGGGGAACGGTTGTCCTAGTAACTTTTGTGCACTATCCGCTATGACAATATTTTCCTCATTCACAATAGCAATCTCATAGTTTGAGTTTACCCCTGTAAACAATGAAGATAATGACTCTTCATTAATCTGAATCATTAAGACATAATCAATAGCATTTAAAGCATCATAGGAAACTAGTGTCATAGCTAGAACATAGCGGTCATTCACAAAATGATAGTGAAGTAATCGATTAGGTTTAAGCTTAAGTGACTCAAGTGATGCTCTTAGGGATTGAACCTTACTAGAAGATTCAAGCGTCTGCACATCACCAAATTGTCCATTGGATAATATAACTTCATTGTTCTTTACGTTGAAGAGTACTAAATCATCAACTAAAGGATCAGCCAAAGAAGTCTGTCTTAATAATGTTGCGACTTCAGCTGTGTTAGAATTTAGTCCAAGTTTATAGTTTGTGATAATACTTTGCTCATTAAACAAGAAGTAATACTCCGACACAAGATCATCAAGCAAAGTTGTTGTGCCTACTTTCGCTACATCTAAAGATTGAGTTGCATACTTAACACTTTGTTCAATGAGATGAGAAACAATAACGCGTGATGTGAAGTATGAAAGCAACCCTGTTAAAAAAACTCCGCTTAAAACAAAGGTTAATGTCATCTTTCGTTGAACTTGGCGTTTCTTATTAGTCATGATAAATCAATTATACCTAATTTCCTTTAAAAATGTGTAGGGCACGTCTGCCCTACACTTTAATCTTCAATTTCAAACTCTAAAATGTTTCCAGTAATCGCATCGATTTCAAATTCGTATTCAACATCTCCTGATTTGAATTCTAACTTGAATTCTGGTTGTCCATCATCATAATCAAGACTGATCTTAATAAGTGTAGGGCCTTCTCCAATGCGAGTTCTCGCAATGGCAATCGCTTCCTCACGAGTGATGACTGCAGCGACATTAACATTACTACTGCTGCTACTATCACTTGATTGTGAATCTGAATCATTGATGCTCGTTTGTGAACTATTATCAGAATCCATAAGCTCAACTTCCCACTCTAATAGTTCTCCTGTAACTGCATCAAATTCAGCTTCAATATAACTATCGACTGATACTAGTTTAACTTCGTATTTTAAGTCATTGTCATCGTCATCAAGTTCAACACTTACTACAGTAAATGCTGGACCTGCTTTTTCTAGTGCTAAAAGTTTGATTTCTTCGATTGTTAATACTGCTGTATTTAAATCGCTATCTAATCCTTCAGCTTTCCATTTTGTAATGGTACCATCTCTAGCATCCATTTCAACTTCAATTTTGAAGCTATCTGAAACTAGAACTAGTTCATATTCCATATCATCATCATCGTCATCAAGTTCAATACTTAAGACAACATAACCTTCCCCTGCAAATGCTAACGCAATAGCTTGTGCTTCTTCCATTGAGATAACACTAGTAGGAAGACTTGATCGTTTCCATTCTACATCCCAATCCTTCACATCGCCAGTGACAGCATCAATCTCAACTTCTACTTTTTTCAAATCGTTTTCTAGGACGATTTCATACTCAATATCATCATCGTCATCATCTAGCTTTATACTTACTAGTTCGAAGATTTCGTCTGTATAGTTTTGAGCGATATCAATTGCTTCTGCTTCGGAGATGATATCAATCGTCACTGCTGGTGAGAATAGTGGTGTATTTGCAAGCGCTGGTACGACTGTAAGTCCGACACTAACTCCAGCTATAATATAGATAGTATTCATGATCCATTTTTTCATAGAATGTCCTCCTTGGATGACATCATCTTATAAGATTCAACATTAACTCACAATACACATATTACTGTCTTCATCACAACATCATATTTTCAACATGTTAAAAATGTAATGTTTGAAAAATAATGATAAAAAATTATTGTTTTATGATAATTTATGGTGTATGATGATTACAGTATTATTGTAAAACAATAATTTGGAGGGTTATGAAATTATTATTAAAGCACTATAGGAAGATAATGATTTTTGGATTAATCGTCTCGTGGATTATCATTTTACTACCAACACCAGAATTTTCATTACTCATGATCAATATTCTGAGTGCCCCATTTAACTTAATCATCCTATTTTTAAATGAATTATCACTGTATCATCCTATTACTAATGTCCTAGCTTGGTTGATCTTTATAGTGATTGTTATATCTCCTTTACTTATTGCATTTAAATATCATCACAAGGCTTATCATTCTCAATTCTTTATATTAATCATGATAACCATAAGCTTAACGTCTGCCTATTTTGTTTATGGAATCTTAAATCATATCTTTACTAAACCATTACTCATGGACTCATGGAACCAAGTAAAACCAATCATAGTGTTTAGTATGAGTATAATCTTAATAGGTCTTATTCTTACAGCAGTAGGATTAATTTTCTTTAAAAGACTCGCCAATCCAAGAAATGGCATTCTAGTATTACAAGTCGGACTTATCATTACTGCATTTATGACTTCCATCATGATGCTACTTCCATATCAATCGATATTCATAAACAACATTGGGTCTATGAACGAAGTAATTGAACTATTGAAGTTATTAACTTCTTCCCTTATCTCTGGTCTTTTCATTATTATCATTTATCATGCTGCTACATTGCTCGAAGTGATCAAACAAAAAACATTCTCAAGTGAACTACTACCTTACCTTAAGTCCCTTCAACGCAGTTCTCAGCTACTATTACTCTTTTCTTTGTTGATGCCTATCTTTAATGGTATATTATCCTATGTCTTTTTTCATAGTATCGACAATGTCAACGTCACCATTAACTTCCCAATCAATGAAATACTCTTTGTTTCATTGTGTCTAGTCTTATCCTATATTCTCATGCAAGGTATTGATACAACCACTGAAAATGAAGGATTTATCTAATGGCTATTCGAGTCTATCTAGATGAACAACTTAAACTTAATAATATGACAAGTAAGCAGTTGTGTGAGAAAGTAGGAATCACCGAAGCAAATATGTCACTTCTTAAGACTGGTCAAGTTAAAGGAATACGATTTGCTACACTGAATAAAATCTGTTTCTATTTGAATTGCAACGTTGGCGATATTCTTCAATATGATGGAGAACTCATGGAGGAAAATGATGAGAACTAAAATAGCAATAATAATGATGTTAGTATTAAGTGGATGCACACTAGCACAACCTGCTCCTGTGAATTCAGACACCAAAGATAGTCCTAACCTGGTTGGTATCTATATTGCGATTACTAAAGAGTCCGTAAACTATTCTAGTATTCCAGAATTTGACATTAATAATAAAGAATTAACTTACTATCTTATTGAGGAAAGTGTAGAAGATGGGCAAATATATACCCGCTCAATCGCTTCAGGGAATTTCTATCAAGCCCACCAGCATGTTTTTGTAAGTGATAAAGAAGAAAAAAATGAATTCACTGCAAAACTTCCAGCTTTTAATAATCAGGAAAATTTTTATCACATATTTGCTATATATAAACAACCAGATGGATCCTATGTACAAGCTGCTTCAAATACATATCACATGCAATTCGGGGGTGGATTCAAACTTGAAGAATCACGCTCAGAGACTGTTGATAACGTTACAAAGACTAAAAGTATTAGCTTTGATATCAAAGTAGAAACCTATGATCCCCTTGTTTCACTAAGACTCATTTATATGAATGATGACTATACTTTACTAGATAGTCTAGAATTGAAGGAAGAAAGTACTGTTGTTGTTGATGAAAACATCGCATATATTATGATTGAAGAAATTCGACGAAACGCAAATGATGAGTTAGTTAAAACATTGACCGTCATTGATAGAAACATCATAACTGATGAACTCCCTTACACTCAAACAATCGTAACATCAAATGATTATCCATTAAATCCTACCATGATACTACGATTAGTAAACAAAGAACCGATTGAATAAATAACTCTAAACTTCCAATAAATTAAAAACACCCTCAACCAAATGATTGAGGGTGTTTAATTATTTTATCTTAGCAATGGTTCTCATAATATTATCCATCGTGATTGATAGATTACGCTTCGCATGATGCTTAGCTTCTTCAAATTCCATCGGAACTGGATTAATACTAAACAGTGCTGTGATACCTTTTGAGTAAACATCATTGATGTCTTCTCCAATAGCACCAACAACTCCAATGACAGGAACGCTCTTTTTAAGTGCTCGTTGAGCCACACCTACCGCAACTTTACCACGTAAGGTTTGTGAATCAATCTTCCCTTCACCAGTAAACACAAGATCAGTATCATTAAGAATCTCATCAAATTTCACGACATCAAGAATGGTTTCGATACCCATTTGTAAAGTACTTTGAAAGAAAGCAACCATGCCTGCTCCCATTGCACCTGCTGCACCACCACCTGCTAACGTGGTGACATCGACATTACAATACTCAGCCATCATGGATGCAAGATGTTTAAGCCCTTTATCAAGCTCTAAGACCATCTGAGCATTCGCTCCCTTTTGAGGAGCAAAGATATGTGCTGCACCATTTAAACCATACATAGGGTTATCAATATCACACATCGTCACTATGCTAATACCTTTTAGTTTTTCAAAGGCTAAAGAAGCATCAATGCGTGCAATATCTTTTAATGTATTCCCAACAGGAATAAATGGAGTTCCTGCTTTATCAAAGAATTTTACACCTAAAGCTGCTGCTGCACCACAACCCCCATCATTTGTACATGAACCACCGAGCCCAACAATAATAGTCTGTGCTCCATGATCAATGGCATCTAGAATAAGTTCTCCAACACCATAAGTAGTTGTTAAACTAGGATTTAAACGATTGAGAACTAGTGGAAGTCCCGCTGCAGCTGCCATTTCAATGACAGCAGTATGCTCATTAAGACGACCATAGAATGATTCCATCGGTTCAAAGTATGGATTAAATACACGACAGTGAACCTTTTCTCCACCAACTGCAGATAAGAATGCATCGACACTTCCTTCACCTCCATCGGCGACTGGAATTGTAATCACATTACAATCTGGTATATGTTGATGAATAGCTTCTTTCATCACTTCACACACGGTAGAAGAGCTTAATGTGCCTTTGAATGAATCGGGAATGCATACAATTTTTTTCATATATTTCCTCACACCGTGTTGAAGTAAAGTCATCCTATAAGAATAAAGATAATGCGAAGATTGAAATCATCGCCACAACACCCATTACAAGTGTTACTGCTGTTTGAGTTAAGTAGCCTTCTTCAGTCTTCATTTGACCAAAGTTTGTAACTACCCAGAAATAACTATCATTAGCATGTGACACAGTCATTGCGCCAGCACCAATTGCCATAACTGCAAGAGCAGCTAAAACTGGAGTATTAAGTCCTAATGCAACCATTAGTGAATCAGATGCTGCAAAGCTTCCTAAGATACCAGCTGTAGTAACAATTGCCACTGTAGATGATCCTTGAGCTGTTTTTAGAATTGCAGAGATAATGAATGGGAAGAAGATACCAACACCAGCAATAGCTGCTGCGTTAGCACGAATATATTCTACGAAACCAGCAGATGCAATAACACGTCCTAAGACACCACCCGCTGCAGTTACGAATAAGATAGGACCTACAATTTTTAATGTATCATTAGTTAAGCCATTGAACTCATCTTTTTTACCACTTGCAAAGAGCAAGATAACTCCAAAGATTAAACCAACAGTTAATGCTAAGACTGGGTTTCCTAAGAAACGAATAATTGTAACAAGTTGTCCAGACATTTTAAATGCAACAACCACTGAGCTTAAAGCCATTAAAAGAATAGGCATTAAGATTGGAGCTAACGCATTAAATCCACTTGGAAGTTTTCCATATTCAGCAACGAGTTGCTCATATGTTTGAGATACTAATGAATTATCTTCATCTTCAATTGTTGTAATTTTCTTACCAATGTACTTAGCAAAGAAATAAGCAGCAATTAGAGTAGGTACTGAGATAAGTGCTCCCATACCCATAACAAGTAGTAAATTATCAGCAAGTCCTAATGAACCAGCTGCCGCAATTGGACCTGGTGTAGGAGGGATTAAAACGTGTGATGCATATAAACCAGCAGATAATGCAACAGTCATAGCAACACTGGATGCTTGAGTTTTACGACGTAAAGCTTTACGGATTGGATCTAAGATAACGAATCCACTGTCACAGAATACAGGAACAGAAACAACCCAACCCATGATCATAATTGCTAACTCAGGATTTTTCTTCCCTACAAGCTTAACAACCATATCTGCAAGTTTAATTGCAGCTCCAGTTCTTTCAAGTAGTGTTCCTACTAAAGCCCCTAATATAATAACAATACCAATACTTGCAAACGTACCACTGAAACCAGCACCAATAATGGTAGCGATCCCTTGACGTGCAGGCGTAGTGTCAGTAGCTGCAATATCAATTAGTGGAATACCTACAATAATCGCTAAGACTAGCGATGTACCCATAATAGCTAAGAATGGGTGCAGTTTGAATTTCGAAATCGCAAGAATCATTACTATGATTGCGATAACGAAGGTGACGATTAATGGAATACCTGTCATACTTCTTTCCTCCAAAACACCAGTAAGGTGTTCACTTTATTTCATTATAAAAAATAGTGAACTTAACTGATATGTCTTTTAAACTAAATGTAAGCGGTTTATTTTGTTTTATAGACTAATTACAGTGATTTCATAAACACCATGGCTAAGTAATATAGAGGAATCGTTTGCGTATGACGAGGATCACATCCTGTTGCTTCTTGAAGTTTATTAAGTTTGTATTGAAGTGTATTCTTATGAATATAAAGACTTGATGCAGCTTGTGAGATTGAACCATTATGAGCATAAAGGACTTCACAAAGTTTTAAAGCTTCCTTAATTTCATCTTCACTCATGTTTTGAAACATCTTCTCAATAAATTCTTGGCGTACTAATGGAGATATCTCATTCACAAAAAGTTCTACGTGTAAGTCTTTGTATCCTAATACAGGTTGTGTTGGCATACTCATCGCAGCATTAAGTGCTTTCTTAGCTTGAATATAAGCATCGTGTGCATGAATATGAGGATGAGCAAATGCATCAAATCCAAATCTTACATCCCATGCATATGCATTAAAAATGGCTTCTTTGACTTTGAGACACTTTTCCTTGATTTGCTCATCGAAAGTATCAAGTAGTAAAAAGACATGTCTTGTCCCGATACGAAGTGAATATGTATTGTGTGAATCACTGAGGGCACGTTTAAGATAACGGGTCGCTTGATCAAGTTGACCTTGTTTATGTAGCATATCTTCACTTTCTTGCCCTACAAAACTCGCCATTAAAATACGACGTGGTTGATTAAGAACAATGCCTAAAGACTGAGCAATATCATTAAAGTTCGCTTCATGCACAGCATGTGCATGCATAAGCCAATTTTCAAGAAAACGTGAAACCATCTTTTCTTCTTGAGCACGTGTTTGCTTAATATGCTCATCACGTATATACATTTGAGTAAACTTACGAATGATTTCACCGTACTTTTCTACAATATTTCTTTCTCCAGTGATCCCAATAACTCCCACAATTTCCTCATCAACAACAATTGGTAAATTTACCCCTTGTTTTGCTCCTGAATATTCATTGTCTGACTCAATGACTAAATATGGAAGATTATCTTCCACGAGTCTTTTCGCGCCCATATGTTGACTTCCAATTCTATTCTTGTCCGTAGAAGCCACGATTATTCCATCTTTATCAATGAAATTGATATGTTGCGAAAGAATTGTACTCAATTCCTCTACCATTTGCATGGCGAATGTTGTCGATAATTTCATAGGTAAACCTCACTTATAAGTAAATGTAACATATAAAAAGAGAAGTTTCTATGAAGAATTTATTAGTAAGGAAACAAGGCCTTAATTAAGACATCTAATACAATAAAAAATTCAGTGTGGTTTACACTGAATCTTCTTTTGGTTTTATTAATTCTTTTACTTCATTTACAACTGATCCAAAAAATCTCTTTATTCCTTTGATGTTTTTATTATTTAGATCAAATCTAGAAGGACCCTTAGCACTTTGCTTTTTCATTAATTGTTCAATGAATCCTCCTTTAAAACGGGTTGGTTCATAGGAAATGATGAATGCTGTCGGTTCGTATGATTCAATGATATCAAACAGTTCCTTTTCTCTAGATCGTTTTGCAAGAATATCAAGCATATAACGAGCTCCTTCTTTACCGTCCCCTTTAAATACCGTAACACCAAATCCTTGTGATCTCATGTAATTGATTAATTGATCATTTTCTGATTTTATATTAACTTGAACTGCTCGAAATCCAATGGCGATGCGATTTTCGATTGCTATACCTACAATAAGTCCAAGTGAGAACCCTAAAGCATACACAACCATAGCTAAGGTTGTTTGATCACCAGATAATACAAGTGCTAAACCAAACACATATATTATGGCTTCTAGGAAACCAAAAAAGGCAGTAAGCATTGTTAGTTTCTTAACCATACAAATTGTTCTAAGTGCTAACATTGGCACATAACACAATTGAAGAATTAAAATAAGCAGTATATGAGTCATGGTGCTCTCCTTGTGATTTCTTTACAACTGTAACAAATTCAACCCATATAATCAAATGCACACATATGATTAAGGTTTTAGTTTAACACAAAAGTAATCCTTGATTAAGAGGATTACTTTGGTTTATTGAATCGATGATAAATGCTTATCGTGTTTATTTTCTCAATCAAATCAACAGATAAACACGAGAATTAAACTTCTAAAGTAGTCCTACTCTCTTGAAAATATCATCTACATAACTTAGATGAAATTGTAAACTAAATGCTTCTTGAATCTCATCCATGTTGAGTAAACCATCTTCAATACAAAGTTGTTTAAAGCTACTGTGATTTTGCCATGATGACATTGCGAGAGGTTGAACCTTATCATAAGCAGCTTCACGTGTCCAATCGTGACGATCAATAAGTAGAGTCATCACACGTTGTGCAAAAAGTGCGCCATGAGTTAACTCAATGTTTTGAAGCATTCTATCTTCAAAAACCACAAGATTATTTAATACATTTTTAGTACGTGTAAGCATGTAATCCAATAAGATTGTGGCATCAGGAAACATAATTCGTTCTGCACTACTATGAGAAATATCACGCTCATGCCATAAAGCAATATTTTCATAAGCACTTATCATATAACCTCTTATAATTCGCGCACATCCTGCTAAGTTCTCACTAGAAATCGGATTTCTTTTGTGAGGCATCGCAGAAGATCCTTTTTGTCCCTTTGAAAATCCTTCTTCAACTTCACGAACTTCTGTTCTTTGAAGATGACGAATTTCTAGTCCTATCTTCTCACATGTTGACGCAATCAAAGCTAACACCGACATGTAATCCGCATGAATATCACGCTGTAATACTTGAGTCGACATATTAGAAGAACCTATTCCAAGTTGCTCACACACAAAGTCTTGTAATGCTGGAGAAGTATTCGCAAAAGTTCCTACTGCCCCACTAATCTTTCCAACTTCAATAGCTTTAGATACATAATCAAAACGTTGTTCATGGCGACTTAGTTCATCAAACCATAATGCAAACTTTAAACCAAAACTTGTAATGTCCGCATGAACTCCATGAGTTCTTCCAACACACGGTGTTTCTTTATACTGAAGTGCAAGCTTGGCACACACCGATTTAAGTTGTTGAAGATCATCTCTTAAAATAGTATTCACTTCATTAAACACAAGTCCTAGTGCAGTATCAACCACATCCGTACTTGTAAGTCCATAATGAATCCATCGTGATTCTTCACCTAGTGATTCACTTACTGCTCTTGTGAAGGCAACGACATCATGACGTGTGATTTCTTCTAACTCAAGAATACGATTTACATCAAAGGATGCTTTCTTAAGCTTTTGTTGTTCATCTTTGGTTATTTTACCTTCACTAACATAATAATCCACAACCGCAAGTTCTACTTTAAGCCAAGAATCAAAGCGAGCTTGCTCACTCCATAATGATTTCATGTGTGGTCTAGAATAGCGATCAATCATACATTTTCTCCTTTAAGAGTCCAATATCTGTGCGATAAAAGAGTTGCTCACATTGAATATTCTTAATTTCATTATATACATTTAGACGAGCTTCTTCTAATGTTTCAGCCTTGTCCATAACAAACAACACTCTTCCCCCTTGAGTGATAAACCCTTGATTGTATCCTGTACCCATATGACATACTTCACATTTAATAATATCAAGACCTTGAATAGGATGATGTTTAGTATAACTTTCTGGATATCCTTTGGATGCTAAAACAACCCCTAATGCAAATTGTGAATCAAACTCAAGTTCAAAATGTTCTTTATTGAGAACTTTTTCAATGACTTGATCTAGTGGAGTGATTAAGCGAGAACATAATACTTCAGTTTCAGGATCACCAAAGCGAACATTAAACTCAATTGTTTTAACTCCCTCTTTAGTCAACATCATCCCACCATACAGAATACCTTTAAACGCTATTCCCTCACTGACCATAGCTTTTGCCATAGGCTTCATTATTTTCTCAATGGCTTCATCAATTGCCCATTGTGGAATTGAAGGAACTGGAGAATATGCCCCCATGCCTCCTGTATTTGGACCTTGATCGTTATCATAGGCTCGTTTGTAGTCTTTAGCAACATCACAAGGAATAACCACATCTTCAAACACAAAAGCCATTAATGAAAATTCTTCTCCTTCAAGATATTCTTCCATCACAATATGATTCACATCAGAATGACTAAACATCTTATGTAATGCATCTTTTGCTTCTTCATCACTCATAGCAACCACAACACCTTTGCCTGCCATTAAACCATCCGCTTTAATGACAATTGGTGCAGGATATTTTAAGAGTGCTTCTAAACCTTCTTCAAGTGATTTTATATCCACATAATGTGCGGTAGGAATATGGTACTTCTTCATAATCGATTTAGCAAAAGATTTACTCGATTCAATGCGTGCCGATGCAGCTCTAGGTCCGAATACATGAATATCATGTGCTTCTAAAGCATCAACAACCCCAGCAGAAAGCGGAGCTTCTGGCCCTACAAATACTAAATCAATGCACTGTGATTTAATCCATGAAATCAAAGCATTGAAATCCATGATATCAAGATCAACACACTGCGCAACATCTTTCATACCAGGATTTCCTGGCGCGACAAAGACATGACTAATCGTTGGACTTTTCTTAAAACATCGTGCTAGTGCATGTTCACGGCCACCTTGGCCAAGAATTAGTACCTGCTTCATCCGTGCTTGAAATGGCGAATATGGGTAAATACCATCGCTATTCCTTCTTTTTGACATACTTCAATGGATAAATGATCTTTGATAGACCCTCCAGGTTGAATGATTGCTTTTATACCATAGGATGCGGCAAGCTCAACAGTATCTGGCATTGGAAAGAAAGCATCTGAGGCAAGCACTGCACCTTGCGAGAGCGATTGAGCTTGCTCAAGTGCAATTTTAGCTGCCCCAACACGATTACTTTGTCCACCACCAACTCCTAATGTTTGCCCATCTTTAGCAATCACAATCGCATTACTTTTTAGATGTTTACATACTTTCATTGCGAATATACAATCATCCCACGTTGATTGATCAAGTTGACCACTCACGATGGTACATTCTTCACGTTTTAGTTTTGCATCATCCACACTTTGAACAAGCATTCCTCCCGCAACACGTGTAGAGGTTAATGTATAAGCTTTCTCATAGTGTTCTTGGGTTACTAAAACACGAACATTAGGTTTCTTTGCTAACAACTCTAAAGCTTCTTTTGAAAATGATGGTGCACAAACTACTTCTAGAAATAAGTCAATCAAACCTTGGGCAACTGTTTGAGTCACTTCACGATTAAAGACGACAATCCCTCCAAAGATACTAACTTTATCTGCTTCATAGGCTTTAGTCCATGCTTGCTCAATACTTTGCGCAACACCAACTCCACAAGGATTAGTGTGCTTCAGCGCAACACAACAAGCTTCTTCAAACTCACTAAGAAGTGCTAAGGCAGCATTCGCATCTTGGATATTATTAAAGGACAAGACTTTACCTTGAAGTTGTGTGGTATTAGCCACTGAATTTGGTTCACTAAGAATTGTCTTATAAAACGCTGCTTTTTGATGAGGATTTTCACCATAGCGACAATCCATGACTTTCGTGTATGTTTGAGTAAGTGTTGAAGGAAAATCTTCCTCACTTAAGACACTCGCAATAAGAGCATCATAAGATGCGGTTGTTTGAAAGACTTTATTGGCAAGTTTTCTTTTAAAGCTAAGTGAAGGCCCTTCACTGTTTGTACACTCCTCGATAAGTTCATCATAATCATTCACATCACACACAACACAAACATCATGATAGTTTTTTGCAGCTGATCTTAGCATTGTTGGTCCACCAATATCAATGTTTTCAATGATTTCTTCAAATGAAACATTTGCTTTTTTAATGGTTGCTTCAAAAGGATATAGGTTCACAATGACCACATCAATGGGTTGAATATTATGTTCAATCAGTTTTGTAGTGTGGGCAAGATTATCACGTTTCGCAAGAATTCCACCATGAATCATAGGATGAAGTGTTTTCACTCGACCATCTAACATTTCAGGAAAGTGAGTGACATCTTCAATGGAAGTCACCGCAATACCTGCTTGGTGTAGTGCTTGATACGTTCCTCCTGTAGAGATAATCTCGTATCCAAGACTCACTAAAGACTGAGCACATGGTATTAGATTGGTTTTATCACTGACACTAATGAGAGCTTTTTTCATGTTCTTCCTCCATAATTTTCTGAATTACTTGAACATAGGTAACTTGTTCAAGATAACTTATTTTTTGTTTAATTGCTTCATAATCAATTTCTTCAACACTAAACTTACATTGTTCAATAATTTCTCCGGTATCCATTCCTTCATCGACATAGTGAATTGTAACTCCATATTCTTTTTCTTGATTTGCAATAGCTTGTTCAATCGCATGAAGTCCTTTGTACTTAGGTAGTAGTGAAGGATGAATATTAAGAATTCTTGAAGGATACGCATGGATAATAAATGGTGATAATAGGCGCATATATCCCGCTAAGATAAGATAATCAGCATTCCAAGTTTGGCATTGTTCAAGAATAGTTTGATCCATAGCCGCTTTAGAATGATAATCAGATCTTAGTATCACTTTCACAGGAATATGGTGTTGATTTGCACGTGTAATGACATATGCATCAGCTTGATCACAGATTAATCCTACCACATGGGCCGTTAAATGTCCTTGCTCACTGGCTTCAATAATGGCTTGAAAGTTTGATCCAAATCCTGAGGCAAAGACTACAATGTTCTTCACTGTAGTTGAACTCCCACTTGATCACTTACCTTACCAATCACATAAGCTTCTTCTTGACACTCTTTAAGATGCTCTAATACTTCACTAACATTTTCAGGTTTAACTACAAGCATCATTCCTATCCCCATGTTCCAAACTTCATAAAGTTCTAAGTGATCAATTTGAGATAACTCTTCTAAAGTCTTAAAAATCGAAGGCATTGGCCATGAACCTTCATTAATAATCATCCCTTGATTAGCTTGTAGACAACGTGGAGCATTCTCAACAAACCCACCACCAGTAATATGAGCAATACCTTGAATGAGTTTCTTTTCAATAAGAGGATAAACACTCTTTACATAAATCTTAGTTGGAGAAAGTAAAGTTTTTAATAATGTCGAAGATTCATACGGAAGATTTGGATCTAGATTATGATCTTTAAAACAAATCTTTCGTGCTAAACTAAATCCATTTGAATGCAATCCTGAACTTGCTAATCCAATGACAACATCATTAACACTCACATGACTTGGATCAAGAAGTTGACTTTTCTCAACCACACCAACACAAAAACCAGCAATATCATATTCATCTTCATGATACATATCTGGCATTTCTGCTGTTTCTCCACCAATGAGTGCACAACCAGCTTGTACACATCCATCTGCAACTCCCTTTACAATTGATTCCACCACTTCTGGTTTGTTCTTTCCAAGTGCAAGATAGTCAAGGAAAAATAGTGGCTTAGCTCCTTGAGCTAAGACATCATTAACACACATTGCTACCACATCAATACCAATGGTATCATGGCGATTTGCCATAAAGGCAAGTTTAAGTTTAGTCCCTACTCCATCAGTTCCACTCACTAGAATTGGATGTTTCATATTTAGTTCACCTAAATCAAAACATGCTCCAAAAGAACCTAATCCTTGCATCATTCCTTTTACTCGAGTACGCTCAATATGAGCAGTAATTCGCTTTACAGATTCATACCCTGCATGAATATCTACACCTGATTGTTGATACGCTTTACTCATAATTTTCCTCAGAACTTTCCATCTTTATTAGCACCTTCTAAATCGTCATACAGATGCGTAGGATATTGTTTCGTAAAACAAGCATGACAAACCTTATTGTGACCTAATGCTTGTGTTAATCCTTCCAATGATAAAAATGCTAAAGAATCTGCACCAATAAGTTGGCGAAGTGACTCAATTGAATGTTGTGCACTAATAAGTTCATCCATAGTTGAAGTATCCACCCCATAAAAACAAGGTGCAATAATTGGAGGAGATGCAATACGAACATGCACTTCTTTAGCCCCGGCTTCCTTTAGCATTGACACAATACGCATTGAAGTCGTACCACGCACAATTGAATCATCGATGAGTATAACTCTTTGATTCGCAATGACACTTCTTACAGGTGCAAGCTTCATCTTAACTCCCTTTTCACGCAGTTCTTTTGAAGGCTCAATAAATGTTCTTCCACTGTATTTATTCTTAATTAACCCAAGTTCATATGCAATCCCTTTTGCCTCTGCATAGCCACTAGCAGCAGATAAAGAGGAATCAGGTACACCAATAACGATGTCTGCATCCACATAAGATTCTTTAGCCAATTGACGTCCACAAGCTTTGCGTGCACGATGAACATTAATGCCACTTAGATCACTGTCGGGACGAGAGAAGTAAATGTATTCCATCGCACATATCTTCTCTTGAACATCTGGACTATAACTTGAGCTATGAATTCCATCTTTATTTATAATAACAATCTCACCTGGCAAGATATCACGTACAAAGGTTGCCCCTACCGCATCAAGAGCACACGTTTCACTTGCGACCACATAACCCCCATTAAACTTACCAATTGAAATTGGTCGTAGTCCATGTTTATCACGCATGGCATATAAAGTATCTTTAGTGAGAAGAAGAAATGCAAAAGCTCCTTCAAGATAAATTAAAGCTTCTTTAATGGCTTCTAAGCGATCTTTTCTTGTTTCTTTTTGAATAAGATGCGCTAAGATCTCTGAATCAGATGAACTTTGAAAGATAGTGCCTGAGCGTTCAAGTTGAGTCTTAAGCTGTTTTGAGTTTACGATATTACCATTATGACATAATGCAAAATCACCACTTCCATGTCTGAAAAGAAATGGTTGTACATTTAATAGTCCACCTCCCCCTGAAGTAGAATAGCGCACATGACCAATCGAATGTTGACCTGTAAGTTTTTTAAGAACAGGTTCAGGAAAGACAAAGCGAACATTACCTTCATTCTTGATTCCAAGTAAGCGATCTTCATCACTGACTACCATCCCTGCTCCTTCTTGACCACGATGTTGCAAAGCATGTAACCCATAATACGTTAGTTCCGAAGCATTGTGTACATTGAAAACTCCAAAGACACCACATTCTTCATGCAGTTCACGCTCATTGAAAATCATGAGCAAATCCCTCTCTAAGTCTATTGAGTATTTCCTGATATGCATCTTCTACTTGACCTAAGTCACGTCTGAAACGATCTTTATCAAGTTTTCTTTGTGTTTTTTTATCCCATAAGCGACATGAATCAGGAGATATTTCATCAGCTAAGACAACTTCATTATTCGGAAGTTTTCCAAATTCAATTTTAAAATCTACTAACGTAATTCCAATTGAATCAAAGATTTCAATGAGTATAGCATTGATTTTAAGTGTTAGTGCTTTGATGGTGTCGAGTTGATCTTGTGTTGCTATACCTAGCGCAATCGCATGATCTTCATTAATGAGTGGATCCCCAAGATCATCATTCTTATAACACAACTCATAAATAACTTTAGGAGCAACGGTACCTTCCGCAATATCTAAACGCTTAGACATTGATCCCGCAATGATATTGCGCACAATGACTTCTAAAGGAAAGATAGAAACCTTGTAACATAGTTGTTCAACATCATTGAGGGTCTCAATGTAGTGGGTAGGAATCTTATATTTATGAAGCTGATGAAAAAGAAGCGTGGATATCGCATTATTGAGTTTTCCTTTGTTTGGAATGTGAGCTCGTTTAATTCCATTAAATGCGGTCGCATCATCTTTGTAGCGCATGATATAGACATCATCACGCTCTGTGGTAAAAAGTTGTTTTGCCTTACCTTCATAAATTAGTTCTATTTTTTTCATAGTTCCTCACTTGTGTTTTTAAAATAGCGAATGCCATTTTCAAATAATCCACAATCTACAAATCCTTCAATGTTTTGATAACATCCTTCTCGTACACGCTCTGTATGTCCCATCTTACCTAGAATATGACCACATGGAGAGATTAGTCCTTCTATAGCCATAACTGAACCATTCACATTAAACTCTGCATCCATCCAACTTTCACTATGATCATCACACATCTGAAAGGCGATTTGTTTTTGATCTATCCATGTCTTAATCATGGATTCACTTGCGACTAATCGTCCTTCTCCATGACTTACTGGAACTCTGATGACTTCATCACTCATCCCTTGTAACCATGGGGAGTGATCACTTACTAAGCGTGTTGATACTATCGTACTAATATGGCGACCTAGCGCATTGAAGGTTAATGTCGCATCAGTGGTTGTTAAATCTTTGATTTCTCCATAAGGAAGTAGTCCTGATTTAATAAGTGCTTGAAATCCATTACATATCCCAAGAATTAAACCTTTTCTTTGAAGTAAGCGCTCAATAGCTGCTTTAACACTTTCATTTCTTAAGATATTGACAATAAACTTAGCACTACCATCTGGTTCATCCACCATTGAGAAACCTCCTGCTAAAGCAAATATATGAGCTTTATCAATCACAACCACAAGTTTTTCTATGGATTGAAGTAAGCGCTCTGGTGTTAAGGTATGTATCGGGACAATCTCACAAACTCCTCCTGCTTTCTCAAATGCTCTTTTTGTATCATCTTCACAGTTTGTACCTGGAAATAAAGGAATAACGACATTCACATCGTCTACAGGAGCAAATGGATATTTCTTTATCGTTGTTCTTTGTCTTGGAAGTGTTACATTTGCGTGAGTTGAAGTATGAAAGCGTGGATAAATGAAGTCTAGTCCTGATTTAAAAGCTTCAAAGATTTCTGCTTTATTTAATAGTTGAGTATTGATGATGAGTTCTTCACTAATCTTTCCTAATGGAATCCATCCTGGAATATCAATGGATGACTCGACAATAATACTTGCAGGGTAATCACGAGTAATATCTAAATCACTTGTATAGTTTAAACCAAGATTATTACCCACAAGCATCCCTATACAACTTGCAAAGAGTGATTCCTTCACAACATAAGCACTTTTAACACATCCTTGAAGATGAGCATTTTCTAATGATTTATACATCGACTTGGCTACTTCAAGATTGAAGTTTCCTTCTTGATGTTGAGGTATTTTAAGAAGATAAAGCATATTTCCAAGGTGTTTTGCATGCGATGAGATAACTTTTGATTGGGTTGTGATTGAACACGCGAAACTTACGAGTGTTGGCAAGACATCCATTTCTTTAAAGGATCCTGACATACTGTCTTTACCACCAATGGCAGGACGTCCAAAGAAGGTTTGAACGGATAATGCTCCAAGTAAGGCACTCACACTATCACCCCACATGGTTTCATGTTTTAGCTTTGGAAAGTATTCTTGAAATGAAAAGAAGATGTCTTTAATTTGACCCCCACATGCGACAACTTTCGCTATACTCTCAAGCACTGCTCCTTGTGCACTGACATACATGTTTCCTTCACTTAATTGAGGAGTAAAACCATAAGTTAGGATTGTGGCCATAGTCGTTGATTTCGGATGTGGAATGAATGACACACTCCCCATGGATGGTGTTAATTGATGTTTTCCCCCAAGTGGAGATAAAGCAGTTAATGCATTAATTGAACTATCAAAGTTTTCAATTAAACCTTTTTGTGAACAAGCATTAAGTGATGCGATATGTTTTAATGCCCATGATGATGAAAAGAATTCACGCTTGAGTTCTAGTCCTTGAGTATTTACTCTAGCATTCACATGACTTTGTGCTCCATGGGTATCAATAAGATCTCTTGATAAATCCACCACAATTCTTTCTTGATACTTCATGACTAAACGATTGGAATCATTGACATAAGCAACTAGGGTTGCTTCGATATTTTCTTCATTCGCTAAGTGAATCATGTGTTCAATGTCTTGTGGATCACATACAATAGCCATTCTTTCTTGGCTTTCACTTATGGCGATTTCAGTTGCGTTAAGTCCTTGATATTTAAGGGGAATAAGCGATAAATCAATGTCTAAACCACTGGTTAATTCACCAATCGCAACACTAACTCCTCCTGCTCCAAAGTCATTACATTTTTTAATTCGCTTACTAAAGTCTGGATTTCTAAATAAGCGTTGAAGTTGACGCTCTTCTACCGCATTTCCTTTTTGAACTTGGGCAGCACACTGTATCAAACTGTGATCATGATGTTCAACAGAAGATCCGGTTGCGCCACCAATTCCATCACGTCCAGTCTTTCCTCCTAGAAGTAGGATAAGATCTCCTGGCTGAGGTTGTTGGCGTACTACATGATCAAACTTCACTGCACCAACGACTGCTCCAAGCTCTAAGTGTTTAGCTTTATAAGAAGGATGATAGATTTCTTTAACTGTTGTCGTAGCTACTCCCACTTGATTTCCATAACTACTATTTCCTGCGGTTGCTTGAGAAGCAATGATAATTTGAGGAAGCTTTCCTGCCATTGTTGAAGATACGTTTTCTTTTATATCTCCACATCCACTAATTCTCATTGCTTGATAAACATAAGCACGTCCACTTAAAGGATCACGAATTGCACCACCAATGCATGTGGATGCTCCTCCAAAAGGTTCAATTTCAGTAGGGTGATTATGTGTTTCATTCTTAAATTGAATTAACCATTCTTCATTGTTGTGATCTTCTAAGGACACTTTGACACTGCATGCATTTACTTCATCACTTAAATCAACACGCTCATCTTTAATGGCTTTTGCGGCAATCGTAGCCATGTCCATAAGTGTGATTGGTTTATGCGATCTTTTTGTAGATGTTCTTAATGCTTTATATTCTTCAAAGGTGTTTTGAATAACTTTCTTAAGTGGTCCTTCTTCAAAAACAATGTGATCTAAGTGAGTTTCAAATGTAGTATGACGACAATGATCAGACCAATATGTATCTAAGACTTTGAATTCAGTCATGGTTGGTTGGCGTGTTTCATGATCTTTAAAGTATGTTTGAATGAGTTTAATATCATCAAGGGACATGGCAGCAGATTGCTCACTTAGAAAAAGGCTAAGTTGAGCGTCACTCATGGAAGTGAAATCTTCAATATAACCATCATCAATCATTCGCTCATCCATACTAGATTGCTCATTAAGGTCTTTTAATCGTGATTCAATTGGATTAATCCATAATGATATAAACTGTTCTGATTCTTCATCCGATAACTGTCGATTAAAAGAAGCAACTTCAAAGGTCTTTACAGTCGCCTTAGTATGAACATCCATGAGTTTAAGACATTGTAAGGTACTCTCAGCTCGTTGATCAAACTGTCCTGGAAGAGGTTCTTTAATAAAGACACTTCCAAGTGACTTAGGAAGTTGGGAATACACAATATCACTCATAGGTTCAGACAAAACTTGCGTTAAAGCTTGATTCATTAAAGAAGGATCAAATGAATCTATTTCATACCCTTTCATTAGAAACACTTGCACATCAAGTGCAAGTTGATCAAAAAGTTGTTTAGATAAGTTATTGCTGTTAGCATCTAAATGAGGCTTCTTTTGAATGAAAAATCGATTCATAGTTCTACTCCTAAAGTGAATTGAGTTAATAAATCTTTGTCCATAATTGTCGATGTGATATGGGCAACCTTTCGATTAAAGTTGTGTTCTTTCTTACCATAATCATGGAATATTAAATGAGGATGATTGAGTGATTTAAATAAGTTATAAGCATACTCGTAGTGTTGTCCTAGAATATTAATCATCATGCCTTGATGAATCTGAACTGGTTGAGGCATTAATGATTTAGTGATTGCTGCCACATGAACATCGAACTGACTATGTGAGAAACATTCAATGGTACAGTGTCCACTATTATGAGGTCTTGGGGCAAACTCATTAAAGATGAGTTGATCATCTTTAATAAAGAACTCAACGGCTAAAACACCATAATAATCAAGAGACTGTATGAGTGTTTGTGCTTGTTGAAGTGCTTGTGCTTGAAGAGATTCAAAGACTGAACTTGGGCACTGCGTTAAGCTTAAGATGCCTTGAATATGTGTGTTTTCAAATGGAGGGAAAGTGACTACCTCATTTGATGAGCGTGATACAATTACACTTATTTCATGACTCCATGATATAAAGGATTCAACGATATATTCATGTGTGAAATCTAGATCAAGCTCATTGAGTTGTGTCTTATCTTTAATAAACCATTGTCCTTTGCCATCATACCCAAAGCGACATGTTTTGATAATGACAGGAAATGAAGTGATCTTATTTAAATCAGATTTTTGTTGAACCAGAAAAAAATCTGGTGTGTTAAATCCACATTGTCTTGCAAAGTTTTTTTCTAAAAAACGATGTGATGATACCTTAAGTGCTTGTGAGCCTTGAGGAAACTTCGATTCATATTGAGATACAAGCACTGCGTCAGCATTCTCAAACTCGTAAGTACACACATCACATTGGTCTACAAAATGCTTAAATGCTTTCGCATCATTATAGGCTGCACAAAGATGTAAATCAGCAATTGAAGCACATGGACAATGAAGATGTGGATCAAGTACCACAATCTTATGACCAAGTTTTTTTGCACTTTGTGCCATCATGAGTCCTAACTGACCTCCCCCTAATATTCCGATAGTCATCATAGAACACTTTCACGCACGTGATTTGCCATATCTTCACGATAGGCTTTTAATGCGGTGGCTAGGTCTTGATTATTAAGCGCTAAAATTGATATTGCAGCTAGTGCAGCATTTCGAGCACCTGCAATTCCAATCGCAACTGTTAAGACTGGAACTCCTGCAGGCATTTGCACAATGGATAGTAAAGAATCCATGCCTTTTAAGACTTTGCTTTCTATAGGAATTCCTATGACAGGAATGGTGGTTAATGAGGCAATCATCCCTGGTAAATGAGCCGCACCTCCTGCAGCTGCAATAATGACTTGAATTCCTTTTGAAGATGCTTGAGTTGCATACTCAACCATATCAAGTGGTGTACGATGAGCACTTACCACTTTCTTTTCAAAGGGAACATGAAATTGTTCAAGGATTTTGGTTGTTTCTTGGACGATCGTGTAATCACTGATGGAACCCATCACGACTGAGATTTGAATTGGATTCATAAACACTCCTTTCAATAGAAAAGACACCTTGGCTGGTGTCTCTAGTGAAAAACAAAAATAGCTAAAAAAGCCTACGTTTGTTTTGTAGTCTCCTCATTTAGGGTAAGGAGGTAGAGACTTGCGGACCATATTTCCACAGATATACAAAACGATAGAGTGTTATGAAACAAAAAACATAGTCGTGATAACGATCTATGCTTAGCTAGATAAAGGACTTGATAGAGTTAAGTCTGACGAGTATTTCATCTAGATACCTCATAACAGTAGAAGTGTACCATAAGAGAGCATTAAGATAAAGTGTTTACAGTGTTTTCATAAAAGTGATTTGTGTTTCAGATTCGTGAAAGAAAAGTGACATGATTGTATCTTTTGATACATTAGATCTAGTCTGTATATGAGTGATGACTTGAGATCAAAACCATGGTCATCTTTGATTTATACCACAAAAATAATAGTCATTTTCATGACTATTATCTTAGTGTATATTAATGGACAAAACTTGGTAGGAATTCATTACGTACCAAACAACCCTAGAATCTTCTTCTTTGATTTTTCTTTATTCTTATACATATGTTGATCTGCTTTTCTCACATCATCAAATAAGTCTAATGATGGTGTTTCTTTAATATGGAAGCCAATGGCGAGTGACAATGGAAACTCATCAGAACTATTTGCTTGGATTTCTTGTTCTATTGTAGTTTTAATCTTCTTAGCTTCTTCATTAGTCGTTTGAGGCAGGAAAATTAGAAACTCATCCCCTCCCATTCTAAACATGTAATCTTTAAACGGAATATTGCTTTGAACAATTTCTGCTGCTTTTTGAATCAGTTGATCTCCACGATGATGTCCATATTTATCATTGATAACTTTTAAATCATTAATATCAATTGAAATAATACTTAATGGGAAATTCTCTGGTTTATTTATCTCAATTTCAAATTCAACCAAGAAATGTCGATTCTTAAATCGTGTTAATTGGTCATGATAACTTAAATATTCTATTTCTTTTTGCTTCTTAATTAGCTCCGTAATATTTCTAGCTACTCCCGCAAATCCAACAATGTTGTCATCTTCAATAATCGGAGATGCATTGGTTTCAAGATAAATCCATTGACCATTTATATCAGAAAAGCGATATCCTCTAAACTGTTGAGTCTTCTTTGTTTTGGTAACTTTCTCCAAAAAACTTTTAGCCAATTCTAAATCCTCTGGATGAATGTACTTCTCAAAAGATTCTCCTATCGCCTCTTCAACAGTATACCCAAACATGCATTGCCATGCGATTGATAAATAAGTAAACTTACCATCAACGGATAAGCGATAAATAACATCATTTGAGTTATCAATAATTTGTCTAAGCATTTTTTCGTTTTCTTGCAGCTTGAATTGAATCTCTTTGCGTTGAGTAATATCAATGTGTGCTCCAAGTGCTATTAAAGGTTTACCACTATCTGTCCACTCAATAACACTTCCAGTGTCTAACACCCAAATCCAATGGCCATCTTTATGTTTCATTCTTGCTTCAAAGGAATATGTTTGAATCTCTTTTGAGAATAGTTTTTTTAGTTCAATGACTGATTTTTTTAAATCTTCAGGGTGAGCAAACTTCAACCATGTTGAAATGCTTATAGGTTCTAGTTCTTCAAGTGTGTATCCAATCATTTCTGCCCAACGTTCATTGATTCTCAATTCACCACTTTGAACGTTCCACTCCCATGTCCCTGCATGAAGTGCACCTACGATTGCACTATCAAAACTGTGGCTTTTGTCCATGAAAACCTCCTTTCAATAAAAATTGATTGTGTGAGTTTTATATTATGCATTAAGCTTATGATAATATAAATAAATAATTATGTAAATAATGAAAATTGTATGAATCGTTTCATAGTTCAATATCTAAAATGAATGGATTTGCTTATCAATCATAATGATTCCAAGTCTATGTTTTTTTATGACTTTGAATTACCGCTTATTTAGGAACTTTTGTTGTTTTGCTGCCATTATTATTCCTCCTATAAAAGCAACCGCTACAGCTAATACTATTCCAAGTAGTATTAATATGAATTTCATTACCATTTTCATAATTATTACTATTTCCTTAATCCTAAGAATTTCATTAGGTCAAATGATGTTTTTTTATAGACTTTACTATATGTTGCTCTTTTAGGATCAGTAGCAAATCCAACCCCTTTTTTCCCATAAAGTGGATTTACAGTTTTCTTAATACTACGTTTAAGCTTCCCCGTAGTTCTTGCCTTTAGAGATTGCTTAAGACTAGTTTTTCTTAACCCCAGTTTCATTGTTTATACCCTCCATTTAACTTCATTGTAGCATTTAGACTTATTTATTAACGTTTTTCTCAATCATTACATCTATAAAAACATTCCATTACTAATTATATGAAGACAATACTTAGCTAATGTCCTTATTTTTAACCAATTAAAAGGACTAATAAACTAGTCCTTCTATCTAAATGATTAAGTTGTATCTAATAAATAGAGTTCTACGATAATTGATTCTTTGACATCATTGAATTAGCATTAAAGAATAGTTTCGTAATAATAATGCCTAGACAACATAATGCAATAATGAAAATAAAGACGAACTGGTAATTATTAAACAAATCAAGAATTACTCCAGAAGAGAGCACACCTAGAATTGCACCAAAGCCATATGCTGTAAATACTACTCCATAGTTTTGACTGTAGTTTTTCATTCCATATAAGCGAAGTGTTGATGTCGGCGCAATAGCTAGCCACCCTCCTAAGTTAAACCAATATATACAAAATGCAAGGATGTAAACAGTAAAGTTATCTTTACCCCAAAATAATAATGTGAGTGAAGCGATACTAATGAATGTATAGGATATCAACATGGCAGCTCTTGAATCAAGTCTGTCTGTTAACCATCCAAAGATTGGTCTTCCTATTCCATTAAATATTGCAAATAATGCCATCCATTGACTTACCTCAGATGTCTCAAGACCAATAAACTGAATCCCTACATTCGCAGTGAGACCTATCAACATTAGACCGATTGTTGTACCTAGTATGAAGTTAAGATAAAGCCCTTTGAATGTTTTACTTCTAATCATGTCTTTTGTGTTCATATTTGATAGTTGTGATGAAGCATGTTTATGTTCTTGAAGTGATCTTTGATCCTCTGGATACTTGAATGTCCATGATAAAAGTGGAAGTAAAACAAGAAATCCTAATCCAAGATACAAGAATGCATTCATAACACCAAATTGAGATACTAGAGTACTGGCTAAAGGAGCAGTAATAATAGGTGATAATCCAAATCCAATAAGAACACTTCCTACAACCAATCCTTTTCTGTGTGGAAACCAACGAGCAACTACTGCCATTGGGACACCATATACTATTCCTACACCTGCACCACTTATTAATCCATATGTTAATGTGAAGAGTACGATATTAGTCGTAAACGAAGATAGTATCCAACCTAACGCAACCAAAAATCCTCCTACAAGCATCATATTTCTTGGATGTGTTGTATGGACAAATTTCCCACCGATTAACATGAAAAGTGCATATGAAGCCAACGCAACCATATATGGTAGTCCACTTAAAGATGTTGAAAGATTAAATTTCACTTCTAAGGCAACTCTAAAAACACTGTATGTATATACAGTACCAATCATCAGCATAATGAGTATTCCTAAGATAATATATCTAAATGGGTTAACTGGTCTGGTTTTGATGCTTTGTGGGTTATTTAAAAAAAACATGGAGTTCTCCAATCATGTTAGTGTAATAATCTTAAAGAATAAACTGTTTATCAGATTCACTTTGATAAAGCAGAATGCTGACAAGACAGTTTGAAATTTTTCATAGGATAAGCTAAACCAAAAATACTTTGAATATCAATGGATTAACTTGCCATATTATATCAGATAATAATTAAAAAGGTAATAATTCTATTTACTCAAAAAAAGATAGACACGTTTGTGTCTATCGAGTCTTTCTTTGTGAAGCGTCTATTTTCTTTTCAAGATCTGCAAGTATCTCATGATCATACTCACCAAACCAAACATGAAGTCTGTCTTTTGCCTTAAACTTAATTTCTTGAGTCACATATAATGCAACGGCTACAAGCGCTGCAATTAGTGCTGTTAAATCATCAGAGAATCCTACTATTGGTAAAAAGTCAGGTATGAAATCAGTAGGCAAGATAAAATAACCAAGTGCACCAATGATAATTGACTTAGCTAGCTTAGGAGTTGCATGCTCTTGTAAAGTGTAAAAGAGTATTAATGCTCCATAAATAACTTTAATTCCAGCCGCTTTCGCAAACTGACCGATCTTTTCGAATAGTTTTAATTCTGAAAAAGCATGAGCATATTTCTTATTTTTTAACTCTGTAATGAATATCATGGTGTGACACTCCTTATCTCTTTAATATCCCTATTATACCACTTACTGATTGTACATATCTGAATATAGAACAATGAGCCAATTTAATCAGAGGTTATTAATGAATAGATTGTGTTGAATTCATCGAATTACATACATGTATATAAAGATACTAAAACCATAGGTTTTATCCTATGGTTCAATCTCAACATATATCTTTTGGGTAAAAAAACCAAGTATTCTTCAATTAGTCTTTGTTTGACTAATCACTCTTCTTATCAAACCCTACACTTACAGCTAGTAGTGCAAATCCTAGCAACATCAATAACCAATTAAACAGTTTTGAACTATCTGATGTTTCTGGTAAGACGATTTCTTCCTCTAACTGGGAAACAAGTGAGAATGTTGAAAACTTATTACTTGTAAATGTGATTACATATGTTTCTTCATCAAGGATATACTCGATCACTTCTACTTCATCATCATGAACACGAATTAAATCAAACTCCACACCTCTAAATGCAACTGGTAAAGTGAAACTAATGGTTACCTCTTCTAATGTATTAGTGATTGGAGTTGATGTTTCACCGACCATTTTGAAAAGTGAAATATCAACTAAGAATACTTCAGACTTATTATAATTTAGTACAGTCTTGATGAAAGTATCGATGAGATTCTTATCTTCTGTTGGAACATTTATTCCTGTTAATACTGAGAATACTAGTTTAACAAACACTTCATGAACTCTTTCTTCATCACTAAATATAACGACATGTTCTAGTCCTGATGCGTCGAACTCAAAAGCATTCTCATCTTTTTCGACAATAACATCTGGGTTATACAGTTTCGTATGTGTCGCTTTGATGATGATTATCATTTCTTCTGTAGTTAAAATTTGATCACCTTTACTTACTGTGATGGTGAATGTAACACTACCATCAATCCCAGTTGGATTTGAAGGTGTTCCTTCTATTGGTAAGACATAGGAAATAATGTTTACACTAACAGTAATCGCTTCATCATTAACTGCTAATTGTGCAATATCCTTTAATGTATCTTTTATGATGTCTTCTGAGGTTGCGATTGCTTGAGTTGTATCAAGATACTTTGCAGCTTCTGCTGCTGCTTTTGCAGTGGCTACAGCATGAGCATCACTCACTCCTTCATAAGCAGTGGCAATGATCGCAATACTATCTTCATCACTCGTTAAGGTTTCATCACCTTTACTCACCGTAACTGTGAAGGTATAGCTTCCATCAACTCCTAATGGATTTGCAGATGTTCCTGCAATTGGTAATACATACTTAATTCTATTTATTGTAACTGCAATACTTTCATTACTGATTGCTAATTCTGCAACTACTTTTAAAGTATTCCTAATCACTGTTTCTGTTATAGCCACAGCTTGGGTTGTATCTAAATAACTTGCATTTTGAGCAGCTAGTTTTGCAGCTGCGACTGCATCCACATCACTCACTCCATCAAATGCTGTCGCAACAATTGCGATTGCTAACTCATCTGTGGTTAGGATGTATTCTCCATGAGTTAGCGTAATCGTGAAAGCATAACTTCCATCTGTCCCTAATGGTTTTGCAGATGTCCCTGCAGTTGGTAATACATAAGTTACTTTATTCACACTTACTGTAATTTCATCATTATTGACCGCGAGTTCTGCAACCTCTTTTAGTGTATTAATAATGATTGTTTCTGAAGTTGCGATAGCTTGTGTTGTATCCAAATAACTTGCATTTTGTGCTGCAGTTTTTGCTGCATTAACATTGTATGGACCTGAGAAATCTTCTTGTAATTCGACAAATCTTTGAGTACTTTCAAAAGTATATGCACTAACATAAGACACTTCCAATTCATCCACTGCATTTAATCTCCACGCATATTGAATTGGAGTAGTTAGTGGTGCTTTACTTAGTGGTGACACAAGAGTATTTCCCTCTGGTGCTGACTTAGCAACTAGCTTACCACCATGGTAATGTAGATCTCCCGCAACTGCATATCCAGAGCGTTGACTCCACGTGCCTAGTCCACCCGTTAGAGATACATTCCCTCCATATATGCTTACAGCACCATTTGCAACTGGTACACCATCATATTCCAAACCACCAGAACCGATAGCATTACCCCCTTGTCCATGATGACCCATTGCAGCTCCCCCTAAAGCTACAATGGTTCCACCATAGATGTTTACACGTCCACTGGCTTCAGCTGGTTCAAAATAGTGTTCCCCACTATTATTGATTCCTCCATTACCACCAATGGCAGATCCCCCACCACCTCTAGCAGCATAATCGTAATGATTCTTTCCTTGTGCACCAGTGGCATGTAATACCCCACTACTACCATAGATATTAAGTGTTGCACCAGCAGGAACTCGAAGTGCTGCCTTACCACTACCATTTCTAATCCATCCCCCAGAAACTATTGTACCCTCTTCAGAAGCAAGTGTATTTGTAGAGCCATCAACTAGATATAAATCCACAGTAAATGATCCACTAATATTTATTGGATTTGGTTTACTGTAGTCATCTCTGCTAACTGGCTTTAAAACCTGAATATTAACACCACTAAGATAAACCGTTGCATTACTATTGATGATTATTGTATTACGAGTAACACCTTCTACACTTTGTGTAATGACATATGTTCCAGGACTGTTAATCGTTACATTGCCAATTGATAAATCAAATGTTTGTGTCACTCCTGTTTCTGGAACTGTGACTGCTTGTGAGTAAACTCCAAATTGAGCTAATCCCACCAACATTGTAAATACCATCATTAATACTGTAAATCGCTTACTTATATCACTCATCAATTTCATTAGGTTTACCCTCCATCCTTTTTGAAATTTTGTGCAAAACATCACATTTTTACAATCCCTACTTTATCAAAATCTAGTATCTTTAACCGTTTTTGGGGTGATTGCATTCAAATTGGGGTTAATTGATATAATTTGGTTATTTCAGTGATTAAACTGAGTTTTGAATTGAATGATTTCTTTGATTTAATTGTGATACAAGTTGTTAATTTAACAATAATTTGCTTAAGTCACTCATCAAGTCTTTATGAAATATCATCATTTCACTTACCATAAAACATTATAAAAGCACAAAACCATAGGTTTGATCCTATGGTTTCTATATCATAAAGGTATGGATGAGAGAAGACTACCAATCCCCCTACCTATACCTTAGATACCTAAAGTAAATAATCAACGACTAATCAAAAATGATCTTTAAACCTAGTGGTTATATAACTAAAGTCCTACAGACTCGATTACAAGCAAGACAACTACAAGAACTGCACTAATAGGCAGAGTGTATCTAAATGGATTGCCAGGTATCTTGTGGAATAGACTGAATTCACTGTATTTATCAGTTGTATGAATTCCTTTATCTTTTAATGTTTTAAACATATTTGCATAGAGAACTGTACCTAGAATAATCCCAATAAACCCACCTGTAATTGCATCCAATGCACCGGTTCCTACTGCCCCAGCAATGGTTCCTGGACAATATCCAAGAAGTCCAAAACCAGCACCAAATAGTAGGCCACCAATGATTGCATTCTTTATAGAACCAGCTTTGGTCTTAACAGAAACCAATCCTTTAGGAAACAAGTAACTCACTCCTAACATGCCTACAATGATTGCAGTAAATATAATTTTAATTACAGTGAAATCAGTGAGTCTAAGTTGTCCCATGATGATATTGTAATTCGCAACTCCTCCCTTTTGAAGAAGAAAGCCAAACAGTAACCCTATCAATAATCCTTGCATTAATCTTTTAGTGTTTTTCATTGAGTTTCCCTCTACATTCCATAGATTAGAAAGGCAACCACAATTCCACCAATAAAGAAAGCTATTGATGCCACCCAACTAATAACTGATAAAAGACTTGTACCGCTTATTCCATGGCCACTAGTACACCCTGAAGCCCATCTTGATCCAACTCCAAGAAATAGACCCCCAATAAGTGCTATAAGAAATCTTAGAAAAACACTATCCGAAATCTCAGTTGCCCACATTGTTGGAACAGCAGTAAGACTGAAACTACCTGATAAGATTGAAGATATGAAAGCACCAATGATAATACCCACAATCAGCAAAATACCCCAGTCAAGTTCAAGTTCATTTTTTTGATAGTACTCGTTCGATTCAACTTTTTCTTTATTGAATAAACCAAAGCCAATTCCACCTATTTTCATAAAACTTGTGGATGCACCTAATGGTTTTTTAGAAACTAGCATTGAACCAAGATTTAGAAGGCCAATGAGCACACCCACAACATAAGGTGACCACATTTCAAATGTTAAGAAATTCATTAATTATCCTCCTTTCAAAGAAGTTTTAAATATAAAGCAAGTAGATAATCGCGGTTGACACAAGAAGAAAGAGTATACTCATGATTCCTCCCGCTTTGATGAAATCTGAATTCTTATAATTACCCGCTGTCATAACATACGCATTCACTTGATGAGTTGGTAATATAAATGAATTTGAAGCTGTCACTGCCACAAATAGTGCAAGACCTCGAGGATCAAGACCAAAGCTCTCTCCCATTATTAAGATTAATGGCACTAGTAACACCGTAGCGGCAACATTTGACATAAATAGTGAAAAGAAAGATGTTATTAAACCTATTGCAAGTAAGATTAATGGAACAGGCCATGACTCAATGATACTTATGATTGTTTCCGCCACAAGACTTGCTGCACCACTTTGATCAAAGGCAATACCTAAAGGTATTAATCCTGCAAGTAAGAAGACCGTCTTCCAATCAATGGCTTTGTATAATTCTTCCTTGAGAATAACTTTTGTGAAGAGCATTAGGATAGCTGCAGTAAGAAAACTCACTGGTAGTGGTACCCCAAATAGTATCGAAACAATTGCTCCTGCTAGAATTATTAAAGCAGGAATCTTTTTGTTTGCTCTTGAGTTACTTTCAGGAGTTTTTATCTGACTAATGACCACAAATTCTTTTGATTCTTTAAGTCGCGCAAGATCTGCCCACCGACCAAAGACAATAACCTTAAGTCCTGGTTGGAGTTGCCAATCCACAAAGGACAAACGCTTAGCATCATTATCAAAATAGATAATAGGTTCAATCTTGTAGTTTTTCCTCAGTGCAATTTCTTTTAAGGTTTTACCTCTTAGACTCGAATCAGAAAGGAGTATGATTTCCGCGAATCCTGCTTCCTCATCATCACTAAGTTCTTTAAAGACAACCAAGTGTTCTTTAGGTTTCATGTCAAAGGTATTGAAAAACTTATCAATCTCTTCTTCTTCACCAAATAGTGCTAAGGTTTGTCCTTGTTTAAATGTGGTTTCACGCCACGGTATATAGACTTTACTGTCTGATTCTGAAATTGCTAGTATATGAATTCCATATTCATTCCATATGTTAAGTTCTTCAATGGTTTTTCCAACAAGCTCATTGTTACTCTCAATATCTACTTCATATATTTTATTAGGAAGATCATAAATGTCTGAGAGTTTATCCACACTTGTGTTAGCTTCTTTATCTTTACTTGGTAAGACAATCTTTGAAAAGAAGAAAAAATACAATATCCCTGTTATTAGAAGTCCTATACCAATAGGAGTTACACTAAACATACCATATGCCTCAAGTCCACCTTCCGAAAGTAAATCGTTTAGGATTATAAGTGGACCTGAAGCAACCAAAGTAAGCGTTCCTCCAAGAATTCCAGAGAAAGCCATTGGCATAATGAGTCGTTGTGAATTGACCCCTGATTTGCTACTTATTTTTTTAACTGCTGGTAAGAATAAAGCTACTGCACCGATGTTTTGCAAAAACGATGATATTACTCCGGTTAAAGCCATTATCGTTGCTACAATAATATTTTCTTTAGACCCAACCTTTTGAATAATCATATTGGCTAAATCGTTCATGATGCCTGTTTTTTCTATTCCATAACCAATAATCATGACACCGATAATAGCGATGACCGCATTTGATGAAAAACCAATAAAGACTTGATCAATGTCGATAACTTTTGTCCATGCTAAAGAAAGCATTATGATTATCGATGCCACGTCATTTCTTATTCTCTCCGTGGAAAACATAATCATTGCTGCAACTAATATGACAAATACAATGATCACATCCATGTTCATAGCTTACCTACTGTGCTCTAGTGCAAACTAGTTCATACTCATACAAAATTTCTGTACATTTCTGCTCCACCAGTTATCACAACCGCATTAAATCCTTTTAATCTTAAAAACGAAGTTGCGGTTGTTGCTCTGTTACCAGAAGCGCAAAGAACGTATATTGTCTTATCTTTATTTAACTTATTAAAGTCTTCAAATAAAGTCGTAAATGATATACTCATTTTATTTTCATCTGGATCTTCTTTTTCCATTTCATCAATGTTTCTAATATCCAAGAGGATGAAGTCATTATCTTTTTTCATTTTCTTGTATTTTTTTGCTGAGATGGTCGGAAGCTGTTCGATCTTATGACCATTTTCTTGCCACATTTCAATACTATCTGGCAAGTATCCTATAATGTTGTCAAAACCAATTCTGCGACAGTACCAGTAAATTTCTTCCATCTCTCCCATTTCTTTATCAATTAGGAAGACTAATTTGCTATCTACAGGATAAGACGATCCCATAAAACTAATTAGGTTATTCTTTGGAAGGTATACAGATCCTGGGATATGACCACCAATAAAACCTTCTTTAGTTCTAGCATCCAGTAGCAATACATCATCCTTCATTTTTACAATTTCTTTAACCGTCAATGTATTTAGTGCAACGGTATTACCAACATAATCAGTTCCTTTTACATTTAAGACTTTCATATGTTCAAAGTAGTTTGGTCGATCTCTCATACTTGCAAATTTCTTTACAAATTCTTCTTTAGATTTTACTTTTAAAAGTTTGTTTGTTGCTTTTTCATATCCTAAGGATGAGTAAGGTCGATCATCTAAAGAATCTCCACATGCCGATCCTGCACCATGTGCGGGACATAAAAGGACATGATCTCCTAGTGGTAGTAATTTTTCAAATACAGTTTTATACATATGCTCTGTCATTTTAATTAGATTTTCTTCACCATAAAAGTCAGTTCTTCCAAAGTCACCCATAAACAAACTGTCTCCTGAGAAAACCATGTATGCTTTTGTTTTATCTTCTTCATATAACGCAAAACTTAAATGCCCTAAAGTATGACCTGGTGTGTGAATTGCTCTAAGGGTAAGTGATCCAACTTCAAGTTCAAAACCATCTCTAATCTTTTTACCATACACGTGTCCTAAATCTTCATGATCAGAGATATAAACCATTGCGTCAGTATAATGTGCTAATTCTCTTGACCCACTAATGTAATCTTCATTTCGATGAGTTTCTAGAATGTATTTAATTCTCTTCCCAGCTTTTCTAGCCTCATGCATGTACACTTCAACATCTCTCATTGGATCGATTACGGCAATTTCATCACCTTCCCCAATCATGTACGAATAATGTGCAAGACCTTCTGTTTCAATTTTTTTAAAGTACATACTAATCTCCTTTTACTTATAAATTTATTCATTTATATGTATGTAAAAACTATAACATATATATAAAACTATACCGGTCATTCATCCTGTTACACATATATTTACAAAGTGTACTGTTTATTATAAGTATCATCCCTATGTTTTTGCATCTTTTGGTGTGGTAGATAACGTTAAATCAACGCAATCCAATAATTGTGGATTTTAGCATTTTTTATCGAAATATGATAAAAAGATACTTTAGTATTTAATTCAATGAACTTAATCCATTGGTTGCTTTGGTAAATGGTCTATGAGGAGAAACTCAATTTGGAGTGTTTCGAGACTAACTAGAATTAATAGTTAAAGATAATATTCGGAATCATATTAGTGATAGAATAGAAATAGACAATGAAAAAGATATAAACTCATAAAGGAGTTAAAAATGAACAATCTATTTGATGTGAAAGATACTATTAGTAAGCGAGTTAGTGTTAGAAACTACACCTCACAATCCATTAATGAAGAAACAATTATTAATATTAAGAACTTCATTCAAAATCTTAGTAATCCATTTAATGTGAAAGTTAAGTATCACTTTCTAAACTTTAATGACACACAGCAACCTCAAAAACTTGGAACTTATGGTGTCATTAAAGGGGCAAGTCAATACATTGGTGCAAGTATAAAACTAGAACCTTATTCTTTAGAAGCCCTCGGTTATGAAATGGAAGTATTAATTCTATATTTAGCGCATCTAGGTCTTGGTACTTGTTGGTTAGGTGGAACTTTTGATCGCAAAGGATTTTCAAAAGTTATGAACATTGAAAGTGATGAGATGTTTCCAGCGATTACTCCTATTGGTTATGCACAACCCACTCGACACGTAACTGAAATCGCAATGAGAAAAATCATTAATGCTGATAAGCGAAAACCATGGGATCAGTTATTCTTTTTAAATGACTTTAATACATCACTAAGACAAAACACAGCAAATGACTATGCTTTTGCCTTAGAAATGATTCGCTTAGGACCATCTGCTTCAAATAAGCAACCTTGGAGAATTGTGATAGAGAATAATAATTTCCATTTCTTTGAATATAAAGAACCTGGCTATAGCCAGGTATTCCCATATGATATTCAAAGAATTGATATCGGTATTGCGGCAGCTCATTTTGACTTAGCTATGAAAGAAGTAGGTATTAATGGTCAGTTTAGTTTTGACCTAAATCCTTTTAGTGAACTACCTTTAAATATGTACTACGCATTTACTTGGGTTAGAGAAAGCATTTAATTCTTACTAATCATATTGTGTTTTTACGCCAAGTATTCTACAAATGTTCATGTAACTGCTTAAGAACATATTCATCGTCTGAATCACACGCTAAGTGTGAAATATCCTCAATATTAAATATCGTTACTCCATCATTTTCTCCGTAGTCACTAAGTAATGATATAGTGCAATATTTATCATTAATCTGAGTAACAAACCCAACTGCATCTTCATTATCACTTTCAAATAATTCGATACTCACAACTTTTTTAGTTTCATATGCATACGTTAATAAAGTTAAAACCCCATCGTTCTTAATTCTTCGTAGTTTATCATGTTTTACTTCTTCTATTTCGCTTAGTTTTTCTATTTTCTTTACGTATTTTGATTCTGCTATGACTTTGTAAATACTTGATATTTGCTTAACTATAAAACCATCATATTTGCCATTTGGTAGATAGTGGTTGATTATAACCTCATTATCGAATATTTCAGATACTATTCCCGCTGAAAAGAAATCCGTCCTATCAATATTTGTATAAACAAGAATAATCTTTTTATCTCTATATGAAGCAAGCAAATATGACATTAAATCATTATCTTGGATCCCTTTTGACTGGAATACGTTTTCTTCTTGTGGCATTTTTTCTCCTTTATGTCTTTACTTTTAAATGTAAAGTATTATCTAATCCCCAATTTATCGTCGAGGGAATTGAACAATAGTTAGTTTTCAACACATTTCTAAACCTCATTAAATAATGAATAAGAAAAGTTATTTATATACCATCAATAAACTTATTTCGCAACACTCTCAGATAGTTCTAGCATCTCCTGAGCTTTTAGATCATCTCCAAGTTTGGAATAGATATCGAAAAGTACTGAATACACGACAGACTTAACATGCTTATTATCGGTTCCATTAAGTAACTCATAACATATTTCTGTAGCCCAAATGAAATCTTCGTTTGTTGCATTGATGTCGTAAAGCAATGGTTCTAGTGGAAGTAGACCAATTGTTGTTTGCTTCAATGTATGTATATTTGCGCGGTATTCTACTTTGTAATCACTTATACGACCAACATAATACAATGAAGTAATATAATCAATTAGAAACTGATTGTAATCAACATCACTAAGTCTAGCCTTTCCTTCTTTAAGCAAGATAGGTAAATATTCTACTTGAAGTTCATAATGATCTAGAAGGCGTGCTGAAATAGATAACTTTTCTAGACTACTGAAATTGCTGTAAAAGCTGTAACTTAAAGCATAGGATGATTCTGCCATCTCAAATTGATTCTTATCAAAATACCAATCACCTATTACTTCTGATGAGAGGACTAACGCAAATATAAGCACAATAGGTATAGCTATAGTGATAGTGATGATAGTAAAGATTTTTTTCATATTTTTTTACTCCCCATGAAGATATCTTTATGAGTAAAAGCTAAATCATTTGCAATATTCTGTAATTAGTCTTCAGGTGGATAATCCATTACCCATGGTAGTAAAATTGTAATATTTAATTGAAAGTGTGGTTTAGGAAATGCTTCTGGAACTAAAGAGCAATCACTTGTAAATCCTACTTTGAATCTTTCTGAGAGTATAATTTCTGAATCAATTTCATAAGAACTAATCTTCACATTATCATTTCGATTACTCTCTTTAAGTTCAATAATCTCGCCTACAATATGAAATAACCCTGCACACAACATTTCGCCATTGTTAACTGGACCATATTGCATGACTTCAGAAGCTTTTTTTGGATCAAGTCCAAAACTCTCAAAAAAATCCAATATTTTAGAATCTGCTTTAGAAATTGAAGGTGCAAAGTTTTGACAAACATCGCATTCACATTCTTGATTCGGTGGTTTAAGCAATGAGTTAGCTGCTCTTGTGCGACTCACGTCAACATCTAGTTTGTAATGCCCAATTGCAATTATCATAGGATTCCTCTCAATGGAAATTGATCTTTTGTCAATTAATTAGTAAAAATCAATTAATCTTTAAAGTCGAATCATAATTCTAAGCTTTATCAATCAAAGAACGAAAAAAACAACGCATTATTGATCGTTGAATGAGATGATTCCTTGATTGCTTCATACCTATTCCCCCGTATGTTAATATCATAATAGCATCCTTCCCATAGGGTTTCAACAAGTATTTATTGAGATTACTAGATGTTTTAATAACAACATAATACATCCTATGTAGATGTGTAAACCAAAGAAAAATCGTCTTTATAGACGACTTTTTAATGCTTAGAAATGTTTTTTCTTTGAGACAGATAAATGAACAATAATCCAAATAAGAAAGTAGTTGTGGAAATCGCCAATAATCCAGTCGTAATAAAGTAATAGAACCAGTCGTAGCCTTGTTGAGATTGAATTAATTCAAATTGAGTTTTTAATATAAACCCATCATAGTAACCATTAAGTCGAATGGTTATATAATACAAGAAAAATAGAAGTGAGATTACTATTAACATAATGCTGTAGTAAAAGAAGGTTCGTTTGTTTCTTAAATTGACTATCAAATCACTATTATGCTCAATAATCTTATCATCCTCTAATAACTCGTCATACGAAACATTAAACACTTGCTTCATTTTTCGAAGTGTTGCAAGATCAGGAGTGCTTTGACCCAACTCCCATTTTGAAACCGCTTGTCTTGAAACCGACAACATTGCTCCAAACTCATCTTGCGTCAAGCTCAATTCTTTTCTTAGTTTATATATTTTCTCTGTCATAATCGAACCACCCTTTTCTACCAACATACTATAAAAAAACACTTGCATTGTCTACCAACATTTATGGAAATGTGTCAACTGATAGTTGCTTTTATTAAAAACCATTACTTCATATTGGAATTTCATCAATATTAATCTTAGATTCATCATATAGTAGTTTGAATCATTCATGCAATATTTACTTCACAAAAAAACCATAGTTTCGATCCCATAGTCTACGTATCAGAATGGTGTGGATGAAGAGAATTGAAGTGTTGAGTATAATTGTCCATACATATGATAAATAGTCAAAATATGACATTATTAGGCTGTTTTCAGTACAAATGGAAGGAATTTGTCAGTATGTTTTAAAGATTTTGATACACTTCTGTTGTACCTCTAATATATCTTTCTTTATGAAAAATTCCGATACACCATTTCTGACTTTAAGAGAGTTACTTGATAGAAATATCATGAGCCATTAAATTTCCTTTAAGTGCAAAACAAACAAAATAATGTTTAAATAGTTTTTTGACTTATTGATACAAAAGTGTAAAATTTGAATATACGGTATGCAAACACAGTATATACATGAGTATAGATATTGCATAGATGTACAATCCTATGAACCCAGGATATGCTATAGTTTCTAGCAAAGGCCAAAACACAGATAGTTAAATAGAGAGCTACAAAATCATGGGATAAATGATGAGATTACACAAGATCACTAACTGCAACCCATGTCACAATTATAATTAGATCACATACAAGAATAAACACAAGATAGAGAAAAGCAAATGACAGAGCTTAAAAATGATTTAACCAGCTAAAAAGCAACATATGATAAATCATTAAACTTTATGTTATGGTACTAATTTTTTTTTATAAAAGATAGGGAAATGATTACAATTAAATATTAAAGCAGATGAAAAAAAGGGGATCACAAAGATGTTAAAAAAGAAACCGAACACAACACAGATTCAATTAATTGGTTGGGGCCTATTTGTCCTATGCAGTATTTTATACATAATTTCAAGTATTCTCTCGCAAGACTGGATTAACTTAATAGGAAGCATTATATTTTTTATTGCGTGTTTAGTATTTATGTTCCCTTTAATAAAAAACAAAGATTAGACATACTCTTAAACTGTAATAACAAGTCATCCACAAAAAACACAAAAAAACCATGGTTTCAATCCCATGGTCTCAGTGTTGTCGCTCTATATCAGAAGATACTTACTATAGTAGTCTTAACATTAACAAAGTTTCGCAATAATGCTTAAGGCTGCTTTTTTCCCTTGTCCTAATGCTGCAATGACTGTAGCAGACCCTAACACCGCATCGCCTCCAGCATAAACCATTGGAATCGAACTTTCTAAGTGCTCATCCACTTCAATTGAATGCCATTTATTCAGTTTAAGCTGTGGTAAGGTTGAGTTAAATAATGGATTTGGACTTGTTCCAACAGCGACGATGCAGCTATCTGCTTCGATAATAATTGGTTGTTGCTCAACATCTTCCACAACTCTTTCTTTCCCATCAACCATGACAAATTTAGTAGGTTGAAATAAAATTCCAGTCATCTTATAGTGTTCATCAACAATTACTGCTTTTGGTGATAAACATTCTTTAACTTCAATACCCTCATCAAGTGCATGCTCTACCTCAGCTAAGCGAGCTGGCATACGATTAATGGTTCTTCGATACGCAATGCAAACATCAACATTTAAGCGCAAAGCACAACGAGCAGCATCAAGTGCAACATTACCACCACCAATAACTATTGTTTTTTTCATTGGATATAAAGGTGTATCATGATCATCTAAATGAGCTGAAAATGTATTGATTCTTGTGAGAAATTCATTTGCTGAAAAAACACCAATGGCATCACTATGCTCCATTTCAACAAACTCAGGTAACCCTGCACCACTTGCTATAAAAATTGCATCGACTTGTTGTTGTTTTAATTGATCTAAAGTAATGGTTTTACCAACTACTGTGTTCTTCTTAAAGGTAATCAATTCATTCATTAAGCGATCAATCTCTAGATCAACCACTGCTTTTGGAAGTCTAAAATCTGGTATCCCATAGCGTAGTACTCCACCCATCTGGTCCCAACTATCATAAATATCAACTGAAATTCCAGCATTGCTTAAGGTGTAGGCACATGCTATCCCGGCAGGTCCTGCCCCCACTACTGCTACTTTTTTATTGATTGCTTTTTTCTTTGTTGAAGTCCACGTACCATGATCAGCAACATAACGCTCACATTGACCGATGTTGACTGCTTTGTTAACCTTTGTTAAAACACAAGCTGCTTCACATTGGCTTTCTTGTGGACATACCCGTCCACAAACTCCTGGTAAAGGATTTGTCTTTAGAATTGTTGCTAAAGCATCATCAACTTTATCTTGCTTGATTTGTGCTAAAAAAGTAGGAATATCAACATGAACCGGACAACTTGTGACACAGGGCTGTGATTTACATTTTAAACAACGATCGGCCTCTGCCATTACTTGTTGCTTGCTAAAACCAAGACTAACTTCATCGAAAGTATCTTTTCGCAAACTAGCTTCTAATACACTTGGTTCATTTCGCATGTTTATTTCCACCTACAATCATACGCTTGATTGCGTGCTATCAATGTATCAAAGTCAACTAAACGACCATCAAATTCTGGGCCATCAACACATGCAAAATGTGCTTGACCACCAACATTTACACGACAGCCACCACACATACCAATACCATCTACCATAATCGGGTTTAAACTAACAACTGTTAAGATTTGATGTTGCTCACCAATCTTAGTGATTGCTTTCATCATTGGTAATGATCCAATAACAAATAGAGCATCAACTTTTTGAGTCAAAAGAAGATTATTTAAGGCATCAACAACTGTGCCTTGTATGTAGTTGTCACTTTTATTTTCAACTGTGATTATGCACTGATTGCTTACTTGATGAAACTCTTGCGCATAAAATATTTCGCTCTCATCTTTGAATCCAGCAATAAATGTCACATTAACACCTTCTTGCATGAATTGCTTTGCAACTGGATAACCTATTGCACAGCCAACCCCACCGGCAATAACACACAGTGATTGAATTGTTGGCATAGGAAAGGGATTACCCAATGGTCCGATAATCTCATAGACATTATCACCAACTTCAAGTTGACCTAGTTTAGAAGTTGTATCACCTACTACTTTAAAAATCACCTCAATACATTCCCCATGTGCATCTGCAATTGTTAAAGGAATTCGCTCACCTTGTTGGTGAACCCTAATCATGACAAAATGACCCGCTTTTGCATTTGTCACAATTTCTTTAGCCTCAATTTTCATGGCAAATGTGAGTTTATTTAATTGACGTTTGCTTATAACTTTATAGCTCATGTTTTATCTAACAAGTTTACTAATATCATCTTTAGCTGCTTGTTGCTCCTCTTTCTTTTTCCTATTCCTAATTCGTAACCTAAACCTACTGCTACAATATCATTTATCTGTATGATCAGTAAAGATGGAATGAGGAATATATTCATTAAACTTTCCACGTTTGACATAATGAGTGTGCAAATAATGATGAGCTACATGACTGTTTGGATTTGATAGAAATTCTTCATACAACTCATTAACAAAGTCATTTTGATGAGATTTACGTATTGACTTGCGACTATCCTCCGCAAATAATCCTTCCAACCGTTTTTGAGGAGTTGTCGGATCTTTCCAGCGAGGTTGCCCTCCACCATTGATACATCCTCCCGGACAACCCATAATCTCAATAAAGTGATATGGAGATGTCCCCTCAGCAACTTGTTTCATTAATATCTCTGCATTTTTTGCTCCACTCGCAACAGCAATTCTTAATGTCTGACCTTCTAGATAACTAAATGCAGGCACTGGATTGTTAATCGTGATTTCAGCTTCTTTGATTGGAGCGAAACCTTCAATGGATTTCAAGCGAAGTTGTTCAAATGGAAATTCACGAGCTGTAATCAGTTCGTAAGCTGTTCTCAAGGCTGCTTCCATAACCCCACCGGTCACACCGAAAATATCGGCTGCTCCACTGCTAAATCCTAGTGGATTATCCACATCACCCTCTGGTAACATCGTAAACTCTATGCCTGATTCTTTAATCATTGCCGCCAACTCACGGGTAGTAAGTACAGCGTCTACATTTGCCATGTCATCTGATACCAACTCATCACGAGAGATTTCAAATTTCTTCGCTGTACAAGGCATAATTGAGACAACAAACATTTTCTTTGGATCAACATTTATTTTTTTAGCATAGTATGACTTTACTAAAGCACCCAACATCATGTGAGGTGACTTACAGGTCGAAAGCAAATGAAGATGCTGCGGGAAGTTATGTTCACAGAATTTTATCCAGCCAGGTGAACAGGAAGTGATCATTGGTAGTAAATTCTGATTATTGATCATCACATTCTTTAGTCGACCTAAAAACTCTGTTCCTTCTTCGATGATAGTGAGGTCAGCAGCGAAATTCGTGTCGAATACATCATCGAATCCGATATCTCGCAAAGCACTGAATAGTTTTCCTGTAACCGCAGTTCCAGCGGGATAACCAAATTCTTCCCCGATTGCAACTCTAACAGCAGGTGCGACTTGAACGACGGTATGAATGTCAGGATCACTTAATGCTTGCTTAACAATAGAGATAGCATCAGTTTCCATCAAAGCACCGACCGGGCAAACTAGCGTACATTGTCCACAGTATATACAATCCGTATCAGCCATGTTCATTTGCTGTGCGACGGATACCACTGTATCAAAACCTCGGTTTTGAGCATTCAAAATCCCAACACCTTGTATTTCATTACACACGCTAATACATCTGCGACACAGGATACATTTGTCCATATCACGTGTAATTGAGTATGTTGTCTCACTCTTTCGGTGGGACTGGTTGTTATTAAAGCGGCTTTCAGTGATTCCAAGGGTCTTGCCAAGTGCTTGTAATTCACACGTCAGATTTCTTGAGCAACTCAAACATTGTTGCTTATGATCTGACAACAACAGTTCATACAACACTTTGCGCATTCTTTGAACTTTTGCTGTATTGGTTTTGACAATCATTCCTTCTTGAGCCATGGTAACGCAGGCTGCTTGAAGAGTTTTTGCTTTTTCAACTTCAACCACGCACATTCTACATGTACCAAAATTACACACATCATTAAGTTTACATAAACTAGGAATATTGATGCCATTAAGTCTTGCAGCCTCAATAATGGTCGTATTATCCTCTACATTTATCCGTTTATTATTGATGGTAAGGTTGATCATGGCAATTACCTCCGATCACAATGAAGGCATCGCATAGCTTCTGCCATCGCATTAAGTTTGTGATACCCCAGTACTACTTCATCAAAGCTGTCTGTTCGCTTATCAATATCGAGCACATCCAGAGGGAAACGATTCAACGCAACGATTTCGTCTTCGTCTGCAACATCTGGTATTTCTATAGATAATCCTTTGTTTAACAGTCCTTTTCCACCAAGGTGTCTGTCTATGGACTCTGCAGCCCGCTTGCCATCAGCAATGGCTTGAATGACCGTATCCGGTCCACGCGCAACATCTCCTCCAGCAAAAACACCATCCATGGTCGTCATCAATGTTTTATCATGGATGACAAATGTTCCCCAACGAGTAACGCCGATTTCGTCTTTTTTAATAAACGGTAAATCGGAATACTGACTGACAGCGACAATGACAAGGTCCGCATCAAGGTAAAACGTAGAGTTCTCAATCGGTTTAGATTTACGTCTTCCTGAAGCGTCGAATTCTGCCAATCGCATATTAGCACACTCTATATGACTGATTCTTTGATTCGCATCAGCGACGAATCGTTTAGGCGATGCAAGTTCGATAATTTTAACACCTTCTAAAAGTGCTTCATGGATTTCTGCTTCATAAGCAGGCATCGCATCAATGGTTCTTCGATATAATATGGTCACTTCTTTTGCTCCACAGCGCAACGCCGTACGAGCGGAGTCGATTGCTGTATTACCACCACCGATGACTACGACTTTATCCCCCGTCTGGTATTTCAGATTCATGTTGGCTTCTTTTAGAAAATGAATACCATGGATGACACCTGGTAAGTCTTCTCCTTCAATGTTGATTTTTTCAGGAAATTGAGTACCAGTTGCAATATAAATTGAATCATAGTTTTTCTTTAACTGATCGAAATCAATATCTTTGCCAATCTGAGAATTTAAGTGGATACGCACACCTGCATTTTCAATGAGTGATATCTCATGAGCTAATACCTTTTTAGGCAAGCGGTATTCTGGAATTCCAAAGGCTAAAACGCCTCCTGCGATACTTTCTTGCTCAAAAACGTCAACTTCATAGCCACTTCTGACTAAGTAGTACGCGCATGTTAATCCAGAAGCTCCTGCTCCAATGACAGCTATTTTTTTGCCGTTTTTAGCCATAACTGAATCCATGATGACTTCTTTTTCGTTTCTATAAGCATAGTCGGCTGCAAAGCGTTTCAAATCACATATCGCGATGGCTTCATCAGTCATGGATCGACGACACTTAGATTCGCAAGGGCGAGTACAAATACGACCGCAAACTGCTGGGAAAGGATTTTCCTGACGGATTAATTGATATGCATCATCAAATCTTCCAGCCGCAATCAATCGAATATACCCTGGTACGTTTATGTTTGCAGGACATGTGTTCTCACATGGTGAAATAAACAGATCTGAGCAAACCCCTGCTTTACAATATTTATCTGTGATATGTTGCTGATATTCTTCTTTGAAGTATCTTATTGTACTTAATACTGGATTTGGAGCTGATTGACCTAATCCACAAATCGCAGTTTGTTGAATTGTCTCACCAAGCTCGACTAAAAGTTCAATATCACCTTCGACACCTTTGCCTTGTGTGATTCTTTCTAGAATTTCCAGCATCTGTTTAGTTCCAAGACGACATGGCAAACATTTCCCACAAGACTCATCCTGGATAAAATCCATAAAGAATCGTGCTGTATCAACCATACATGTGTCTTCATCCATAGCAATCAAACCACCAGATCCCATGATAGCTCCTAGTTTTGCCAATGAGTCGTAGTCGGTTGCTGTGTTAAGATTTTCCAGTGTAATACACCCACCTGATGGACCACCGATTTGAGCCGCTTTGAATCGTTTCTTTCCGCTAATCCCACCTCCGATATTAAACAATATGTCACCTATTGGAGTCCCAATTGGAACTTCAACAATTCCAGTATTTACGATATCCCCAGCTAAGGCAAATACCTTTGTACCTTTGCTTGATTCACTACCGAACTGACTGTACCACTGAGCTCCTTTAAGAATAATTGGCGCAATACTTGCCAAGGTTTCTACATTGTTGATGATGGTTGGCATACCAAATAAACCTTTTTGGAAAGGATAAGGTGGTTTTTGTCTTGGTTCACCACGTTGTCCTTCAATTGATGCAATTAGCGCGGTTTCTTCACCGCATACAAATGCTCCTGCACCAATACGTATCTCAATATCAAAACTAAAGTCACTTTCAAAGATCTTTCGATTTAACAAGCCAACTTCTTTGGCTTCTTTAAGCGCATAACTCAAGCGTTTGATAGCTAAAGGATACTCTGCACGAATATAGATATACCCTTTAGAAGCACCGATCGCATATCCTCCAATCATCATGCCTTCTATGACGGAATGTGGATCGCCTTCAATGATTGAACGATCCATAAATGCTCCTGGGTCTCCTTCATCTGCATTGCAAATCATATATTTCTGATTGCTTTTGGCTTGAAACCCAGCTTTCCATTTTACCCCTGTAAGAAAGCCTGCTCCTCCCCGACCTCTTAATCCTGAATTTGTTACTTCTTCAATTACTTTTTCAGGACTAAAATCTTTGAGGATTCTTGCGATAGCGAAATAGCCATCTTTTGCGATATAAGCTTGAATCGAATCATTTTCAATCATCCCGCAGTTTCGCAACGCAATCTTAACTTGTGCTTTAAAGAATTCGATATCATCAATACACGGTACATGTCTTTTTAGTGAATAATCATAGTACGTATATTCCATAAGTATGTTTTTATTCACACAGTGGCTTTCAATAATTTTCTTGACGCTTTCAGGTGTACAGTTGGTGTAGAATGTTTTTTCAGGTAGTATCAGCATGACCGGACCTACTGCACATGTTCCCATACACCCGGTTTGATACACCTTAACTTTATCCGCGATGTTAAGGCGATTAAGTTCATCATTGACAATACTGTTGATCATATCGCAGTTTGAAGAAACACATCCTGCACCACCGCAAATTAGTATCTGATGACTATATACGGATAGATCAAAGAGGTATTGAGTTTTCAGTTGATTCAGTTGATGAATCGATTTGATTATTTGGTTCATAAATCCCCCTTACTCATACTTAGCAAGTATAGATTTTAACTTATTAACATTGACTTGCCTGTATACTTCATTATCAATCATGACAGCTGGAGCTAAACCGCATGCCCCAATGCATCGTGCGATTTCAAAGGTAAAACGTTGATCACTGGTGGTTTGTCCAAGTTCTATACCAAGTTGCTCCTGTAGTTTTTCAATAAGCTTTTTCCCGCCTCGAACATAACAAGCCGTACCTAAACAGACACGAATCGTATGTCTTCCTTGTGGTTCTGTTGAGAAAAAGGAATAAAAAGAGACTACCCCTGCAACTTCAGACAGTGGCATATCGAGTTTGATTGCTACTTGTCTTAATGTCTCCAAGGGTAAAAAACCTTGAATGTTTTGGATTTGATGAAGGATTTGAATTAAATTACTACGATCTCTGCCACATAAATCAATAATCTTGTCAATGTCTTGTTGATGGTCAAATGAATGATGACTACCTGGTTGAACTCTTTCCTCTTGAAGCATGCTTTACCTCCATTAACAAACAACTTAATTGTTTGAAATTTCAATCACATAAATATTAAAAAAATTATGTTTTCTCTGGATGAATTGTTCATGTTCTAATCAATTATTGGCTGATTATGGATGGGTAAATCGGTTCTATTTGATTTCATTTTATCATAATCATTAAAATAAACAATGACTTTGTTAGAATTTTAACAAACTTTATGAAGCAAATTTTATCAAGTGGTTGCTGATATATTCATACCCCATTTTTTAAGATGTTCATTAAGTATTTGTACTGTAATGAGAAATTCATTAATTAGGCAGGATGTTAGTAAAGAGTGTAATAATTCTAGAAAGATTTCATAAGAATTCTAATCTTTACAAGGTTAATCTCTACAAACACAAAAAACCATGGGTTCGATTCCATGGTCTCTGAATCAGAATGGTGCGAATGAAGAGAATCTATTTCTTCTACTTCATTTATATCTAATAGTCACACTAATAGTCTAAATAATACACTAATAAGAAGGTTTTCTTGCTATTATAATAACCTAAACAGTAGAGTACTAAATACTTTAAGTTACTAAAGTCGTCAAGGATTCAAAGAAAATTTTTCCTATTTATAATGTAAGCTTTCCTAATTTTAATCAATATTTTCCATAGAAAAGGTATTATTTGTTCTTGAAATTATTACTTTTTTTTATTGTTAACTATCAGTATAATGTAATTAACAATATTAAGTAGAGTGAACGTTTTTTGCTAGAAAAATCAAGTGTGTTATTATCGGCAAATAGGGAATGGAGGCTTTTTATGAGTAATGCAATTAACAGTTTATTGATAACTAAAGATAGAGTTATTGATAAGATTAAGCACGAGATAGAATTTGACAATAGCGAAGCCTTTTATTACCACAATCTGGATTTTACAAAGGTTATTTATGCCTCTTCTGCATATGAAAAGATACTTGGTGGTTCGAATAAATATCTTTATGATCACCCATTTTCATTTTTAGATTTTATACTGGATGAAGATAGAGAAAAAGTTATGCAAGCTCATTATGCTTATTTAGAAAATCAGGAGTTTGATTTATGCTTTAGAGTCAAAGACAAAGAAAGTAACATTCGTTGGGTTCATGCGTTTACAAAACCAGTAACTGAAAATGCTCAAGTTATTGGTCATCTCACTAGAGCTAGGGATGTAACAAAAGAAAAAGAAACCGAACTAAAGTTGAAAAGTCAAGAAGTATATCTGGATAATATATTAAATACTCAGAATGAACTGATTTGTAGATCCAAATTAGACACTACTTTACTTTATGTCAATAAAGCATATTGTAAATTTAGAAACAAATCAGAAGAAGAGTTGATAGGTTTAAAATATTTAACCTTCTACCCTGAAGACCAACATCAAGATATTCTTGATATGCTTAACTCATTGGATGTTGAAACACCACAAAGAACCAGTATATTTAAGTTTGAGAAATCAAATGATAATGATAATGTATTTTGGGTCAAATGGACCGAACATGGAGTTTTTGATGATCAAGGAAATCTTATTGAAATCATATCGACTGGAATTGATTTGACTCAAGAAAGGAAACTTATTCAAGATTTGGAAGAGAATAACCATATTCTTGAAACTGCTCAAATCAATGCGAAAATGGGAGTCTATAAAGTTGATCTTATTAAAGATACATGTCATAGTTCAAAGATATTAAACGATATATTAGAGATAAGTGACAATGATATAAAGCCGATGAGTGTTTGGGAGGATCTAATCCATCCAAAAGATAGATCAAGAGTATTAAGAGCACACGACAATATTATAAAAAACAATAAACCTTATCATTTGCGTTATAGAATTATAACTAAAAACAATCACACTGAGAAGTGGATTTATGATACTGGTAACATTGATTATGTTGATAGTTGTTCTACTAGAATCATTGGTACAATGATGGATATCACAAAGCTAACCAAACTTGAGCATAAGTTAGAAAAATCCTATGCTGACCTTAATAGTGCATATAAAGAAACCATTAAAGGATGGGCACACGCACTATCTTTAAAAGATGATGAAACCGAAGCACACTCTCAAAGAGTCACAAAACTTGCATTAAAACTTGCTAGAGAAATGAAATATCCAACTAAGAAAATGAAGATGTTTGAATATGGCGCAATTCTTCACGATATTGGCAAAATTGGTGTACCAGACTCCGTATTATTAAAACCAGACAAACTTACAGATGAAGAATTTGATGAAATCAAAAAACATCCAATCTATGCTTATAATATGCTTTCACAAATTGAGTACTTGCGTGATGCAGTAGACATTCCTTACTGCCATCATGAAAAATGGGACGGAACTGGTTACCCAAATCAACTAAAGGATGAATCAATTCCTTTATCTGCTAGAATATTTGCGATAGTGGATGTTTATGATGCATAAAAAAGTGACAGAAACTATCGTAAAGCATGGGAGAAAGAAAATGTTCTTCAATACTTAAGAGATCAGTCTGGTCATCATTTTGATCCTGCCGTTGTTAGAGCTTTCATGAAATTAATATCTTAATTAAACTACACAGGAAATTTACAGTTATCTCTTTGTTAAGTCTTTTTGGATTGTAAAGTAGTATGGCAACACTTTTTAGACAAAATACTTAGTTAGTTTTAAACCCAGTTACATCATAACTGACAAACCTGATAGTTGAGCAAAATACTCTAAGTAGCATACAGCAGTTTTATCAGCTCAGACTTTGTTTCAAAGTTTTCATCGAAGTATTTGTTTAAACTATTGATTACGATATTAAAAAAACATGGGTTCGATCCCATGGTCTCTGTTTCAGAATGGTTCGGATGAAGGTTATCCCAACATATGCACAAAGATTCAAATAGATGTCTATCTATTTGATTCCATTTATATAGTCTAACATAATTTCAATAGATCTCTAAAGATCTTTAATAAGATTTATCCGGCATTTACCCGGCTTTACAAAACTTTGATATAAGTAATAGATGCCATCATATTCGTTTTTATTGAATCAATTGAGTTTGCTTTTTTAATCGAAAAGATTCTAAATTGACATGAATAGGTTAGTTTATTAGAATAGTGCTAACATAGCAAGTGCCTAATACAGTGTTGCCATACCACTTGATTATATGCGATCTGTCATCATCGTTCTCAATGAGGCTGAAGAAAGTGAACTTCAAAATCTTCTAAAGAAATTCGAAAAACAATAAAGTATTAAGAGCTAAAGCTCTTTTTTTCATAAGAAAAGGGCTTTCGCCCTTTAAGACTATTCGATATTAAATTCGCCGAAAGCAAGCACATCACCGTCTTCGGACATCATTTTCTTCTCGTAACGATAGAAACCTTTAGGAAGTTCGTTATAGAAGAATGACAAGTCCAAACCACCTTCAATAGTTTGACCTGGATTGAGATTGTAAGCAATCATAATGAAGAACATTTCTTCCTTCATTTCAACTTCAACCCACTTAGCTCCGTCATATTGAAATAAGGTGAACATCAACCCGTATGTATATACATTCTGGGTATTGTTTTTAATCGTAAACTTCAGCGGTGTAGTCTGGTCGGTAACAACACTATTCTCAAATTCTAAGTATACCGGCATCATGCGATCACCATCCGCCAATTCTGAGTTGTTTAAATCTCCTGCGGCAGCTGAGCATCCGGTGAGCACAAGCAATATGGATAACATGGCAATTAATGTTTTGAGTTTCATAGAATCACTCCTTTGAACTTATTATAGGTTAAACTCATTTAAACTCTCTAATTTAATGACAAGATGCATTTGAAATGAAGTAAGTTGCTATGAGTTGGACATCATGAATTTTGCATTCAACAGATTTGTATAAAGTGTTTCCGTTATTCAATTGAACAACTATACGTTATTGTATTATAGATGCAAATATATCTTATTCCACATTCTATATTACTCAATTAATGATGTTTGCAAAACAAAAAAACCATGGGTTCGATCCCATGGTCTCTGTATCAGAATGGTGCGGATGAAGGGACTCGAACCCCCATGCCGTAAGGCGCTAGATCCTAAGTCTAGTGCGTCTGCCAATTTCGCCACATCCGCATGTGCCTTATTATTATAGCACACTCATTTCATTTATCAATCACTTTTTGAAAAATTGAATCTACTGTTTTCACATGACAACATTCTTTAAATATGCTCGCAAGATTGAGTTCAATGACTCAAATTTTTCAACATTCTATATTTTTATAATTCAGCAGAAGCTTACAATAATATATGTCAAAATACTTAAGTCTGCCAGAGAAGATTTAAATAATTCAAATTAATTAAGTAATAAATAAAAAAAATTCCCGATTAATTTATGTGCACAAAAATATCACTTTTTTGAGCACGTTCTATTAACATGCACAATTCCTTTAGTTATTTGAACAAATAAAAAACACCAAAGTACTCGTCAATGCGATATTAAATTGGTGCGGATGAAGGGACTCGAACCCCTATTAATCAGAATAAAAACCCTGTTTTCCTAAACCATTAAGCAAGTACACAAACATTAATCAATCACTTTTTAACAAATCCTCAATGACTTCACTCACATTATTACACACCTTAAACGATTCCTTAATATGGACAGCTTCTCCAGTAGATATGCCATATCCTTTGAACATTCGTGTCATTGGAATATCATTAAATGAGTCCCCTACAGTATGAATACGCTCATGAAGATTCAAAGCTTTCGCAACTGATAAAATCCCTGTTGCTTTTGAAGTATTAGGTGAAAGAATATCATTATACTCATAAAAAGAATATGCCTTAAGTTTATCTTTATATTTCTTATTAATTTGAGCAGCATGCTTAAGTGCAGATTGTGTATCAATAAACTTAATATACATCCCGACAATTTCTTGTGAAGTCATAATCTCATCTAAACTTATCTGATTCACATGCACATCCACATTTTTATTAAGTGTGTCATGAAGCCCTACACTAATTCCATCACTGAGTCCAAAAAACTGAATTCCATCACTACTTAAAGATGCTAAAACTTCATGCACAATATTCATATCAACAATCGTCTTATGAAGAATAACCCCTTTAGAATCAATCGAGATTGCTCCATTATTCGCAATCACAAAATCAAAAGGAATATTAAACTTTGCAATTTGCTCCAGAATTGATCCTAAACTACGACCAGTTGCAATCCCAAAATGATGACCATGTTCTTTAAATGTACGAATGGCTGACACATCCCGCTCTTCAACGATATTATTAATAAAAAGCGTTCCATCATAATCACTAACTAACGTTTTATACATACACACCTCCACAAGAGCGTCTTAAGTATGTTTATTATACCATGCGTATCTAGGCAAGGCATGTTAAAAGAGGGTTACAAATATTTGTAACCCTCTTTTGCTATGTTATTGATACCACCTTAAACTTAGCTGCTTCACACATCTCCTTAATCGTTTTCTTATCTAAGGAAGACGTCTTAATAACCATTTGAACCTTTTCATCATTAAAAGCCATAATGTGAGTAATATTGAAACCATTCTTGAAAAACAATGAACTCACTTCAGCCATTAAACCAATATGATCAAGCGCAAACTCAAGCACGACCCGTGTGCCCTCATTATGAAATCCCATCACATGGGCAAAGGAGTTAAGAACATCATTGGTTGTAAGTATACCTAATACTCGCTTACGCTCATCAACCACTGGTAGACATCCAATATCCTTAGTGACCATCAAATCCGCTGCCTTCTCAAGTAAAGTATCCAAAGATACAGTAATCACTCGTGTAAGCATAATGTCATCCACTTTTGTTTTAGAAAGTAAAAAATTAAGCTCAAAGATATCAAGTGATGTCGCATTTGAAGGCATATAACGCGATATCATTCCTTCAGTAATTAATCCTACAAGAATACCATCAATCACCACAGGAAGACGATGAATCTTATGAATCTTCATCAGTTCTAGTGCTAAAGAAATAGTCTCCTTTGGAGATATAGTGACAAGTTGTTTACTCATATGCGCACTAACGTACATTAATGACCTCCTAAATAGATGCGTTTCACATCTTCACTTGATAATAATTCTTTCCCACTGCCTGACAAGACGATACTTCCTGTTTCAAGCACATAAGCTTTATGAGCAATCTTGAGTGCTTGATTCGCGTTTTGTTCCACAAGCAGGATTGTCGTCCCTGTCGCATGTATCTCTTCAATAAGTCGAAAGATTTCCTTCACAAGAAGTGGTGCTAGTCCCATTGAAGGTTCATCAAGAAGCAAAAGCTTAGGACGAGCCATGAGTGCTCGCGACATCGCAAGCATTTGCTGTTCGCCACCAGAGAGTGTCGAAGCATCTTGATTAAGCCTTTTCTTTAAAATAGGAAAGCGATCATAAACTTTTTGTAGATCCTCTTTGATTCCTTCTTTATCTTTTCTTAAATAAGCTCCCATAAGTAGATTCTCTTTAACACTCATCCCTGAGAAGATTTTTCGTCCTTCAGGAACTTGAACTAAACCTAATGCTGGAAGTGTCTTACTAGGCACAAGCTTTGTGTCTTGTCCTAAGTACATAATCGATCCTTTTGTGGAAGGAAGTAAGTTTGAGATCGTCTTAAGTAAAGTGCTTTTACCAGCACCATTAGAACCAATGAGTGTTACAATCTCTCCCTCATTCACCTCTATACTAACACCTTTAAGCGCATGAATCACACCATAGTGAACATGCAAATCATTAATCTTGAGCATACTCACTTTGCTCCTCTCCTAGATACGCTTCAATAACACGTTTATTTAACTTAATATTTTCAGGAATATCATTCGCAATAACTTTTCCATAATCCAAGACAATGATTCGTTGAGTAATCTTCATGATTAAATTCATATCATGCTCGATGAGTAAAATCGTCAGTGCTCTTGAGGTATGAATAGTCTTTATAAATGCTGCTAATGCTTCAGTCTCTTGAGGATTCATCCCTGCTGCGGGTTCATCAAGAAGTAATGTGGTAGCACCCGTCGCTAAGGCACGTGCAATCTCAAGCTGTCTTTGCTTCCCATAAGGAAGTGATGATGCTCTTTGATCCGCAAGATGATCAAGTCCAACACTTTCAAGAAAAGCATGGGCTTGTTCATTAACACGCGCTTCTTCTTTGTAGAAGTGAGGTAAGCGAAGTAAAGTTGTCCAAAGTGGTGTTTTAACTTGCTCACTCATGGCCACTTTAATATTATCGAGCACACTCATATTTTTAAAGAGTCTTATATTTTGAAAAGTACGCGCCATACCAAGACGTGTAATCTTATATGGAGCTAATCCACTAATGACTTTAACTTTATCTGATGAATTAAGAGTAATACTGCCTGAAGTAGGCACATATAAACCACTAATGACATTGAAGAGTGTCGTCTTTCCTGCTCCATTGGGGCCAATTAGTCCTAGAAGTTCAAACTCATTCACATCAAAACTTACATCTGAGACTGCCAGTAAACCTCCAAAGGCTTTATTAAGACGTGTTACGCTAAGTAGTGGTTTCATGATTTCACCGCCTTCACGTTTTTAAAGAGTCGCTTCTTTAATGTGCTCCATGACAATTCATCAAGTCCAAGTAGTCCTTCAGGTCTAAAGATCATCACAAGAATAAGAATCAGAGCATAGATAAGCATTCTAACTTGTCCAAAGCTTTGAAGAAACATGTTTACAACCCCAACAAACACAGCTGCTACCATAGAACCACTCAATGATCCCATACCACCAAGTACAACGATAATGAGAATACTAATCGACATATCAATACCAAAGGTTTCAGGTTTTACGACATAGTAAGTCGTTGCATACATCGCCCCTGCAATGGCGGCAAGGAGTGCACCAAACATAAAGGCAATAACCTTAATGCGGGTTACATTCACACCCATGGCTTCTGAAGCTAATTCATCTTCTTTAATTGAGATTGCTGCACGACCCCACTTTGAATACTTAAATCTTAATGTTAGTATCACTGCAATACTTGCCACAATAAACATCATTGGCCAACTCATTAAGTTTTTGATATTCGATATTCCACTAGCACCATTTGTGACATCTAGATTAAGAATGACAATACGTATAATCTCTCCTACCCCGAGCGTTGCAATCGCAAGGTAATCCCCTTTTAGTCTAAGTGTTGGCATTGCAACCATGTATGAGACTACAAATGAAATCATAAGTCCTAACCCAACACCAAGGGCTAATCCACTTAATGTAGGATTACTTCTTAACATAATCGCTGCACTATAAGCACCAATTGACATAAAGCCACCATGACCAAGTGAAAGCTGTCCACTAAGTCCTATAATAATATTAAGACTTACTCCTAAAATGACATTTATTCCAATGCCATATAACACTGAGCGATAATAAGGATTAATAATTCTTGCGTCAATGAGGGCATTGACTCCTATGAGGACAAACAACCAAAGTACAACATAAAGAATAATCTTTTGATTCTTTTTAATGAAATTCATACTTTTTCCTTGCCTCCTTTTCCAAATAAACCACTTGGCTTCACAAGCAAGACAATAATTAAGATTGCATACACCACAGCATCCTTAAATAAAGTACTTCCATATCCTGCGACTAATGTTTCAATAATACCAATCGCAAATCCACCAAACATCGCACCAGGAATAATCCCAATACCCCCAAAGACAGCTGCCACAAAGGCTTTAAGTCCAGGAGCAAATCCCATATATGGTGTCATGGATATGTAATACAACCCTACCATCACCCCAGCAGCTCCAGCTAGCGCACTACCAAGGGCAAACGTCATTGATATGGTATTATTCACATCAACCCCCATGAGTGCAGCTGCTTCTTTATCGACCGCAACAGCGCGCATAGCACGACCTACTTTTGTCTTTAAGACGATAAATTGAAGTAATATCATTAAGGCAATTGAAGTCAGAAACATCATAATTTGAAGTGTGTTGATACGTAACCCAAAGACGATCCATGCTGTATTTTGAAATACTTGTGGAAAAGTATAAATACGAGCTCCCATGATAAGCAACATTACGTTTTGAAGTAAGAAACTCACACCGATTGCTGTAATTAAAGCTGCTGTGCGTGAACTTTTTCTTAAAGGCTTATAAGCTACCTTTTCAATGACGATACCTAGAAGTGCACTTCCTGCCATTGAACCAAGCATTGCAGCCCATAAGGGAAAGTTAAATACTGTTATTAATATCATAGCAAGATATGCACCAACCATAAAAATCTCACCATGTGCAAAATTGATGAGTTTGATAATACCATAAACCATTGTATAGCCCAATGCGACAAGCGCATACACACTACCAATGGATAAACCGTTAATGATTTGTTGTAAAAATTGCGTCATACCTTCTCCTTTTAAAAACAAACAGGTGAGAGATTGTCCCACCTGTTTGATCACACAGCTTATGGATTTACGACTGTTGCGTTAACAGCTTCTCCATTTTGAAGTTCAACAATGACAGCAGATTTTACTGGATCATTGAAAGCATCAAAACTAATGGTTCCTGTTACTCCTTTAAAGCCAGTTGTACTTGCAAGTGCATCGCGAATTTTAACAGGATCTGTTCCTGCTTTTTCAATCGCTGCAAATAACATGTAGATGGTATCGTAGGCAAGTGCAGATAGTGCTGAAGGATCATTTCCTGTGAATGCTTTATGAGCAGTCACAAAGTTTTGAACCACTGGATCATCACTAAGTGTTGTAAAGTGTGTTGAGAAGAAGACATCGGAGACGTTGGCTGCTCCACCTGCTAGACCATTAAGGTCAGGTGACTCAAAACCATCTGGTCCAATAATTGGCATCATTAATCCAGCTGCACGAGCTTGTCCAATAATTAGACCTGCACGCTCTGCATAGTCGGCAACAAATAATACATCAAACTCACCTAAAGCTTTGATTGCTGTAAGTTGAGCACTGAAGTCTTTATCAGGATCAGAGTAGTATAGTGTGTTGAGCACTGTCCCACCATTAGCAGCAAACTGAGTACTAAAGATGGAAGCTAAGTCTTTGGCATAGTCTGATGAGTTAGAACCCATAATGACAGCGCGTGTAGCACTAAGTCCTTCAGTCGCAAAGTTTGCGAGAACTTTTCCTTGGAATGGGTCAATAAAAGCTGCTCTAAACACAAATGGATTAACTTTGTCACCATCGCGAGTGACCATTAAGTTAGTCCCTGATGGTGTAAAGGATAATACTTCAAATTCTTTTGCTAGTGGACCAATTGCCAATGAAGGTGCTGACGTTGCGGCACCAAGCATCGCGACAACTTTATCTACTGTTGCAAGCTTTGTAGCATTCTCAACAGCTTTGGCTGAATCATAGGCATTATCATAGATAACAAGCTCTACAAGTTTGCCATTAATGCCACCTTTTTTATTAATCTCATCAACCGCCATTTCAAAGGCAAGTTTCTCTGGAACCCCATAAACTGCTACAGGGCCTGTTAGCTCTAAATTGACACCAATTTTAATGGTGTCGGATGTGGGTGCACATCCAGTAAGTGTCGCAAAAAGCACAAACATGCTTGCGAGCATCATTAACATTTTTTTCATTCTCTTTCTCCTTAAAAATGATGAATAAATCATATATGAAAAATTAGTGAAATACAACACTTTAAAAAGAAAATTTACATTATTTAATGTAAATTGTTTCAGTTATCAAAAAACCATGTTTCCATGGTTCTCTTTGTCATTTATTCAATGGGTATATAGATATCCGTAAGACTTGTGTCTTTGAAATTTCTTGGAGGTTTAGTGACGTATAATTCAAAAGGAAATGTGTCTCTTGGTTTATGATGGCTCTTAAATAGCCATTCATGATACGAATACTTCCAAGCTTCTTCATAGTCTCTAAGTGTTAATGAATAATGCAGTACTGCGTACTTCCCTTTTATAGTTAGTTGCCCTATCTCATCATGATCTTCCACATTAAAGGATAGTGGCACTGAGAGAGCAACACTTGTTCTTAAATTGCTTTGATCTGTAATAAAAGGATTGTCATGATAAAGTGTCATAACCTTTGTTTCATTATCAACGATAAGATTATTCTTTTTAGCATACTTTTCTAACGTTTTAAACATCTTCATTGCATTTTTTCTAAACTCGAGATAACTACCTTTAAAACGAACATAGATAACTTTAAATTCAATCTCTTTAATCTCTATTGTAGGGTGTTTCATCATCATTCCTCCTAACTTCATTATAGTTAAACTTTACTTCATTGCTTGTCTTTTCTTGCTTTTCGATATTCTTGTGGACTTACTTTATAATGTCTTTTAAAAGCTTTACTAAATGAACTAGAATCACTATATCCATATTGATATGCAATTTGAGTAATACTTGTATTCTTAGATACAATCATATAAATTGCTGATCGCTCCATCTTAATGCGAGTGATAAACTTAGTTAGAGTTTCATTACTGTTTTGACTAAATAAATGATGATAGTAATATTTTGAAATGTTTAAATGACTTGCGAGCTTTTCAAGTGTAATCTTCTCGCTTAAATGTTGTTCAATATAATCTTCTGTTTCATTAATAAGTCTTTGTACATTCATAATTGCTGTCCTTGTATCTATTCTATCATTCTAAACGTCATAAGACTAAATATGTTTGAATGTAATATAAAACCATGATAAATCATGGTTAATTTGAAAGGATTCATTTTATGGAAATCTAAGATTATCTCCTAGTCACATTATCATGTTTTAAGAAAATGGATTTTCTTTGCATATAATAAAGAATAGGTTGACTAAATACATTAGTTATAAATCTCTTGTGAATAGGAGTTTCTTTTTTCAATCTTTCATAGTAAGTTATTAGCGTATCATTTTGAAAGTGTAAAATATTGTTCAATCTATGACCATCGATATAATATCCACAGTGGAAATTGTTAGATGCAAACGCATCCAAGTTTATACCTCGAGTTTTTAAACCATATATTTTAAACATATTTTCCAAAAATTCGTGATAACTTGTTCGACATTTTTCGCCACCACCAAGATAAAATATTTGCCCTTTTAAATCCTCTATGTGATTGATTGATTTTGCCAAAGCTTCACCAACATCGACATTGCTTACAATTTCTAATTTCGTTTTTAAAGGCATATGAAACATTAATGGATTAATTTTAGGATTACCCATTACTGCACCTAATCTAAATATAGTATATTCAATATTTGAGTTTAAAATGATATTCTCAGCTTCAATTTTAGTTTCAGCATAATGATCACCAAAACTAGGTTTCAACATGTCCCCAACTTGAATGCCATAATTTTCTAAACGATCACCATAAACACTAATTGATGATGAATATATTAAAAAAGGTTTCTTAATTTGCTTCTTTATCGCATTAACAATATTCAGCGTTCCAAAAACATTGGTTTGTCTTGCTAATTCTGGTTTTACATCTGCTAGTGGTGGAATAATTGCAGCCAAATGAATCACCACATCTTTACCAACGATTAGTTCACTAATTAAGTTTTCATCAGTTACCGATCCAAACACGATGAAAATCTTATCTTTATATTGATTCAATTTCTTCTTATTTTTAGCACTTTTAATTTCTAGAACAGTAACCTCGTGTTTATGTTCAATCAATTTCTTTAAAGTTTCAAACCCAACATTGCCAGTTGCTCCCGTCAATAATACTTTCATGTTGATCACCTAAAAAGATTATACCACTTATTGTTCTTGACCAAGAAATAACCTTCTTTGAAATGATAATCATTAATAACATGATAATTCACTGTTTCTTTAAAAACTATAGTTCTACTTTTAAGGTAATAAAAAACCATGATAAATCATGGCTAAATGTTAAATGGTGTCCCGTGAGGGGCTCGAACCCACGACCCACTGATTAAGAGTCAGTTGCTCTACCAACTGAGCTAACAGGACATTGCTATTTGATTATACCACTCTCATTTGATTTTTCAAGTTTTAGTTCATATTCTTTGTATCTCTAGTATAAGAAGACTATAATCAGACTCACAGGAGGATAAATTATGAAAAAAAACGTAGGAAAAAAAGATGCAAATATTCGCTATGGAGTTGCGGTCGTTTCACTGTTAGGAGCGTTCTTGCTACCAGCATTTAGAACGCCACTTTTAATCTTCGCAGCCGCGATGGCAATCACTGCTTATGTTGGCTTATGTGGATTATACAAACTTTTTGGCATTACTACATGCCCAGTTGATCAAAGATAATAATAGAAAAGGCCATTGGATATTAATCTAATGGCCTTGTTTGTTTATGGATTAATTGAGTGTGTAAACACTTTTAGTTCTAATGGTTGCAACGTTACTTCAAATAGTTTAGGTAGCATGATTACATTTTCTTCTTTCCAAACGCTATACATACCCGAATGTTCATCAGATAAATGAACTACAACATTTTGTTCATTCTTAGACAAGTTGGCAAGCACCAGGACTTTGTTTTCATCAGTTGAAGACTTTCTTAAGAATGATAATACTGAAGGATTTGTATCTTCAATCCACACTGTAGAATGAACATGATTGGTTGTATTTAAAGCTTCATTAGCTTTTTTAAGCGCAATTAACTCTTCATACATCTGCATTAAATCATAGTTATTCCAGTCTATCTCATCTTTTTCAAAGAATAGTAATTGTTTTTCAAGACTTGATTCCTGTCCATTATAAATAAGCGGAAGTCCTGGAAGTAAGAATGTTAATGCATTGACTAACGCTAAATGATCTTTGTATTGATCCTTAGGAAGCCCATTCCAAGAATTCTCATCATGATTGGTCGTAAAGATCATTGGAAAGTTACCTCTAGGATACATACGATGTGAATCACTTAAATAATCAAGGAACAACTGGTCATTATCATTACCATTCGCAATGCTACGAAACACTCGCATAAGTGGCCATCCACCATAATTAGAATGAAAGACATCAAACCAGTTTAACACTGTATGATCTTCAGCTAACATAAACACTTCAGGATTAACTTGAATTAAGCCTTGATGAATTTTCTCCCAAACCGCTACAGGAACAAGCCCCGCGACGTCAGCGCGATATCCATCAACTTTATGTTGTTCAACCCAATATGTCGTCATTGCGACAAGTTCGTCGACAAGATCAGGATTTGAGAAATTAAGTTGTGCAACATCATCCCAATCAGTTCCACGAGGATGAATAATTTGACCGTTTTCTTGAACATAATATTCAGGATGCTCACTAATCCAAGGATGATCCCAACCCGTATGATTTATGACTAAATCTAAAATCACTTTAAGACCTAAAGAATGTGCAGTACTCACTAAATTATCAAAATCTTCCATGGTTCCAAACTCAGGATTAACCCCATAGTAGTCTGCAATTGAGTAATATGAACCAAGAGTCCCTTTTCGATTCACTTCACTTATTGGATGAATTGGCATAAGCCATATAATGGTAACACCCATTTCCTTAATGCGTTCTAAGTCTTTTGTAACTACTTCAAACGTTCCTTCTTTTGAATATTGGCGAACATTGATTTCATAAATCACCGCTTTATCAAGCCAACTCGCTTGAGGCAAAGATGATGTTCTTATTGCATGATTTGCTCCAATAAGTCGTGGAGCAATAACTTCAATATCTTTAAGTGTTGTTTTTATGCCACATCCATCATTAACAGTTTGAGCATATGGTCCACACTCATCAATGATTGGACTACATCCATACAGAAATATAAATAATATTAAAAACATTAGTAATGATTTCACAGGATACTCCTTTAATGTTTAAATCGGATTGAGTGAACCACTCAATCCGATATGTTTAATCTTTAAGTCTTATTCCTTTCGCATCTACATTCTTAGATCCTAGGAACAATTGAAGTGCTTCAATAAAGGACCATAACCCCGCAATCATTGGACCAGTAAAGAACAAGATCCATCCAACAGTCGTGAGAAGTAATTGAACAATACCTTTGCCCGTATGTCCTAAATAGAAATTGTGAACTCCTAAATAACCTAGAAATAGTGCTAGAACCCCTGCAATCATACGGCTTTTCGCTTCTGGATTATATGCTTGTGTATGTGAAGCAATCCCTGTTGGTTCACCACACGATGGACAATAAGAAACATTCTCACCCATGCTAATCCCACAAGATTTACAATACATACACTTCTCCTTTAATTAATGACTATTATATCATAAATTAAAACTTATCAAAGTGAGTAAAAATTATGAGTAAAACTTAGATTCTTGGTTTAGGACTATAGTGAGTATGTAAGTATTTATGGGCAACATCACTACCAGGTTGTTTGAGAAATTTCTCATACAACGCAATAATCGCAGGATTCTCATGAGATTTTCTTAAAGGAGCATCCGCATCGAGTTGATAAATAGCAGCACGACGTTTTTCTAATATATTAACATTACCATGATGATAAGGTTGTCCTCCTCCACCAATACAACCACCAGGACAAGCCATAATTTCAAGTAAGTCATAATGAACTTCTTCATTCGATATCGCTTCAAGAAGTTTACGAGCATTTCCTAGCTCATGAGCTATCGCAACATTGAGCGTTTTACCACCCACATCAATACTTGCACTACGAATTCCATCGAAACCACGAAGTGATTCAAACTTAACTTCTTTTAAAGGTTTTCCTGTAATCATTTCATAAGCCGTTCGAATAGCAGCCTCCATTACTCCACCAGAGGTACCAAAGATGACTGCAGCTCCTGTAGACTCTCCTAATGGTGAATCAAATTCACTTTCATGGAGTTGATTAAAATCGATAGCAGCTTCCTTAATCATACGTGCTAACTCACGAGTGGTGAGCACATAATCCACATCCATAAAGCCTTCATCATTAAATCCTTCTTTAGCGGATTCTGCTTTCTTTGCGACACATGGCATGATAGACACAGTAACAAGTTGTTGAACATCTAAATTTGCTTCCTGAGCATAATATGTTTTTGTAATCGCCCCCATCATTTGTTGAGGAGATTTACACGTTGATGGTACATTGACTAAGTCAGGAAACTGTTGTTCTATAAAATTAACCCATGCAGGACAACATGATGTCAGCATCGGAAGTCTATTCCCTGCTTTAACTCGTTCCACAAATTCATGAGCTTCTTCAATGACCGTTAAATCCGCTGCAAAGTTAGTATCAAATACGCTATCAAATCCTAGACGACGAAGTGCAGTAACAATTTTACCTGTAGAAATCGTACCTGGTTCTTGTCCAAAGGCTTCCGCAATCGCAACACGAACAGCAGGGGCAACTTGAACACTAACATGCTTCTTAGGATTATTAATTTGACGCCAAACAAGAGGTGTTGAATCAATTTCAGCAAGTGCAGCTGTAGGACATACTGAAGCACATTGACCACAATACGTACAGCTTGTATCTTGAAGATCAAGATTAAAGGCCGTCGATACTGTAGAATCAAATCCACGATTAACAGCAGATAGTACACCTACTGTTTGCATCTCATTACACATGGTAATACAGCGACGACACATGATACATTTGTTAGGATTTTTAAAAATTGAGAAAGATGATTCATCAATAGGATGATTCGTTTTTTCACCTGGATAATGAATTTGGCGAATGTTCATCTCATGTGCAAGACTTTGTAAGTCACAATCGAGATTCTTAACACACATTAAGCAATCCTGAGGATGATTCGAAAGTAATAGTTCAAGATTTATTCGACGTGCCATAACGGCTTTTTTAGAGTCAGTAAGTATTCTTTGACCGGATGTTACTTCTTGAGCACATGATGGTACTAACAATTCTCTTTTTTCATCTTCCACAACGCAAATGCGACATAAAGCTTGGCGATTGACTACGCCAATATCGTGTAAATCAAGATGACATAATGTTGGAATATGCATGCCTACTTTCGCGGCTGCTTGAAGAATGGTTGTGCCTTTTGGAACTGTCACTGGAATATCATTGATATAGCAGGTGACCATTCTTTTGATTATACTCATATTTTTCACCTCCTAAGGTCGAATGATAGCATGGACAGGACAAGCTGTGAAACATGCACCACACGCGATACACTTCGCTTCATCAATAATATGAAGTTGTTTAACTTTACCTTCAATACAAGTTACTGGACAAATACGAGCACACTTCGTGCACCCAATACATTTCACAGGATCAATACTATAAGAACGCTTCTTAGTGCGATATGCATAAGCTTCATATTCATCTCTAAAGTGAATGAGTGTGGAAAGTACAGGATTTGGTGCAGTTTGACCAAGTCCACATAAAGATGACCATTTAATGATTTCACCAAGAGATCTTAAACTTTCCAAATCTTCAATGCTTCCTTGCATGGATGTTAATCTCTCTAATATTTCAAGCATGCGTTTGGTTCCAATGCGACATGGAGTGCATTGTCCACAAGATTCATCTTGAGTGAAATCTAAGTAGAATTTTGCTACTTCAACCATATCTGAATCTTCATCCATAACAATCATTCCACCACTACCCATCATTGCCCCAATAGCTTTGAGTGATTCATAGTCAATAGGAGTATTGAAGTAAGGTTGTGTAATAACACCTCCACTAGGGCCTCCAATTTGAATGGCTTTGATTCTTCTTCCTTCTGGATGTCCACCACCAATGTCATAAACAATTTCTTGAAATGTAGTACCCATCGGTACTTCAACAAGTCCAATATTTCTCACATGACCTGCAAGCGCAAAGACTTTTGTTCCTGGTGATGTTGATGTTCCAATATTTCTAAACCAAGCACTTCCTTTATTAATGATATTTGCAATATTTGCAAGTGTTTCTACGTTGTTAACTACAGTTGGCTTTTGATGATATCCACTTACAGATGGATATGGTGGTTTGTTTCTTGGTTCACCACGTCCGCCTTCAATAGAGCGAATAAGTGCGGTTTCTTCACCACACACAAAAGCGCCTGCACCAATTTTAATTGAAATGTCAAAAGACATTAGTGTACCAAGGATGTTTGCTCCTAAAAGTCCATATGCTTTTGCTTGATCAATGGCAATTTGAAGCCGCTGTGTCGCAAGTGCATACTCAGCTCGAATATAAATGAATCCTCGTGTTGCTTTTGTAGCATACGCGGCAATGATCATTCCTTCTATGATAGCGTGAGGATCACCTTCACAAATTGCTCGATCCATAAATGCTCCAGGATCACCTTCATCTGCATTACAAATAATATACTTCTCACTACTTTCTTCCAAAAAGGCAACTTCCCATTTAACCCCAGTGGAAAACCCTCCACCACCACGGCCTCGTAAACCAGATTCATTGATACATGAGATAACTTCAAAAGGTGTCATTTCACTTAATACTTTTGATAAAGCAGTATATCCACCATTTGCGATATATTCATCAATGATTTCAGGATCAATATGACCACAATTCTTTAGTGCTACACGATGTTGTTTCTGATAGAAATCCATTCCTGAGGCACCAGTAGCAACTTCATCACTATGAGGGTTACGATACAATAAGCGCTCTACAATACGTTTATTCAAAATGTGTTCATTAAAAATCTCATCGACATCTTCAACTTTTACTTGAACATAATGATAATCTCCTGGTTCAATTCTTAAGATTGGACCTTGTCCACAAAAACCAAAACAACCTGTTTTGATAATGGCACAATGATGAGATAAATCGTGAGAGTCACATAATGACTGAAACATTTGTATCATCACATCAGCTTCTGATGATAAACATGATGTCCCAGCACACATGTATAGTTTAATTCTAATATCTTCGCGTGGTTTTAATAATGTTTGAAAGGTATTAAAGGATTCGATTGATTTAATTCTTGTCATGTTCTTTACGATAGATGTTAACGATATCTGCAACATCTTTCCCTTTTACGTGACCAAACACTTTTTCATTCACACTAAGTACTGGGGCTAAACCACAAGCACCAATACAACGTACATCTTTAACACTAAACACTTCATCATCAGACATAACACCTTTAGATGTCTTTGTCTCTTTGTATACTAAGTCAATGATTTTATCAGATCCCTTTACAAAACATGCGGTACCCATACACACACTAATGGTAAATTCACCCATTTTATGTTCATTAAAAAACGAATAAAATGTAACCACCCCATTCACAAGAGCACTTGAACAATTGAGTTTAAGTGCAATATGACGTTGTAAGTTAGGAGGTAAGTAACCAAATAGATGTTGGGCTTTGTGTAAGACGTGGATAAGCTGTTCGTGTTTTGGATTTTCACATTGATTAATGAAGTTTTCAAGCTCTAAGAGCTTGTCTGCATCAAGTGAAGTGATATCCAAGACTTCTTGAATGTTCATGACATCACCTACTTTCACATCATCTGCATAATTAACATCATCATATCATAAATTGTGATATTAATCACATGTTGTGTGAAAATTTTAGTTTACTTTCTATAAATCAAAAAAACTAAGACATAACGTCTTAGTTGAATTATTGTTCGAAGAGAATAAGTTGTTTTAATGTCTCATGAAATGAGTTCGCATCATTCTCAAGCAACCTTAAAGCTGCCATCAAGGGAACAGCTTTCATGACATCATGAGTGTCATAATCAAGTGCTTTACATATTTCTTTTAAGTATAGATTAGCTTTACGCTTAACGTATTGAAGTAAAATGACATAAGTTCGAGCAATATCCATTACAGGATTACCAAGCTTTGCATTCACCCAATCAATGATTATTATGTTTTCTTCACTCATCATTATGTTTTCAAGGTGTAAGTCGAAGTGACAAAGTCTTTTTGATTTCTCAATGGAATGGAGTGACTTAAGTGCTTTTACTTTGATGTTGTATTCAAGCGAAGATGAACTAATTTTTGATTCAAAACTTGAAAATGCATCCTCTAGATTGAGTCCTTGATACTGGAATATTTGACTCTGACACTGAATCAATGTTTCGATACCTAAAGGAAACTTCTCTTTTTTCATTTTGTGAGCTATAGTTTCTCCTTTAACAAGTGTCATTTTTATCGCATGATTTTCTTTAAGTAATTCGCACTTAGCTATATGTAACGAAGTATGCTTTTCGATTTCATTATATACTTTGACTTCATCTTCAATACACTCACTTGGATACCAAGATGGAAAGACTTTATATGCAAATATGCCATCACTTAAAACAGATGCAATCTTTCCTTGTCCTATATGCTTAAGGTTTTTTAGTTCCATCAATATCTCCCTCAATAGTTAAATCTTTATAATAACATTCCCACTTTTATGCCCTGCATACACATGAGCGTGAGCTTGTTTGTAGTCTTCAAAATCATAAACCTTGTCTATTATTGTCTTAAGTGATCCCCGACTTAACCATTCATTAAGATGCGTAAGTCGTTGAGAGTCTTCTTTGGTCGGTGACTTAATACTATAAAACTTCCCATTTGGCTTCAGTAAATGTTGAATATCAGTTTTCTTTATCTTCCCTACCGCATCAAAGATAACATCAAAGCGTTGTTGAATATCAAATGGATTTTGGTTTTTATAATCAATGAATTTTTGAACAGGAAACACGTTAAGTTTCTCATGATGCTTTTGACTAGCTACAGCCGTGATATTTGCTTTAAAGTGGGTTGCTAAACTAAGCGCATAGGTTCCTACAGCACCGCTTGCTCCGTAGATATAAATATCATATCCTTCTTTAAGATTTTGCTCATTAATGAAATGGTAAGCACTCATTGCACCAAAGGCTATAGGAGCAGCATCCACAAGATCAACAGATGAATCAACCACAGCGAACTTAGAATCACTTGATAGCACAAGATACTCCGCAAGCACACCTGCTTTCATTGAATTAATAAAGTTAACGTGATCTCCAACTTTAACGCCAGTGATATCACTACCAACTTCTACCACTACTCCACTTCCACTAATGCCACGTATCTTTGACTTAGGTCCATTCCACCCAAACAATAAACGTAATATTAACTTGATTACAAATGGCTGATCAATTGTATTTATATTTTTGTCGCCACTTGAAATATTCGCATAGGCTACTTTAATAAGAAATTGATTTGGTTTGGAAATGACTGGTGTAGAAACTTCAACAAGTTCCAATGTATTTTCGTCGCCATAGCGATTTTGAATGATTGCTTTCATAGTTAACCTCATTTTTATCATTATAGCATCATTATTTCTGCTAGTTAACATACTTTATAACATACATTATTGTCATGACAAGTAACATCATCGACATTCTTTCACGCATGCACAAAAAAACACCCGAAGGTGTTTGATTGACAATTGGTGACCCGTACGGGATTCGAACCCGTGAATGCATGCGTGAAAGGCATGTGAGTTAAGCCGCTTCTCCAACGGGCCATTGATGGCGCCTGAAACAGGACTCGAACCTGTGACCAACCGGTTAACAGCCGGTTGCTCTACCTACTGAGCTATTCAGGCAAGTGCTTATAAAATATACCATACCCATAAGCACTTTGCAACACTTTTTTGAACTAAAAACCGTCAATTTAAGTGTTTTGTATCGTCAAGTTTTTTACCCATTTTTCCTTCTTAACTAATGCATAAGAAACCATGAGTTTTAAGAAATCGGTCGACTGACCTGCTAGGTAAACAGCCAAAATTGGCCAATTCGTATAATAAGCAACGACAAATACCACCGGGACATTCACCACCCACATGAACACAGAATCCATGATCAATGTTGACTTCATATCTCCACCAGCTCTAAGAATGAAGTAACACTCCGCAGTACTCATATAGATTACAAACATAACTGACATGATTCTCAATATTGAGGATGCAATCTCACGCTCTATTAGCGTGACATCATAGAGCTGTGGCACAATCATTGATGAAAAGAACATAACACTTCCAAGAAGTAATGCTAAAACTGCACTGAACCCAAGCATGTAATATCCACGACTTCGCGCTTCATCAAGCTCGTTAGCTCCTAGAGGCTGTGATATCATCACAGTTGTCGCAACTGCCATACCCCCAAACAAGACGAAGAATAAGTCGGCCGTTGTTGATGCAATCGACAAACCTGCAATAACTTCGCTTCCACGTGTTGCATATAGTTTAAATAATGTCGCCATACCACCTGCCCACAAGAATTCATTGATAGTTAGCGGTAATGCCTTAATCGTGATTGTTTTGAGATTGTATTTTGAAATATGGAATATTTGAGAAACTTTTGTGCTGAAAGAGAAATGTTTAATCTTTAATGAGATAAGCATTGCAATCATTTCAAATGTTCTTGAAATAACGGTTGCATATGCTGCACCGGCAACACCTAATCGAGGAAACCCAAAATGTCCAAAAATCAAAATGTAGTTAAGGATTGCATTCATTGAAACAGCCACAATACTTATATATAGCGGAATCTTAGTTTCTCCCACTGAGCGCATTGCACTTGCTAGTGCGAATGTCAATCCAAGAGGAATAAATGCAAACGCCACAATACGAATGTATTCACCACCAACTTGAAGAATTGCTGGATCTTGACTAAAGAAACCGAGCACACTTTGTGGTGCAATTAACCCTAATATAACGAATGGAATCAATACAAGATAGACTGAAGTTAGTGAATAGCGAAATGCCTGTTTTATATTTTCTTCATCTTTTGCTCCAAAATACTGGGCTATAAAGATTGAAGCAGCACCTGTTACTCCAAAAGTAGCAAAAACTGCAATCATAAAGAAACGATTTGTAATTGCAACACCCCCTAATGCAATCCCACCAAGCTGACCAACCATAAGGTTATCAACAAGATTTAGGGAAGATGTGATAAGTTGTTGCAACATAAAAGGAATCGCGACAACGAGCACGTCTTTGTAAAATGAAGATGGAGCAATAAACCTTTTAAACATGAAACCTCCAAAAAAAAATGCGATGGTTATGCCATCGCGTTTAGTTTACATATGGTGGAGCTTATCGGGCTCGAACCGATGACCCCCTGCGTGCAAGGCAGGTGCTCTCCCAACTGAGCTAAAACCCCATATGACATTCAAAAGTATGGTGGGCCTGAATGGACTCGAACCAACGACCTCACCCTTATCAGGGGTGCGCTCTAACCACCTGAGCTACAGGCCCAACATTTGCTGAATGCTTAATAAATATACCACTTACACATAGGAGTGTCAACCAAAAAAGCATGATTTTCTCATGTTTTTTAAGTTAGATAACTCTATTAAAATAACACTTTAATCTTGTTAATGATCGAAGTAAAAGAAGAGTTAACCTTAAGTCATCGTTAAGAATGATGTGATACAAAAAAACTCCCAGAAAACATTCTGAGAGTTTGTAGTTCCAAAGATTGAATTAACGTTTGGAGAATTGTGGAGCTCTACGTGCGCCTTTAAGTCCGTATTTCTTACGTTCTTTTTGTCTTGGATCGCGAGTCAAGAATCCAGCAGCTTTTAATACTGCACGATAGTCTGGACCTGCTACAAGTAAAGCACGTGAAATACCATGACGAATTGCGCCTGATTGACCAGTGTATCCACCACCTTGCACATTCACGTTCACATTGAAAGCACCTAATGTATCAGTTGTTTCAAGTGGTGAGCGAACGAGCATGCGTTGCGTCTCTAAAGGTAGATAGTCATCTAAGCTTTTTCCATTGACCGTGATATCTCCAGTACCTGGAGTTAAATATACACGTGCAGTAGATGATTTACGACGTCCTGTACCGTGGTACATGACAACTTGTTTTTTCTTTGCAGCCATAGTGTTTCCCTTCTATCCTTTAATAACCAATTCCACAGGTTGTTGTGCAGCATGTGGATGATTTGGACCTGTATACACAAACAAATGCATACGTTGCTTATCACCAAGTTTGGTGTGAGGTAACATACCTTTGATTGCTTTTTCTACCCATTCGACGGTGTATTTTTCACGCATAAGTTTAGTTGTGCGTACGCGAAGCCCTCCAGGGTATTGGGAGTGAGCGTAATACTTCTTCGTTTCGTCTTTATTACCAGTGACAACAACTTTGTCCGCGTTTATAACAATCACATAATCCCCTGTATCCACGTTTGGTGTATACGTTGGTTTGTGTTTTCCACGTAAGACAGTTGCGATTTCACTCGCAAAACGACCTAAAGTTTTGTTTGTTCCATCAACGATATACCATTGACGAACGACTTCATTTGGTTTGGCCATAGTAGTTTGGCGCATATTAATTTCTCCTATCCAGATGTAGTTTCCGGGGCTACATTTGGCATAAAGTGCCATATAAAATAGTATCTCAAATCACGACTAAAGTCAATGAAAAGATTTAAAAGCAGACCTATCTTTTATTATACTCTTATACCAAATGCGACTAATTAATCAATGTCTGTAATCAAATTCGCATTATGACTTCTTAAAAATTCAATTGCTTTGTCATACATTCCTGTATCTAGTAAATGTCTTGGATCATGAGCATCAACCCCGACAATAATCGTACAACCACGCTCTGCCACAATCTTCCAGAATGCATCATTTGGATAGTAATCACGATAACGTTTACCACCCAAATTGTATTCCATGATAGTATTGGTCTCCAACGCAACATCACATAGTGAATGAATCAATTCTTTAGTACGATCATTCATAATATTGACCGTTTTTAAGAACAAATCTGGATGTGCAAATATCTTATACATCCCACTTCGCATTGCTTTAATGGAATCTTCTAAGTAATGCTCATACAGCATTTTGAAGTCTTTATAATTTCCATAGTACGTATCATTACTATCTTTAATATGAAAGTGATTTCCAAGCACAAGAAGATCTAAGTTATAAGTTTGCACAAGTGATTGTAAATCATCCATTCGTGATTCAAAATATTCTGCCTCAAGGCCAATAAGAATCTTGATTTGACCTGCATACTTTTCTTTTAGTGAGCGAATCGATTCGACATAACCATGCATCTCACGCATATGCATACGAATACGATCGGATTCATCATCTCTTAGATTCCATGGCGCGTGATCCGTGAACGCAAGTTCACTAAATCCAGCTTTAATGGCCGCAATGACATACTCTTCATCAGTGCCATAAGCATGTTTACACCGCTTCGTATGTGTATGATAATTCCCTTTAATCATAGAACACCTCCTTAAGCGTTAATCCTATGGCTTCAGCTTTGAAGCGACTAATTCCTTTTTGTTTTTGAGAAAGTACTTTATCAATGAAATCAACATCTTCTTGATTCGAACCAATCGCAATAAGTACACCGACCATCATTCTTACCTGATATTGTAAGAATGCCTTACCAAGTACACTAATCACAATCGTATCATTACTAACACTGACATGACATTCATCAATCGTACGAATTTGATTCTCTTTAAGTTGCTTTGGCGTTACATTAAACCCTGTAAAATCATGGGTTCCCACAAATGACTTTGCGGCATCAATCATTTTCTGAGCATCGAGTGGATAGCGATGAAAATATTCATGAGTAATATTCTTAACTTGATAGTTTCCAGTTCGAATCGTATAGACGTATCGTTTCTTTTTAACACTAAATCGTGCATGAAAAGATTCATCCACAACTTTAACTTCACTCACATGAATATCATTAGGACAGCGAGCATTAATGGCTTTAAGCCACTGTGCTTCACCAAGATCTTTTGTAACATCGACATGAAAGACATAGTGATCTGCGCTGACATGCTTATCAGTACGACCACACCCAACAACTGACACTTCACTTCCATCAATATAGGCAATGGCACACTCTAAGGTATCTTGTACAGTTTTCTTTCCCTTAATCTTTTGCCAACCTTCATAGTTTAATCCTAGAAATGAAATCGTAACTTTTAAACGAACCATGCAAGTGTACCAATCGCAATGAGCACACACGATACAAGAAATAGTGATACCCAGTCTTTTAGAGTCACTTGAAGCTGTTTGTAACGTGTTCTTTTAGCTGTTGGTGAATAACCACGTGCTTCCATTGCATCTGCAAGTTCTTCTGCTCTTTGAAAACTAGACACAAAAAGTGGCACAATTAGAGACAAAATTGCAACGATCTTTTCATTAATCTTTCCTTCAGTTAAGTCAACACCACGAGATGCTTGTGCTTTCATAATGCGTTGAGATTCTTCAATGAGTGTTGGAATAAAACGTAGTGCAATTGAAATCATCATCGCAATTTCATGTGCAGGAACTTTAAATCGCTTGAAAGGAGCAAGTAAATCTTCAATTCCTAGTGTTAAGTCAAGAGGTTTAGTTGTGGCAGTAAGTAATGTGGTAATCATAATCATTAACAATAATCGTATTACAATATATGCTGTTTGAAATAGTGCATCACTAAAGACAAGTAATCCAAAAATATTGATGACGACATATCCAGTACGAATGACAAAGATATTAATGACAAGTAGGAAAATTAGCATAAGTAAGACAGGTTTTAGTGATTTTAAGATAAATCCAAACTTGAGTTTAGAAACAAGCACTAAAGACACTGCTACTACACTTAATATTCCATAGCCATAAAAACGTGCTGGTAGAAAGACCGCAACCATCAAAAACAACATATTAATAATCTTCATCCGAGGATCAAGGCGATGAATCCAAGAATTTGTAGGGATGTAGCGTCCTAAGGCAATATTAGACATGCTTTCCCTCCTTAATGGATTGTGCCAATTTATTTACATCTAATGTATGCGCATCAAAAGAAATCTTAGCTTCTTTAAGAAGTGCGCGTAATGCAAGTAGTGGTGGCTTTACAAGACCATAATCTTCATGAAGATCTGTTTCATTAAAGAATGTTTCTTTATGACCTTCAAACACCACATGACCTTGATCAAGCATCACAACATCCGTTGCATAGTTAAGCACATGATTCAAATCATGAGTAATCATAATGATAGTCGTTCCACTCGCATTAAGATTTTGAAATAATGACATCATTGATGCGCTGCCTTCAGGGTCAAGTCCTGCAGTCGGCTCATCAAGAACTAAAATCTTAGGAGAGAGTGCTAAGATACCTGCAATCGCAACCCGTCTTTTTTGTCCACCGGATAGTTCTAGAGGAGACCTCTCATAAAAACTAGAATCAAGTCCAACACGAATGAGTGATTCTTGTGCAATAGAGCGTGCATCATCAATTGAAACACCAAAGTTTAGTGGTCCAAACATAACATCTTTAAGAATCGTTTCTTCAAATAATTGATACTCAGGAAACTGAAAGACTAAACCAACTTTCTTTCGAAGTGGTTTTAATTCCTTCACTTTTTGATTTGCGACAATATGTTTACCATCAACGGTCAAAGAACCACCAGTAGGAGTCACAAGCGCATTAAAGTGTTGAACCAGTGTGGATTTACCACTACCAGTTGCCCCAATAATTGCGGTAAATGATCCTTCTTGAATAGAAGTTGTAACTTCCCTTAAGGCATGGTAGGCAAAGACAGAATTTGGTGAATATTCGTAAGATAGTTTATCAACTTGAATAATCATAGTTCTTTTACCATCCCTTCTAGATTTGAATCGTTGACAATAATGCCCACTTTATTAAGTGCATATTTAAACTTTAAAGCAAATGGAATATCAAGCTTAATTGATTTAAGTAGTGTTTCTTTTGCTAAAACATCTTTAGGATCACCAAACTCAATGATTTTTCCTTCATTCATGACATAAACAATATCTGATTGATATGCTTCTTCAATATCATGGGTAATTGAAATGATAGTCATGTTTGTTTGAGAATGAAGTTGTTTTACCAAATCATTGACTTCAGATTTACCTTTAGGATCAAGCATTGATGTCGCTTCATCGAGTATGAGAATTTGTGGTGTCATACTTAAAGCTCCCGCAATCGCAACGCGTTGTTTTTGCCCACCACTTAACTTTGTTGGCTCAAAATTAAGATACTCATGCATGTTCACTGCTTTCGCAAAGCGATCAATAATCTCATCCATATCCTTTGGATCAACTCGACGATTTTCTAAACCAAAGGCAATATCATCTTTAACTGTAGACCCAATAAATTGATTATCAGGATTTTGAAAAACTAATCCAACTTTAGACCTTATCGCATCGACATTTTCGTTATTTAGCACTAAATTATCGACGATGATTTCTCCTGCGGATGTTTGAAGCAATCCAATAATGCATTTCGCAATGGTAGATTTACCTGATCCATTGTGACCAACAATCGTTACATACTTTCCTTGTGGAATGCTTAAAGAAACATCGTTTAATGCTAAATCAACGTTGTTGTAGGAAAATGAAATATTCTTAATTTCAATGATTGACATGATTATGCTCCTCAAGGGTGGTAGGGAAAGAATGATGAGACAATGAATTTAAGTTTTCAATAAATCTTGATTTATCTTCATTGTAGAGAATGTTTACTTCAATAAGAACCGTATCTTCATTAACTTCCACAAGACTATAATCAACCTTTACTAAAGCCAGTGCTTTCATGACATCTTCACCATATTTGATCGACACAATGAGTCTAAGGGGTAAGGATGCGTGAAGTAACAAAGGATGTAGTGGTATAGTTTCTGTTTTGGTTGGATGTTCTAATTTTTCTTGTTTATGACGCTTTAAAAATCGTGTGCGATCAAATATTCCTCGCATACTTTCGATAAACGACTGTGTTCGTAGTTTTTTAATTCTAACCGATGATTTCATTGTTATATTTTACCATAAAATGATTCTTCATAGTGCTTATGTGTAATCTTCAAGAGTCCATCACCAACATTTATTTTTTCGACATTAATGTGATTTAGACTCATAATCCACTCTTCAAAGGCACTCAATTTATGAATCATTTTCCTAAATTGTCGTGATCGATGATTGATATCTTGTTCACGCTCACCGTGAAAATCAATATTGTCAATAATCATTACCCCTGATGACTTTAAAAATGGAAAGTATCGTTGAAAGAAACGCTTGTTTGAAGCTTTAGCTCCATCAAGAATAATGCAATCCATTAAATGTTGAGGAACATACTCAAAAGCGTCTTGGCAAATCATTGTCACCTGATTACGATGATCAATGTCTTGTTTATACTTTAATGCTTCAAAGTAGCGGTCTTCATCTTTTTCAAGTGTAATAATTTTTAAATGAGGATGAAGATGTGCTAATGATAAACTTGAATACCCAATCGCAGTTCCAATTTCAAGCAGCGAAAAACAATGATGAATCGATATTTCCTTGGAAATAGTATCAATCGTTTCATCAGACATTATCGGAATATCCGTGATTAAGGCAATTTGTTTTAAATCTTGTAAGGTGATCATAATGGAAAAAAGCGGCCTTGGCCGCTTTTAGACTAATTCAATAATGGCCATTGGCGCAGCATCACCACGACGTACACTTGTTTTTAAAACACGTGTGTATCCGCCTTGACGTTCTGCATAACGAGGTCCAAGTTCATCAAATAGTTTTTGTAATGCTAATTGACCAGTTTCTTCATTGGCCACCACATTAAACATTTTCTTCGCAGCTTGACGACGAGCATGTAAATCATTGCGCTTTGCAAGGGTGATGAGTTCATCCACTACACTACGAAGCTCTAAAGCTTTGTGTTCAGTAGTTTCAATGCGTCCCGCGATAATTAAACTAGTCGCTAAATTACGAAGTAAAGCCTTGCGATGTTCAGCGTTACGGCCGAGTTTACGATTTTGCATAGGTTCTCTCTCCTGTCTTATTCATACGATTTAAAGCCAAGCCCCATATCATGGAGTTTGTCTTTAACTTCTTTTAGTGATTTTTTACCAAGATTACGTACTCTCATCATGTCTTCTTCAGTTCTCATTGTGAGTTCTTCCACAGTTTGAATACCTGCACGTTTTAGACAGTTATATGAGCGAACAGATAAGTCTAGATCTTCAATCATCATGACTAATCCTTTATTGTTTGCATCACTTGTGCCATCTTTCATGACAGAATCCATATCTGAAATGCTCTCTTGAATGTTAGTGAAAATTTCTAAATGATCTGTTAGAATCTTTGATCCCAAAGACAATGACATTTGTGGTGTTATTGATCCATTGGTTGTGATTTCCATAATGAGGCGATCAAATTTAGTGTCTTGTCCAACGCGTGTTGGTTCAACAGTATATGAGACTTTCTCAATCGGTGTGTAAACAGCATCTGTGAAGATGGTTCCAATACCAAACGAAGAACCAGCATATAGCTGTTTGTTCGTATCAGCACTGACATATCCACGTCCAACACGTGCTTTCATTTCCATCTTGAGCTCACCACCTTCTTCAAGTGTTGTGATTACATGATTTTTATTTAGCACTTCAACGTTAGCAGGACAGTAGATATCACCAGCGGTGACAACTTTAGGTCCTTTTTCGTTGATTTGAAGCGTGTATACATCATTTTCATCTGAAATTTTTAGTACAAGATCTTTAATGTTTAGAATGATCGTAGTAACGTCATCTTCAACTCCTGAAATTGCAGTGAATTCATGGAATACATTATCAATTTTAATGGAATACACAGCTGCACCTGGAAGGGAAGAAAGTAACACACGACGAAGTGCATTCCCGATGGTCGTTCCAAAACCGCGTTCAAACGGCTCTATTACGAATTTCCCATAGTGGTCTGATTCAACGTATTCTTTAACTTCAATTTTGGCACGTTCGAATTTTTGCATACCAACCTCCTATTGTTGTGTTTTATCCACGTGGACGTTTTGGTGGGCGGCAACCATTGTGAGGGACTGGTGTCACGTCATTTATTGCACTAATATCTAAACCTGTTGTTTGAAGTGCACGAACAGCTGCTTCACGTCCAGGGCCTGGACCTTTCACATTAACTTCTACGAGTTTTAATCCATGTTCCATTGCAGCTTTAGCCGCTGCTTCGGACGCTACTTGAGCAGCAAATGGTGTTGATTTACGTGAACCTTTATATCCTAATGCTCCAGCACTGGACCAAGCAATAACGTTGCCTGTTTCGTCAGTGATAGTAACGATAGTATTATTAAAAGTTGAGTGAATGTGTGCAACACCACGGGCAATATTCTTACGAACCCGTTTTTTACGAGTTGTTGGTTTTGTTGTTTTTGCCATTTAATTGTCCTCCACTCTATTTCTTCTTGTTCGCTACAGTACGACGTGGTCCCTTACGTGTACGAGCATTTGTTTTAGTACGTTGACCACGTACTGGTAGACCTTTACGATGACGAAGACCGCGGTACGCACCAATTTCCATTAAACGTTTCACGTTTAAAGAAATTTCACGACGCAAATCCCCTTCAACTTTGACCTTTTCAACAAGTAAACGAATGGCGTTCACTTGATCTTCACTAAGATCTTTTACACGGATATCTTCTGAAATACTAGCTTCTGCTAATATTCTTTGTGCGAGTGGTTTCCCAACTCCGAATATGTATGTTAGCGATATTACTACGCGCTTATCGCGCGGAATATCTACTCCTGCTATACGAGCCATTGTTGTGTTACCTCCTATTAACCTTGTCTTTGTTTGTGTTTAGGGTTTTCACAAATTACCATTACGCGTCCGTTACGCTTAATGATGCGGCACTTATCGCACATCGGTTTGACTGATGGTCTGACTTTCATGTGTTTTTCTCCCTAGACTATTTATGTCTAAATGTTATGCGGCCACGTGTTAAATCGTACGGTGAGATCTCAACGGTGACACGGTCACCTGGTAAAATGCGTATGTAATGCATGCGGATTTTGCCAGAAACGTGGGCCAGTATTTCGTGTCCGTTTGTGAGTTTCACCTTAAACATTGCGCCTGGCAATGTATCTTCAATGATGCCTTCGACTTCTATAACGTCTTGTTTTCCCATAGATTTCCTTTCGTGTGAATTAAAGTGTTGTTAGAATTTCATATCCATTGTCACTTACAACAACTGTGTGCTCAAAATGTGCACTTAGTGAACCGTCTTTCGTATTCACTGTCCACCCATCAACTAATGTGATGGTCTGTGGTTTTCCCACATGAACCATGGGTTCAATCGCTAAGGTCATACCGACCTTTAGCAATGGTCCCGTGCCTGGAGTGCCGATGTTTGGAATAGAAGGGTCTTCATGGAGGGCAGAGCCAATTCCATGTCCCGAATATTCAATCGGAAGTGAGAAGCCAAAGGAAGTAACATACTCCCCTATTGCATAGCTCACGTCCCCAAGATGGACACCTGGTTGTATTTTTGATAAACCAACAAATAATGAATTTTTGGTGACTTCTAACAATTTCTTTGCTTCATCAGAAATTTCACCAACAGGATACGTCCATGCGCTATCTCCATGATAACCTTTATAATTCGCACCAATATCAATCGATACGATATCACCGTCCACAAGGGGTTTGTGATTAGGGAAACCATGAACCAAGGTTTTATTGACCGAGGCACAAACAGCATATGGGAAGCCCCCATATCCTTTAAAGGAGGGGGTCGCATTGTTCTCGATGATCACACGCTCAACTGCGTCGTTGATTTGTTTTGTCGTGACGCCTGGTGCGACCATCGAAGCAACTGTCTGATGAGCTAATGCCACAATCCGGCCTGCTTCTCTCATAAGTTGAATTTCACGTTGCGATTTAGTGGTAATCATTGGACCTTCTCCAAAGCGACTTTAACATCAATCCATACTTGGTCAATGTTTTTTGTAGCGTCAATGTACTTAACAAGTCCCTTGTACCCATAGTAATCTAGGACAGGTTTAGTAAGAAAGACGTGCTCTTTCAAGCGAACAACAAGTTGATCTAGTGTGTCATCACTGCGATGTACGAGTGTTGATCCACAAAAGTCACATGTGTTCTCGACTTTAGGCGGAAGGTATTCTAGGTTGAAGATGGCTTTGCAGTTTTCACACATGCGTCTATCGATCACGCGATGAATGAGTGCATCAAGTTCAACTGATAAGTTGAGTACAATTTGCACAGGTTTGCCAATCTTCTTTGCAATATCCTCAAACGCTACGGCTTGCACCAAGGTACGAGGATAACCGTCCAGCAAATATCCTTTTTGACAGTCAGGTTGATTGAGACGCTCTTGAATCATTGCAATCGTAATATCGTCGGGAACTAAAAGTCCTTTGTCGATATACTTCTTTGCTTGAATTCCAAGAGGCGTTTCAGCTCTCATGGCATCACGAAACATGTTACCCGTTGAAATATGAGGAACATCATGTTGTTCTACAATTTTCTTGGACATGGTCCCTTTACCAGAGCCCGCTGCTCCCATAATTAGAATATTCATGTTCAGTCCTTAACGTGACACAAAGCCACGATATTGCTTTTGTGTAAGTCGTCCTTGAAGATCTCTCATAGTTTCCATCGCAACACCGACAACGATGATAATCCCGGTACCGCCAACTGACACTGAATTAGGTAAGTTAGTAACCATTGGAATTACATAAGGTAGGGCTGCAATAAAACTTAAGAATAAAGCTCCAAGAACTGTAATGCGGTTAAGCACTTTGCCAACATATTCTTTGGTTTCATTCCCTGGACGAATCCCTGGAATATACGTGCCACTCTTAGATAAGTTATCTGAAATCTTCTCAGGATCAACTTGCAAGTTCGTATAAAAGAACGTGAAGAAGATAATAAGTGCGATATAGATACTTAAACCAATTGGTTGTGAAACGTTAAGAATTGTTGATAAAGTTTGAAAGAAATCACCTTGATTAAAGAAGGATAAAACAGTAACTGGAGCAGTCATGATTGCTGACGCAAAGATAACTGGAATCACACTCGCTGAGTTAATCTTCAAAGGCAAGAATGTAATCTCTTGATTTGATTTTCTCACGCTGGATGATGTGTATTGAATTGGAATTTTTCTCACTGCAGTTGACATGAAGATGACAAGTACAATGATCGCAACATACATCAAGACAAAGAGAGAAAAGTTAAGTACACCACCGAAAATGGCAGCGTTTGAACTTGTGTCCACTAAAGTTTGGAAGGCTTGTGAGAATCTAAATGGAATGTCAGAGACAATACCAGCGAAGATAATCATTGAAATACCATTACCAATCCCGAAGGCAGAAATTCTATCTGCTAACCATAACAAGAACATAGTACCTGCTGTAATAACAATGGTGACATACATGTATGTCGCTATACCAGGATTATTAAGAATACCGTAGTTAATGTGGAAAGCATATGTAAGGGTAAACCCTTGAAGTAATCCAAGAATTAAAGCAAAGTAGCGTGTAATGCGATCTAGCTTCATTTTGCCTTGTGCCCCGGATTTAGTCATCTCAGTTAAAGCTGGGATAACATCCATCGCTAAGAGCTGCACAATGATGGACGCCGTAATGTATGGACCAATACCCATTGAGAAGATGGAAAACTCTTGAAGAGCTCCTCCTCCTAATAGGTTGATCATTCCAAGAATGGAGTCATCAGCAAATTGACCAATAAGTCGTGTGCTATCAACCATCGGAGCAGTAATATTTGCACCTAGACGGTAAACAAAGAATATTGCGAGCGTAAATAATATACGGCCACGAATATCTTTATTTTTAAACATATCCACGAGTAGTTTGATCATATTAGATCACCACAACACTTCCGCCTGCCTTCTCAATCACAACAACCGCTGATTTTGAAAATTTATTGGCATTAATAGTTAACTTCTTTGAAAGTTCTCCATTACCTAAAATCTTAATTCCATCTAAAGTCTTCTTAACTAGGCCTACTTCCATAAGAAGTTCTGTTGTTACAACAGTGCCATTGTCAAAGATGTCTAGTGAACTTACATTGACGATTGCATATTCTTTACGAGTGCGGTTGGTGAATCCACGTTTAGGTATACGACGGAATAAAGGCGTTTGACCCCCTTCAAATCCTAACGATACACCACCACCACTACGAGCGTTTTGTCCTTTGTGACCTTTACCCGCAGTTTTCCCTGTGCCTGAACCTTGTCCACGACCTAGGCGTTTACGATTGGAGCGAGCTCCTTCGTTATATTGTAATTCATGTAGTTTCATTTGCTCTCTCCTTAACCGCGAATCTCAGCAATTTTCTTCTCACGAAGTTTTGCTACAGATTTGATGGTTTTCAATTGAGTTAAAGCAGCGAAAGTTGCACGAACCATGTTGATTGGAGTACGTGAACCTAGGTTTTTAGATAGAACATCTGAAACCCCAGCAAGTTCAAGTACTGCACGCACAGCACCACCAGCAATAACCCCAGTACCTTCTGCAGCAGGACGTAAGAATACAGATCCAGCTCCAAAATTTCCTGTGATAGCATGTGGTAATGTTGTGTTATTAACAATAGGGACAACGATCAAGTTGCGTTTTGCATCTTCAATCGCTTTTTTGATAGCATCAGGAACTTCGTTTGCTTTACCAGTTCCAAATCCTACACGTCCTTTTTTGTCACCGATGACCACTAAAGCGGAGAAGCGGAAACGACGTCCACCCTTCACAACTTTGGTGACACGGTTAATCGTGACAACACGTTCTTCAAATTCTTTCACTACTTCTCTTCTTACGAAGGTTCTTGGTTGTTTGTTGTTTTCCATGGTGCCTCCTAGAACTCTAATCCGGCTTCACGAGCCGCATCGGCGAGTGCTTTCACACGGCCGTGATACAAGTAGCCTCCACGGTCGTAAACAACCGCTTTGATTTCTAATTTTTTCGCACGATTGGCGATTTCAGTTCCAACTGCAATAGCAGCTGCAACATTTGATCCGTTTTCTAGTTTAAGGTCAAGACTGCTTGCTGATACTAAAGTTACTCCTGCTACATCATCAATGAGCTGAGCAGAAATATTAGCGTTGGAGCGGAACACACTTAAACGAGGGCGTGATGCTGTACCACTAATCTTATTACGAATACGTGCGTGACGTTTTTGACGCACTTTATTACGATCTAATTTTGTTATCATTTAATGGCCTCTCCTTCCTATTTTTTCTTACCAGCCGTCTTACCTTCTTTGCGACGGATGACTTCACCTTTGTATTTGATACCTTTACCTAAGTATGGTTCTGGTTTACGTACTGCGCGAACGTTTGCTGCAAATTCACCAACACGTTGTTTATCGATTCCTTCAACTTTAATTTCTGTAGGTTTCCCCATAGTAACTGTAAGTCCTGGTTCGATTGTGAAGATGACTGGGTGAGAATAACCAACAAGAAGTGTTAATTTATCCTCAACAACGTTTGCTTTGTAACCAATACCAACTAGCTCTAAATTACGAGTGAAGCCGTTTGAAACGCCTTCAATCATGTTTGCGAGCAATGCACGAGTAGTGCCATGAAGTTGTTTTGAATGTTTTAAGTCATTTGCACGTGATACCGTGATGACATTTTCATCAACTTTAAATGTTATAACTTCACTAAACTTACGAGTTAATGATCCTTTAGGACCTTTAACTGTAACTTCATTCCCAGCGTCGACGATAAACTCGACTCCTGCAGGAATGGTAATCGCTTTATTACCGATACGTGACATTGATAGTCTCCTTCTTACCAAACATAAGCGATGACTTCACCGCCCACGTTTTTCTTGCGAGCATCTCTATCTGTCATAACTCCATGAGATGTTGAAATGATTGCAATACCAAGGCCATTTAAGACGCGTGGTAATTGACCAACTTCAGCATATACACGAAGTCCTGGTTTAGAGATACGTTTAATTCCTGAAATAACTTTTTGATTGTCTGCACCATACTTTAATGTAACAGTGATGACCTTCTTAAAGTCTGAAGATGTGGTGTATCCTAGGACAAAGCCCTCTTCTTTTAAAATGCGTACAATTTCTAATTTTTCCTTACTTGCAGGAATGTCTACACTTTCGTGTCGCGCGTTAACCGCGTTGCGAATGCGAGTCAGTAAATCTGCAATTGGATCTGTAATACTCATCATTTAAGTGCTTCTCCTTTCTACTACCAGCTAGCCTTCTTCACACCAGGGATTTGACCTTTATAAGCCAATTCTCTGAAGCAAATACGGCAAATTTTATACTTTTGTAATACTGAATGTGGACGTCCACAACGTTCGCAACGAGTGTATGCACGGACCGCGAATTTAGCAGGGCGTTGTGACTTTAAGACCATTGATTTTTTTGCCATAAATTACACTCCCGCTTTCTTGGTGAAAGGCATACCTAGTGTGCTTAATAACGCACGGCCTTCTTCATCATTTTTAGCTGTGGTAACGATAACGACATCCATACCACGTACTTTGTTGACTTTGTCATAACTAATTTCAGGGAATATAAGTTGTTCCTTAACTCCTAGAGTATAGTTACCACGTCCATCAAATGCTTCAGAACTTACACCACGGAAGTCACGTACACGAGGAAGAGAAACATTTACGAGTTTGTCTAAGAATGCGTACATTCTTTCACCACGTAGTGTAACTTTAGCCCCGATAGGCATACCTTCACGAAGTTTGAAGTTCGCAATGGATTTCTTAGCTTTAGTAATAATAGCTTTTTGTCCTGTAATAGCTTGTAATTCAACAACTGCTTCATCCAAGAGTTTTGGGTTAGCAACTGCGTCGCCTACACCCATGTTAACTACGATCTTATCGATACGTGGCACTTGCATGACTGAAGTGTAATTGAATTGTTTCATAAGTGTGCTAACGACTGTGTTAGCATAGAGATCTTTCATGCGGTTCATTCATTAGCCTCCTTATTTGACTACTGCGCCTGTTTTAGTGAAGACGCGCACTTTTTTATCACCTTTAATCTCATAACGGATACGACTTGCTTTTTTTGCTTTCGCATCATAGAGCATTACGTTAGAGACATGTACTGGTAAAGTTTTTTCAACAATTCCACCATCTGGATTAGCTTGTGTAGGTTTCAAGTGTTTTTTAGCAACATTGACCCCTTCAACAAGAACCTTGGATTCTTTAGGGAAAACTGCTTTGACTTCACCAATGGTTCCTTTATTGAAACCAGTGATTACTTTGACTGTATCGCCTTTTTTAATTTTCATTGCATTTCTCCTATAACACTTCAGGTGCTAAAGACACAATTTTCATAAAGTCTTTATCACGAAGTTCTCTTGCCACTGGACCGAAAATACGAGTTCCACGAGGCGTTTTGTCATCTTTGATGATGACAACGGCATTGTCATCGAAACGGATACGTGAGCCATTTGGACGGTTAATTCCGTACACTGTGCGCACAATAACTGCTTTAACAACATCACCTTTTTTAACAGTTCCACCAGGTGTTGCAGATTTAACTGCACACACTACGATGTCACCAATATTGGAAGAACGTCTACGACTTCCTCCAAGTCCACGGATCACGAGCACTTCTTTAGCACCAGTGTTATCCGCAACTTTACATCTTGTTTCGTTTTGAATCATGATAACCCTCCTCTAAAGAACAACAGCTTTATCAACGATTTTAACTAAACGGAATCGTTTAGTAGCTGATAAAGGACGGGTTTCCATAATGTCAACCATGTCATTTATTGCAGCTTCATTGAGTTCGTCATGTGCTTTGAATTTTTTTGAATATTTAACACGTTTTCCATATAATGGATGACGTTTGGAAGTAGTGACTTCAACTACAATAGTTTTTTCCATTGCAACTGATACTACTTTACCACGGTAAACTTTACGATTTGAGCGTTCCATTAACCATTAACCTCCTGTGCTTCCATAACACGTTCAGTAATAACTGTTTTGATACGTGCAATCGTTTTTCTTACAGTTTTGATACGAGCAGAATTAGTTAATTGACCTGTTGCTTGCGCAAATCGTAGGTTGAACAACTCTTCTTTTAGTGTATCAATTGCTTTGTATAATTCAGAATTGCTTTTTTCGCGAATTTCTTTGATCAACATGTTTATTCCTCCTCGCCTTGACGGACGAAACGAGTTTTGACTGGAAGTTTGTTGGCCGCAAGACGGAACGCTTCTTTAGCAATTTCTTCGCTTACACCCGCAATTTCAAACATAACTCGTCCTGGTGAAACGACAGCAACCCAACCTTCAGGTGCACCTTTCCCAGATCCCATACGAACTTCTAATGGTTTTTTTGTGATAGCTAAGTGAGGAAATATTTTGATCCAGACTTTACCACCACGTTTCATAAAACGTGTCATCGCAATACGAGCTGCTTCAATTTGACGGTTCGTGACATATGCGCCACTTTCCGCAACTAAACCAAACTCACCAAATGCGACAGTACGACCCGCTTTTGCACGTCCTTCGTGTGACACACGATGTGGACGGCGGAACTTTGTTCTATTTGGCATTAACATAGTTTATTTTCCTCCTTCAACAACAGCGTCAGGAGCAACTTTAACTGCTTCGCGCTTTTCTTCGCGAGCAACTGGACGTTGACGATCGTTACGACGGTTGTTATCACGTCCACGGCGATCACCACGTGGTGCATCTTTCGGTGCTTCTGGTTCTACAACCATTTGACCCGGAAGAACTTCTCCACGACAAATCCAAACTTTAACTCCTAATTTACCATATGTAGTCATCGCCTCAGCATGTGAGTAGTCAATATCAGAACGTAGTGTGTGAAGTGGGACAACCCCTTCAGCATAACCTTCACTACGAGCGATATCAGCTCCGCCTAGACGTCCAGAAACTAAAGTTTTGATACCTTTTGCTCCGGATTTCATAGCATCGATGATTGCACGTTTTTGTACAGTTCTAAATGATTTACGAGCTTCTAATTCACTCGCGATTTTTTGCGCAACAAGAGTCGCATCCAAGTTAGGATTTGCTACTTGTAACACTTTAACGTTAACTTTCTTCTTAGTCATTTTAGTTAATGCATCAATAAGGACTTTGATATTAGCCCCTTCTTGACCCATTACTGCACCTGGACGACCAGAGCGAATAATTAAGTTAAGTGTATCTTTTGTGCGTTCGATTTCAATACGTGAAACGAATGCATTTTTGAGTTTTTTCTCAAGGAATTCACGAACTTTAATGTCTTCAACAAGTAAAGTACCGAATTCTTTTTCTGCGTACCAACGTGATTCCCAATCACGGATGATTCCAACGCGTAATCCTATTGGACTGACTTTTTGACCCATAATTGCTCCTCCTAGGCACGCTCAGCCACAATTACAGTAATGTGACTAGTGCGTTTTTTAATTTCTGCTGCGTTTCCTTTTGCACGAGGCATGAAACGTTTGAGAGTAACACTCTCGTCAGCATAACAAGCTTTAATATATAACTTTGTTTCATCAAGTTTATTGTTGTTTACTGCATTGGCAACTGCTGATTTTAAAACTTTAGCTGTTGCCTTTGCGGCGAAGTTTGGGGTAAACTTCAAGATCGCTGTGGCTTCTTTGATGTCTTTTCCACGAATTAAATCTAATGCTAAACGCGCTTTACGAGCAGTAACGCGAATCGTTTTTGCTGTTGCTTTTACTTCCATGTTACCCTCCTATTTACCCTTCTTATCGTCGCCATGTCCACCGTATTTACGTGTTGGGACAAACTCTCCGAGTTTATGACCAACCATATCTTCAGTAACATAGACAGGTACGTGTTCTTTTCCATTGTAGACCGCAAAAGTGTGCTCTACAAACTGAGGGAATATCGTTGAACGACGAGACCACGTTTTAATAACTTCTCTTTTACTTTTAGCATTCAAGGCTTCCACTTTTTTTAATAAGTGGTCGTCTACGAATGGGCCTTTTTTCAAACTACGACTCATGTTTTATGGTTCCTTTCGCTTATTTCGCCTTACGACCACGAACGATATACTTGTTCGAAGCGTTTTTCTTCTTGCGAGTCTTCAATCCTAATGCTTTTTTACCCCAAGGTGTTAATGGAGCAACACGTCCAATTGGAGAGCGTCCTTCACCACCACCATGTGGGTGATCAACTGGGTTCATTGCAGATCCACGAACTGTTGGGCGGATACCCATCCAACGGCTACGGCCTGCTTTACCTAAGTTAACTAAGTTATGATCTTCATTACCGACAGTACCAATGGTTGCACGGCATTGTTTTAATATTTTACGAACTTCTCCAGATCCAAGACGTACGATAACGTAGCGATCTTCAGATCCAAGAATTTGAGCAGATACACCAGCAGAACGTGCTAGTTGTCCGCCTTTTCCAGGCTTGAGTTCAACGTTGTGAACAACAGTCCCTTCAGGCATATTTCCAAGTTCTAATGTGTGTCCAACTTTGATGTCAGCACCTTCGCCACTAAGAATAATGTTACCAACCTTAAGTCCTTTAGGAGCTAAGATATAACGTTTTTCACCATCTGCATAAGAAACTAATGCGATGTTGGCTGAACGATTTGGATCGTACTCAATTGATTTCACTCTTGCTGGAATGCCATCTTTGTTACGTTTGAAGTCGATGACGCGGTACATTCTCTTATGTCCACCACCCTGATGACGGGTAGTTATGCGTCCTAAATTGTTACGTCCACCTTTAGACTTTAATGGTTCTAATAGTGAGCGTTCTGGTCTTGATGTTGTAATTTCAACATTAGCCACGGTTGTCATGCCACGACGACCTGGCGTCGTTGGCTTGTAGGCTTTAATCGCCATACGTGAATTTCCTCCTATCGCATCTTTTCCGGAAATAGCGTGTTCTTCCGATATTTACTTATCCTAGAATAAGTTAATGGTTTGTCCTTCTGCTAATTTTACAATTGCTTTACGGACTGCATTGGTTGTTCCTGAGTATTTTCCAACACGTTTTAAACGTGGGCGAACATTCACAATGTTTACTTTTTCGACTTTAACATTGAAGATTGCTTCAATAGCTTGTCTTACTTGAGTTTTGTTAGCACCTTTCGCTACGGAGAAGGTGAACTTGTTATCGACTTCTTGAGCCTTCACTGATTTTTCAGTGATGATTGGACGCAAGATAATGTCTCTTGGGTTTAGTGCACTCATTATGCAACGACCTCCACTTCTTTCTTATTGAAGTAAGCACCTGCTTCAAGCGCTGCTACTTCAGTGAACACGAGGGTGTCGGCATTAAGAATGTCGTAAACGTTTAATCCTTCAACAGATAGTAACATTACATTAGGAATGTTACGAAGTGCTAAGAATGCGTTATCGATTTCTTCATGTCCGCTTACCACAAACAATGTTTTGTTTTCTAGTTTTAAGTTATCCAATACTGTTAAGAACTCTTTAGTTTTTGGAAGACTTAATGTTAAGTTTTCAACAACCATTAGGCTGCTGTCGATGACTTTAGTACTTAACGCTGAGCGTAGTGCTAAGTTTCTAACTTTCTTGTTAAGTTTTCCACCGTATGATCGTGGAGTTGGACCGAAGACAATCCCACCACCGCGCCATTGTGGAGAACGAATGGATCCTTGACGCGCACGTCCAGTTCCTTTTTGCTTCCAAGGCTTACGGCCACCACCAGCAACTTCGCGGCGGTTTTTAGTGTCATGAGTTCCTTGACGAGCACTGTTGCGTTGTTGAACGACTGCATCGAATAGCACTTGGCGATTTGGAACAATTCCAAACACTTCGCTTTCGAGTGAAATTTCTTTAACAGTTGCACCAGATAAATTTAGTACATTCACTTTCACCATAATTATTCTCCTTGTCCTTCACCACGGTTAATAAGCGTTTTAGGCGTAACTTGTTTAACACGCTTCGTGGTTGTTTTGACGATAACGTAACCTTTTCTTGGTCCAGGTACGTTTCCTCTTACTAAGATGTAGTTGTTTTCAGCATCAACCTTGACCACTTCAAGATTGCGGTTAGTAGTGGTATAACCACCTTCTTGACCAGCCATGATGCGACCTTTATTGATAATTCCGTTGTTACGACCAATTGTAGCTAATGAACCAATTCCACGGTGATGACCGGAACCATGAGATGCTGGACCCATTTTTTGATTGTTACGAACAATCGCGCCTGTGAATCCTTTACCTTTTGAAGTTCCTTGCACATCGACGATGTCTCCTGGTGCAAATAAATCAGCTTTAACAACAGATCCTAATTCTAATTCACTTAATGCATTTCCCGCGATTTCACGAACGAACTTCTTGGGAGCGGACCCTACTTTTTTAGCATGACCGATTTGAGGCTTAGTTGCACGTTGCAACTTAACATCTTCGATTCCTAATTGTACAGCTTCATATCCATCGTTTTCTAAAGTTTTCTTTTGTAAGACAACGTTAGGAACTACTTCAATGACCGTTACAGGAACTAGAAGCCCCTCTTCGGTGAATACTTGGGTCATACCGACTTTACGTCCTAATAAACCTTTCATCATTACCTCCGATTACAGTTTAATTTCGATGTCAACACCGGTTGGAAGTTCCAAACGAGTTAACGCGTCCATAGTTTCAGCACTTGGACCGATTAATTCAATTAAGCGTTTGTGAGTACGAGTTTCGAATTGCTCACGGGAATCTTTATACTTATGCACGGCACGAAGTACTGTAACGATTTCTCGCTCAGTAGGTAGTGCTACTGGTCCTACGACCTTCTTTACTCCGTGATTCTTCACGGTACTTACAATCTTCTCAACCGCTGCATCAAGTGTTCTTGATTCAAAAGCTTTTAAGCGGATGCGAATTTTATTCTTTGCCATGGAAGTCCTCCTTATCTTTCTGTGTCTAGATCCATGTTAGACCTGCTCAATGCGAATTACCCGGGCTTCTCACTGTCCATGACAACGGGTTTCAGTGTGCCGGCAACCTCGCATGTCCACGCAGTCGCTTCAATAGTATAAAGGAAGAGACACAAAAAATCAACCTTTTTTTTAATCTTTTCAAACTCTTTTATGATACTAAAAAAGGCACTTTATAGTGCCTTCGTATTAAGATTCAATTGCCTCAGCCCATATCACTTCATATGGGGATAAATCAAACCATTCATGATCCATATCTAAGACTCTGCCTTGCAAGTGGCATTCATAATACTTACCAGTAGCAAATTGTCTTACATGAGAAGCTGATACTTTTTGCGGAAACTCAGAGAAGTTAAAGAATGCCAATAACGTCTTTCCTTTAAGTTCACGAACTAGGATATATACATGTGGATTATAACTGTCTAACGCAAATTGATTGACTTGGCCATGTAGAAATTTGATCTTCTTACGAAGCATAATCATCCGTTGAAGTTCTTTAAACACTTTGTTTTCAATAGTATTTGAAATCAAGCGACGTTCTGCTTTCTTCCAATCCATGATTGGTCGATGTACCCATCGTCCTTCATTTACTTTAGTAGCGTCTTCTTTATATGATTGATCATTGACACTAGCCAACTCATCTCCTGAATAGATGAGCGGAATACCACGATAAGCTAATATAAGTGCGTGGGCAAGGTTTATGCGTCGTATAGCTTCTTCTATCTTATAGATTTCTTTCTTATTTAAGGCACTCTCTAATCCTAGTAATGAAGCCAAAGTCCCATTGGTACGCGCATCAAGAGTCTTAGGATTGAATTGATAATCTTCCCCCATTGCAAAGGAGCCTGGGAAGCGTTGTCCATAGAATTTGATAAGGAATTGCTTATGTTGGAAAGGATCAAATCCCATAGCGGAGATAGCTTGTTCATTAAAACCCCATCCAATATCATCGTGGCAACGTACATAGTTCATCCAAGTACCTTTGCTTGGAATTTGAAAGCGATTTGTATCAATTGTTAATAATCGTGTATCTCGCGTTGCAAAGGTATGATAGATATCAACCATAAGATTAGCATTATACATAATCTCACATTCAGTATTCTTCTCAGTTCCAAAGTACTTCACGATTTGATCAGGCTCAACAATAGCTTCTCCGAGTAAAGATAATGAAGGAGCAACTTCTTGTTTAATAATATACAACATTCTTATTAAGTCATGAATTGGATCAAGATTGCGACATGATGTGTTAAGTTCTTTCCACATAAAAGGTATCGCATCTAATCGAAGCATATTAACACCTAAGTTAGCTAAGTAAAGCATAACTTCTACAACTTCATGAAACACTTCTGGATTCGTGAAGTTTAAGTCCCATTGAAAGTCTGAGAATGATGTGAAGACATATTTATCTAGTTCTTCAATATAAGTAAAGTTACCAGGACATTTATTAGGTAGAACCTCAGGTACGGTTTCATCATATAAATCAGGAATCTTACGATCATCAAACATAAAGAATCGAGCTTGTGCATCTATGTCACCTTTTAATGCTTCTTGAGCCCAAGTATGTTCAATCGCCACATGATTTAAAACATAATCAATACATACTTTAATATCTGCTTTAGCAAATGCTTTTAGTAAAGTTGAAAAATCATCAAGTGTTCCTAAGCGAGGATCCACATTGCGATAATCTTCCACAGCATAACCACCATCGTTTTCACCATCACGAGGCTTTAAAAGTGGCATTAAATGAACATAAGTAATTCCAAGATCTTGTAGATATGGAATTTTTTTCATAAGCTTCTTAAAGTTTCCTGCAAATAAATCAGTATAGAGCGTCATTCCTACCATTTTATTGGAGTAATACCACAAAGCATCATTTTTATCTAACTGTTTAAGTGCGCGTGAGCGCTCAGTTTTAAACCTACCAATCATTTGATTTAATAAATCATAATGACTCAATGCATTTACATTATGTGCATATAAGTTCAAATATAATCTTTTTAACTCACTCATTTGTCTCATAATAAACCATCCTTGTCTTCTCATCATATCATAAAGAGAATAAAAAAAAACAAGCATTCTTAGAACGCTTGTTTGATTAATTACTTGATGATAGCTACTACGTTACCTGCGCCTACAGTACGTCCACCCTCACGAATTGAGAATTTAGTTCCTTGCTCTACAGCGATAGGAGCGATAAGTTTAACAGTCATAACTACGTTATCTCCAGGCATAACCATTTCAACACCTTCAGGAAGGGTGATAACACCAGTCACGTCAGTTGTGCGGAAATAGAATTGTGGGCGATAGTTAGCTACGAAAGGTGTATGACGTCCGCCTTCTTCTTTTGAAAGAACGTAAACGTTAGCTGTGAATTCTGTATGAGGTTTAACAGATCCAGGTTTTGCTAGAACTTGTCCACGCTCAACTTCGTCACGGTTAACACCACGAAGTAATGCACCAATGTTGTCTCCAGCACGAGCTGAATCTAACAATTTACGGAACATTTCAATACCAGTTACAACTGTTTTACGAGTGTCACGGATACCAACGATTTCAACTTCTTCAGAAAGTTTAACTTCTCCACGCTCAACACGTCCAGTTGCAACAGTTCCACGACCAGTGATTGTGAACACGTCTTCAACTGACATTAAGAATGGTTTGTCAACTTCACGTGGTGGAGTTGCAATATAAGTGTCAACAGCATCCATAAGTTCTCCAAGTTTAGGTTCCCAAACTGGATCGCCTTCTCCACCTTTAAGAGCAGAGCCACGGATAACTGGTGCATTGTCGCCATCAAATCCATAAGCTGTTAGAAGTTCACGAACTTCCATTTCAACAAGATCGATTAATTCTTCATCATCAACCATGTCGCATTTGTTTAAGAATACAACCATTGAAGGAATACCAACTTGGCGTCCTAAAAGGATGTGTTCACGAGTTTGTGGCATCGGTCCATCAGTTGCTGCAACTACTAGAATTGCACCGTCCATTTGAGCCGCACCAGTAATCATGTTTTTAATGTAGTCAGCGTGGCCTGGGCAGTCAACGTGAGCATAGTGACGAGTTTTTGTCTTATATTCAACGTGAGCTGTGTTAATGGTGATTCCACGTGCTTTTTCTTCTGGAGCTCCATCGATTTCATCGTAAGCTTTTTTCTTAGCTCCGCCTGATTTCGATAAAAATGACGTAATAGCTGCTGTTAGTGTAGTTTTACCATGATCGACGTGACCAATAGTACCGATATTGATATGATCTAACGACCGGTCAAATTTTTCTTTTGCCATTGCAAAATTCCTCCTGTTTCATTTTTTTGTTAATGCATTTACATTTTATAAGATAATCAACAACTTTTCAATGATTATTGAGAGTCGCGTGCGTTTTTCTTAGCAACTTTCTCAGCAATATTGCGAGGTACTTCTTCATAGTGATCAAACTGCATAGAGTAACTTCCACGACCTTGTGTAAAGGAGCGTAAGTCTGTTGCATAACCGAACATTTCAGAAAGTGGAACGAATGCTGTTACCGCAACCGCATTACCACGCTCTTCTTGATCTTTGATTTGTCCACGACGGGAAGAGACATCACCCATGACACTACCTAAGTAGTCTGAAGGGGCAATAACCTCAATATTCATAATTGGTTCTAGTAACACAGGATTACATTTCTTACCTGCTTCTCTAAGTGCTAAGGAACCAGCAACTTTGAAGGCCATTTCTGAGGAGTCAACTTCATGGTATGAGCCATCATATAAGGTTGCTTTAATATCGATAAGTGGATATCCAGCTAATAAACCATTGTTTAGTGAGCCTTCAATACCTTCCATTGTTGGTTTGATGTATTCTTTCGGTACAGTTCCACCAATAACAGCATCAATAAATTCAAATCCTTTACCTGTTTCATTTGGTTCAAATCGAACTTTAACGTGTCCATATTGTCCACGTCCACCAGACTGGCGAACAAATTTTCCTTCAACTTCTGCAGCAGTACGAATTGTTTCACGATAAGCTACTTGAGGAGCACCAATATTGGCTTCCACTTTAAACTCACGTTTCATACGGTCTACTAGAATATCAAGGTGAAGTTCACCCATACCAGCAATGATCGTTTGACCAGTTTCTGGATCGGTGTAAGTCTTAAAGGTTGGATCTTCTTCAGCGAGTTTGCTTAACGCAAGTCCCATCTTATCTTGATCGCCTTTTGATTTAGGTTCAATTGCTACGTTAATAACAGGTTCTGGGAACACCATGGATTCAAGAATAATGGATTGTTTCTCATCGCATAGTGTATCTCCAGTAATCGTATCTTTAAGTCCGATAGCTGCTGCGATATCCCCTGCATAAACATCAGTGATTTCTTCGCGGTGGTTCGCATGCATTTGCATGATACGACCAAAACGTTCACGTTTTGCTTTTGTGGAGTTATATACATAGTTACCAGAAGATAAATGACCAGAATATACTCTGAAGTAAGTCAATCTTCCTACAAATGGATCCGTCATGATCTTGAACGCTAATGCAGAGAATGGTGCACTATCATCAGCTTGACGCGCTGCAATCTCTCCGTTTGGAAGGATTCCAGTAATCGCAGGGATATCAAGTGGTGAAGGTAAGTAATCGACAACGGCATCAAGCATTGCTGTAACACCTTTGTTTTTATATGCTGCTCCACACAACACTGGGAAGAATTCTCCAGTTAATACACCTTTTCGAATCGCTGTTTTGATTTGTTCAATTTCAGGCTCTTCACCTTCAAGCACCGCCATCATGACATCTTCATCATAATCAGCAACTGCTTCTAAAAGTTTTGCACGGTATTCTTTAGCTGTTTCAAGCATATTTGCTGGAATTTCTCCGGCAATATCAACTTTTAATGCAACATCTTGGAAGAAACGTGCTTTCATTTCGATTAAATCAATAACACCATCAAAGTCTGCTTCAACTCCAATAGGAAGTTGAATTGGCGCAGCTTTAGCTGCTAAGCGAGACCCAATAGTACGTACTGACATATAGAAGTCTGCCCCAGTTGCATCCATCTTATTAACGAATACAATACGTGGGACATTATACTTAGTGGCTTGACGCCACACTGTTTCGGTTTGTGGTTCTACACCGCTCTTCGCATCAAGTACCGCTACGGCACCATCTAGAACACGAAGTGAGCGTTCCACTTCGACTGTAAAGTCGACGTGACCTGGTGTATCAATAATATTGATACGATGACCATTCCATGAGGCTGTAGTCGCAGCAGACGTAATAGTGATACCACGTTCTTTTTCCTGCGCCATCCAGTCCATCGTGGAAGCACCATCATGGGTTTCACCAATTTTATGAGCGCGTCCTGTATAGTACAGGATACGTTCGGTCGTCGTGGTTTTCCCAGCGTCAATGTGGGCCATGATGCCGATATTGCGCGTATTGTGTAAGGTAAACTCGCGAGCCATAATGTTCCTCCTTCTCTAAATGTGGATTAAAAACGGTAATGTGCGAATGCTTTGTTTGCTTCAGCCATACGGTGAATATCTTCACGTTTTTTGACTGATCCACCAGTTCCATTAGATGCATCGATAATTTCGTTTGCTAAGCGCATTTCCATAGTTTTTTCATTACGTAAACGTGCGTAGTTAACAACCCAACGAAGTCCTAAAGTAAGCTTGCGCTCAGCAGTAACTTCGATTGGTACTTGGTAGTTAGATCCCCCAACACGACGTGCTTTGAGTTCTAACATAGGCATGACGTTTCCAAGTGCTTTTTCAAACACTTCCATTGGTTCACGACCTGTTTTTTCTTCAATGATTTCAAATGCGTTGTATAGAATAGATTGTGCTACACCGCGTTTTCCATCAATCATGATTTTGTTAATTAATCGGGTAACCAGTTTTGAGTTGTAAATTGGATCGACCAGTACATCTCTTTTTGCTATAAAACCTTTTCTTGGCATGATTGCTCTCCTTTCAGATTAATGATTATTTAGCGGCTTTTGGCTTTTTAGTACCATAGAGTGAACGACCTTGTTTACGGTTGTTTACTCCTGCACAGTCTAATGTTCCACGAATGATATGGTAACGAACCCCTGGTAAGTCTTTTACACGACCCCCACGAATTAGCACCACACTATGTTCTTGTAAGTTATGACCGATTCCTGGAATATAAGCAGTTACTTCCATTTGGTTACTTAAGCGAACACGAGCATATTTACGAAGCGCCGAGTTTGGTTTTTTCGGTGTCATCGTACCAACACGAGTGCATACCCCACGTTTTTGAGGGGATGAGATCACCGTTGGTTCTTTAATCAAAGTATTTAATCCACGGTTTAACGCAGGTGACTTTGACTTCGTTACTTTGCTTGAGCGTCCAGTACGGACCAATTGATTCATTGTAGGCATGAAGTTATTCTCCTTTCTCACACACTTCCTGGTGTGCCAAATTCTTCAATAAGGACGGTTTCCTGAAACAGGAAACCTCCTTTGAATATCCTTATGTATTCTACATTTATTCAAGACAAATGTCAAGACGTTTAGTTATCGTAATCGTTGTCAGATTCACGCGTCATTTCTTCTGGAAGCGGAATAAGTTCTTCACTTTGACGATTTCTTTCAAGTCTTTCTTCAATGAGATAATTCATTAATTCCTTGATGTCCTCTGAACTTGTACGATATGCTGTTGAACCAGTTCCCGCAGGGATGCGTTTACCGATAATAACATTCTCTTTAAGTCCTAAGAGTGGATCAATTTTGCCTTTAATCGCCGCATCAGTTAATACTTTAGTAGTTTCTTGGAAGGATGCTGCTGATAGGAATGAATCCGTTTCGACAGAAGCCTTAGAAATACCAAGTAGAGCTGGTTTGAAGATCGCTGGACGTTTTCCTTCAAGTAACACTTTGCGGTTAATGTTTGTGATCACTGGTAGTGACATTTGCATTCCTGGGCTTAGTGTTGAATCTTGTCCATCAATGATGATTACTTTACGAAGCATTTGACGAATCATTACTTCGACGTGTTTATCAGAGATTTCGATCCCTTGGCTAGCATAAACTTTTTTAACTTCTTTTAAGATATAGTTTTGAACTTCAGTAACCCCTGCAACTTCAAGAAGTTCTTTAGGGTTTACTTGTCCTTCAGTAATCTTATCTCCAGCTACAAGTTCAGAACCAACTTTGAGCCATGAGCGTAAGTTTTGGTTTGTATCAATTTCATGTTCAATCGACTCATTATCATTGGATACAACAACTTTAACTTTTCCACCAACTGAGTCAGGAAGAATAATTTCAGAGATTGATCCATCAATTTTTGAGAGTACAGCAGCACTCTTTGGAGCACGTGCTTCAAACAATTCTTCAACACGAGGTAAACCTTGAGTAATATCTTGTCCTTCAGCAGCAGCAACCCCACCAGTATGGAAGGTACGCATTGTAAGCTGAGTTCCAGGTTCACCAATAGATTGAGCCGCCACAATACCCACTGCTTCGCCAATTTCAACTAAGCGACCAGTAGCCATGTTACGACCATAACACTTCTTACAAATACCATACGTTGAATCACAAGTGAAGACGTTACGAATAAACGCTTCTTTAACCCCAGATTCTTGCACTTTACGTGCTTTATTGTCGTCCATGTATTCATCTTCTTCCACAAGAACTTCTCCTGTTTTAGGATGAATAATGGCATCTTTTGCAAAACGACCAACGAGGCGATCATAAAGTGGTTCAATGGATGAATTAGTCTTGCGATCAACAATCTCAGTTACAGAATAACCACGATCTGTGAAGCAATCTTCTTCTCCAATAACAACATCTTGCGCAACATCGACAAGACGACGTGTTAAGTATCCTGATTCTGCTGTTTTAAGCGCTGTATCCGTTAACCCTTTACGCACACCATGGGTGGAAATAAAGAATTCACTAACGTTTAGACCTTCACGGAATGAACTATAGATAGGAACTTCAATAATTGAAGATTGGTATTCTTTTTTAGATTTTGACTGTGTTGGTTTCGCCATCAATCCACGCATCCCAGCAAGCTGAGTAAAGTGTGAACGGTTACCACGAGCACCAGATACAGCCATCATGTTAATTGGATTCTTACGAGGTAGTAAAGCCATTACTTCATCACCAATGTCAGTTTTAACACGATCCCATAGTGATGTAAGATGACGTTCATACTCCCAAGCTGTTAAGCGACCACGTTTGAGTAGACGTACTAATTCTTCAGCTTTACGTTTACCAGCTTCAACGAAAATCGTTTTACTTGGTGCAACGTTAATGTCAGCTAAAGACACTGTCATCCCTGCAAATGTAGAGTACTTAAATCCTAAGTCTTTGATGTTATCAAGGATTTCAGATGTCTTCTTTGTCTCGTAACGAGAGAAGATTTCTGCAATGATTAATCCTAAATCTTTCTTCTTGAATTCTGATGCAATACCCATTGCGTTAATCGCAGCTTTAATATCCGTACCTTGTTTTAAGAAGAATTTATCCGGAGTAGCATTGAAGTTTGCTTTACTGACTTCATTTAAATATGGGAAGTCATTAGGGAACATTTCATTAAAGATAAGTTTCCCAACAGTCGTCACTAGGTATGAGCGATTTTGTGTTGGTGTAAATCCTTCTTTTTTAAGAGAGGACGCCTTTATTGCAATTTGAGTATGAAGATGAAGTTGTTTATTCTCATAAGCAATAATTGCTTCATTATAGTCTTTAAACACTTTTCCTTCATTCGCAGCATAGCGCTCATGAAGTAAAGCTCCTTCTTCATCATCAATCGTACGCAGGTAAGCAGCCTTTTGAAGGAACTCACTCGCCTTCTCTTCCATGTTAAGGAAGAAGTTACCAAGTACCATGTCTTGAGATGGTGTAACAATTGGTTTTCCATCTTTAGGTCCTAGAATGTTATTAGAACCTAACATTAAGATTTCAGCTTCAGCACGAGCCTCTTCAGAAAGAGGAACGTGAACCGCCATTTGGTCACCATCGAAGTCAGCATTAAATGCTGGAGTTACGAGAGGGTGTAAACGAATTGCACGTCCATCAACAAGTTTAGGGAAGAATGCTTGAATCCCTAGACGGTGAAGTGTTGGTGCACGGTTTAGAAGAACTGGATGATGTTCAATAACACGTTCCACAATATCCCATGCACGTGCATCTTGGCGATCAATAAGTTTTTCTGCAGTTTTTGGATTGTTTGCAATACCATCTGCAACGATTTGATTAATTACGAATGGTTTGAATAGTTGAATCGCCATCTCACGAGGTAATCCACATTCAAACATTTTAAGATCTGGTCCAACCGCAATAACGGAACGACCAGAGAAGTCAACACGCTTACCAAGTAAGTTTTGACGGAAACGACCTTGTTTACCTTTAAGAGAGTGGGACAATGATTTTAATGCACGTCCACCTGCACCAGTAATTGGTTTAGCACGACGTCCATTATCAATTAATGCATCCACTGCTTCTTGGAGCATACGTTTTTCGTTTTGTACGATAATCGCAGGTGTTCCTAAATCAAGAAGTTTTCTTAGACGATTATTACGTGTAATAACACGACGATATAAGTCATTTAAATCACTGGATGCGAAACGTCCACCATCAAGTTGAAGCATAGGACGTAAATCCGGTGGAATTACTGGAAGTACATCAAGAACCATCCATTCAGGTTGGTTATCAGAATGTATGAAAGCATCCACTGTTTCAAGACGTTTGATAAGTTTCTTACGTTTCTCATTCACAGCACCTTCAAGATCTTTAATAATCTTCGCATGTTCGCTGTCAAGATCAACTTGTGACAACAAAGTTTTAACAGCTTCCGCACCACTTTGCGCCACAAAACTACCACGGCCATACAGTTCATTGTACTCACGTAGATCTTTTTCAGAAATAATTTGTTTGTAGTCTAGGTTTGTACCCTTAGGATCAGTCACAACCCAAGAAACGAAATATACGACTTCTTCAAGTTGTTTAGGTGGAATATTTAAGAGCAAGCTCATACGTGATGGAATACCACGTAAATACCAAATATGAGCGACAGGAGCAGCAAGTTCAATGCTACCCATGCGTTCACGACGTACATTAGACTTAGTGACTTCTACACCACATTTGTCACAAACTACGCCTTTATATCTAACTTTTTTATATTTACCGCAATGACATTCCCAGTCCTTAGATGGACCGAAAATTCTTTCACAAAACAAACCATCTGGTTCAGGCTTTTGTGAGCGATAGTTAATCGTTTCAGGTTTGGTTACAACTCCATACGACCATTCACGGATACGTGTAGGAGATGCTAATCCAATTTGAATCGAGGCAAACTGATTTACTGACATACTGAGCCTCCTTTGTTAGTTCTCAAATTCAACATCAATATCGACATCTACAGCAGGTGCTGGAATATCATCCTCATCCACACTGTATACTTGTTCGATTTCGCTGCGAGCTTCAATATCGGCAAGCACTTCAACTTCTTCAGCATTCATCTTTTTAAGATCAATTTCACTTCCAGTTTCTCCAAGTAACTTAACGTCAATGGCTAATGCTTGAAGTTCATGAGTTAAAACTCTAAATGATTCTGGAATTGATGCTTCTGGAATATCTTTACCTTTAATAATGGCTTCATACGTTTTAGTACGTCCTAAGATATCATCGGACTTGATTGTAAGAATTTCTTGAAGTGCACGAGATGCCCCATAAGCTTCAAGAGCCCAAACTTCCATTTCTCCAAAACGTTGTCCACCATTTTGAGCTTTACCACCAAGTGGCTGTTGAGTCACTAAGGAATAAGGTCCGGTTGCACGAGCATGAAGCTTATCGTCGACCATGTGGGCAAGTTTAATCATATACATAACACCTACAGAGATACGCTCATCAAAGGCTTCACCAGTACGACCATCATATAAAACAGTCTTACCATCTTCAGCCATTTCAGCTTCTGCCATAATTGCTTTAAGTTCATCGTTGTTAATACCATCGAAAACTGGAGTCGCAAACTTCACGCCAAGTTTCTTAGCGGCCATACCAAGATGAATTTCTAATACTTGTCCAATATTCATACGTGAAGGAACCCCAAACGGATTCAACATGATGTCAATTGGTGTTCCATCAGGAAGGAATGGCATATCTTCAGCAGGAAGGATCTTAGAAATAACCCCTTTGTTCCCGTGACGTCCAGCCATTTTATCCCCTTCGGAGATTTTACGTTTTTGAACGATTAATACTTTAACAATTTCATTAACTCCTGGAGGTAAGTCGTGACCATCTTTACGTGTGAAACGTTTGACGTCTTGAACAATACCATTACCACCATGAGGAACTTTTAATGAGTTATCACGTACTTCACGTGATTTCTCACCAAAGATTGCTAAAAGAAGCTTTTCTTCAGGTGTAATTTCGGATTGACCTTTAGGAGTAACTTTTCCTACTAAGACATCGCCTTCTTTTACTTCTGAACCAATCATTACGATTCCTTCACCAGTAAGATGACGACATGCATTTTCAGAAACGTTTGGAATATCACGTGTGATTTCCTCAGGTCCAAGTTTTGTATCACGAATCTCAATATCATATTCTTCAATATGAATTGAAGTATAAACATCTTCTTTAACTAAGCGCTCACTCATGATGACCGCATCTTCATAGTTATAGCCATACCATGTCATAAAGGCAATGGTAACGTTTTGTCCTAAAGCAAGTTCACCATTTTGCATTGCAGGTCCATCCGCTAAGATTTCCCCCTTCACAACACGATCACCTTTTTCCACAATTGGAATTTGGTTAATGGATGTTCCTTGGTTTGAACGGCGGAATTTTTGAGTTGTATGAACAACATCACCTTCACTGCTACTTACGATGACTTTCTTACCATCAACATACGTAACAACGCCCTCAACTTTTGAAATCATGGCACTACCAGAATCCTTCGCCACACGATACTCAATACCTGTTCCCACAAATGGTGAATCAGGTTTAATTAGAGGAATCGCTTGACGTTGCATGTTGGCACCCATTAGGGCACGAGAAGCATCATCATTTTCTAAGAATGGAATCGCAGCTGCCGCAACCGAAACAATTTGTTTTGGAGAAACGTCTGCAAGTTCAACTTCTTCTTTAGGCATAATAACGTTTTCACCTTTGTGACGAACAACAACACGATCATTCACAAGGAAACGATTAACAACCTCATTCGCTTGCGCAATAACGTAATCAAATTCATCATCAGAGGATAAGTAAATTACTTCATCAGAAACACTGAAATCTTTATTAACTTTACGGTAAGGTGTTTGAATAAATCCATATTCATTCACGCGACCATAAGTTGTTAAGTTTGAAATCAGACCAATGTTTGGTCCTTCTGGTGTTTCTACTGGACAAATACGACCATAGTGAGAAGAATGAACGTCACGCACTTCATAACCTGCACGCTCACGGGTTAATCCCCCTGGCCCTAAGGCAGAAATACGACGTTTGTTCGTTAACTCAGCAAGTGGATTAGTTTGATCCATGAACTGAGATAATTGTGAAGATGAGAAGAATTCTTTAATCGATGCTGTGAGTGGACGAATGTTAGTTAAGTTTTTAGGCGTTAATGCTGCCACTTCTGTAATTGACATTCTTTCCTTCACAACACGTTCCATACGAGATAATCCAATACGGAATTGGTTTTGAATGAGTTCACCGACAGTACGAATACGACGATTACCGAGTTGATCGATATCGTCAACATCTCCCACACCATCAAACATATTGAATAGGTATGAGAAGGAAACAATCATGTCAGAGACAGTGACAGTTTTCGCTTGAGAAAGTGGATCAATACCACAAATCTTAACTTCATGGTCTGAATCATCCACTAAAATGCGTAGTTCTTGAACTGCAGCTCCCACTAGATACATTTTGATTTCATTACCTTCAAGGGCAAGTTTTAATAATGCATCTACATGTTTATTGGGAAGTGAAGTGATTTTATCTTTAGTTTCTGATAAGAAAGGAAAAGGCTTCACAACAATCTTGTCATCAACACTAAAGTCGACACCATTAACTAAGATACGATTAAGTACAAATAGTCTTTGTCCATAATTAATAGTTGAGCGAAGGTTTTCAGCATTCACTGAAACTTCATTTGCTACAACTCCACCTAATACATCAATCGTAGATAGGGATTGAATTTGTGTGATTTCTTTGTCAGTTAAGACTGTACCACGCTCAATAACTTCACCTGTTGATAACACGATGTCATTAGCGACAACACGATTTCTTAATGCAAGGTTAAGTGATGGACTTACAGATACTGTATCAGGGTGCGCAAACAAGTGATTGATAGGGAAAGCATTCATGTAATGTCCAGCAGCTAAGATGTCTCTTAGTTCATTGCGAACATTACGTGTTACACGAGTTCCTTTTTCAAATACAACAACCCCATTATGATCAACAATGTCTTCATTGAAAACATGTCCTTCAGTACGGTTTGCGGCAGAAAGTTTTTTATTAAGTTTATAGCGACCTGCTTTAGTTAGGTCATAGCGACGATAGTCAAAGAATTTTGCATTCAGTAAGTTAATTGCACCATCAAGTGTTGCAACTTCATCAGAACGTTGGTTTTCATAAAGTGATAGCATCGCTTCTTGAGTTGTTTTAACTTTGTCACTGACAAGTGTATTTGCAACTTCTTCATAATTACCAAAATATGCAGCATATAAAAGGATGTATTGATTTAAGAATTCACGTTGTTCAGAAAGAACTTCTAAATCTTCATGGACTGGAAGTTGTAAAGTGCGTAAAAACTGCTTGAAGCTTTGTGTCTCAAGACCATCTTCGCCTTTTTCTAAATCAAGTGATAATCCAATAGCTTTCATTAGTATAGTGGAAAGGATTTTACGTTTACGATCGACACGCATATTAATAATGCGTCCTAAAGCTTGTTTACGAGCATCAGTTAAAAACTCTAACCAAGTCCCACGTGATGGGATGACTTCCGCCATAAAGATTTCTTTATTTGATTTATCTTCAGTGGTTAACTCATAGTAAGCTCCAGGTGAGCGAACAATTTGAGATACAATGACACGCTCAGCTCCATTCACAATGAATGTTCCTGATTCGGTCATAAGCGGGAAATCTCCTAAAAAGATTTCTTCTACTTTTTCAATGAGTTCTTTTGTTTGAGAATCTAAGATTGTGAGCTTCATTTTCGCACGTAAAGGAGCGGCATAGTTTGCCTCTCTAATTTTGCATTCAAGCACATCATATTTTGGCTTCTCAAACCAGTAATCTAGAAACTCTAATTTAATATTTTTATTGTAGTTCTCAATCGGATAAATCTCATCGAATACTTCTTGTATACCCATCTTTTGAAACCATTCGAAGGAATCTGTTTGAATCTCTACTAAGTTAGGTAAATCGTGTTCTCCAGAGACTTTTGAATAATCTCTTCGTGTAGCTTTACTTCCAAATTTTGTCAGGCGATATGACTGTTTAATACTCATGCAAGCCTTCCTTTCCTAAATCAATCACAACCACAAAAGGGTATGAATCCCCTATTATAATTATTGATTAAGCAATTTCTAATTCTAACAAATTTAATCATAAAAGTCAATGTGTACAAGCAATTATCCAAAAACCTTTTTCTTGGGTGATCTTCTTCACTTGATATCCTTGTTCCTTCAAAAAATTTATAGTGCTTTGAGCACCTTTGTCTTTTCGAATGACCATCCATAAAGTTCCATTATTATTCTCTAAGTGTTTCATACACTCAAGATACAGCGGAAACAAGATAGCTTTACCAATACGAATGGGTGGATTAAACAAGATCCAGTCAAAGGATTGTTGGATGTTTTGAAAACCATCACTGTGAATACATTGAACTTCAACTTTATTCAAATTAGCATTTAATTCACATAATGCTAAAGCATCTTCATTAATGTCAGAACATTGAACACTTGTTAGTGGGTACAACTTTTTAATTGTTATCCCAACAACACCATATCCACATCCCAAATCTAAGATTTTAGAATCATTTTGAAGTGTTGGAAGTGAACTTAGTAATAACTGAGTTCCTTCATCCACATGATCTTTAGAGAATATATTCTCATGACTTTCAAACTCTATATCAACGCCCAAAAACCGGAAAGGAATCCTTTTCCGGTTTAAAGGGTTTTTATGCGTTGATTTAAAGTAATGATTCAAGGTTCACCTCCACGTGCAACTTAAGTTGCAAAACGCTTTGAGTGAATTAATTACTTGATTTCTACAGTTGCGCCAGCTTCAACAAGTTTAGCTTTGATTTCGTCAGCAGCTTCTGGTTTAAGGTTTTCTTTAATAGCAATTGGAGCTTTGTCAACTAAGCCTTTCGCTTCAACTAAGCCTAAGCCTGTGATTTCGCGAACAACTTTGATAACACCAACTTTTGATGGTCCAACTTCTTTTAAGATTACAGAAACATCTTTAACTTCTTCTTCAACTGGAGCAGCAACAGCAGCAACAGCAGATGCTGGAGCAGCAGCAGTTACACCGAATTCTTCTTCGATTGCTTTTACTAGGTCGTTTAATTCTAAGATCGTCATTTCCTTTAAGGACTCAATGACTTGAGTTGCAGTTAATTTTGCCATGATAATGGATCCTCCTATTGTTCTTTTTGGTCAGCAATTTGCTGGATAGCATACGCAAAGTTGCGTACTGGGGATTGGAACATTCCAAGTAACATGGAAATCATTCCGTCGCGGTTTGGTAGTGTTGCGATTGTGCTTAAACCAGCAGCGTCAACAACTCTTCCTTCAACAATTCCGCTTTTAATAACGAGTGCTTTATTCTTCTTAGCGAATTCAGCTAAAACACGAGCTGGTGCAACTGCATCATCTGAGAATGCCATTGCGTTTGGTCCGGTTAAGGTTGCAGCTAAATCACTATATCCACTTGCTTCAGCAGCGCGTTGTGACATTGAGTTCTTGTAGACTTTGAAATCAATGTTTTCAGCACGAAGCTTACGACGAAGGGTAGTGAGTTGAGCCACAGATAAACCACGATATTCAACTACGACTGTAGATGAACTTGTTGCGATTTTCGATTGAATTTCTTCAACAACGACTTTTTTCGCATCAATGACCGCTTGATTCATTGGGTTGTTACCTCCTTCTTGTTTTGTATCAAACCCTACAAATTAATAAACTCGTATCTAGAAGACACGAGCAAAAAGTTGATCTTTTTCCTCGGCAACATGATTAAGCCCTATTTGGCCGTTGCTGTCTTTGGTTTTGATAGCGTTATTAGTGTACCATAAATCTATGATAAGTCAACCCAACACATAAGATTCATATAAAAAACTTGATACTAAATATCAAGTTTTGTTTTACTAGCGCGAATTATTCGAACAATCCAACTTGAAGCACTCGTTACTATAATAATAATACCTCCTGCTAGAAAGCCTCGTGATATCATAAGCGCAAACACTTCGTTACCTGGTGCGATACTTTGTGCAAGGTTTGGATTAATAAGTGATTGGGTAAAGACCATGATTATAAACATAACTAATGCTAACCCATCAAGTATTATTGATCCTTGAAGTCTAACTTTGCGAGGTAGTCTCACAATCGCTTTAATAACCCCGCTAAGAAGTAATAATAATAACCACACATTCATAAGGCCAATCCACGAAGAGCGTGTTAACTCATTAAGAATCGGTGTGATTACCCACTCTTGTGCACTTTGGAAGTATACACCAATAAGATGGGCTTGAAAGTTAATGAAGAAGAAAGCAACAAATACAAAACCAATTTCAAAAATATGTTCTACAGGATGATGAGGTAAGTCTTGAACTGAACTAGGTAGACCCTTTATTGTCCATGTGTCATCCTTAAGATCCTTATCATCTAATTTCACTTCAAAACGTTCAATAATGTAGAAGATTGCACTAACATATGCAAATGCAATAATCGAAGCATTAAAGAGTGATGCTAGAAACTCAAAGATAATCCATATTTCGAGTTGTGGGGTAAAAAAGGCTTTTGTGGCATATGTCACTGTAAATGCAATAGACATTGCTAAGAGAACAATTTTAAGTATCTTGGAATAAATATCAAAGTAACGTGGTCCAATAAGATACCCTTGTTTATTAAGATATTGATCAGCTAAGTGTTTAGGACTTCCCATTGATTCAAGTGTTAATTTAACGGCTTGTTCTTCATCATGCTCATTCATTGCGACTTCAATCATTTCTTCAAGTTCAGATTTTAGTTCTAATCTTACATCTTCCTTAAGTCGACGTGGTAAATATTTGACGCATTCTTCAATATAGATATTGACTAGTTTCATTGTTGACCTCCTTTGGTTAATTCAACCATGATAGTGTTTAAACTAAAGTATTCGGTTTTTAGTTGTTCTAGAACAATCTTGCCTTGATCACTGATTTGATAATATCTTCTTGGTCGATTTTCGATAAGTTCCCATGAACTTTCAAGCAAACCTTGTTTCTCTAGACGTCTTAGTAGTGGATACAGTGTTCCTGCTTCAATATCAAACTTGTGGATTTGTAGTTTTTGAATTAGTGAGTACCCATATTCCTTTTGATCAAGCTGACTTAATACCCCAAGGATTAAGACCCCTCGACGAAGTTCTAAGAGTAAGCCATCGACGATTTCTTTCATAAACACCTCCTGTTACTCACATTATAGTGTATGACATACACTATTGTCAATACAATAATGATAATAAAAAAACTATGGAAGATTTCCATAGTTTTTTGTGTTATTCTGCTACTTTAATTCCAGGGCCCATCGTTGTTGATAAGGTAATGTTTTTAACATAGTTTCCTTTAACAACTGCTGGTCTAGCTTTAAGAAGTACATCATAGACTGCTTTAAAGTTTTCTAACAATGCTTCGTCTTTGAATGATTTCTTCCCAATAATGACATGAATGTTTCCTTCTTTGTCAACACGGTAAGTAACCTTCCCTTTTTTGATTTCATTAACAGCATTTGCGACATCCATTGTAACTGTTCCTGTTTTAGGGTTAGGCATAAGTCCTTTAGGACCTAAAAGTTTTCCTAATTTTCCAAGTTCAGCCATCATGTCAGGTGTTGCGACGATGACATCAAAATCAAACCAACCACCTTTAACTTTTTCAAGGATTTCTTTACCCCCTACAAAGTCTGCACCGGCATCTAAAGCTTCTTTCTCTTTAGCACCTTGAGTGACCACTAATACACGTTGTGTACGGCCAGTTCCATTTGGAAGGACCATTGCACCACGAATTTGTTGATCAGCATGACGTGGGTCTACATTTAAACGGAACGCAACTTCCATTGTTTCATCAAATTTTGTATAAGATACTTCTTTTGCTAATGCGATTGCATCAGCAACTGGATATGCTTTTAAGCGCTCAATTTTAGCCGCTGCAGCAAGATATTTTTTTCCTGATTTTGCCATGATTACTCACCGAACCCTTCAATGATAATACCCATGTTTTTTGCAGTTCCTGCAATAATTTTCATGGCACCTTCAACATCATTTGCGTTTAGATCTGGCAACTTGTATGTTGCGATCTCACGTAGTTGGTCAACGGTGATCTTGCCCACTTTTGTGATATGAGCTTTATCTGATCCACTCTTAACACCTGCATATTTTTTTAATAATACAGATGCAGGAGAAGTTTTGAGTTCGAAGGTAAATGATTTATCTTCAAACGCAGTAATAACTACAGGGACAACATCCCCAACACGTTCACGTGTCGCATCATTAAATGCGCTACAGAACTGAGGCATGTTAACACCAACACCGGCTAAAGCAGGACCCGGACGAGCTCCACCAGCTGGGAATTGGAGTTTAACGACTTTTACAACTCTTTTACTCACACTAAATTCCTCTTTTCTTTCATGTGCAGTGGTTTAACGAATGGTTGCGCATTCACCCACGTTTCAGCCTATCTTACATAGGCCATTCAAGTTTACGGCTTTTCCACCTTTTTGTCAATAAAAAACTATGGTTTCCCATAGTCTTTAGTTTACTTTTAAACAGTCAGAATACGATACTTCAGTTTTAATCGGTTGATTAAACATTGTCGTATAAATAACCGCTACTTCTTCACTTTCGCGAAGTTCAATAACTTTACCTTCAAGGTTAGCGAATGGACCATTGGTGATACGAACCATATCTCCGACTGCAAAGTCGATAACACGTTTACGCTCTCCAATACGACTTAAGATAGAATCCATTTCGATATCTGATACTGGGAAAGGTTTTGCCCCGCCTCCTGAAGATCCGATAAATCCAGTGACCCCTGGAGTGTTTCGAACACTGTACCAAGCTTCATCCGTCATGATCATTTCTACAAAAAGATAACCCGGGAAAAGATTTTTCATCTTCTCAACTTCTTTACCACTTGGCTTAACTTCAACTTCAAGTACTTCTGCCACTAGAATTCGAAATAAGTTATCTTCAAGTCCCATGGACTCAATACGTTTTTCTAAGTTTTCCTTGACACGGTTTTCATGCCCAGCATAGGTGTTGACGACATACCATTGCTTTTCTAGTTCACTCATGCTTTATACTCCAATCGCAGTAACAAAGAACGTGATAAGAACTTGTGCTAAGACGAAGAATACGGCAAATAATGATACGACTGAAATTACGGTTGCTGTATCCTTTAATAATTCTTTTTGTTTTGGCCAACGGACACGTTTTGCTTCCGTCATGATGCCACTAATTGAAAACCATTTTAGCATAAATGTTACTCCTTATTTAGTTTCTTTGTGCTCAGTATGTTGACCACACGTTTTGCAGTATTTATTCAATGTTAAGCGTGTTGGTTGCGTCGTCTTGTTACGGGTTGTCGTATAGTTACGACTCAAACATACACTGCACGTCAATATGACTTTATCATTCTTATCAGGCATGTTAAAAACCCTCTCTAATTGCTAACTTACTTTAACATAAACCCCCTACACTGTCAAATAACCTGACGTAGGGCTCGCTTTATTTTACTCATAGTATTATCGACAGTTTTACTCTTAATATCGCACGTTTTCGCAATCCAATGATATGTGTATCCTTGCATACGATAGTCAAAGATTTCACGCTCAAGTGATGAACACTTCGATAAAACATGCTCTATCTTTTCTTCTAAAACTCTTGTATTCACATATTGATGAGGTTCTTTTAGTGATGGTGGTGATGGAATGACATCACACAAGTACATTTGATCTTCTTCATTGATTGTTTGATCCAATGATAATGCGGTTCTTAGCATTTGATAGGATTGTGAACTATGTTTACGAAACAACGATTGAATTCTACGCTCGATACATACTTTCGCAAATGGATATAGTGGCATACATAAATGATCTTGATAATTCAATATTGCATCATACAATCCTAAATTACCTTCTTGAAATACATCATCTTGATCAACTCTTAATGCTTTGATGACATGCATGTGCTTATGCATAATCATGTAAATTAATCGCTCATAACGTTTCAAAATCATACTCCATGCTTCTTCATCGTTTTCTCTTACTAAATACATTAACTCATGATCACTAATCTGATTAGACATTCTTTTCTCCTTAAGGTTATCCTTTGGAGCGTTGTCGAAGTACCTCGTAGACGAGTATGCCACATGCTACAGAGACATTGAGTGAATCAACATGTCCATGCATAGGAATGCTCAATAAAACATCACATTGCTTCTTAACTAAAGATGACATCCCTTGACCTTCAGATCCTACCACAATTACGACTTTTCCTTTTAAGGAAGCTTTTGTATAGTCAATTGCATTACTCACTTCAGTGCCATAAATCCAAAATCCTGCATCTTTTAGAGTTCTAAGGGTTTGAGAGATATTAACAACTTCGATAATCTTTACCGATTCAATCGCTCCTGCACTGACCTTTGCCACTGTTGATGTCAGACTGACTGAGCGATGTTTTCCAAAGATGACTGCGTCGACACCAGCTCCATCGGCTATTCTTAAGATTGCTCCTAGATTATGAGGATCTTCAAGACCATCCGCGACAATGATACAACTATGTTCTTTGTCTTTCACATCCTCTAATACAGTGTTTAGTGAACTAAACGCATAGTTAGGAATGTGGGCAATAACCCCTTGATGATTAGCATCTCCAACAAGTGCTTTAACTTGACCTTTGTCAAGCATGACAACAGGTATGTTTTGCTCTCTTGCCAGATTTTCGATGTTTGCAGTGTCACTCCCCTTTTGTATATACAATGTGTGAATCACTTTTTTTTGCGACAATCGCTCTTTAACTGGATTTCTACCGTAGAGATATTGTTTCATATTTCTCCTGTACATAGGTCCTAAAATAGTCCCATAATTGGTTTAACGTTTTATCATCTTCAATCATGTAATAATAACCAAACACTGCTTCACATCCTGTGGCTAATCGATAGGTAATGACACTTGAATTTTTTGGGATAGTGTCTGCTTTATAGTTTCTACCTCTTAGAAAATATTCTCGCATAGTTTCATCAAACCATGGTTGACCTTGCGCATACACAATAAAATCTGCTTGTGCTTGGGCACTTAAAAACCGAATTGACTGTTTTGATAGCTCTTTGCTTTTATAGATTCCTTGAGAAACTAAATATGTTTTAGCTCTCAAAGCTAAATAGGCATCCCCTAAGTATGCATACACGTTAATTGAAATACTCATTAAAGTAGTCCTCGAAGGATTAACTCATTTCTAAGTTCATCCGCAAGTGCGAAATCTTTATTTGCTTTCGCAGTTTGCCATTGACGAATAATCGATACCTCTTCTGTGGAAAGTTGTGGATAAGGTGTGGAAATCCCTAGTATTTTCATCATTCTTCTTAACGTTGCTTCATGATTTGAAATATCATTGTAGTTTAGTTCTTTTTGTCTTAAAGCACTGTTTAACTGTTTAACTTGCTCAAGCACAATACTCATCGCAAGATTAATATTCATATCATCCTGACATGCTTGCATAAAAGTATCATAAAGTGGGGTCATTGTTGTCTCACAGCGTATTACATCTGTGAAGACAAGTTTAGTTTGTTTGAGGACAGTGATGATTTTATCAATTTCACTTTTTGCTTGTGTGATTGTTTCTTGAGAAATGTTAAGTGGGGAGCGATAATGTGCCAACATCAACAACCAACGCACAACATTCCCTCCAAACAACTCAATATAGTCTTTTGCCCAAATCACATTACCTAAACTTTTGCTCATCTTTTCTCCATCAATGTTTAACATACCATTATGAATCCAAAAGTTCGCAAGATTATGATTATGGGTTCCTAAACACTGAGCAATTTCGTTTTCATGATGAGGAAACTTAAGATCCATTCCTCCACCATGAATATCAATTTTTCCTTTAAAATGTTCAAGGATCATGACAACACATTCACTATGCCAACCTGGTCTTCCTTCACCAAATGCAGATGGCCATTTAATTCCATCTTTTGTCGCTTTCCAAAGTGTAAAGTCTAAAGGATTAAGCTTCTTTTCATTTTTTTCAATACGAGCTCCACTAAGTAAATCTTCTGTTTTTTGATTTGAGAGTTGTCCATACGAATGAATTCTTGACACATTAAAATACACATCATGATCATTCACATATGCAATATCTTGAGAAACCATCGATTCGATGTAGTCGATAATCTTATCCATCGTGTCTGTTACTTTTACAGTGAGTGGGCGAGTTGCATTAAGTGATTCTCTCACCTTCTCATAAGACTGGATAAATTCTTCTGTGATGGTTTGCTCACTCACATTCATTTCTTGTGCCTTCACAATAATCTTGTCATCGACATCTGTATAGTTCGACACAAAATGAACTTGATAACCACATTCTTCAAGGATATTTTTCAAAGTATCAAAAACAACAATTGGACGAGCATTACCAATATGAGCATGATTGTAAACCGTTGGTCCACAAACATACATACTTACTTCATTTGTTTTAATGGGAATAAAAGGTTCAATTTGGCCAGTGTATGAGTTATAAAGACGCATAAAATTCTCCTTGTCACACACAAGTATATCACAGACATGTGTTTGAAGAACAAAAAAAAAGACCGAGAAGACTCGGTCATAATATTTAAATTTTGCTTGCGATGAATTTCGCAGTACGTACTAATTGGTGTGTGTATGATGCTTCGTTATCATACCAAGAAGCAACTTTCACTAGAGTAACTCCACCAACGCTAATAACTTTAGTTTGAGTAGCATCGAAGAGTGATCCAAATTCGCATCCAATAATATCGCTAGATACTAATTCTTCTTCAGTATATCCAAAGGATACGTTTGCTGCAGCTTTCATAGCTGCGTTAACTGATTCAACAGTTGCATCTTTTTCAACAACCGCTACAAGTTCAGTAATTGAACCTGTGATTACTGGAACACGTTGTGCTCCACCATCAAGTTTACCTTTTAATTCAGGAACAACTAAACCAATTGCTTTTGCTGCGCCTGTTGAGTTAGGAACAATGTTTGCAGCCGCAGCACGAGCACGACGTAAGTCTTTCTTCGCGTGTGGAGCATCTAATGTATTTTGGTCATTTGTATAAGCATGAATGGTAGTCATACTTCCAGAAATGATTTTGAAAGTGTCGTTTACTACTTTAGCCATTGGAGCTAAGCAGTTTGTAGTACATGATGCACATGAGATAATCTTTTCAGATCCATCAAGGATATCATGGTTAACGTTGAATACAACTGTTTTAAGATCTCCAGTTGCAGGAGCAGAAATAATTACTTTGCGAGCACCAGCATCAATGTGAGCATGTGCTTTGACTGCGTCAGCGAAGAATCCAGTACATTCGATAACGACATCGACATCAAGTTTACCCCAAGGTAAATCAGCTGGATTTTTTTCGGAATATACACGAATTTCTTTACCATTCACAACAATTCCTGTTTCAGTTGATGAAACTTCTCCATTGAAACGTCCTTGTGCTGAATCATACTTTAATAAGTGAGCGAGTGTCTTTGGATCGGTAAGATCATTAAGTGCTACGATTTCGAATTCACTTGAACCAAACATATAGCGGAAAGCGAGACGACCAATACGGCCAAATCCATTAATGGCAACTTTTACTGTCATAATTGTTCCTCCTGTGTGACGCCTCAATTATAGTCCACAACACCCTTAAAGTCAATTTTAAAAAGGGGTGTTAACGTGTATGCATCATAAGTGGATGGCTTAAAACACGTGCACAATCACTAGCATCCTTGATGGTTTGTTTGAATAAATCAGACCATAATGAAGGATGATGAAGTACTAGCCAACTTTCGACTTTTTTCGATATATTGGCTTGTGGGAATAATTTCTCAAAGCGTTCAGCTTGTGATGTAAATATTGTAATGTGGTGATGAAGTGAAGCACTAAAACTTAACAAGCGTAATAATGTATCAATGTCTTCATAGATAATTTCGCGAATATCAACACCATATGGCGTTAATTCATAATCCATATAACCTAGTACGCGATCATCTTCAATGATGCCTGCACGTTTGCGTCGACTTGTTGCTATGGTTTGATTGAAAATGAAATCCTCAGTTGTGCGTACAATAGTTGATTCAAATCGTTTCATAAACAAGTTATACGCATCAAGAAGTCCTTGAACTGGTAATTCGAAAGTTACCATCGAAAATGCTTTTGGTTCAATCATACTCTTTGAAAGATTCACACTTTGAGAGACTATCCATGGATGTGCTTTTAAAGAGCGCATTAAAACTTCGTTTTCACTTACAATAATTGTTCCTAAAGCTTGATGCGCATGCATACTTAAACGCTCTTTAAGAAGAGTTGTTTGAAGTGTTTCACTATCATAAATAGACCAAGGAATAAAGAAGACACCGATGGTATGAACTCCCATGCGCAGCGAAAGCTTTCTTTCCATGATAAAGGCACTCATGCTTTGTTCTTCCATATGGGCTACAATATCACTATTGAGCCAATCATGAACAAAACGATATTCTTGAGTGTTGACTTCATAGCTTGTCGCATGTTGCTTCCAAAGTGCAATCGCAACTTTGCGTTCATGGGCATTCGCAAAAGTAATCATTTGACATCCTCATCAATGATAGTGACATCGGCATCAACGTCAATAACTTCATTATTGATATTCTCTTGTGTATGATTCGATGGCCTTTGTTGTGGTTTAAAAACCATAACTCGCTTTGGCGAGAAAAGCATCAACACTATGGCCACAACGAGTAGAAATACAAAAAATGGCCATGCGACAATTAAAATAACAATGGATGCTATAATCCACAACAGTGATTTCATAAAACCTCCTAGAAGAAATCTTTAATCGAAATGTTAAGTCCTTGGGCAATCTTCACAATTACTTTAAGCGTAATGTTTCTTCGCCCATTCTCAACATCAGAAATATAATTCGGATGAATTCCTATTTTTTTCGCTAACGCTTCTTGAGTATATCCTTGATGCGTACGAATAAGTCTTAAACGACGACCAAATGATTCTAGTGCTGTTCCTGACATATTTTTGTCCCCCTTTGAACATTTAGTTCAAATAATTATAACCCATTTAAATTTTAATCTGTTATTTAACCTCTTTTTCTCTGAGTGGTTTTGATAGTTCGATGATTTTGTTGAAGCGGTGCTTCATGCCTGACTTACTCATGAGTGCTCCATTTTGCTGTGTATACAGCTGAGCAAGTTCGTTGAGTGATGCTTCTGGATGAAGTTGACGTAAGATAGCTACTTCCTTAAGTTTAACATCCAATTTATCAAATTTGTCATACTTTATTAATAATTCAATCGCATTAATATGTTCATTACTTGACGCAATGACTTTCATTTCATTCGCCACCTCACAATTATCAAGTCGTGTTAGTGAATTAGTGAAGTCACGTTGAATACGAATATCTTCAAACTTCATGAGCGCTTGAAATGCACCAATCATCCTTAAGAAGTCTGATATCTGATCTGCAGCCTTAATATACACCACATGATGATGACGTCTCACAATGACTTTTGCATTTAAGTCAAAGCGTTGACATAGCTTTTGTACAAATAAGGCAAGTTTTTCTTGAGATAATGCAATTTCACAGTGATAGTTAGAATTAATGGGAGAGTTAATTGACCCACTCGCAAGAAATGCTCCCGCAAGATATGCTCTTGCACAACACTCTTTAGATACAACACTGCGTGCAACTGTTTCAGAAAAACCTTTTGAGGTAAGCAAATGCATATCTTCTAGAATCAATTTCACATCACGATCAATACTCACAACATAGGAATGATTTTTCTTTAGTTTTATACGCTTAAAGATTTGTAGTGTTGGAGTTGCTTGATAGGTTTGTTTGAGTAGAATCCAAAATCGTTTTGCAGTGGTTGGATTATCACTTTGAAAATTAAGTTTTAGTGTTTGATTTGAAATACTCAAAGTGGCATCAGTCTGAACGAGTGCTGCAAGCTGCGCTTTTGCACAGCACATTTTGAGTTCATTCATTACAATTTCGCCTTTAATCTCAGAGGTGAAGGATGGCACTGTTCATCACCTCCTCACAGCATTTCTTGACTTTTATATCATCATGAACAACAGTATTACCGACAAAGGTAAGTAAATCATAGGAAAGTACTTTCGCTAATGATGGAATGCGTATCGTTAATGGTTCACAACCATCAAGGGCATAGTGATCCAATATTGATACAGGAATTGGTGTATTTGCGATAATCGCTAAGTCTAAATTAATTGGGCAGTGATCATATATAGCTTGTAGATGATCATTAAGATCATATCCTAAGGTTTCCCCTTTTTGAGTCATTGCATTCGCTACAAAAATTTTCTTAGCTTTAGAAATCAGGAGTGCTTGCGCAAGTTCAGGAATTATTAAATTAGGTAAGATACTCGTATATAATGAACCAACCCCAAAAAATATGTAGTCCGCATTCGTAATAGCTTCGATTGCCTCAAGTGATGCGTGAACTTCAGTTAAGTAAGACAATTCTTTAATTCTGCCTTTTACATCTTTTCCAATATGTTGTTCACCAATAACTACTTGTCCATCTTCACATATAGCCTTTAGCGTTACCGTTTGAGTTGTACTTGGAATAATATCTCCATTAATGTTCAATACTTTTGAAATCTTAGATATTGATTGTACAAAATCACCACTGCTCTCAGTCAGTGCACTCAATATGAGATTACCTAAACTATGACCACTCAAGTCTTGAGCATTATCTTTAAATCGATAAGACATAATTTGAGATAAGAAAGTTTCTTCTGGAGCCATCGCAATCATAACATTTCGAATATCTCCCATAGCAGGAATATCAAAAATGGATCGCAGTCGACCCGTTGATCCGCCATCATCCGCCACTGTCACAAGTGATGTAAGATGAATATCTGGTATTTTCTTTAATCCACGTATCAAGGCAGCCTGACCTTTGCCACCTCCAATAACCACGATGCGTTTCATATTACTCCCTCAAATCCTTATGCTTCTTATACACTTTATATTCTTTTGAGAAGATACGCTCTAAGACATTAACAAATGTAACAGAACGATGTCGTCCACCTGTACATCCAATCGCAACTGTAAAATGATTTTTACCTTCTTGAATATAAAGAGGAAATGAATATCTTAAAAAAGAAGTAAGATGATCAAGATATTCTTTTGCTGCTGCTTGATTTAAAACATAATCAACGACTGCTTGATCATTACCACTAAGTTTACGAAGTGATTCTTCCCAATATGGGTTCTTAATAAAGCGCACATCAAAAACACAGTCTGCATCTTTTGGAATACCATGTTTAAACCCAAAAGAAACAAAACTTATACTAAAGGTAGGTAAAGCATCAACTCCATAGAGTGATTGAAGTCGTTGCGTCAAATCTTGATTACTTAACTGAGTTGTGTTAATCACTGATGCTTGTTCTTTGAGTGGACTTAACATTTCAATTTCAACACTAATAGCCTCTACAAGTGATGATGCAAGATTGCGAAGTAAGAATGGATGAGTTCTACGCGTTGCTTTGTATCGTGACAACAATACATCCTCATCAGCTTCTAAGAATAATACTCTAACATCCGCTTCACTATTGGATAGGCGATGAATAAGTTTTTTCATGTAAAGTGATTCTGTTGATAGTGCAACAAAGTCAAATCGTGGATCATCATTGGATAAAATAAGATTTAAGACATCTTCAAAAAGTTCATATGGAATCTGGTCCATGACAGTGTATCCCATATCTTCAAGAATACCCATAGCCACCGTTTTACCAGCTCCAGAGTAACCACTAACCACAATAATTCGCTTACGTTTTAACATTTGTTTCATGATTTCATTCTACAACATCTCCCCGTGTTTCACAAGGATATCCCACTATAAGAAAACTTCAAGGTTACCCTTGAAGTCTTACTAAATACTTAGTGATTAGAATTAATGTAATGAAATACTTGTTGAGCAGCAACTGCGCCATCACTTGAAGCAGTTACGATTTGTCGTAGGAATTTAGCACATACATCACCAGCTCCAAATAAACCTGGAATCTTAGTTTTCATATTCTCATCCACCACAAGATACCCGTCACTATTAACTACCCCTAAGTGTTCTACAAAGGATGTGTTTGGAGTAGATCCAATGTATGGGAACACTGCTTTCGTAGGAATAACTTGCTTCTTACCAGTAACATTACTTACGATTTCAAGCCCACTTATTTTCCCATTCTCAACAACATAAGCCGCTGGAGAATGTAACCAAATAACATTAATCTTTGGATTTTCAAGCACTTGATTTTGAATATGAGGTTCAGCTCTAAATACATCACGACGAACCACAAGATTCACAATGGAAGCAAACTTAGTGAGATACAATGATTCTTCACAGGCTGAATTACCACCACCAATGACTGTAACACTTTGATTACGATAAAACGCACCATCACATACGGCACAAAAGGATAATCCTTTACCTACCAAGGTGTCATCACCATCTAGTCCTAATTGCTTTTCGACTGTACCACTCGCAACCATCACCGTTTTTGAAGTATAGGTTGAACCATCTTCACACTCAATGTGAAAGATGTTATCGACTTTATTGATGTTTGTGACACGCCCATAAAGATACTCCACACCAGTTTCAGTAGCATGTTCATACATATCCAAAGCCAACTGATATCCACTCACAAGTTTTTGTCCTGGCCAGTTAGCAATCTCATATGTCTTCACAAGTTTTCCACCAGGAGCATCTGGTTCTAGGATTGCAGTTTTTAGTCCTGCTCTTGGAGCATAAACTCCTGCAGTTAATCCTGCAGGTCCTGCACCTACTATAATTAAATCGTACTGCGTGTCCATTCAACATCCTCCTGTAAAATGGGCATAAATTCATCCCATGATCGAATAATCTTATTTGGTTTATAAGAACTAATCTTCTCTAAACGCTCTTCATTGGTTCCATACACAACACTATATGCCCCAATTGCGGTTGCAGATTGCACATCCATGACCGTATCACCCACATAAATAAGTGAGTCATGACCAACATTCATTGCTTTACATCCTTTTTCAAGGGGTTCTTTGTGTGGTTTATGATGCGTAGTATGGTTGAGTCCTATGACAACTTCAAAGAAGTCTTGCATGTCATATAAACCTAAGGCATATTCAATAGAATCTGAATGTTTCGAAGAAACAATTCCACAACGATAACCTTGTTCTTTTAAAGAGGTCAAAACTTCTTTAACTCCTTCAAATGGTTTAACATCGGTCTTATGGAGTTCTATGTTGATTTCACGATATTCTAAGACTAAATCCTCAACTTTATCTTCATCAAAATGCATAGCAAAGATTTCTTTTAAAGGAGGTCCCATTAGTGTTTTCTTAAATTCAGGTGTTAAGATATCTGATTTTCCATATCTCTCATAAAGCACTTCATATGATTTTAAGATTGCAGGTTCTGTATCCATTACCGTACCATCAAAATCAAAGAGAATAATTGGTTTTTTGCGTGGGAACATTTTTCTAAAAACACCAAGTGTTCCAAGCATACCGACAATTACAAATGCAATGGATACAAGCTGTGCACTGCGTAGTCCCATGAAGTATAAGCTATCACTGCGTAGTCCTTCGACAAAGAAACGCAATACACCATACCACATGAGATATGCATACACCATATCACCACGTTTAACTTGAGTATATTTCTTATAGACATAGATAATTAGAAGATAACCAATGATGTTTCCTATAGACTCATAGAAGAATGTTGGTTCACGATATGATCCTCCAATAAGCATATGATTAGCAATCCATGTTGGCCATCCAGCATAAAAGGAAGGATCAACAATTCGCCCAAATGCTTCTTGATTAGCAAAGTTACCCCAGCGTCCAATAGCTTGAGCAACCATAATAGTAGGAACTACCGCATCGGCGACACGCATAAAACTAATCTTACGTTTCTTGACCCAGTAATAACCATATAAGCCCCCTAGAAATAGACCTCCTTGAATAGCAAGTCCACCTTCCCATGTGGCAACAATTCGTAGTGGATTCGCAAGATATCCTGCTAAGTCATCTGAAAAAGCAACATACCATAAACGGGTTCCTATTACACCAGAAATTAGTGCTCCAAAGAACAGATCATCCATAATTGAGGCATCATACCCCATTTTCTTAAGTTCTCTTAATGATAAATAATAGGCAAAGAAAGCCCCTGATAAAATTAATATTGCGTACCATCGGATTGCAAAGTCCCCGATTTGAATGATGGTAGATGGATTTGGAAAAAACTGCATGTGGTCTACTCCTTCCCGTTTTGTTCGTTTTGACTGACGATGTAGTTGTATACACGATCATCAAATGATTTTGCGGCATCAATGCCTTTTTCTTTAAGTGTGAAGTCGGTGACTGCCGCTTCAATAAGCACAGCAATATTGCGATTTTCCTTGACAGGAAAGACCATCTTTGGAACGTCAATACCAAGTACCGACATACTAAAATGAGTATCAATGGAAACACGTTTATATGCTTTTCCATCTTGCCATTTTTCAAGATAAACTACAAAGTCAATGCGCATAGTATCTAAGAGAGCACTTGCTCCAAACATACGACCCACATCAATAATACCAATACCTCGAAGTTCAAGATAACCTTTTAGTAAATCTGGTGCTGATCCATAAATGGTGTTATGAATACGTCGAACATCAACGCGATCATCCGCAACAAGGACATGACCTTTGCGAATAAGTTCTAAACCTAGTTCTGATTTTCCCATCCCAGATTCCCCAGTAATAAGAACACCTTTACCATAAACACTCATTAAAACCCCATGAATGGTATCTGATTCAGAGAGTTGTTCATCAAGGTATGAAATAACATCCACCATTAGTTGATAAGTTTTTAAGGTTGTGCGAAAGATTGGAAAGTTCTTTGAGACTGCTACTTCCATTAAGATGGGTGGGCATTCATGAGATCGTGTAATGATAATTGAAGGAGTCCAACCATCAGTGAGTTTTTCAAACACATAACGTTGATGTTCTCCACTCATGGTTTCAATATATGCCATTTCTTTGTCCCCTAGCACGACAATGCGTCGTGGTTCGGTATGTTCAAAGAATCCTGAAAGTTCTAAACCTGGACGGTTTAAATCAGGAACCACAACCCAACGATCTAAAGCTTCGTTATTGCCACAAAGTTGTTCAAACTTAAAGTAGTCTCTAACTTTTCGCATTGTACATCGATTAGTATATTCCATAGTGTCCTCCTATTGGTGTACTTTCTTAAGATAATGACCGGTATAACTAAGTGGATGATTAGCAATCTCTTGTGGTGTACCTACTGCCATAATTGTACCACCACCATCACCCCCTTCAGGGCCTAAATCAATAATTGTGTCTGCATTTTTTATGATATCAAGATTATGTTCAATAACAAGAACACTATCTCCTTGATCAACTATACGATGTAATACCGTTAATAGCTTCGCAACATCGTGTGTATGAAGTCCAGTTGTTGGTTCATCCAAGACGAATAATGTTTTTCCTGTAACTTTTCGTTGAAGTTCACTCGCTAGTTTTACCCGCTGAGCTTCACCTCCAGATAAGGTAGTCGCAGATTGTCCAAGTTTAATATAACCAAGACCAACATCTTGAAGTATTTTAAGTTTTGAAGAAATCTTAAATATGTTTTCAAAGAAATCGACCCCTTCATCCACACTCATACTCAAGACATCAAAGATGGTCTTTCCTTTATAGGTGACTTGAAGTGTTTCTGGGTTATATCGCTTACCTTCACAGTCTTCACATGAAACATAGACATCAGGAAGAAATAACATTGAGATTCGCTTAACGCCGTCCCCTTGACATGATTCACAGCGGCCACCTTTCACATTAAATGAGAAACGACCTTTAAGATAACCGCGTTTTTTTGCTTCGGGTGTCATCGCAAATAAATCACGAATGTCATCAAATATTCCAGTATAGGTGACTGGATTAGAGCGTGGTGTTCTTCCAATAGGATCTTGATCCACGGCGATAATCTTATCGATATGTTCTAATCCTTCAATTGCTTTGACTGCTCCTGGTTTTACCTTAGCACGAGATAAGTGGTGTTGCAAGGACTTCACGATGACTTCATTCACAAGGGATGATTTACCACTTCCACTTACACCGGTCACGACCACAAATTGATTTAGAGGGATGTCTACACTAATGTGTTGTAGGTTATTCTCATGAGCATCAATAACCTTTAAGAATAATCCATTACCTGGTCTAATTTGCTCAGGAATTGGAATAAATAGTTTATGATTAAGATATTGTCCAGTAATGGATGCTTCACAGTTCTTTATGTCTTGGGTTGGACCATTAAAGATGATTTCTCCCCCGTGGGTTCCAGCACCTGGTCCTACATCGACAATCCAGTCTGATGCTTCCATAGTTTCCTCATCATGTTCAACCACAATGAGTGTGTTACCTAAATCTCTCATATCCATGAGTGTTTGAATAAGTTTTGCATTATCACGTTGGTGTAGTCCAATAGATGGCTCATCAAGAACGTAGAGCACACCACTTAAGCGTGAACCGATTTGGGTAGCTAGGCGAATACGTTGTGCTTCTCCACCAGAAAGTGATCCTGCTACACGATCAAGTGTTAAGTAAGATAGTCCTACATTATCAAGAAACTGAAGTCGCTCACTCACTTCTTTTAAGACTAAGCGAGCAATTTCTTGGTCATGATTACTAAGTTTAAGGTTGCGAATAAAAGATAATCCATTTTGAATTGAGAAACGGGTAAAGTCATAAATAGAATGTTTATTTAGTTCAACACATAATGCCATTTCATTAAGACGTTTACCACTGCATGTTGGACATGTACTTTCACTCATGAATGTTCCATACCAATCTTTTGCCATATTGGAGGTTGTTTCAAAGAAACGACGCTGAATAAGTGTTAATACTCCTTCAATTTTCTCATTACGTAAATAGGTGTTCCCACTTCGTGAGTGAATCGCATATTTAATCTGACCTTTAGAACCATGAAGTAAAATATCTTTTTGTTCATCACTTAATGATGCGATGGGAACATCAAGTGGAATCTTATAATGATCACATAACGTCTTGAAGTTTTGCCATTCAATGTTTTCACTATCGACAATATTTTTATAGTAGCGGATTCCACCCTTAAGAATTGAAAGCTTAGGATCAGGAATTAGAAGATCGATATCGACTTGTTGGATAACACCAAGTCCTTTACATGTATCACAAGCACCTAATGGTGAATTAAAGGAAAACAAACGTGGTTCAAGATGTGGAAGTGAGAATCCACACTCTGCACATGCGTAGTTTGAGGACATAAGTGTTTCTAGTCCTTCAATAAGCACAAGCACAAGTCCTGAAGAAAGTTTTAAGGATGTTTCAATTGAATCATAAAGACGTGATGTTGCTTGTTCACTTAAGATAAGGCGATCAACCATCACTTCAAGGGTATGTTTATTGTTTTTGTTAAGTTGGATATCATCCTCTAAGAGTTTCATCTCCCCATTAACACGAACACGGACAAAGCCTTGTTTGAGAAGATCATTCATTAAATCTTTATGACTTCCTTTTTGATTGCGTACAACTGGTGCTAAAAGTTCAATTTTTGATCCTGTTGGATGAGCCATAACTTGTTCAACCATAGCTTTAATGGACATTCCTACAATAGGATGATGATGAATAGGACACATCGGTGTTCCAACACGAGCATACAACAAGCGCAAATAGTCGTAGATTTCAGTCACTGTTCCTACGGTAGAGCGTGGGTTATTTGAGGTTGTTTTTTGATCAATCGCAATGGCAGGTGAAAGTCCTTCAATAGAATCTACATCTGGTTTTTCCATGTTGCCTAAAAATTGACGGGCATATGCCGACAAGGATTCTACATAACGACGTTGACCTTCAGCATATATCGTGTCAAATGCTAAGGAAGTTTTTCCGCTACCCGAAAGTCCTGTCATGATAATAAACTGATTGCGTGGTAATGTCAGATCTATATTTTTAAGATTGTTGACTCTTGCCCCTTTAATGACAATGTGGTCGTTTTTCATAGTTCACCTTTTAGTTCGAAGAGTGCATCACGAATTAGTGCTGCACGCTCAAAGTCGAGCACCTTCGCTGCTTCTAACATATCCTTCTCGAGCATAGCAATGACATGCTCTTTATCTTGAGCACTGACTTTGCCTTTACGTGTAAGAATACGTTTTGTAAGTTCTTCGTTTTCTTTGCCTGAAACACTTTCTGCAATATCTCTAATGATTGTTTTTGGAGTAATGTTGTATTTAATGTTGTGGGCTTCTTGTACACTTCGTCGACGATTGGTCTCACCGATGGCTTTTATCATTGAATCAGTCATACGATCTGCATACATGATAACTGTTCCCTCAACATTTCGAGCTGCACGCCCAATAATTTGGATGAGTGAGCGTGATGAGCGGAGGAATCCTTCTTTATCTGCATCTAATATCGCGATTAATGAAACTTCTGGAATATCTAATCCTTCACGAAGTAAGTTAATACCCACGACTACATCATATTTACCTTTACGAAGCTGGCGAATAATCTCAATTCTTTCAAGTGTTTTGGTTTCATGGTGTAAATACACAGCGGATATATCGTTCACTAAAAAGTAACTTGTAAGTTCCTCTGCCATCTTCACTGTGAGTGTTGTGACAAGGACTCTTTGATTATTCGCTTTGCGATGATTGATTTGTTCCATCAAGTCATCGATTTGTCCATACGATGGTTTAACCACCACAATAGGATCCACAAGTCCTGTTGGACGAATAATCTGTTCTACCACTTGATGATTAACTTGAGCTAACTCAAAATCACCTGGAGTTGCCGAAACATAAATCGTTTGCTTAGGAAGTGTTAAGAACTCTTCAAATCGCATTGGTCGATTGTGTAATGCGGATGGTAAGCGAAACCCATAGTCGACTAGAACATTTTTACGGGCTTGATCTCCATTGAACATTCCGCGAACTTGAGGTAAGCTCGCATGACTTTCATCCACAACAAATAAGAAATCATCTGGGAAGAAATCAAAGATCGTATAAGGACGTTGTCCTGGAGAGCGAGCATCAATGTGCATTGAGTAGTTTTCAATGCCTGAGCAATATCCAAATTCACGAAGAGCTTCAATATCATAGCGAGTGCGTTGTTCAAGTCGTTGAGCTTCAAGAAGTTTACCTTCTTTTTTGAACTCAGCAAGTCTCTCTTCTAGTTCAAGCTCAATCGCCATTGCAGCACTAAGGATTTGTGGTTTAAAACGCGCATATTCTGTGGCAGGAAAGATGTTATAAAGCATGTAGCCTGCATTGACTTTGTATGTGATTGGATCTACTTCCACAATGCGCTCAATGGTATTATCAAAGAATTCAATTCTAAGAATGAACTCATCGGTATATCCAAGGGCAATATCAATAACATCCCCTTTTACTCTAAAGTGTCCTTTAGAGAGTTCCATATCATTGCGTGTATATTGGCGAAGCACAAGCATACTTATAAGTTCATCACGATCTAAGGTTTCATTAACACGAATCGTAAAAAACATATCCCGATAGTTATTCGGATCACTGGATGCATAAATACATGCTACCGATGCAACCACAATTGTATCTCGTCTTGTTAATATGGAATTGATTGAGGAAAGACGCAACATGTCTAGTTCTTGGTTTATGGTTGCAGATTTCTCAATGTAGGTATCTGTTCTAGGCATATACGCTTCTGGTTGATAATAATCAAAATTTGATACAAAATATTCCACACGATTATGTGGAAAGAATGAGCGAAACTCATTATAAAGTTGACCAGCTAAAGTTTTATTGTGCACTAAAACCAAGGTCGGTTTATTTACCTTGGCAATTACAGATGAAATAGTAAAGGTTTTTCCTGTTCCTGTTGCACCTAAAAGTACTTGAAAAGGCTTGCCATCAATCAGTCCTTGCGTTAACTGCTCAATCGCTTTGGTCTGATCTCCTGCGCTTTGATACGGTGCTACTAATTGAAATTGTTCATGACTCATGGCTTTAATAGTTCTAGTGCTTTCAAGAGTTGTGGATCGAGTTGACGTTTATTGGTATACCACTCACGATACACTTGAGTGTATAAAGAGCGATAAATCATAGGTGTGAGTTGTTCAACGCTTCCTAAAGAGGAATCACTTGCAAAAGCGTTTAATGCTTCTAAAGTTTGAACTGAGAAATAGCCATCCATACGGCCTGGATTGTAATCTAAGAAATCTAGTGCCATTTGAGCAACCTTAACGAAATCTGATACTGTATCAACATTCACTAAGTCTTCTTCACTCATGAGTTGACGTGTTGTTGTAAAGAAAGGATGTAAGAATACTTCTACGTCTGGTGTAATTCCTGTGTCTTGAATTGAGTTTCCTTCAGGGCTTAACCACTGCGCTGTCGTTACTTTTAACGCTGAACCATCTGAGAATGGACGTGTGATTTGCACAGTGCCTTTACCAAAAGTAGTGGTCCCAATAAGTGTGAAGTTACCTTGTTCTGACATTGCAGCTGCTAAAACTTCAGATGCACTTGCAGAGTTTTGATTAACGAGGATAACGATATCTTTAAAGTTTACATAACGTGATTGCGTTGCTACAAAGCCTTGTTCAACACGGCCATCACGAAGTTGTTGTTGGATAATGAGGGTGTCTTTATCTAAGAAGAATGCTGATATTTTTAGTAAAGTATCTAAGAATCCACCACCATTGTCTCTTAAGTCAATAATAAGTTTCGTAGCATTAGAATCTTTAAAGAAATCTAAATAGTCTTTAACTTGGGAAGCAGTATCTGATCCAAATTGATAAATCTCTAAAATAGCAGTATCTTGGTTAAGCATTTCACCAAAGGCAGAGGATCGTATTTGATCACGTACAATATCTTTGATAATGTTTGAGTTTCCACGAATAAATTCAATGGATACAACGGTATTACGCTCACCACGAACTTTACTTGCGATTTCACTAACCTCAAGTCCTGTCACATCGACACCATCAACTTTAAAAATGATATCCCCAGGTAATACTCCAAAACTTTCAGCTGGAGAGTTACGAAATACCTTTTCAACAACAGTGACTCCATCTAAGTTGTAGATTTGTACTCCAATACCTACAAAGCTAGATGTAATTGAGTTAGAAAACTCTAAATATTCTTCAGGGCTGAAATACTCGGTGTAAGGATCACCATTCTCTTCAATCATCCCTCTAATAGCACGCTCAATGAGTGTTTCTTCAATATTGGTAATGTCTTTACCATAAAACCAAGTGCTCGATAGCGTGTTAACAATCGCATCTAAACGAGCATAGCGAGAATTATCAACTGGTGTTAAGGTGGTTACATTAAGTTGTGCAGAAATAAGCCAGCCGCTTAAAAAAGCGACGACGACCATCACAATTAAGAGTCGATTGGCCCAGCGTTGGCGTGAAAGTGCGCTCACTTCATCTGGCCAGCGGTGTTTTTCAAGGTGAATAACTACTTTTTCTTCTTCCATAATAGACTCCTTTAATTGTTTTGTTCATTGTAACATAGTCACGTTCACGGCAAGTTTGATATGCTTGAAGTCATAATTCACATGATGTCATCTATTAATTATACTCTTAAATCAAGACAAACACACAAAAAAGAGTATAATTAGTGTTAAATTATTGGAGGTCCTATGAGACAACATTATATTGAACGATTTATGCGATATGCGAAACTAAACACTCGATCTGATGCGAATAGTAGCACGATTCCTTCTACAGCAGCTCAGTGGGATTTTGTGTTGATGCTGAAGGATGAGTTAGAAGAAATTGGATGTGTTGATGTCTTTACTAATCCTGAGAATGGATTTGTGATGGGAACATTAAAAGGAAATGTTGAAGGGACTGTGTCTCCTATTGGGTTTATTTCTCATGTGGATACTGCTGATTTCAATTCAGAAAATATTCAACCTCAACTAATCGAAAACTATGATGGTAAAGCAATAGTTCTAGACGCCTCAACTCAAACATCTCTTGATCCTCAAGTATTTCCTAACCTTAAGAATTATGTAGGTCATACACTCATTACAACAGATGGGACAACACTTCTTGGAGCTGATGACAAAGCTGGTATTACTGCAATCATGGAAGCACTTCGTTTTCTAAATGATAACCCTCATCTTAAACATGGTGATGTTCGTGTTGCCTTTGGACCTGATGAAGAGATTGGGGTTGGCGCAAATCGTTTTGACGCAAAAGCATTTAATACAGATTTTGCATATACTGTGGATGGATCATACATTGGTCAAATTGAATATGAATGTTTTAATGCTGCAGCTGCCGTGGTTAAGATTACAGGGATTTCTGTACATCCTGGTACTGCAAAAGATAAAATGATTAATGCTTTTAAACTTGCTATGGAGTTTGATGCACATTTACCGCAAGATGAAGTGCCTGAAAAAACATCTGGACGCGAAGGATTCTTCTTATGTACTTCAATGACATCTTCAATTGAAGATGCTACGATGCATTATATTATTCGTGATCATGATAAAGAACTGTTTTTAAAGAAAAAAGAAAAAATGATTGAAGTTAAAGAATTACTTCAGAAGAAATACCCAAACGCAAAAATTGAAGTCACACTTAAGGACTCCTACTATAATATGGCTGATCGTATTAAAGAAGATATGCGAAGTGTAGAACTCGCGAAAGAAGCAATGCAGTTATTAAATATTAAACCTATCATTGAACCCATTCGTGGTGGAACAGATGGTTCAAAGATTACATTCATGGGAATAAACACACCGAATTTATTCACAGGAGCAGAGAATTTCCATGGTAAGTATGAATTTCTAAGTATTGATGATGGATTAAAGTGTGTTCAAACGATTGTTAATATTATTACATTACATGCACAAAAATAAACTAGCGAGTCTTAGGACTCACTAGTTTTTTTAGTTTATTAGTAGGATACTCCATATCTCACTTTAAATACATCAAGTGGATTTAAGCGACATGGTGCACGATTTCCATTAACTGAGCAACGAGTATTCATTGCAGAGGTTCCAAAACCTGCGCCATAAGAGAGTGATCCATTCCATCTGGTAGCATAATAGCTAACATCGTTATTACCTATGTAAATAACTTCAATGTGTAGATGTGGTCCTGTGGATGATCCACTGGATCCGTTACGACCAATGATATCACCTTGGTTGACAATTTTACCTGCTTGAATCGGCGAGCCTCTTTCAAGATGCATGTAAATAATTAGATAAGATTTACCAGCAATGTTAGTGATTAGATAAACTTGATTTCCTCCACGATTAACTCCTGGAGCACCACAATTGTTGCCTAAGTAGCCATATGTTGGACAAGAATTTGAAGAAAAGAGAATGTAACCATTTCCTACTGCTCGTATTGGTCTACCCACTGGTGTTGCGAAGTCAACTCCAATATGAACACCACCTGATGGATAATACCATGCGCCAGCTGAAATTCTAAATCCTGAATCCATTGGGCGAACCCATCCAGCTGATGCAGCGACACTTTTCAGTGATTCACCTATGGCTTTAATTTGCTTATTGTATTCGGTTAAGTCTTCGACTGCTTCTCGCTCTTTAGAAACCAGTGTGGCTTCTTGTTTTTGATATTCGACGACAATAATTGCAATTTGTTCTTTAATTCCTTCAAGAGTTTCTTGATTTATTCGAATATTTTCACGATTATCTAGAAGCGCTTGTTTTTGACGATTAAGTTCTAATTTTTCATTTTCAATGACTTCTAGTTCTGCTTTAATTTCTAAAATAATATTTTTATCTGAATCCGTAATGTCTTTAATCCCTTCAAGTCTTCTCACAAGATCAGCCATGGAACTTGAACCCATAATGATTTCAATATAACCATTTACATTAATGAATCCTTGTAAAGCAAGCATACGCTCTTTAATAGTATTATTTCGTGCTTCCACGTTTGCTTCGAGTTGAATTATATTCGCTTCAATTTCAACAATACTTTTCTCCATTGATATAATCGAGTTACTCAATGTTGTAATTTGACGCTCAAGCGATTGAATATCTTCTTCATATTTACTTATTTGTTGAGTGTATGTTGTGATATCTTTACGTATAAGATTAATGTCTGCTCTCAGTCTATCAAGATCCTTTTTAGAATCTGCAGCCTTCTTATTAAGATAGTCTTGGAATGCTTTGCATGTAGCAACATTATTCTTTACAGTCGTACCTAAACAGAGCGCTTCATAATACGCTTCATTTTTTGCGAAATCAATATTTGCACTCGTTAAGGTTGCTCCAAAATCTATAGCTAACAGTGCGACAATAAATAGTAAAACGATTTTTTTCATCGTTTCCACCTCAAGTGTTTCCCAACTGAGAGTCCACTACCGAATAGACCAACTCCCATTGCAATCAATAGCATTGCTGCTGATACATAATAAATGAATGGGAATGGATTAACTAATGCAAACATTGGTGTGATGAATTGACCTCCCATAGAGTCAAACATCCAAATGTAACCAATGGATACAAGTGCTATTGGTAAAATTGATCCAAATATTCCAATGAGTAACCCTTCAAATAAGAAAGGAGTTCGGATAAAACCATTGGTTGCTCCTACAGTTCTCATAATTGAAATCTCAAGACCTCGAGATGCAATGGATAGTTTTATCGTATTCGCAATAAGGAATATTGCAATAATTCCTAGCCCTGCAACTAAAATATAAACGAATTGGCGAGTATTTTCAAGTAAAGATAGTAATTCGATGACTCGAACACCACCATAGGCAACCGCTTCTACCCCTTCAAGTTCTCGAATTGACACTGCAACGGTCTCAATGTCTGCACCATCAGCGATTTCTACAAGGTATGCCATACGTAGTGGATTGTCTTTACCACGATATGATTCAAAGATTGATCCATTCTCTCCAAATGATTCAATCATCGCATCAAGTTCGTTATCTTTTGATGAGAATGTGGCTGTTTTAACTCCATTTAATGCTCGGATTCTAAGTCCTAATGTGTTAACACTCGCATCATCTTCAAAACGTTGATCTATCTTAACGTGAATATTTACGCTTCCTTCAACGGCATAGGTAAATTGTTCAACATTAAGTGTAATGAGCAGGAACAGTCCTACAAACAATAGAGTAATTGTAATTGTTGAAATACTTGATAAAGTCATTGCGATATGGCGAAATAAGCCAATGAATGCTTCTTTAATATGTCTAAGTAATCGTCTCATTCATTGTACCCCCCTGCTGATAAATCGGACACGAGATAGCCATCAGATAATGCAATGGTACGACGTCTATAATTATTAACGAGTATCTGAGCATGAGTCACCATGAGAATCGTTGTATGATATTCGCGATTAATTTTCTCAAGAATATCAATGATTTCTTTTGACTTTGCAGGATCTAAGTTACCAGTAGGCTCATCACAAATAAGAACTTTAGGTTGGTTTGCGATAGCGCGAGCAATAGCCACACGTTGTTGTTGTCCTCCTGAAAGTTGGTGAGGAAAAGAAGTAAGCTTATCACTTAATCCAACTAGTGCACATGCTTCTCGAGCACGCTTTCGTGCCTCAATGGTTGGCGCATTAACGACCTCAAGTGCGAAAAGCACATTTTCAAAAACTGTTTTTTGTTCAAGGAGTTTAAAGTCTTGAAAAACTACCCCAAGATTTCTGCGATAAAGAGGTACCTTACTGTGTCGTAGTTTACCCACATTAACACCAGCGACCTCAACGATTCCTTTAGTTGGAATCTCTTCACCATTAATTAGACGAATAATTGTTGACTTCCCCGAACCTGTCGGTCCGATGATGTAAACGAATTCGCCTTGTTCTATTGTTAGACTAATACCATTTAGTGCATTAGTACCATTTTTGTATGTTTTAAAAACTTGTTTAAGAATGATCATTTTTTGGGTCCTTATCTAATTCTATCCCCCAAGAATTTTATACCTTATATTGAAAACTAAATCCATATCCTTTAACTTCTGTGGAATCAGTGACAATAAGAAAAGCGTTAGGATCAATACTTAGAATTTTGCTATTAAGTTGGGGATATTGATTCTTCATGACAACAGTCATAATGACAGGTTTAACTGCTCCTGTATATCCTCCTTGTGCTTGTAATATTGTAGTTCCACGATCGATTTCATCATGTATGACTGATAGAATCTTTTCGTACTGATCAGAAATGATATACACCATCTTCGCTTGAGTTTCACCAAAGACTAAAACACGATCAATCATGTATGATGCTGCAACAACCGAGATAAATCCTTGCAACACGGCTTGTAAACCATAATTGAAAAATCCGAGTCCTACAGTAATACCATCTATAATAAATACCCAAGTGACAATTTCAATTCCTGTGTATTTGTTAAGAACTAGTGGAGGAACATCCATACCCCCAGTGCTTGAACCTTGCTTGATTACCATTCCAACACCTAGTCCTGCAATAATACCCCCATATAGGCTAGCAAGCAAGGGATCTACTCCAACTGCTGGCATGCGCTCTGTAAATGTGAGGAATATTGGATACAAGATTGAAGATAAAGCGGTCGTCATTGCAAATCGTTTTCCAAGCACAATTGCTCCTATAACGAACAAACCAATAACGAGTCCATCAATAATGACTTTTGGCTCTAAAGGGATGATTGGTTTTAGGGCAATTGCTAATCCTGCAACACCACCTGATAAGATATCATACGGTAAGATAAATGCGCCTACGGCTAAAGCAAGTAAGTAATTACCAAGAATGATGAGTACTAATTTCTTAATGTGCTTTAGTTGTAGCTTCTTCATGTCTGTATTATAACAGAATAAGTCACGAATTTATAACAGAAGACGACGCTTAACATAATAACACAATTTGACAATCTGACAATTTGTCTGTATATTAAAGGTTGTTAGTTAGATTTTTTAATCATTTATAGGAGGAAACAACAATGAAAAAATTATTCTTGCTTTTAGTCTTGACAATTTTCGTTCTTGCAGGGTGTGCCCCTTCAAGTCGCAAGACAACATTCACATTTGCAAATGCACAGTGGGATTCTATTATGTTTCATAACGCCGTGATGGGAACCATTATCGAAGAAGTCTTCGGATATGGTTGGGAAGAACTACCAGGTTCAACACCAATTACATATGAAGCTCTCAAAAGTGGTGAAATTGATATATACTCAGAAATATGGACAGATAACTTACCATCTTACCTTGACGACGTCGCTAACGGACGCTTTGAGCTCTTAGGTTTAAACTTTGATGATAATGCCCAAGGACTTTATGTTCCACGCTATGTCATCGAGGGAGATGCAACCCGTGGCATTGAGCCCATGGCACCAAATCTGCGCACTGTATCTGATTTAGCACAGTATTGGGAAATATTTGAAGATCAAGAAGATCCAACAAAAGGTCGTATCTATGGAGCAATTCCTGGATGGGCTGTCGATGAAATTTTAAGAAATAAAATGGATCACTTAGGATTAAATGCTACCTTTAATTACTTCTCACCAGGAAGTGATGCAGCACTATCAGCTGCACTATCAAGTGCATATGAGCGTGGTGAAGCTGTGGTCGGTTACTATTGGGAACCAACCTGGTTAATGGGACTTTATGATTTCGTGTTACTTGAAGATGAACCTTTTAGTGAAACAGGATTTATGAATGGTATCGGAGAGTTTAAGAGTAGTGATGTAACAGTTGGTGTAAGAAATGGCTTCTCAGCAGAATATCCTGAAGTTGCTGAATTCTTATCTAAATACTCAACATCATCAACGCTAACTTCTGCTGCTTTATCTTATATCCAAGAAACTGGAGCAAGTTCAGTTGAAGCTGCTAAGTGGTTTATCTTACAAAATAAAGAACTCGTCGCAACTTGGCTTAGCGCAGACCAGTTTGAAACGCTAATCAAGGCGTTAGAATCTTAAAACTTAAAAGGAGAAATGTATGAACTGGATTTATGAATTTCCTTTCCAGTTAACCATTGATACTTCAGCCATCGATAAAGGTGTGCGCTCGTTTGCGCTCACCTTTGATAGCGTATTAAGGGTTATTAGGCAAGGGTTAACAACCACATTATTAACAATTTACGACTTACTCACCTTCATTCCATGGTGGGTTCTAGTCTTAATCGTTATTGGACTTTACTTCAAACAAAGCAAGAAGATTGGAATGTCACTTTTATATGGTGGACTGCTTGCACTTATTGGTTTCACAGGACTTTGGACACTTATGCTTAGTACCTTATCCATTGTGATTACCGCCGTTATCTTAAGTGTCTTATTTGGTTTTCCTTTTGGTCTACTCCTTAGTTTAAGTGAGCGTGCCAATAAAATTATGAGACCTGTCCTTGATACGATGCAAACAATGCCTGTCTTTGTCTATCTAATTCCGGCAATGCTTTTATTTGGTCTAGGACGTGTGCCTGCTGTTATGGCGACAGTCATTTATGCGATTGTGCCTATTATTCGCTTAACCAATTTAGGAATTCGACAAGTGAATCACGAGATTGTTGAGGCTTCTCGCTCTTTTGGAGCAACTACTATTCAAACTTTAATTAAAGTACAAATCCCACAAGCCTTTACTACTATTATGGCTGGACTTAATCAGACTCTCATGATGGCCATGGCGATGGTGGTTACCGCTTCAATGATTGGAGCACCAGGATTAGGGATGGAAGTACTTATTTCAGTAAACCGTATTGAAGTTGGTCGCGGACTTGTTTCTGGGACTGCGATTGTTATTGTGGCAATTATTCTGGATCGTCTTTCACAAGGATGGGTTAAACCTCAAACTGAGGAGGAAAGTCTATGAAGCCAATTTTGTATGTAGAAGGTGTTAATAAAATCTTCGGAAGTCACAAAGAAGAAGCACTCAAGCTTTCTAAAAAAGGTCTTTCAAAAAATGAAATTCTAGAAAAAACAGGAGCAACCTGTGCTTTACTTGATGTAAATCTCGATGTTTTTCCAGGTGAAACTTTCGTCATTATTGGTTTATCAGGTTCTGGTAAATCAACGTTAGTACGTATGTTCAATCGTTTAAATGATCCAACACATGGAAAGATTTTCTTTAAGAATCAAGATCTTGCACAACTTAATAAAGAACAACTACGTAACTTCAGACGTGAAAAGATTGCAATGGTGTTTCAACACTTTGGATTAATGTCTCATAGAACAGTATTAAGAAATGTTGAATATGGACTTGAGATTCGAGGCGTTGGTCCAGAACTTAAAAAAGAAAAAGCGATGGAAATGATTAATCTTGTAGGTCTTACAGGATTTGAGAATTCTCGTATTGATCAATTATCAGGGGGTATGAAGCAACGAGTTGGATTAGCTCGTGCATTAGCCAATGACCCTGAGGTCTTATTGATGGATGAACCTTTCTCTGCACTTGATCCTTTAGTTAAGAAGGATATGCAGTTTGAATTATTAAAGATTCAACAAAAGATGAAGAAGACCATTGTCTTTATTACGCATGATATTAATGAAGCCTTTAAACTCGGTGATCGTGTAGCTATTATGAAAGATGGAAAAGTAATTCAAGTGGATACTCCTGAAAACATGATGGCAAATCCAGCAGATGAATATGTCACACGCTTTATTGAAGGAGCTGATAAAACAGCAATCATGAGTGTAAAACACGTTATGATTACCCCTACAACTATTGTCTTTAAAGATGATGGATTTAATAAGGTTATTCGTGAGATGAGAACTAATAATGTTTCTAGTGCTTATGTCGTCGATGAAGAAATGAATTTCTTAGGTGTGGTTGGTCTTGAAAGTGCGATGCGCTTAAAAGATAAAGCAGCAACACTCATGGATTTAGTAGAAGAAGTTATTACAATTGCACCGAATCAATCGGTGGCAGAAATCATACCTCTTGCATCACAAACTCGCGTCCCATTAGCGGTCGTTGAGGATGGAAAACTTGTAGGAATTGTCTCAAAGGCAAGTGTATTAACACTTATTGCCAATGATGTTTCTGTTGATCATAGTGATGAAGAATTAGATAGCACGCTTGCCTAGCGTGCTTTTTTTATGTGCAAGTTATCAAAGCAACCATGCATGTCATGGTGTAAATGGTTCAAAATTATGCAATGTTTCGCTAAACTAGGACGTGAGCCGATTTGGCGATACAAGGAGACTTATGAAAAAACTAGTTGTATTATTTTTAACCTTAGGTTTATTAATGGGATGTGCTCCAACAACACCTACAGTAGAAGTAGATATAGAAGACATTGCACAAGCCATTAAAGATGAATATGGAGATGATTATGCCCCTAGTCTTGATTATGATGAAACATACATGGTTGAGCGCTTAGGCATTGAATCTGGTTGGGTTGAAGCATTCTTTGGACAAGGTCCTACATTCTCAACAAGCAGTGATGAACTTATCATTATTAAAGCGACCGAAGGTAATGTCGCGAAAGTTGTTGCCGCAATGCAAGAATACCAACGCTATCTTAAAGAGGAATCCTTCCAATATCCTATGAACATGCCACGTGTACAAAATGCCATGTTAGTGTCTGAAGGAGACTATGTTGTCTTTGTGTTAGTTGGTAAATTCTTTGAATATCCTAGTGATGGATCAGATTATGATGAACAAGAAGAGATTGACTTTGTAAAGGCACAGTTTCAACGTGGTGTTGATGTCTTTAAATCATTCTTTGAATAATCATGATTTTCGCATCGTCCACGTTTCTTGTTGTCTTTCTACCAAGTGCGATTCTCGCACTTTTAATATTTCCACCACGTTTTAGAAGTCTTATCTTACTCGTCTTTAGTTTAGTCTTTTATGCATATGGCGAAATTCGTTATGGTCTTATTATGGTGTTCTCCATATTCTTAGACTACACATGTGGAATCATGATTGAATCTTCAAAAAGTGAACTTAAGCGAAAAGCTTGGTTAGCATGTTCAATAATGGGAAACTTAGGCTTGTTAGGTTGGTTTAAATACAGTGGTTATCTTGCGGGAATGATTAATGACTTACTTCAAACATCATTTCCTATACCACAGATTATCTTACCTTTAGGCATTAGTTTCTTTACCTTTCAAACGATGTCTTATTCAATCGATGTGTATCGAAAAGATGTCAAAGCAGAGCGAAATCTTATTGATTTTGCAGCTTATGTAAGTATGTTTCCTCAACTTATTGCAGGTCCAATTGTACGATATAGTGATATTTCTGTTGAACTAAAAAATCCTCAAGATTTAAGACCTCGATTAGAAAAAGGATTTAATATCTTTATACTTGGTTTAGGTTCTAAGGTGTTACTAGCCAATGCCCTAGCAGCTGCCATTGCCCCCATTGAAGCATTATCACTCATTAATACTTCAAGAATTCTATGGATCATTCAAACCTTATACTTTGGCTTTCAGTTGTATTTTGATTTTGCAGGGTATTCCCTTATGGCCATTGGTTTAGGTTATATGTTTGGATTTTCTTTCCCTCAAAACTTTAATCATCCGTATATCTCCACAAGCGTTAGTGAATTCTTTCGTCGTTGGCATATGACTTTAGGAGATTGGTTTAGATCTTATCTTTATATTCCTTTAGGAGGATCACGTGTTTCACTGAAACGACTTGTCGCTAATCTACTTGTCGTATGGTTTATCACAGGTCTTTGGCACGGTGCTGATCATCAGTTTGTCGTGTGGGGATTATGGCTAGGTTTATGGGTTATCCTTGAGAAGCTTTGGCTTCATAAGATTAATTTACCTACATGGTTTAGACACAGCTTTACTTTACTCATTATCTTTATAAGTTGGAGTATCTTTAATGCTCCTTCTCTTAGTGATTGGTCACAACGTTTTATTCAAGCATCTTGGTTATCACCACTTCAAGTAGAAGGATTACTACTAAGAGGAGGATTAGGCCTCTTAGTGCTGAGTATTGTGTTTTCTGGACCTTGGATTAGCACCTTCTTTAAAGGCTTACCACTACGTCTACAAAGCATTGTATATACCCTCATCTTTGGTCTTAGTGTTGCATCACTCATTCATGGATCACTCAATCCATTCTTATACTTTAGGTTTTAGGAGGTCACATGTCAGCATTTAAATGGTATGGTCTTGGAATTGTTTTATTATGTATTCATCTTTTAGCACAACCTTTTACGGTTTACTCATCCCTTGAGCGTCGCTTGTTGACGACAAAACTAGAGTTAACCTTTCAAGATATGCTTGATCAAAGATTTCAAGATTCACTTGAGAATCTTTTAAATGATCAAATGCTTGGACGAGAATGGTGGATGAAGGCGAATACACTAAAAGATACGCTTTTAGGTCGTCAGATTTTTGATAAAGTCATTGTATCTGAGTTTGGTTTACATGAACTTTGGTTAGAGGATAGTGATCAGTTAATAAGAAATTTGGCATTCATTAAAGCTTTTGAAACTAAGTTTAATGGGGTTGTAGCACTTGTTCCTCATAGTGGTTCACTACTTAATAATTCTTGGCATGAATCATCAGTTCTTTTCTCAGAAGATGGTTATCCTGCACTAAGAGAATGGCTACTTCTTAATGATAAAAAAGAATCATATTTCTATCAAGGAGACCATCATTTAAATCACTTTGCGACCCCAGTCATGGCATCTTATGTCTTAGATAGACTTGGGTTTGAGCTAGTATCCCCTTCTCTTAAATATTGTAGCGAGTTCTCTGGAACACTCTCTCCTTATTACCTAACATTTAATCCTTCACTTGATTCCTTATGGATCTATGATAGTCCAATTAAAGAAATGAAGATTGGTAATAAGTCGTATACTGGTCTTCATGATTTAAGTGCATGTGAAGGTAATAATGCATATCAAGGTTTACTTCATGGAAATCATGGATGGACTCAGATTACGACTCATAATGAGTTAGGTCAATCACTATTGGTGATTAAAGATTCTCATGCACATCAACTTATTCCCTTCTTAACTCCACATTACACAAACATTGATGTGGTAGACTTAAGACATTACAATGGTTCTATTGAAGCAATTATGGATAACTATGATGATGTCTTAGTACTTGTCGGTGAAGGTAGTGTAAGAGATGATCGCAATTTCTTTAAGTTAAGTCGTTAAGCATCCTTAGGGATGCTTTTTTAAATATTAAAAGACTGTTAAAAGACAAGAAATAGATTACGAAACTGGACATTCAATTTGATTAGCAGTAAACTTAGATTAGATAATGTGTGATTTTATGTTATTTAAGTTAATAGGTTGTTGTGCTTATCACATGATTGATTGCATTTTCTAGAAGCATAATGTTCATCAGAGCGATTGAAAGGAGAACACTCATGAGCGAAAAGAATTCCACACCAGAAGACATTGAAAAGAATAAGGTTGTTGCCGCAATAGCCTACGCGATTTTCTTTGTTCCATTACTTGTTGACAAAGATTCTGAGTTTGGAAAGTTTCATGCAAATCAAGGACTTCTGTTACTGATTGTTTCTTTAGTTGGGAATGCTGTGCTTACGATTTCTATTGTTGGAATCTTGCTTGTTCCTGTTCTTAATATTATATTACTTGTCTTATTCATTATGGGCGTCGTTAATGCGATTAATGGACAAGCTAAAGAACTTCCTGTTATTGGAAAATATAGTCTTCTAAAATAAACTGTGTGACAGCAGACTTATGAGCATCCTTAGGGATGCTTTTTTACGTGGTTATATACAATCATCATCGACTCTTTTATAATGAATAAGATAGTGAGGAATATGTATGCGCCATGTGGATGTAGTCATAATAGGAGCAGGAATATCAGGAAGCATTCTCGCATTGTCTTTTCCTAAAACCTTTAGTGTGCTTGTACTTGATAAGAAACAAAGACAAGATCCTCAATCTGGTTTTAAGAAACCTTGTGGTGGTTTACTTGCCCCTGATGCTCAGAAGACACTAAGTGCTTTAGGTTTAAGTATCCCAAATCATGTCCTTGCATCTCCACAAATGTTTAGTGTTAAGACTGTAGATTTCGTGTCAAAGAAGACACGTCATTACCAACGCCACTATGTAAATGTGGATCGTCACCGTTTAGATTTGTGGCTTATGAGTCAAGTTCCTCAACATATTAACTTAGAAGAAGGTTGTTTAGTAACCTTAATTGAAGAAACTAAAGAGAATGTACACATCACTTACCTTAAAGATGAACAAGAAGAAACTGTATCTTGTGCTTGGTGTATTGGAGCAGATGGTGCGAGTTCAATGGTAAGAAAGCTATGTGATGCTCCTAAGATTCGTCAGTATCTTGCGATTCAAGAAAAGTATTCTCTTAATGATATGAAGCCATTCTTAGGATGTTTCTTTAATCAAAATCTAACTGATAGTTATGCATGGATTAATATTAAAGATGATACTTTAGAATTTGGTGCAGCATTACCTCTTCAAGATTCACTTAAAAGGTATGAAGCATTTAAAAAGCATATTAAAAATATCTCTATTGACTTAAGTCATCCTTTATCTAAAGAAGCGTGTCTAGTTAATTCACCAAAAAGACTTAGTGAGATATATTTAGGTAAAGGACGATTACTTCTTGTAGGTGAAGCTGCTGGTTGGATCTCACCAAGTTCACTCGAAGGAATGAGTTATGCGATGGATAGTGCACTAAACCTATCTGAAGCATTTAAGAGTGATAATCCTCTTAGATCATATTATTTACTATCAAGACCACTTAAGTTTAAGATCTTTCTTAAACAGCTTAAATCGATTGTCTTGTTTACTCCTTGGATTAGAAGACTTGTGATGATGAGTGGGATGGAAGCAGTGAAGATGAAGGATTAATTGAGCAAAGTAAAGGACAACCACTAATTGGCTGTCCTTTTAATTTCCTAGCAAAAAATCAGATGGTAACAAAACTTCTTCATGTGTATATGTCCTTGTTGCTTTGTTATGTCCTAGCAAAAAATCAGATGGTAACAAAACAACCTTATTCATCATACCATTATGTATTGTGTTATGTCCTAGCAAAAAATCAGATGGTAACAAAACAGAATAGAAAAAGGAGCATCCATAATTTCAGTTATGTCCTAGCAAAAAATCAGATGGTAACAAAACACACAGTAATCAATTGGTCATGTTGCAATGGTTATGTTCTAGCAAAAAATCAGATGGTAACAAAACGAAAGTATTTGCCTGTCTTTGTATTGAATGGTTATGTCCTAGCAAAAAATCAGATGGTAACAAAACTAAGCTAGATAGCATTCGTGGTTTTGATCGGTTATGTCCTAGCAAAAAATCAGATGGTAACAAAACCAAGGTATCAGAGAAGATTCAAGAAACACCAGTTATGTCCTAGCAAAAAATCAGATGGTAACAAAACAGAGACTGTCTTATTTCGTACTGCGTGAATGTTATGTCCTAGCAAAAAATCAGATGGTAACAAAACTACGCTAACATGATTCTACGATCGGTCTTAGTTATGTCCTAGCAAAAAATCAGATGGTAACAAAACCCCTTTTGCCGACTAATGTTGTCGGTTCTTGTTATGTCCTAGCAAAAAATCAGATGGTAACAAAACCAGAAGATATGTTGGCAAGTATATTTCAAAGTTATGTCCTAGCAAAAAATCAGATGGTAACAAAACCAGAAGATATGTTGGCAAGTATATTTCAAAGTTATGTCCTAGCAAAAAATCAGATGGTAACAAAACACCAGTAGTAGACATTGTTGATTTTCTTCAGTTATGTCCTAGCAAAAAATCAGATGGTAACAAAACTATGCCAGTAGGATATAGACCTGTGCAAAAGTTATGTCCTAGCAAAAAATCAGATGGTAACAAAACTAGTGATACATTTGATACTCTACCCTTAGAGTTATGTCCTAGCAAAAAATCAGATGGTAACAAAACCGAACTTAACTCAATTAAAACTCGACAAATGTTATGTCCTAGCAAAAAATCAGATGGTAACAAAACAGCAAAGAGTAGTAACGATAGAAGAAACACGTTATGTCCTAGCAAAAAATCAGATGGTAACAAAACGCAATGCCATCGTATATCGCAAGAATCAAAGTTATGTCCTAGCAAAAAATCAGATGGTAACAAAACCATGCCCCTCATAGAATTGTTGCCAGATTGGTTATGTCCTAGCAAAAAATCAGATGGTAACAAAACATGAAAGATTTAATAATCACATTAAGCGGTGTTATGTCCTAGCAAAAAATCAGATGGTAACAAAACAATGTTAAAGCAACTGAACCTGTGACTGATGTTATGTCCTAGCAAAAAATCAGATGGTAACAAAACCAAGGTATCAGAGAAGATTCAAGAAACACCAGTTATGTCCTAGCAAAAAATCAGATGGTAACAAAACAGAGACTGTCTTATTTCGTACTGCGTGAATGTTATGTCCTAGCAAAAAATCAGATGGTAACAAAACATCAGATGACCGCAAGAGTTTTATATACACGTTATGTCCTAGCAAAAAATCAGATGGTAACAAAACTAGTGATACATTTGATACTCTACCCTTAGAGTTATGTCCTAGCAAAAAATCAGATGGTAACAAAACCAACCCATTGATTCTTATCTTCATCAAAATGTTATGTCCTAGCAAAAAATCAGATGGTAACAAAACCTCACGCATAGGAAATTGTAGTGCAATTCTGTTATGTCCTAGCAAAAAATCAGATGGTAACAAAACATTCGCGACTGTCATAATAACGCTGAACTTGTTATGTCCTAGCAAAAAATCAGATGGTAACAAAACAGCTTCTGCACCTGTTAAAGTTTTAAAATTGTTATGTCCTAGCAAAAAATCAGATGGTAACAAAACGCACGAGTACATTGGTATGGCAAGGTTATGGTTATGTCCTAGCAAAAAATCAGATGGTAACAAAACCATTAACATCAATTTCTAGTAGTCGCTCTTGTTATGTCCTAGCAAAAAATCAGATGGTAACAAAACGTATCTTCTTTTTCATGACTATTGTGTTGTGTTATGTCCTAGCAAAAAATCAGATGGTAACAAAACCCTTAACTGTTACGATCACTTGTTTATCTAGTTATGTCCTAGCAAAAAATCAGATGGTAACAAAACATTGTGAGCAGTCAAGTAATTTAGATAATTGTTATGTCCTAGCAAAAAATCAGATGGTAACAAAACAAGTAGCGATAATGTCATCTATGATTTCCTGTTATGTCCTAGCAAAAAATCAGATGGTAACAAAACTCACATCTTTAGCACTCTTTTGCGTGTCTTGTTATGTCCTAGCAAAAAATCAGATGGTAACAAAACAATCTATAAATGCATATAGAATAGAAAAGGGTTATGTCCTAGCAAAAAATCAGATGGTAACAAAACCTGAATAACTATTGATTACTATACATTAAAGTTATGTCCTAGCAAAAAATCAGATGGTAACAAAACATTTTACTTTAGTTCATCCCTTGTCTTGCTGTTATGTCCTAGCAAAAAATCAGATGGTAACAAAACAAAAGGAATACTAACTAACTATATCAATTTGTTATGTCCTAGCAAAAAATCAGATGGTAACAAAACCTCAAATATATTCTATCATATAGTAAATTTGAGTGCTATTTAGAATCTAAAATTGCTTGAGAAGTCCATGATTGTTCAAATTTTGTTCGATGCTGTGCTGAATATTTGTTTTGAATTCTTCCATTGGAGTGAATTCTTGATTTAGTCGAGTCATAAGTTCATAACACTGTTGTGGATCTGAAAAATCAGTTACAGTATTCCCAAAATAAACTATATTGTCGATATTTATATTAGTCAGAAGAACTTCCGAATCAAGAATAATATGCACATTTCTTTCAGTTTCTGCAATAAGGTTTAATAGTGAAGTATCAATTTCACTCTTTACAACTACAAGCCAAAATTCCAATTGATAATGTTGTTTTGCAATCTCATTAATTATCTTAATAATAAACATAACTGTTTCATCATAATTAATATCTATTGAAATTGCTTGCGCATCATCCTTATAAACTATAGCTTCTATAAGTTTTGAAAATAGTTTTGTGTTTAAATCATTCATCTGATACCTTAACGATATAGAATCAAAATTAATCTGATGTTTATTGTTAAGTGATTCTGACTCAAATAATCCAATAACTTGTTTCATCATCATATATTGATCGTCAAACTCTACTTCCATAAGTAATGTTTCTATATGTTTTAGAAATATCGATTTTGATCCAAGTTTTAGCTCATCATCCAAATCAATCCATGGGTGAATTAAATATAAAGTATTTTCCTTAAGATTAACTTCTCTCTCATTTAGTTTTATGTATTCAAATCTTTGAACTTCCTCTTGATAATCACTGCTATTTCGTTTCTGAAATGAAGAATAAATTTGCCTCAAAAAGTGTTCTTTTCTTTTTCGCTTGTGACCTAATAGTACTTTGAACTTATCTACTCTTAAGTCAACTTCTTTTGTTTTGATTTGTTTCACTTTACCCTTTCTATAGCACAAGCATAGCTTGTTCATTAACTAGAGATTCTTGTCTAGACATACCGCCAACAATAATCTCCATCTTTTTGTATTGTGTCTCTGTGACAACCATAATTCTTATTTGACCAGCAGAGGGCACATTTCTTTTTAGAATATCTACATGATTTTTTGCAGCATCACGATTGTTAAAAATCTTAGAGTATACCGAATACTGCATCATCATATATCCACCTTTTATTAAATACTTTCTAAACTTATTATAAATTCTTACATCTTTCTTACTCACCATAGGTAAATCAAAGAATAGAATTAATCTCATAAAGTCATAGATCATGTCACTATTGGAAATGCCAATGATGAATCAGCATCAAAGTATTTAATAATTGATTCTACCATTAGATTCATAGCATTAAAAATGGTATGTGTTTGGTAATTTATTTCGATTTTTTCAGTGGTGAGCTGAATCAAAGCTTTTCTATGTTCTTGTGTAAATTCATTTGCATATCTTAGATGATCATAAACATAACTATCAATAATAGGTCTAAAAGGTTCAATGATATCATCACTTAGGTTGAACATGTTTGATGGTCCTTTATGAAATATGCCAAGTGATGCATTTAGTCCTTTTGAATAAATAATCTTACTTATTTGTGATCGAATAATGGCGTAGCCATAATTTAATCCCGCATTAACAACATCATTCTCAAATCTAATGAAATCACTACCAAACATAAGGTTGAAGTACATCTTTGCTGCAAGCCCTTCTCTATTCCCAGGATCGCCAGCTTCTACTTCGTCGATAAATGATTCTATTCTAATTACTCGTGGATCATTAATTTTCTTAGACTTAAGAGTCTGAACTTGATTATAGATTTTTGCCTTAATTATCATTTGATGTAGTAGTTTCTTCTTATCTTCTTCCCACTCTATTTGCCTTCTTAAAACCAAAGACATTGTATGATGGGCACTATGTGGAATCATCATCATTTTGGGTTGATGATCAACTCCACACACAACAACATTAATATTATTTTCAGCACATTGATTTAATAATTGAACAGTCATGGACATTTTGTAGTTATCACATATCAGAGAGTTAATGTCTTTAAGTGGTATTAGAATCTCTTGATCATCGTTAAGATGCACTTTCAGATTATCTAAATATAAACTTAGTCTTTGACTCTCTTCAATGTAGATTACTCTCCAGCCCATAGATCCTCTAACAAAAAGAGTCCCAGAGGGACTCGATTTCGGGATAAACCCTTGTTTTGTTAGGTCATCTGTATTTTTTGCTAGGACACAAATTACCTATTTATATTTTATCAATATTAAATTCTAATTTCAATGTATTATTCTTAGATTCGTATATTTTCCCTAATATGTCTGTGTGAAGTTTTTGAAGTTTGATTATTGATTTTCCAATAGTTGGCATTAATTGTTTTTTCTCATAATAGTGAATTGGTTTAATCTCAATTGTATTCTTAGTATCATTGTTAGTGGCTGTAAACTTCCATATGTCTTTAATTATGCTTACTGATCCATCAATATTTTTTTCCTGTTTTTCAATGTACATCAACTCGTCTCTGTGCATTGAAAATAAGAAATCATATGTTTTATCAATGCTTTTCTTATCCATTTGTTCTTGATACCAATCTGTTTCAATAAAATATAGGTTTTTCTTACCAGAATATCTCACATCACTGCGACGTATAGTGACAAATTTATACTGATTCTTATCGTTTACGTAGAAATCAGTTCTATAAGGAGATATCTGTTGAAGTACAACTCGTTTTTGCTTATTGGTGAATAATGAATCCTCATATTTACTTGATATATCTATATGACTATTTAATCTTCCATCAACATATGCAATTGACTTTATCTCAGGTCCATTACCTTTCTTGGAAAATTTTTGGACACTGCCATGGTTATTGTAATAAACACTAAATGGATTTTCTTTTAATTCTTTGAATTCTCTCATATACTGATTTACAATTTCTACTAGTTTCTCAAATGTTTTTGGATCATGCTTTGCCATAAGATATTTATTTTGAACTTTATTAGCAATAATATCTTGTGCAAGTGTAAGAAATTTAGGGTCATAAATATCCTTGTATTTCTTTATAACAACCTCACCCTCTTCAGTTTGTCTTGTTGAATATATCGTTTGATCACTTACTGAACGGTTTGGTTTCTTATCAACTTTATGAGATATCTTAATCTTTGATTCTAAAAATTTGAAAGGTAAATCATCTTTAAATTCATGTTCTTCAGCGAGTTCTCTTAAAGGTACTAATTTTTGCATAAATGACTCAGTGAGAAAATCTTTGTAATCATAGACTGGTATACCATCAGTATTGATTTCAACATCTTTGTTTTCTATCAAAATATTATCGAAAACTTTAGAGAAATGACTTTGCTGTGTTAATAGTGTCAGCGTAGCAGCATCAATGGCATGATGAAAATAGTTCTCGTCACGTGATTTCTTAATTCCAATCTTACCTCTTAACATAGCAGTAATTTTACCGTTTATTGGGACTACTCTTGTTGGTATTTGATTTACCTTAAAGTAATCTTGAAGAGTATTTAATACAACTCTTGAAGCATATCTTGTATCCACAAGATTTCTGGCTATAAAATCTTTCATATTTGAGTAAGATGTGATTTCTCTCTCATCTAGCAAATAATTCAATTTTTTCTTATTTGCACCGTATTTATATGCTGCAAGATTTGATACGTAATACCTAAATGATTCTTCACTCCAACCGTCAAACTTATTACTTCTAAATGCTTGAAGCGGTGTGAGATTCCCTTTTTCTCTATTAGCTTTATTAGTTACAAGAACTTTATTTGCCATAGAATCATCAAGTGAAACTGAGAGTGGAATAATGTGATCAATATCATATGCATTTGGATCACTTAGAATTGAGTTTATGTTTAAACATTCCCCCGTATATACACATTTGCATTCTTGCTCTTTATAGAGTCTAAGTTTAAGGCGTGTTTTGGAATTGATCTCTGTTTCTCCAACGATTTCTTGTAAACTTTTGTTTAGAGTTTCCAAATTCTTTTGAGCTTTTCTTATCAATGATTTCTTTTCATCACTATTCTTTTCTCTTGCTAACTCTACAAAAATCTTACTAGCTTCACCATAATTCTTGCGAATTTGATTAACAACTTTAATTGCTTCTTGTTGAGCTCGTTTTGCAACAGGACTAAGAATCGCAGTTCGATCATATGGGATGTCCTTTAAACCAATTAAGTGATCTGTATTGAGTTGGTTCAAATGTAATCTGTGGATTATCTGCATCTGATTATCAGTTGAATCAAAGAGTTCATTATTTAATTGATAAATTGCTTCTAAAGATAAAGAATGATATCCTCCTATTTTTGAAATTTGACTAAGTGGTTTAATATCATCTATATGAATGATTGGTAATCTCTCTTGTAACTGTATCAGTTTTTCAAATCTCTCTTCAATAACTTTTGTAGAAGTTAAAATCACCATAATTTCATCAATAACGGCAAAATTATCCAGGTAGAGTTGATGACGTGATTCATCAACTGCTTTAAGAACTAATTTCAAACCTATAAACTCAGAAAAAATTGGTTCGTCTTTTGCATTGACACGATATCCCTTAATATCTTCGGTAGTAACATTCAAATGTTTTGTAAGTTTTGACATGGTAATTGAATGAGCTTTGTCTTCACGGATTAGAACTCTAATGATATCTTTTTTTGTCTCAATGTCTATTGATTCATTTAATACTTTAAGATTATTTAAATCATTCAAAATGTTAAACAGTTCTGCACTTGGAGCTTGTTTAGGAGCTCTAAAATGCTCAGGATAAATCGAACATCGACCTCTCATTTTTTCAATGAGATCAATGATTTCAATAGATCCATCATCTTGAACTATAAAACGACCATAAATCGATGGAGATTTCATACTTCCGGGCCCATCCGAAAAATGTCTTCTTCGATTGATTAGCTCGATAACACCATTAACGAATAACTCGCTTACTGATTGATTATTAAGAATTTGTCTTGCTTCTTTCTCATAATGCTTAGTTCTAAAGATATTATCTGAACCTTTGAAATGACCTTTTTCTTCTAATCTTTGAAGTTGAATCTCGCAAACATATAGTCCACTTGCAATGAGTTTGTCACTCATAGACAATGATGCTTTTGCGGTTTCTTCATCTTTCACTTTTTCATCTTCAACAACTTCAAAGCTAGATCCACGTTTTTTAACAATATGATATAAAGCAGTAAACAATTCTTCATTTGATAATTTTTGTCTAATCCCTTTTACACGTAATTCGATAGGATTTGAAAGAATTTCATAATCTTCTTTTACTAAACCCTCTTTTATCGCCAACTTAACAAAATCTTTAACACGGTGTACACGGCGGCGATTTAGTCTTCTACCACTTCTGAAAGTTCTTCGCTTAACATTCTCTCCAGCTTGACCTTCTTTAAATAGTCTAACTCCAGCATCAATAATCTTACCCGAATCTTCATCAGTCACTGCCCATCCAACAGAAGTTATGCCAATATCTAAACCTACAATGATTTTAGTCATTCTACTCCCTCCCTTTCCTAAATATTACACTAGAATAAACACATAAATAAACAGTTACTTTCATCATTTCATGAATTAATTCTGTTTTGGAATATTTACTTTTGAGTTTGCTATCATAATGGTGTCATAATTATGGTATTTTGGACAATTAATTCAATAAATGAAATTAATGTCCGAATAATTACACATAGAAAAGAACACCCCTAAAGATGTTCTTTCCTATAACCATGTCTCAATTTGACAATTATTTATTACTTAAATACGTAATATGCTCAATGATATAGCTAACAACACCTATCTCAACACACTTCCATCCACATACACATTAATCTTATCAATCATACCATCTCTTCTAAACAAGCTTTGACTCACTTGAGTATCGAGTGTATCGGTATTTTCAAAACGTTTTTCACTTCCATCAATGTAAGAGACCACGATGTGCTTTTGATCTGACAACGTATAGATCACAGGAACTGTACAGAACGTAAATCCTAAGGATTGTGCTTGTAAAGTAATCTCTGTTTCATGGGATGTTCTTGGAAGTGACCATGTCTTCTTCTCTGTTAAGAACTCAGCTTTATCAAGTAAAAGTGGATTAAACTGCACAAGTCCATTTTTGACATTCACACCTAGTTCTCCTAAGCGAGAAATAAAGTCTTCTTTAACTTGACCAGTAAGTCCTGGTTGTTGAGCTCCTGAGAATGAAGGTGTATGAGAATAAGCATCTGTAGGGAAAGCTCCATATTCTTCAGGTGTCTTCTCTACCCCAATACCATGTTTAGTCACATGATAATCATTCTTGAGTGCTAAAGCTTCTTCATTAATTCCATGTGAATCAACGACATCATTGAAAGTTTCTTGGGTTGCTAAGACAAGTTTTGAAACCATGTGCCAGTAGATAGAACCTAAACCTTCATATTTATAGAAAGTACCTGAGCGTCCTGTAAAGGCATGATGATTAAAGAGATCTGCGAATATTTCCTTCACAACCTTAACATCTTCATCCTTGTATTCTTTGGTTGCTTTAAGTGCTGCTTCAATATCATAGCCATTTCTGAATTGACCATTGAAGTGATAATGTCCATTCACATCTTTTTGAATAAAGCGAGTACGCCCTTGTTTGAGTTCTTCTTTTAAAATTACTGAAGAATTGACAAGTTCTTGTGACACATTATTCTTCTCTAAGAACTTAGGAAGTGCTCTATTAGGATAAAGCATATAACTATCTTGATCTTCACGATAAATAGAGCTACTACGTAGTGCTTTTAATACTGCACTACTTTCTGTTGCACTAAGTGCTTTAGAACTTAAGACTGAAACTTGTCCCTCAAGCATTTCATACAGATGTGAGATACTGCAGCTTTCTTTATCAAACTTAATAAGATTATATGAGTGATAAAGATTATCTTCTCGTTTGTTCTTATGGATTGAATCTTTTAAGTGAGTAAGTGATTGTTCAATAAATTCTTTTAATGAAGTCACAGAAAGTGATACTTTCTCTCCTTCAAATCCATGTTCATATACACTGTTTCGATAGACTTCACCAATCTTACCTAAAGCTTTCATCATTTCAAAACGATGTTCATCAGTGATCGATTGTCCAAGGTAAGATGAAGTATTCTTTAAGACAGCCGCAGTTTCATTAAACATGGTTGCAACTTCTTTAGAAACATCAATAGATTCTACACTGAGTTCTTCGACTAAAGTATGCATAAAGGATTGGAAGCGATGAATGTAGTAGAGTGTGACCATGGATAAACCATTACCTACAAGTGCATTGTTCGCATCATTCCATTCAGGACGTTGCGTGTTCATCCAAATACCACCCTCAGGGACATAATTAGATAGCTTCGCAAGAAGCATGACTAATAATTTCTCCATCAAGTTTACTTTATAGATTTGATCATTCTTAGACAGTAACTTACCATCTGAACCTAACTTATCTACTTTTGAGTGAATGTGTTTCTCAACCTTGTAGTCATAGATAATACTATTTCTAGGATCTTCAACTAAGGAATCAAAGCCTTTGATTCGATATGGAACATTGGCATACACAAAGATATTTTTTTGAAGTAAATCTTTAAGTTTCTTAGGATGATAAGCATTGGATAATTCCATAAGTTTAAGAAGATAAATGATTTGATGATCTCCCCAGTATCCAATATTTGACCAAGGTTCTTCAGGATTGAGTACTTCCCAGTCTAAGCCATTCTTAGTAATACGATATGGATTATATCCATCTGCCGTGGAAGCATTCACAAACTTCGCAATAATACTTTCAATGAACTCTGGATAAGACACTGATAAAGCTTCCCAGTTTTGGAAGATGTCACGCCAGTTGCCTTCAAAGTTAAGTTTCTTACTACCATCTTCTTGTGCAATCTCAATACTGAAACGATTCCAAGGACGACTTGGATCACCATGGCGGCGACTGAATGTTAATGGTAAATATTCAAGGACAAGACGCTCAAAGTCAGAATCTTTTAATGACAATACTTTTTGGTGAAGTTCATTATAGTTAAGTTCAACAGGAAGTTGATTCATAAAGTCTAAATGCTTAGCATAGATTTCTTTATTCCAAACCTTCACAAATGCTTTAAAATCATCACGTTGTATTTGATAACCATCTGCATAGACACCACCACGCATGATATTAAATAAAGTATTTGAGAAATGACGATAACTTGTTTTGTCATTGGCTGTGCTTTGGAAACCATCTGCTTCAAACACAAGTTTCTTAAGATTGAAATCTCCTTTTTGAACATCTGCATCAATCTCTTCAAGTAAAGCATGATTTTCTTTAATGTCTTTAATAAGCTTTTCAACATGATTACGACTTTGGTTAAGTTCAGAGACAATAACCCATTGTTTAGATTCGTGTGATTTAAGAGTAATTGTTTCACACACATAGTATGATCCACGTCTTCCCTTCACATCAAATTCTGTGTGGATATCATGACCTAAAGAGAATGCGTGAACTTGTTGTTCAGATAAAAGGATGTGAGGTTGATTTAAACCTTTTGACCATACAGTGGTGGTCTTGAGTGATTCACTTGGTTCTGCTTTGTCTGTTAAGATTGAGCTTAGTGTAAATAAACCTAATCCAACCTCTTCCACTAACTCACAACGTTTGTATCCATCAAGCAGTGTACTTAGTGAACTTTGCAAGTTTGTGTTAACACCATATGGAAGAATATTGCGAATTCCATCAAGTACTTTAACACTAACTTCTTTACCTTTTAAGTTAACTAAATTTGATTCTTTAATAAATCCAAAGGTATTACTGTTTTTCCATGTATAACTAAAACTGACTCCTAAATCATGATTGATCTCTTCAAAGATAATTTTATTGCCAATCGTGTTTTTATAAAGGTTTCGAGTGATCTTATAGACATTATGATGGTGCAACGAAAACGGTTTCCATAAAAAACTTTTTTCATCGTCTAAGACGATGAGGGTTGTGTTTGATCCAGTTGTTTCAATGCTGTCATGAATTTTGTCATCTGTATAATATGGGAATAATGCTGATTCAGCATTATTTCTTCCACATGTGAGACCACCTGTGCTTGAGATAAACATCCAGTGATCCGTATCACTCACAATGGTCATAAAGAATGGATTCATGTGATGATAGTTTTCAATTTTGAAGAATGTTTCCTCTTTAATCATCACTGTCTCAAGTGATGTCTTCCCTTTTTCATCATTAAGTGATGAGTTTCCAAAAAGTAATTTGGATGATTGCATTATGATATTTTCCTCCATTTATCATTACGACTTCCTTCTATAACTTGATTATATAGTGCCTAATTTTTAAAAACAATACACTTTAAGTGATAGATTAAGCTTAATTTTGATAGTTTTGTGAATTATGCACTAAAATTAAGAAAACGTTTTCATAAATCACAAATTTAAGAGAAAAACAGGAAAATTACCTGTTTTTTCTGAAATTGCATTTTGCAAATATTCCATCTTTTATGACATGGTTTTTATAAAAAAAAGACATCCTTTGATGTCCTTGATTTATTAAATTTCAACAATCGTATCAGCCATAGCTTTCGCATCATTCACATCATGAGTGACCATGATGACAGTAACACCTTTTTGTTTAAACCATACTTTCATTTGACCACGCATACGCGCTTTTAATTCCGTGTCAAGATTTGAGAATGGTTCATCAAGACAAAGTACTTTAGGTTGTGACGCAAGTGCGCGTGCAATCGCAATACGTTGTTGCTGACCACCAGAACATTGTGAAGGTTTACGATTATGAAAATCTTTTAGATCCATCATTCCTAACAATTCATTTACTATCATTTTTTTATAAGGTTTATCTTCTTTTCTTACGCCATAGCCAATATTATCCGCAATACTCATGTGAGGAAACAACGCATAATCTTGAAATAGTAAACCTACTTTACGATCGTGAGGTTCAATATGAATATCATTACTAGTCAAGGTTTTACCATCAAGGATAATAGTACCAGACACTGGTTTTTCAAGCCCTGCAAGACATCGAAGTAAGGTTGTCTTTCCTTTACCACTTGGTCCTAGTATCGCAGTAAAAGAGCCTGCTTCCACGCTCATGTTTAGGTTTTCAAATAAGACATGTTGTCCAAAGGAAAATGTTAGATTTTTTACTTCAAGAAACATGTTAATCCTCCTTGTTGACACTTACAATTACAGGATATAAGAATACCATAGAAATGAGGATAATGGCTAGTGAAGGAATTGCAGCCTCAAATAAACGCTCATCCCCAGCATACTGATATACCTGTGTTGCTAAAGTATGATAGTTGAATGGTCTAAGATTTAAAGTAAGTGGTAACTCTTTAATAACATCAATGAACACAAGAGCAAAGGCAGCAAGAAATGAAGACTTAAGAAGTGGTACTTCTATTTGAAACAAACCTTGTAGATAGGTCTTCCCTAAGGTTTGAGATATTTCATTATTCTTAAGACCTATCTTTTTAAATCCCCACTCAATGTTTTGATAACCCAAACCAAGATATCGAATGATCAAACCATAGATAAGCATCCCAAGTCCTGCTGTAAGCGCAAGATTAAACTGTCTTGAAAGCGTAATAAACGCAAACAAGACTAAGATTGCCATAACACTTCCAGGAATTGAATATCCAAGCAAAGTAATCTTAGAGACAATTATAGACCATGGAGATTGTTTAAGGCGAGTGTAGTTTCCAACCACAAAGCCAATGATCACAATACTAAAGGTCACGACAAGTCCTAAGAACATTGTATTAAAGAGTTGTGAACCAAAATCATTCCAGTAAATACGACTTGTGGTTTGAAAAGCCCATGAAACAAGATGAAGTAGTGGTAGTCCTAAGGCTAAAAATAAAAGAATCATGAAGTAAGAGACTAAAGCTACATGTTTAAACCCTTTTAACTGCTTACGCTTAAGTGGTCTAATGTTTGCGGGCATGACTTGCTTGGTGTTCTGACGAAGAAAGTGCTCAATGATTAAGATCACAAACACAATGACAAGTAATATTCCTGATAAGCGAAGTGCACTATCAAAATCTCTAAGTGCGAACCAACTTCTAAAGATCGCAATTGAGAAAGTAGGAACATTAAGATAGACAACTGTTCCATAATCTCCAAGAACTTCAAGGGCAACAAGGACCATTCCTCCAATAAAAGCACTCATTGCTAGAGGGAGGGCAATTTTGAAGAATATACCCGTACTTCGAGATCCTAAAGTTCGAGCAGTCTCGATATAGTTTCCCATGAATCTTTCAAGGAAAGATTTAGTAGAGATATATACGTATGGATAAAGTGTTAGTGAAAACACCATCATTGCAATAAACATACTACTCCATTCAAACCACTGCGGTTCAAAAATATTAAAAGATCGCAGTGTTGATTGAATCCACCCAGTATAACCAATGAAATAGGTTAATACATAGGCAAAAATATATGGCGGGATTGCAAGAGGTAAATAAAGAAGAAAACGAATCCAACGTCTGAATTTGAATTCAAAGGTGACGACAAAGTAAGCACTCGATACCCCTATGATTCCACTAATGAGCATACTTCCCCCAACTAGTATTAAGGTTGTTGAGGTAATATTGGGTAAAGTCACTGAGACAACATGTTGCCATGTGTCAGAAGCAACCATAAAGAAGCGCGCAAAACTTTCAGAAAGCACAAAAAGGATAGAGACTATCCAAATTGTGCTAAAGATATAACTAAAGGTTGCGGCTTTTTTCAATCATTACTCCCACTTCACAGCATCAAACATCATTAAAGCTTGAGCATAAACACGCCCCAATTTTTCAAAATCAAGATCTTGAGGATCTAACTCTCCCCATGAAGCTAATAGTTCAGTAAGTGGTACATCACTACGTACTGGGTATTCACCATTTTGATTCATAAAGATTGCTTGATTCTCTACACTTAGTAGATAATCAATGAATTTTTGAGCATTTGCTGCATTTTTAGCATTCTTTAATATTGAAGCATAAGAGATATTCACATGTACATCCTCTGGTAATACAACTCCAATACTATTCGCAACATCACGTTCAGCTTGATCAGCACTGTTAATCATAATACCAAGGTAATATGTATTCATAATACCAAGATCACCTAATCCAGCAATAACTGCTGCTGCTTGTGCACGATCATTTCCAGTTGGACGACGTGCAAAGTTATTCACAACACCCGTTGCCCATTCTGTTGCCTTTTCACTTCCTTCAGTTAAGATCAAAGAAGCCAACAAAGCAATATTATAGGAATTTGTCGAGGAGCGTGTTAAGACTTTTCCAGACCATTGGGGATCAGCTAAATCAAAATATGATTGAACATTGACCCCATTTGGATAGGCATTCTTATTATACACGATGACGCGCGCACGTTTAGTGTAAGCGACCCACTTTTCTCCATAGTAGCGCTCATCAAGCACTGAAGAAAAGCTTTCTACATTCACTTTATCAAATAGATCTTCATTAATACCTGTATATAACGTTTCTGCACCTACAGTTAAAAATAAATCAGCTTCAGGTTGTGAAGCTTCACGAATCATACGCTCAAGTAGTTCATTCCCATTTCCTGCGATGACATTAACTTTAATACCTGTTTCCGCTTCAAAGGAAGCGATAATTGCTTTATCAATATCATAATGGCGAGCCGAGTAAATATTGAGTTCTTTTGAGTCCTCTTGGGTCTCACTTGGAGCACACCCTGCAAGTACTAAAACCAATAAACTTAAACTAATTAACAATTTCTTCATAAACATCCTTCCAGCAGAGTAGAGTATTATCTTTGCCTGCATGACTATCGTATCAGATTAATGAAAAACAACTCAAATATCTTTAGATAATCGAGTTGTTTTTGATAGGTAAAATATTAATTTGTGATGCTACGCACAATTACTTCACGTTTGATTTTAAAACTGCATAGATGAACTGATCAATATCGCCATCCATGACTTTCGCAACGTTACCTTCTTCAACTCCTGTACGCACATCCTTCACTAGCGTATACGGCGCAAAGACATAAGATCGTATTTGTGAACCCCATTCAATTGAGCGTTGTTCACCTTTAATATCCGCAAGTTTTGCTTCTTGTTTTTCAATTTCAAGTTGATATAACTTGGATTTAATCATGTTTAATGCTTCTTCACGATTTTGAAGTTGTGAACGTCCACTTTGACATGTCACCACAACCCCTGAAGGTTTATGCGTCATTCGTACTGCTGAGTCTGTTTTATTAATATGTTGTCCGCCAGCTCCAGAGGCACGCATGGTTTCAACTTCAATGTCATTTGGCGCAATATTGATTTCAATACTGTTATCAAACTCAGGCATAACATCCACTGACGCAAACGATGTGTGACGACGTCCACCAGAATCAAATGGTGATATACGTACAAGACGATGGACTCCTTTTTCACTTTTTAAAAGTCCAAAAGCCATAGGACCTTCAACTTTAAAAGATACTGATTTGATCCCTGCTTCTTCACCATCGAGGTAATGAAGGACAGTGACTTTAAATCCTTTACGTTCTGCCCAACGCGTATATAGACGATACAGCATCGATGCCCAGTCTTGACTTTCAGTACCCCCTGCTCCTGGATGAAGCTCTACAATCGCATTGTGCTGATCATAGTCATGGGATAATAAAACTTTGACTTCAAATTGCTCAAAAGCTTCGAGTGCTTCTAAGTATTCCATTTCAACCATGTCTTTCATCTCTTGATCATATGATTCTTTAAGTAAATCAACTGTGCTATCAAGACCAATAAACTGTGTTTTTAAGGACTGTAAAGATTCAAGAGTATTTCTAAGACCATTGAGTTCTCCAATGACCTTTGAACTTTCCTTCTTATCTCCCCAAAAATTTGGGTCATCCATTAAACCTTCTAATTCTTGTATGCGTTGTTTCTTTGATGGAACATCAAAGGGAGTCTTCAAGCGCTTTTAGCTTGAAGACGATGTCTGAACATTGGTATTTTAATTCATAGAGTTCCATGATTAATTCTCTTTTTTCTCAACATGTAAGTTTAAACAATACAATACTGTTTCATTTGAAACACGGGCAAGCATATCTTCAAAGAGGGCAAAGCCTTCTTCAACGTATGCTTGAAGTGGATTATTTTGTGCATATGAGCGTAAATGAATCCCCTCACGAAGTTTAGACATGGTATCAATATGTTCAACCCAAGCACGGTCAACAATGCGTAGTACTAATGTTTTTTCTACAGGTAGTACCACTTCTTTATAAGGTTCAATTTTAGTTTCATAAAATTGCCAAATCATATCTGTAAGTTTAGCTTCAATGTCACTTAGTGGGACATCTAACATTGTTGTAGGATTTAAGTCAATGTCGGTAAAGCCAAGTTTATGAATCGCAGGAATTAATCCATCCCAGTCAATTTTGACTTCTTTTGTGGATGGGGTTGTGTATGAGCGAATAAGATTAAGCACTACACGATCAAACATGTCTTTGACAATCGCATGCACATTATCATTTTCTAAAATGAAATTGCGTTGCTCATAAATGATTTCACGTTGTTGGCGAAGGACATCATCATATTCAAGTAATGTTTTACGTACATCAAAGTTAACACCCTCAACACGTTTTTGTGCTGAAGTAATGGAGCGTGTAATCATCTTCGATTCAATGGCGACATCGCCTAATGTCTTAAAGAGTCCTTCCATACGCTCAGATCCAAATCGAATCATAAGATCATCTTGTACTGAGACAAAGAAACGTGAGAACCCAGGATCTCCTTGACGACCAGAACGTCCACGAAGCTGATTATCAATACGTCGTGATTCATGACGCTCAGATCCTAATACTGCAAGCCCACCTAGATCTTTTACTCCAGGTCCTAACTTAATGTCAGTACCACGACCTGCCATGTTAGTGGCGATGGTGACAGAACCTTTGAAACCTGCTTTCGCAATAATTTCAGCTTCACGAGCATGGTTTTTCGCATTGAGTACTTCATGAGGAATTTTACGTTGGGAAAAGACTTTAGATAAGAATTCAGAAGTTTCTACCGCAACCGTCCCTACAAGGACTGGTTGTCCAATTTCATGAAGTGCCTTGACTTCCGCAATAAGTGCTTCAAACTTCGCTTTCTTAGTGCCATATACCGCATCTGGAAAGTCTTCACGCACAATCGGACGATTGGTTGGAATTTCCACAACGCGCATATTATAGATCGCTAAGAATTCTTCTTCTTCCGTTTTAGCAGTCCCTGTCATACCAGAAAGCTTCTTGTATAGTCTAAAGAAGTTTTGGTATGTAATGGTAGCCATGGTTGATGTTTCTTGTTTAATCGGAACATTTTCTTTTGCTTCAATGGCTTGGTGTAAACCATCAGAATATGCACGACCTGGCATTAAACGACCTGTAAACTGGTCAACGATAATAATTTGACGCTCTTGAACCACATACTCTACATCACGAGCAAAGATATAGTTTGCTTTGAGAGCTTGTTGAATGTGGTGAACAAGATTCGTATTTTTTAAATCATAAAGGTTAGCCACTTGAAAGTGTTTCTCACACTTAGCAACACCCACTTCAGTGAGTGTAACTACACGTGACTTAATATCTTTTTCAAAGTCTACGTTTTCTTCAAAACGTTTAATGAATTTATCGACTGAAATATAAATGTTTGCCGTTTGTCGTTGTCCTCCAGAAATAATGAGAGGAGTTCTTGATTCATCCACTAAGATGGAATCCACTTCATCGACAAGTGCAAAATTTAAGACACGAAGAACACGATCTTTTACATCCGTAACCATGTTGTCACGAAGGTAATCAAACCCGATTTCAGCATTAGTTGTATATGTTATGTCATTTAAGAAAGCTTGGCGTTTTTGTTGAGGAGTCATGGTGCGAATATTCACACCGACACTAAGACCTAAAAATTCATGGATTTGTCCCATCCACTTCGCATCACGTTGTGCTAAGTATTCATTGACAGTAATGACATGAACACCAAGTCCACTAAGTGCATTAAGATATACTGGAAGTACTGAGGTTAAGGTTTTCCCTTCCCCCGTTTTCATTTCTGCAATGTCTCCATCATGAAGGACAATACCCCCCATAAGTTGGACAAGATACGGATATTCTCCAATGACTCGGTAAGCAGCTTCGCGAACTGTTGCAAAAGCGTCTACTAAAATATCATCTAATGATGATGTTTTAAGTCTTTCTTTAAGTTGTAATGTCATGGCTTTGAGTTGGTCATCACTCATCGCACGATATTGGTCTGATAATGCATCAATTTCTTTAGCCCTTTTCTCAATTTGAGATAAACGCTTTTTATCGAAATTAAAAAACGAACTGATCAGTTTATTCATAGATAGCCTCCTGTATTATTATAAAATAAAAAGTTGGGAATTCCCAACTTTTTAGTGATTAAAGCTTAACGATATTTTGAGCTTGTAATCCACGATCGCCATTAACTAGTTCAAATTCTACTAGAGCACCTTCTTCGATGGTCTTGAATCCGTCCATGTTTAATTGGCTGTAGTGGAAGAACACGTCGCGATCGTCTTCGAGTTTAATAAAACCGAAGCCTTTTTCTTTGTTGAACTTTTTGACTTTGCCTTGCATTAACAATGTAACCTATACCCTTTCTGAATCTAAAATTATTCTAAGTAATTTCTGATACAAGCACATTATACATGGTGTGTCATACAAAAGCAAATAAAGTTCAACTTATTGAATGTTTATTTTTGGGTTAGCGATTATTGTTAGTATTTACGTGAGAAGAGCGCTCCATAGAAAGCACTGCATCGATGGCAATTACGATCGCAATGACGATATTCATGTCTTTATCTTCTAAAATCTCTACTTCATAACTATCCGCAAATGAGAAGAATGCTTTAGAAATATTCGCAATCACTAATCCATCGCGAAGTATTGTATACTGGTGAGCGGTGAAGTTGCCTTCAATACGAATGTTTAATGATGGTAAAGTATAAGCGGGTTTAAAGAATGTGAACTGTTTCTTTAAAACGTGGACTTCATCATTGACTGTAATTTCAAAAGTTGGTAAGAAATTTAATACTTTTTGCTTAACATATGCAACTTGTTGAAGATCCATCGTTTGGACACTTAATTGTTTGCCAAATGAGAAGACCTTACCTTCCACTTGTAATACATCCACTTCATTTTCATCTTTAATTGTGAATCGATCTTTAAACGAAAATAGTTTCTGCTTAATGTATAGTTTCATGATGTTTACCTCTTGTAAATATTATAACGTGATATTATTAATTTTGAACAAAGAGAGTATAATAAAATAATGAAGAAGCACAAATCATCTCAAACTCACCTGATTAATTTCTTAAAAATATTCTTAATATGGTTGTTAACGACGATCATCTCGTTAACGCTAAACACCTTTGGATGGCAAGAATCAACGATTATTTTGACGTTTGTTCTTGGATCTATTGTTTGGACTGTATTAAAAGTTCCTTATATTTATGGCACGATATTAACATTAGCCAACGTTTTGACATTTAATTATTTCTTTACGATTCCTTATTACACATTTAGAGTGGATGATTTTCAGTATTTATTTACTTTTATCAGCATGTTGATTGTGAGTAGTTTTACCTCGTATCTTGTTTACACCAGCAATAAGAACCGTCATATTGCACACATAAGAAGTCTTAACAATCGTTATCTATTCCAATTAAGTGAGTTACTCTACCAATCTCTCGATTTGAATTCAAGTCTGAAAGATGCAAGAGATTTATTAAAAGAATCACTTGATAGTGATGTCGTCATAGAAATCTTTGATACAGTTGATCATGTGTTTAAGATGATTGAAACACTTGATTTTGAGTTGCGTGATACAGCCATAGAATCGTTTATGACTCACTTACCCAAAACACAAATTTTTGGTTCAAATACAATTAGCTTTTTTCCTATCATTATTGATAAGGAAGTAAGAGGATTCATAATTGTTAATGGTGCAAGTTTGAGTGCTGATGCTGTTGAATGGATGTCTACCATTGGTTCAATATTAGCTTTAGCTAAACAACGAGTTGAATCCATAAAGATGCAGGAAGTATCTAAGCTTAACTATGAACAAGAGAAATTAAGAGTTTCATTGTTATCATCAATCTCACATGACTTGCGTACACCTTTAGCATCAATCATTGGTTCTTCAACGATACTTATTGATCAAATTCAAGCTGATAATAAAGACACCTTACTTGCGAAGAATATTTATCAGGATGCACAGTGGTTGTTAGATTCTGTTGAAAACATACTTTCACTCATTAGACTAAATAATCAAAATCTTGATGACTTATTTCAACCAATGCTGATTGAAGAAGTTATTGAGGAAACGATACAACATTTTGGACATGAGGATCTCAATCGCATTCAAATCAACTATCAACATGGAAATCATTTCGTTAATATTGAACCTCGATTAATGATTACTGCTTTCTATAACTTAATTCATAATTCACTCAAATTCTCTGATAAGACCGTCTACGTTCGCAGTTCACTTCAAGATCAGTTTTGCTTAGTTGAAATTGTTGATGAAGGTGCTGGGATATCAAGTGAAATTAAAGAGAAGATATTTGAGAGATTCTATTCTACGAAACCTCTTGATAAGAAATTTAGACAAGGCGTTGGATTGGGACTTAGTATTGTAAGAGAAATCATTGATGCTCATAATGGATCAATTCAAATTAGAAATAACTTTCCAGTAGGAACCATAATGAGTATTCGACTTCCAATCTATGAGGAGGAAAAATGAGCAAAATTCTAATCATTGAAGATGATAATTCACTTCAGCATTTTATGAGTACATTACTCAAAAACAATGGCTATGATGTATGTGTTGCATCTAATCTTTCAAGTGCATATACAATGTTCTTCTCACATACCCCAGATTTGATATTGCTTGATTTAACTTTAGGAGAAGAAAATGGTGAGGATTTCTTAATTAAGAATCGACAGTTCACTGAGAGTTCAATTATTATTGTTTCCGCAATTGATGATTTCGCTAAGAAAGTTCACCTTTTAGATGAGGGAGCTGACGATTATATTACAAAGCCTTTTAATCCTGGAGAACTATTAGCTCGTGTTAGAGTTGGTCTAAGAAAGAAAACATCTTCTGATCCTCATAAGCAGTTTTACAGTTATGAGGAATTTAAAATTGACTATGAAAAGGAACAAGTATATCTTAATCAAAGTGAAATACACTTAACTCCTATTGAATATCAAATCCTTAAGCATCTTACATTGAATCATGGACGTGTATGCACATCAACTTCAATTCTTAAATCAATCTGGGGTGTTAATCACTCAGAATCTGACGCACAAAATCTTCGTGTTTTTATGGCTAATTTGAGAAAAAAATTGGAACCAAATCCAACAAGACCAAGATTTCTATTAACACACATTGGTGTAGGGTATCGTTTCATCGAATAATTCACCTTCATCTTTATAGAATCTTTATACGATGTTAATTTCTATTAACATCGTTTTTATATGGATTTTTATACAATTTCAGTGGAGGTACACTATGAAACTACCAACACATGAAGATCCTCAAGTCTATGAGATTAGTAAGCAATTAATAAGTAAAGATTTACAAACAACCTATGAGAAAATCATTCATCTTATTACTGCGTTTCCAAACGAACCATGGGGGCACAATTTATTAGGGTGTTGGTTTGAAATACAAGGTGATGTCATTCATGCAATGAAACACTATCGCGCAGCGTATGCACTAGATCCAAGCTACGATCCTTCAAGAATGAATATCATAGAGTTTCAATTGCATTCACGTCACACAAATTCAATTTATTTCAATAAGGAGTCACAATGAAAAAATACAAACGTTTCTTTGTCATAGGTTCTTCCAGACTTGGCGCAAATATTGCATCATGGTTATCATTATCTGGTCATGATGTCACCATTATGGATAAAGATGAGGATGCATTTAGAAAACTTCATGAAGGATATAGTGGTTATTTTCTTGTGAAGGATGCTGAGAATACTCAGAACATACTTGATCTTAAACTAAAACCAGAGGATGTAGTGATTGTTGTGACTGATAATGACAATTTGAATTTAATGGTTTCTGAGATTGTTTCAAAATTATTAGGAGTTACTAAGGTTTACACTAGAATTTATGATCAATCCAAAGAACTCCTTTGTCATACTTATCACATCGAGTTTATTAATACATCATCACTAGCAGTGAAAGAGTTTGAACGACGTCTAGGAGATATACTATGAGAAAACAACGTATCATTATTGTCGGTGGACGAAAGAAAGCCAAATTTTTAATTAAATCATTTTTACAACATCAAATTGATGTGACGGTTATTAATGACACTGCTCAATTTTGTGAGGAATTAGCTCATGATTTTCCATCAGCAACAGTTGCATGTGGGGATGGAACTAAACCTTATATTTTTGAAGATCTCAATATCGAAAGTTCTGATTTTCTCATTGCACTTATGCCTTCTGATGCTGATAATCTTATCTCTTCACAAATTGCAAAATATCAATTTAATGTGAAGAAAGTTTATTGTACTGTAAACAACCCAATTAATGTTGAAATATTTAAGCGACTTGGTATATCAAACGTTATTTCAAGCACGCACATTGTTTCAAGTATGATCGAACAACTTGTCATTCTTCAAAAGATAGATAACTACATTCCAATCGAAACAGGGCAAGTCGGTATTTTTGAGATTACGATTTCGTCAAATTCAGATGTTATTTCAAAATTGGTATCTGAGATTGATCTTCCTAAACAAGCAATCATTGGGTGTATCATTCGACATGGTCAAAGTATCATTCCAAAAGGAGATACTATCATGATGCTTAATGATAAATGTGTTGTGTTAGTCAATGAATGCGATAAACAAGAAACGATTAATGTTTTAACTCGAGGAAAAGATGCATGAAAAAAGATCTTCATATCATCTATTACATTAGTGCCTTAACTCGTTTCTCAATACTCCCTATGATGCTCTCTGGAGTAGCATTGTTTTATAATTTTAGTGAGATCGAGTTATATGGGAAAATGGCTATCATTGCCTTAGTCATTCTTGCTACTACTTCGTTAGTAATATCTTTAACTAAAGAGTACAAAGACACAAAGCTGCAAAGAAATGATGATGCGATTATAGTAACACTTACTTGGCTTCTTACTATCTTACTATCCTCTATTCCATATATGCTTTTTCAAAATCTTACGTTTACTCAATCTTTCTTTGAGTCAACCAGTGGATGGACAACAACAGGTCTTAGTGTGCTTAATGTTGCTAATGCTCCATTGGTTATTATTCTTTATCGTAGCTTAACTCAGTTTTTTGGAGGAGTCGGTATTGTTCTTGTAGCCTTGTCATTTATCGTTAAATCACCTGGTCTTCGGTTATACACACAAGAAGGTCACAATGATCAGTTAATGCCAAATCTAAACCAATCTGCACGTTTAATTTTTAAAATATACATAGGATATGTAGCTTTTGGAATTTTAGGATATGTATTCTTAGGAATGAACTCATTTGATGCGATAAATATTGCAATGGCCGCATTATCAACAGGTGGTTTTGCTCCTCAAGCAAAAAGTATTATTCACTACAATTCATTTCCAATTGAGTTATTTACTATGATACTAATGGTTTTAGGGGCAACAAATTTCGCAACACATTTATTGTTATTGAATAGACGTTTTATAGCATTTCTAAAAACTTCAGAATTTAAGATTTTTGCATGTGCAAGTTTACTTATTTCTTCGATAATCTACTTCAACTCTACCAGTTCAATTGGAATATCATTAAGAATAATTGTTTTTGAAGTTATTTCTGCAATCACAACTACCGGTTTTACTGTTACTTCGGGTTATAGTCAATGGAGACCAATATGGGTCGTATTGCTTGTCATCTTGATGGTCATAGGTGGTGGAAGTGGTTCAACAGCTGGTGGGATTAAACAAAGCAGAATCGCAATTGCATCAAAGTCAATCTTTATGTATTTTAAGCGTCTTACACTTCCTAAACAAATTATTAAGAATTCTGTTTACCATCACAATAATGGGGAAGTGACTACTATTGATAAGAATCTATCCTTTGATTCATTAATATACATCGTCATATACTTAACTGCTTTAGGTATCGGAACCTTAATCTTTGCATTACATGATTACTCAGTGGTTGATTCATTGTTTGAATTTGCTTCATCACTTGGTACTGTAGGAACATCCACAGGTATTATTTCAATGACTACACCTAATGTTCTTATGTGGACGTCTATCCTTGGTATGTTATTTGGAAGACTTGAAATCATGGTCATTGTAGCTGGCACCGTTTCAATTATTAAACGATTTCAAGAATTAAGATAGTTATATACTTACTTTGGTATGTAATATAAATCTAATAGGACTTCATTATGATTTGATCATAAATGATGTCCTTTTTTTAATTATGTCTAATCATCTAAATCGAGCTAAAAGCAATTAAAAGCATATTCTATTTCATCATATTTAGATACTTTCCATATATTTTGGTTTCATTCCTGATTATGGTTAGTTTTTCAGCGATTGCCGCTACGTATAATTAAATTGTATATACTATAAGACACATTGTTATAACTATATCTTTATATTTGTGAAAATCAGGCGTATAATATCTTATACATAGGAGGACCAATAATGTACTATCTCAATATTGATAAGACATCTTCAACACCGATATATAAGCAAATCGAAGATGGGATTATTCATGCATTAGACTCACATCTATTAAGAACTCATGACTTACTTCCAAAAGAAGATGATTTATGTGAATTCTTTTCTATATCTAGAACTGTCGTGCGTCAAGCATACCAATCTTTAGAAGATCAAGGTGTTCTTTATCGTATAAAAGGTAAAGGAACGTTTATTTCTGCAACGTCGCACCTTACCTTCAACTACAATGAATTATTAAGACTTGATAAAGCTTTGATTCAAAAGAAAAGTGATGTGTCATCATTTATCTTACTTAATGACTCTAAAGTCGTTCATCCAGCTACAACCCTAGCTGTCTATTTCCCTATTAATACTACAGTAACAATCCAATCTCAAGTATATGCTAATCCTTTTGGACCACTCCTTTTTGTTGAAGACACATTCCATTCTAAAGTCAATAAAGAAGTACAATGGGCTATTCACCAAAAGAAATCTCCTTTTGATGCTCTTATGCCTCTATTTAAAGGAGCAACTTTAACCATATCATTAGAAGAAGCTACTGGACCTATTGTAAGCATCTTAAAACTTGACTTACCTGATGCACTTCATCGCATCAAAATATCATTACTTGATCAAGATGGAGACATTATCGTAGTACGCCAATATGTCGCGAGTGGTAAAAACACAACGTTTGAAACCCTCATTGAAGGAGAAAACGTATGATCCATACATACTTTGAAATAGATCGTCGTCGTAAAGAAAGTGTCGACATTCAACTATTTAACACCATCACCCAAGCCATTCAAAAACAACTTATACCTCCTAATACTCCACTATCAATTGATTCATTAAAACAACTTGCTCCAGAACTCGAAGAAACAAAACTTATCGAAATTCTTGAAGAGATTGTTGCTAATGGATTGGCGAGAAAAAGTAAAGATACGTATTTCACACTAACACGAAAAATTCCAAGTATGACTTACAAAAAACTTGAAGCACTTCATGATTTACTGCTTAATCATTATGAAGAAGTTCGTGAGGTCATTTCAGAAGTTTCACTTACCAAACACTATCCAAAAAAACAAAAGGATGCTGAATTTAAAGATCGTGAAACGCTTCTAATGGTTCAACGTAAATATTATGCAGACAATGAGCTACTAGCATTCTCTAACACATATTTACCAGTGAAGATGTTTAAGGATATTGAAGATGTTGATTTTACACAAGATACACTTTACCAAACTTTAGAGAAGCATTATCCAGATTATTCATTTGAGTATTCACGCAGACTCTCATCGGTAATTCCATCCACAATCTACGTGAGTGGTATCCTTGAAATCACACGCAATACACCAGTCTACTATGGTCGAATTCACTCATTCACTAAACGTTACAAGCAATTTGAATATTCCGATATTTATGTGCTTGCTAATCGCTTTAGCTTCTCAACAGAATATTCTACCACTGAATTAAAGAAATTATTATAGACACAAATAAAGAGGCACATGCCTCTTTTTTGTGTTAAAACGTTTCCTTTAGTTTTGTAATGCGATGATCTAAGTCCGCATCAAGGATAAAGTCAACTTTTGTGAGTGATTCTATATCATGAGCATCAAGTGCACAAAGTATCATTTTTAGTTCATTTTTTAATTGCTCTACTTGAGTAATAGCTTCTTGTAGTGAGTGATTGGTCACTAACTTAAGAAAATATGATGATAGACCAACTGCTTTAGCACCAGATGCTAATGCTTTTGCAATATCAAGTGCTCCTCGTATTCCCCCACTTGCAATTAAATCCACGTGAGTTCTTCCTTTTACACTAAGCAAACTTTCTAATGTTGAGTGTCCCCAACCATTAAAGAAATCTAAGGAATGACTACGTCGCTGATTTTCAATCCAAGCGAAATCTGTTCCACCTTGGCCACTTACATCAATCATTTTAACCCCAAGAGATTCAAGCTTTAGAATAGTGTGTGGACTCATACCAAACCCTACTTCTTTAACAATGATTGGGACTTTTGAATGAAGTACACAGTCTTCCAAATCATTCCACCACGAAGAGAAATTCTTATCTCCTTCAGGCATTATGAGTTCTTGTAAAGCATTCAGATGAATTTGACACGCATGAGCATTCACTAGATCAACTGCTTGATTTAGTTTATCACTACGACTTCCAGCTCCAACATTCGCAATCCTTAATCCTTCTGGATTTACTTTTGAGAGTATTGTGAATGCATCTGAAAGACTTGGATCTTTTAATGCAATGGATACTGATCCTGTTGCCATGGCAAGGTCACATGCTTTCGCAAGTTGTGCGAGTTTCTCATTGATTTCAAAACTTTGATTGCTGCCACCGGTCATTGCATTGATAAAAAACGGAACGTTAAGTGTGAATGGTCCTAAAGTTGTTCTTAAATCAATGGAATCTAATGAAGTACTAGGAATTGAAGTGTGCACAAAGCGAAAACGATCAAAATCATTGTTTTTAACCTGTTGTTCTAAAGCGAAGGCAATATGGTCATCTTTTCTTTGACTCATACTCTCTCCTTGTTTGGCATATGCACTAAATCATCCAAGATTACAAAACCTTCTTGTATGAGTACATCATTTCCCATTTGTTGGGCTAAAACATCGGGATATAGACACCATACACAGTCGCCACCCCCTGCTCCAGACACTTTAAGTAAACCATTAAATGGTTCAATAATTTCAGAAATACGTTCCATCACTGGGGTCTTTATCTCAATTTTAGTATTACGTTGCAACATATCCATGGCGCGAGTGAGTGATTTTGCATGCTTAAGAATATTGTTCATACAATCTTGATCTATCGCATGGGATAATGGTTCAATGCTTTGTTTTGTGGACTCAATAAAAAGTGAATAATATGGTTTAGTTAAGTGAGGTTTCATCTTTCTCACAAGTTCTTGTGAATCTGCAGAAGAACCTGTAAACACAAGACTAATTGGGAAATGATGAGCTTTAATTACATCAATACGTAGGTTTGGCCACACATGATGAATAAGCCATTCAATATCTTTATGAATGTGTTGATACAACCAAGTATCATCGTATTTGTTATAGATAATCCATGTGTTATAAGCACTTGCCGCAACATCACCATGCGATGAATATGAGAAGTGTTCTAATTGTGCAAGTACCGCGAGTTTATATATTTCAAGTGGTGATAATTCAAGTCCATATGCTTGGATAAGCACTTTGATGATACTGACACATACTGCTCCACTTGATCCAAGTCCATATTTAATGGTAGCACTGTAGTCAAGAGAACTCTCTATATGAAGATGTCCTTTCAAACAATCAAATTCAAGCTGTTGAGCATATCTTTGAACGACATTTATCGCATCTTGAACCAATAGATTACTTGGTATCGCCACTAATCCTTGATGATGGGTTAACTCATATCCAAAGGTTTGCTGAGATGATGTGACACTCCATGTATCTTCTTGGGTAAAGGTTGTATTTACTCCAACAGTCGTGTTGAAAATAATGGCACTACTTTGGCCACTTACTACCGCGTATTCCCCTCCAAAATATACTTTGCCAGGGGCAAATGCACTCCATTGATTATTCTTCATATAGGATATGTGCTCCTTTCTCAGGATGGGTCACGATGATGTCTTTCACTTTAAAAGCATCTAAGGTTTCTAATACTTTTGGAAGAGATTGTGCATTGGTTAATATCTTAACATGCATACCTGCATCCATGGTAGGATAAGCAAATTCTCCATGGCGTTGTAGATCCATAATTCCATGAATAATTTCTAAAGAATGATGGGTTAAAAATAAAGTTGGTGGAGTTGCACTTAACATACTTGCGTGCATTGCGAGTGCTGAAGATTGTGTAAGCTCACCAATGGTTCTTAAGTCCTCAACATGTATAGCATGTTTCATCGCAATCAAATCTTGAGTTGTCTTTGAAACCCATGCTTCATAATATGGTGAAGTGCTTACTGTATTTTTCATCGCTTGTTTTGAAGAGATTGATTTCCTTTGATGAGTTAGTAAAGCAAACACCATGATGAAATCAAAACCATCTTCACGAATTGTATAAACCTCACCTGTTTTCTCCCATACCACAAGTCCCCCAAATAAACTACGGCAAGCAGATCCACTACCAAGTCTTGTAATGCTTGCGAGAATCTCATTTTCAAAGTTGGTTTCAAAGAATGTATTCGCTGCTTTTGCTAAGGCTGCAAAGCCACTTGCACTGGATGCTGCACCACTTGCAGTGGGTCCTGTATTTTCAGAGATAACACTAATATCTTCAAGTTCATGTTCTTGAGCAAAATGAGAGAGAAATTTCTTAATCTTTAATGCATCTGCTTTCGAAGCTTTTTTACCATTTAAGGTAAAGGAAAATCCATGACTGCTATGTTTTATTGTGGTAACAGTGTATAACTCACTCACACTTAAAGAAAGTGATCCTGTATAAGGAATTACTTTAGCTTCATCTTCTTTTCCCCAATACTTAATTAGGGCAATGTTAACAGGTGCTTTCGCAGTAACGATATGTTTCATTGTAGTGACATACTCCAAACGTGTGGGGTGATTTCTTTTAATGTACTCATTATCTCATTGGCTGATGCTTGATCTTTAGCTAAGGCAATCATACACCCTCCTAATCCACCTCCGGTGAGTTTTGCACCCAAAGCATGGTGTTTTAATGCTTGTTCTACACATTGGTCAAGTGTCTTAGTACTTATGCCTAGATGTTTTAAGACTTCATGGGCTTGAGTTAAGGTTTTTCCTAGTAATTCAAGTTCATTATCTTTAATATATTTTAAAGCATGATGTGAAAGAAGACCTAATTCATCAATTGATTTTAAACCTTCTTGAGATACCTTATTAGCTACTTTTTGTACTGCCTCTTTAGTTGAGCCTTGTTGCATAGTTTGGGCAATGACTAGGAATGCATTAAGTGAAAGTGGAAGTGATACAGGGGGTTGACCTTTAGTAAAGATCCATGCTGAATCAAAGGATGTTGTTAAGGCATCAACACCAGAAGGTTGACCATGGGCCATTGTTTCCGAAACATGGATCCATTGAAGTAAGGTTTGATCATTAAGTTCGACTTCCATACCATGATAGAAAGCTTTTGTGATTGCCGAAGCAAGTGCTGCACTACTTCCTAATCCAGCACCAAGGGGAATATTAGAATCAGTATTTATTTCACATCCTTGAAGATTAAAGTGTTCTTGAAGGTTGCGTATAAGATGAATGATTGGATTTAATATGTCAGGAGCAGAATCAAGATCTCCCTCATGAAGTGTTGATACTAAGGTTGTACCTTGTGAAGGCTTTATAATAACTTTGACTTGAAGTGCTTTAAAAGGAAGACTGAGTGCTGGGTGTTGATACACCACACTATGTTCTCCAATTAGAATGACTTTTGCGTGAGCTTGTCCAACACCTGTTTTCATATGTTTAATCCTAACTATGTTGCATGGATATTATAACTAAAATTGAGACGATTTATCAAACTTACAGTTGATTATGATATACTGAAAATAATAATAAGGAGAATGAAACATGAAAAAACGTTCCATTTTTGGTGGTCTTGCCGCTTTAGCTGTTGTTGGGGCTGCAACTGCCGCAGCATATGAAGTATTGAAAACAAAAAATCAAATGTCATCTTATGCAAAGAAAATTGCTTTTAAGGGTAACTTGATTGCGTATGAGGATGAATTTGAAAGCGACGAAATTGCAATTTCTTTCTCAGGAATGCAACTTGATTTTACCAAAACAACGCTCGTCAACAATCAAGGAACACTTCGCTTATTTGCTCATTACAGTGGGGTTGACATTATTGTCCCTGCTCATTGGCGTGTTTTAACTCATGGCACTAATAATCGCTCTGGAGTTTCTAACTTATGTGATGGAGTTACTGGAGAAGTTCCTACTTTGATTATTAATTATGATTTGAGATTTGCAGGTTTAAGTGTTCGTAGTGCTCCAGCAAATGTTGAAGAGTTAGTGGGTCTTTAGTTTTTAGATTGGATTTGTTTAGTAAGCAAACATAAGGAGTCATGTGTTCGAAGTTATATTTAGAACACATGACACCTTTTTTTATGCGTGAGTCTTAATTGTTCAAATGTTTATTGGCATATGTTATCGTTATGACAAAGGGAAGAAAAGGTTAAAATTATGCATAATATTTCATTCTTAATTGCATTAGGAAGAATTAATGAAATTAAGTGGGGAGTCACTCCACAAGAGTGGTTAGATACTCACTGGTATGTAGAGTTTAATGGATTTGTACTTGCTGAGCCTTCTTCGACATTCTTTGTGTTCTTACTAGCATTTGTCATTCTATTTTTATCATTCAAATTCTTTAAAAAGGCACAGAATCAGAAATCACGTTTTTGGTTTGGTTTAAGTATGCTTTCTTGGAGTTTGTCTACATTTAGTGCAGGAATTAGTTATCAGATCTTTAGCTATGAACTTAAGTGTGCAGGACAAGATGTGTGTTTATGGACTACACCTTGGGAAATTGTCTATCTACTTCTGTATGTGCTTAGTGTGAAGTTGCTTGTTGTGGCAGTGAGTTATGCGTGTAGCACTGGCAAAACTAGAACCTTCTTACAAAGATATGCTTTATTTGCAGGTGTCTTGTATTTTATTATCATGATTATTGGTCTATGGACACCAAGTCAATACTTAATATCATTTGAGAATATGGTGCTTTTCTTAGTCCCTTCTTACTTAATAATGTTTGGAGTCAATCTTTCAAATTATCTTAAAACAAAACGATTACTCGATATGAGACTGATGAAAGCATGGATAGGCATGTTGTTACTTACAATTGCCTATTTTGCATTCTTCTTATCGGGCATTTCAAAACTTCTTTGGCAAAACGGTATTTGGTTTAATGCCAATGATGTCTTACATATACTATTAATTGCTTGGGCATGGTATGTGCTTGCTAAAATAGAACCTCTAGTGAGTGATGTGAGATAGTTTAACCAATCTATTCAATAATGAAAAGTGCATCTTAATTTAAGATGCACTTTTACCTAATCCTATAGTGAGGATAAAATTAGTTATTACGAGTTAAGCCTTCGATACCGTAAGTAACTTGGATTTTGAATTCAGCAGTGTCTGCAATAAATGGAGCATATTTGCTATCAGTGTACTGTGCCATACCACCTACGTTATAAACTTTTGACATGTCATATCCGTTTGCAGCAAGAATTTGCATTAACCAGTTAACACGTGCACCTGATTGACACATAATAAATAGTGGTCTGTCTTGTGGAAACATAACTTTTAGAAGAGCAGCTGATTCTTTATAAGTTGCAACTGGAGCTGCAGGAGTTCCACCAAATAGTTGTACTTTTGTAGGATCTGTTGGAGCATCAGCATTAAAGATTAAACCAAAATAAGGTAATACTTCAAATCCACGAATATGTTTTTCAGCATAGTTGTTGAAATCGCGGACATCGATATAGAATACATCATTGCGTCCCATGAAATCGATAAGATTGTCTTTATTGATACTTGAACAATCACTGCTATAAACACCTTCTTTACAAGCTACAGGTTCAGCATCTGCACTTGGTTTGTAAGTTTTTTCAGTGTCTACTGGAGCTGGTAATTCTGCATACTCTACAAATCCATTTTCAGTAGGTTGGAATACCCACCCTTTTTCAATAAGCTGAGCATCAGATGGAGCACATGCAGCAAGTGCAAGTAAGGACGCGATAATGATAATTAATTTTTTCATGGTTTTCTCCCCTTTTATTTAAAGAATTCGTCTGTTTCGTGATATTTAATCACAGCATGTAATGCACGGACAATGTTATTCGTGGAAACTGATGACCCAGAGAAAATATCTGTAGTTAAGCTTTCACGACCTTCTCCTGCTGAATAATCGGCTGGAGTAATGTCATCCATTGTATCAAGTCCATTGATGTAAGAAGCAGTCTTATTTACAAAGAATGGTACATACTGATCAAGAATCACTCTATAAAATACACCTTCTGGAATATTGATACTATCACCCCAGAAACCACCAATGTATTCACCACTTGGATCTCTATCAAAAGATAGATATCTGACGGCTATGTCTTCAACATTTCCTGATTCTGGAAGTGTTAGTTCAACATACATGGTTTGCCAATAGTTTAGATTGGCTGCACGACAAGTACATGACAAGTAAGTAATTTGGTACTTGATATAGTCTCGTGCTTTATACTTAAAGTTTACAAAAGCATAAAAAGCTGATTCGCGACGTGGTCCGTCAACGTGATTAATAGGTACAACGGCAACTGCGTTTCCGATTGTTCCTGGGCCTAAATCTGCTGATGTGTTAAGCCACTCATTAATCATTTCTAAAGTCAATTCGTCTGATTTTGGATCTTTGTCTGTAGGTTCTGTTGGTGAGCATCCGCTTAATGCTGCAAACACTAACATTGCCACTAAGAATCTCATTAAAATTTTCATCTATTCCTCCTTGTTATTTTAATTGTACAATTTTTCACAATTAATTCAACTCATTTATGAAATCTTTCACAAATAAATTGAAATATATGTATATTGTGATGTTAGTATCATAATATTAGGGGTGTTTTCTTAAGATAAAGTTGTGATAAAATCAAGCTATGGCAAAAACATATCCTGAATCATTTCCAATTATGTCGACTCACCTTGGTGAAGCCAAGGTATTTCTTGCGTTTCAAAAACACCTTAATGATGAATGGAGTGTCTATGCAAACGTAAGATTTCATCAACCTTCAATTCATGGACTATCTGATATTGAAACTGATTTTATTGTGACCCATCCAATTCATGGCATCCTTGTATTAGAAGTTAAAGGTGGCATTAATATTCGCTTTGAACCGAATACACAAACATGGCATAGTACGAATCTAGATATGCAATCGTTTATGATTAAGAATCCATTTGAACAAGTTCGTAAAAATAAATATGCCCTACTCAATGTCTTAAAGAGTACTAAACTTAAACAGTTCTCAGATCATGAAGTTAATAATCGTTTGCGACTTTCATATGGTGTTATCTTTCCTGATTCTTCAATGATTACAGGAACACTTCCTGTGGAAGCAAGAAAAGAACTTGTCTTATTCTCACACCATCTTAATGAAGATATATCAAAACATCTTATTAAACTGATGAAGCAATTTAATACTGATGAACCGTGTGATCTTAATGCATTAGGATGTAGTGCTTTACATGAGAAACTTGCTCCGGTATGCGAAATACGTCGCTCTTTAAAGAATTGGATTGTGGATGAAGGTCAGTCTATTGTGACACTCACTCAACAACAATTCACCCTATTAAACATTATACAAATGATATCTAAAGCTTCTATTTATGGTTGTGCTGGTAGTGGTAAGACTTTATTAGCCATAGAGAAAGCTCGTCTTGAAAGTCTTAAAGGTAAGAAGGTTCTCTTTGTATGTTTTAATACCTTACTTGGTCAACAACTTGAGAAAGCATTTATTGATGATCCAAATGTGGAAGCTCACTGTTTTCATACGATTGTTCAAAAACACTACAACATTCATGATGAAGGGGTCTTATTTGATGATGAAGCTTTAATGGATATAGTCATGAATCAATCACATCCTATGTATGATGGATTAATTATGGATGAAGCACAAGACTTTAGTGAAGAGCGCATGCTTATGATTCATAGTTTTCTTAAAGAGAATGCCTTTACGTATTACTTCTGGGATGATCATCAAAACATTAACTTAAATCAGACAGCCATTCCAACATGTGAAACTCAACTGATGTTGACTCGTAACTTTAGAAACACTCAAAAGATATTTAAATCCATTAAGAAGCATGTGGATAAAGTGATTGAATTGAGTGGTGATGGTCCAATAGGTCGTGATTTTGAAGTGTGTGAGCCTTATCCTGTTGGTGATGATGAGAGAATGTTGAAGATGGTAGAGAATAAGATTCATGATCTTATTTATCGTGAAGGACTTGAACCTAAGGATATTGCGGTACTTAGTTTTAAAGGCAAGAATAAATCTGCCTTAGGAAATCTTAAGACTTCGATTAAGTTGATACTATTTGAGGATAGAACTTCTGAAGATGCAATTAAGGTTGATACAGTAAGACGTTTTAAAGGATTAGAAGCGAATGTTGTCATTGTGGTGGAAATGGATGATGAGAAAGCCATGAATGATGAGAAACATTTTAATGATATGTGTTATGTTGCATTCTCAAGAGCAGTACACCATTGTATAGTGATTCCAACTGTTGGTATTAAAGTAAAAGTATAAAACCAGAATCAAGCGATTCTGGTTTTCTTAATACTTTCATGATAACTACATTATTAAACACTATTGATAAGCTTTAGACTATTTAGTTTAAAGATTTTTGTTTAAGTTTTAAAACAATAATTGCAATAAGGCCAACTACTGATGCCCCTAAAGATGCAATCCAAAACATTGAATTGTCTTTTTGAAGTTCTAAATCTTTATTGTTGGAAGTTATAGTGAAGACAGGATTTTCAGACTTAGCTTCTTGTTCACGATAGGAATCAATGAGTGCTTCATCCACAAGTTCATAGGTGTTTACATCAAGGAAGAAAGTTTTTTCTACTTTATCTTCTCCAACAAGTGCAATGACTTGAATGAAACTTAACTTGACTTCTGATGGGAAATCAATAAACCAAGCTGAATTAATAACAACCGTAGGATGTACTCTTTCAATTAAAGACTCTTCAATCTTAATCATACCTGCTTCATCGGGTACTCTTAAGATTGCCTCGGCACGTGAAGTAAACATAAACATAAATAGAAATGAAAATAGTAATATACCAAGTGTTTTCACTTGTGAATGATTTAAAGAAAAGCGTAATGAATGAGTCATGGGATTGTCCTCCTAATTTAAGAATATTATAACTAAGAAAAATAACTTGGTTGTGAAATAATGACAAAATGCATGAAACACATGATAACTAACATGCAAGAGTGATATTTAAGCCTTTTCCTAAGTGTTTATCATTGTTGAATAGTAACTAATCTTAGTTTTATACAATTAAATATGCAGAAGAAACAAGCCAGAATCAATGGTGATTCTGGCTTTACCTATACTTTCATAATAATGACATTAACCCATTTTCCACTACGATGTGCTCTTAAATCTTCAGTTTCAAAGAGTTCAACAATCTTAATACCTTTAAACTTATTCATAAAGGTTTCTAAAGTTTCTTTTGTAAAGCATGTGAACTGACGTCCTTCTTTAATATAATCATAGTCACTACACTTAAAGGACATATAGAAAATACCATCATGTCGCATAAGGTCTATATATTTTTGAATCATTGGTCTTATATCATTTCTATTGAGATGGATAAGTGAAGAACTTGCCCATATACCGTCGTAGGTTTCAAAGGTTTTAAATGATTTTAAGGATTCTAATTGAATTTCTGGTAAGAAAGCTTGTGAGTAATCGACATGATCTGCATTGGAATCAAAGGATGTTACGTGGTATCCACTGTTGAGGAAATACTGACTGTCACGACCAAAGCCTGATTCAATGTCGAGGAGTGAAGCATGAGGGTGTAAGTATTTTTCAAATTTTTCGTATATAAAAGATAATTCTGTAGGTAATTTTGGTTCAGTGTTGTTGTTTAGGTGATCTGTTTTAGAGTTGTTCATACTACTATATTACCACTAAAGTGGTGAAGAGACTAATTGTGTGATGTTTCTGATTGTATTTCACATAAAACCCCAAGAAGTATTTCTTGGGGTTAATGTTATGAGAATGAGCAGAAACAAGGGATTGCTTCGACGTCTTTTTCTTTAGCGTAGGTATGTAATTCTTCTGGAGACATTTTCTCAATAACTTCTAGTCTGAATTGTTTTAAGGTATACGGAGTCCCTTCTCGCTTCATCATTGCAACATCCAATTCAAATTTATTTCTAAATCTTTCTTCCATATCCTCAAACTCAGCATAGCGATCTGGCCATACTAAATATAAGTTTGCAAAGTGATGCATTCCCGCTCTTACACATCGACCACCACAGTTAGCATGATGAAATCCTAAATGATACATGCGAGGCAGTTTAATTCCCCATTCATTTTCAATAATAAAACGAGCTTTAATGTCTGTACTCATTGAATCAATCATTGGAAATCTAACTTCTACTGGATCTAATGGCAAATGTGTATAGTGAAATCTTAGACTATCAGCACGATGAGTTTCATTAGGACCAATTCCAAAGTAAATGATTGGTTCTTCACCTTTTAGACGCATGTTTTCAATAAACATTAACGTTTGTTTTACCTTGAGTTCTTCAGAGCACTGAGCATGTCGCGCATTACCTAAGAATCTATTTTCAAAGAAAACGTCTTCAGGTGTTCTTCCATCAACTACACGTGTGATTTCTAAACCAATATATGATGCTGCTTCTTCCATAAATCGATAATTGTCTTCATCTTCCCACTGAGTGTCGGTAAAGAATAGAATTACGTCATCTCTACCAAATTTATCTACAACCCACTTAGCTACAAAAGCGCTGGATGCTCCACCACTATACATAACTAAATGCTTAACATTAGTATTCTCTTTCATTGAAACCTCCTATTTTACATATTTCTCTAACAGTTCAATGATAACTTTTTCTACTTCTGACTGGGTAATATAGCGCTGATTAGCATCGATTAGGCTTTGATAACTTCATTATATTTGATAGGTTTTGTATTTGATATATAAATCAAATGTTATGAAGAATACCGTTTATGCTAAAATAATTAATAAGTAGAATTGATGTAGTAAAAGGGGGATATTCTATAATGATACAGTTACCAAACTCAAATGAATTAGATACTCTAGCTTTCACAAGCATGTTTACACACTTAACTAATTCCTATAAGTTGTTTTGGTTTAAAGCAATATTTGATCGTGTCATCAGCGGTGAAGCCAATATTCAAATATCTGATCTAACAAGTAAAATAATAGAATATGCTTTCCCACTTATTCACACCTACAAGTTAAATTTTGGAGGAGCGGATCAACTCAAAGTGACACTTAAAACAATCCCAGATAATTACAGTGGAAGAACTGATGCAAAGTCTATATGCAATGCAATACCTAATATTCAAGAGGTTAAATTTCGCAATCAAATCAAAAACTATGTCCCCTATCGACTGCTTTCTCCATTCTATAGAGATATTATAAGTGGAATAAAAGATGACAATAAAAAAAATCAATTGATACTTCAGGCTTCAAATAGTGATCACTTCAGTTTCTACAAAATTGATTTAAGTGTAGATTCAATTATTGTTAATCCATTATGGATTAACTATATTTTGTCTAATCAAAGTTTAATTGATGCATGGTTTAAGTACCACTTAATAACATTTCTACAATCAAGAAATCCTTCTACACCTAACATTCCTTTCAAAGTTGATAGTTCAATGATTTCTCGAAGCCTTAATCTTCAGCAAAAATACTGGAACTTCGCTATAAAGGCGAATCCAAGTCTAAATTTTGATATCTATATTAAGGAAGAATTTTCTAATGATAGTATTTCAAAGTATGGAATGTTAAGTTTAGATCATGTAATTCCTTTTGACTTCGTTATGCATAATGAATTATGGAACTTGACTCCAATTCATCGAAATATTAATAGTGCAAAAAGCAATCACTTACCTAGTTTGAATTTTATTTATGAGGTAGCAAATCAAAATTATGAATTTTTCAAAACTATTCAAGTCTTCTATCCTCTAAATCCTAGAGAAAGACATCCACTTGAAGATTATGAATATCTTAATCCTTTACTTAATCATAAGAATTTTGAAATTCATAAAGATGATTTTACACAGATTATGATGGGCCAACTAACCTCCTTACATACAATAGCTAAGAATCAAGGTTTCTCAATATGGCAACCATTTTCGAAAATTGATTAGTCTTACCCAATTAATACTTGAAAATTGATCACTTCAACTTCTACTTTTCATTAGGTTAACATATTTGGTATATAGTTATTGATATAGAAAAGCAAATACAAGATTGTATTTGCTTTTCAAGTCCATTATTTTAGAATGTCTATCCTGTGACTACACTAGTTGAAGAACTTGTTGTCGGTTTCATTTTCGCAAACGCTACGTATGAGATAACAGTTTGGATAATGATGAAAAAGAAATAAATTGGAAATAGAAACATTGCAACTGAATATAAGATTGCTCCTGTTAATGCAAAACCTCTTTTATGCATTGACCATCCAAAAAAGTTGAAAATCAATCCAATAAATGTTGCTAGTGCATGTGGAAAAATAATGATACCTGCTAGTCCAACACCAACTTGTTCTGATCCGGTCGAGCCTGAAAACACTGAACTAAAATAGGAAACTAAATAGACGACGTAGATCGCACTCAAAACCCAAGATACTAATAATAGTTTGCTTTTCTTCATACGCTTTCTCCTTTATTTGATTTTTATTTTAATTGGATCCGAAAGCAAATCAACTTTGAAATATAGAAACAAACCTTCTGTAATACTAAGTGGCACCTCAAATGCAATTTCCCCAACTAGAAGATCTCCTGAAAGAATTGATGAATCTAAGCTCCCTATCATATCTGGATAAAATGATCTAGACATTACAACTCCTTCTTTTGACTTTAGTTCAAAAGATAAAAATGAACTCATATTATAAGTCTCTTTAGTATTGTTTTCTAATCTTACCTTAATTACTAAAAATTCATTACCTTCATCTGGCTTAAAGTATTCACCTCCCATATCACTGCGAGTTGATACTACTGTGACTGTTAATCCACTTTCAAAACTAACCTTCTGACCAAGGCTATATTCTGATGGTTTTTCAACAGGTTTAGGTTGCTCTTCTGTAACCAGATTTTGTGCACACCCAAATAAAGCTAATATTGTAAGCATTGTAACGAGTAATTTTTTCATTTTCTCCTCCACCGTATAAATCCATGCTATAAAAAATCTTCCAAAATCTCAATAATATCAAGGATAAAGAAGTAAATTTTAATGATTTAATGAACGATTATTTACAAATGATTAATTACTGTCCAAAAAAGTTCCCACACAAAAAACAGCCTCTCGGCTGTTTTGTTGTTCAAGAAGGGACAATGAAGCTTGTCTAGTTAGTGATGTAAGGTGAATCTCTTCACACTCATACTATACCAACTCTTCTTTCTTAATTCCTACGTAGTTTATATGCAAAACTGATGCAAAACTCACGTCAACGATGAATGATGTGGAAGAACTACTTTAAAGGTTGTTGAAGTGGGGTTAGAGGTAACACTAATCTCCCCTTTTAGTCGTGTTAGGATGCTCTTCACTAAATGAAGTCCTACCCCTGAACCAGAAGAATGAGATCCTTTATAAAACAAATCAAACATGTGTTCTTGATCCTCTTCACTAATTGCAGGACCTTGATTAGTAAACTCTAGAATAATACTTTGTGCTTGCTCAATTATACTAACTGTTAATGTTGATTTATTAGGTGCATATTGAATCATATTATCAAGAATATTAGAAACCATTTCTTGAACATATGGTGCATAAGAATGACAAGTCACTGAAGCATCACTCACTTCCCACTCACACTCTTTAACTTCCCAAAGTGGTTGTTTAGAAATAATGAGTCTTCTAATCATTTCACTCAAATCAAAGGATTGAACCGAAAGATACTCAAAGGATTCTACTTTAGACAATGTAAGTAGTGTTCCTGTGAGTGAAGCTAACTGATCAATCTCTTCAAGTAAACGCTCACGATATGGTTCTTGTGATTCTGGCAAATCAAGTGTTTGAACTAAACTTGAGATAACACTTAAAGGCGTCTTAAACTGATGTGAAACATTACGAACAAATTCTTGGTTTAAGTACTGATTGGATTCTAGGGTTTGTTGCATGTCATTGAATGTACTAATTAAAGATGACAGTTCATCATTGCCTTGATCTTGAATAAAGACATCATACACACCACTTTGAACACGACGGGTTGCTGCTTGAAGTGCATGAATACGACGCATAAGAATGCGTGTTGATAAAAAGGCAAATAAACTAAGTGCTATAAATGCACTCACAAGACCACCAATTAGAAAGATTGGAGAGTCAACAAACTCAGTTGGCACACTAACATTAAACCAACGCATTAAAAGTCTTGGTATAAGTGTTGCCACAAAGAAACTAAACAGTATTGCTAAGGTAAGTTTAAGATTAAGTCTTTTCATAAAAGTACCCCTTTGTAGCCTAATCCTCTTATCGTCACAATCTCAAAATCAGGACTTTTAACTTTTTCACGAATAGATTTAATATGGGTATCCACTGTGCGATCATACGATAATGATGATTCTCCCCATATCAAATCAAGAAGTTGATTACGAGTGAAGATGGTTTGAGGATGTTTCAATAAATGAAATAAGACTTGAAATTCCTTCTTACTTAAGACAATGCTTTGATCATGCACTTTACATAGAAGTTGTTGTTCATCTAAGAAACTATGATCAAAGATTAACTGATGACGTTGATCTTTGTTTGTTCTTTTAAGGAGTGCTTGGATACGAAATCCAAGTTCTTTAAAATGATATGGTTTTACAAGATAATCATCTGCACCCAGTTCAAATGCTTTAGCTTTATCTTCAAGTGAGCCAAGGGCAGTACTCATGATAATAAAAGGTTTAGGATGAAGATGAGTGATTGCTGAAAGAAGGGATACCCCATCCATCTTTGGCATCATCATGTCCACAATCATCCCAGTTATCGTATACTCTGCAATCTTACTTAAAGCTTCTTCTCCATCAACAGCCACAACACATGACATGTGTTGTGACTCAAGAAAAGTTTTTAAGGTTTGAGCAAGTAAAACATCATCTTCAACAATCAGAATCATAAGTCTCTCCTTTTTTATTCGCTGCGTAGTGCAACAACAGGGTCTTGATGAGCAGCCATACGACTAGGAAATAATCCCGCAATGAGTGTTAATCCAGCACTTAAACCAACTAAGATTAATGCATAGGATGAAGGAAGTGATGAGAATTTCTCAATCCCTAAGAATGATTCAATGAATGCATCCACACCAACAAGTAGTCCATAACTTAATCCAATCCCTAGTATCCCTGCGAATAGTCCAATAATTAATGCTTCCGCATTGAAGATACGACTAATATCTTTTTTACGAGCCCCTAAAGATCGCATAATTCCAATTTCTTTGGTTCTTTCAATAACACTGACATAGGTAATAATTCCAATCATAATTGAAGACACAAACAGTGAAATAGCCGCAAAGGCTGAAAGAATGAGAGTAATTGTACTAATAAGTGATGAAATGGTTGAAGATAGTGTTTGAGCTAAATCACTGACAATCAATTGCTCAGTGGATGTTACGGTTTCATTATACGTATCAAATGCTTCTTTAATCAATGTTTTACTTTCAAAGTCTTTTGGGAAGATAAGAATAGATTGTGGTGTTAAGTCAGAACCAATGGCACGTAAGGTTGCTTCATAGGTATTAAACGTACTAAATGGAACTCCATTAAGTACATTAATTTGAGTTTGTTGTTTCTGTAAGGCAGCAACATCTGAAGAAGAAGCTTGATTAAGCCATGCTTGATTAAAACTAGGTAATGTTCCTACCCCAACATTAAGAAATGATGAGCCTGAGCCCTCTTTAATCCGTATTACCCCAACAATATCAACGGTAGAATTAGAAGAATGTGACATTAAATTTGAATCAAGAGATTGTATCTCTACTTGATCATTTTCTACTACATACAATGCTTCATGGGCAATAAAAGTAAAGGAATGCTCAAGTAGCTCAGTGAAATTGAATGGATTAGATAAGTTTAGAAACAAAGCATTGACAACACTTTGATCAATGGAAGAATCATCTTCTAACACAAAGATGGCTTCATTGTCTTTACTTGGATATCGTCCTGCCACTAAGTCATAAATGGACAATACAAACTGTTCATCTTGAGGAAGTTCAAAGAATAGTGATGCATTTGAAGCTAAAGGCCCCATTCCACTTCTAAGTGAAGTCGTCACAAAGGTTGGATTATCATTTACATTGGTTGCCACATTAAGTGTCATTGAGCGTTGAATCGTTACAGAGTTAATCCATTGTGGATTAAGAGACTCTATGAATGCTAAAGAAGACTCATTAAATAGATTAGTATGATCGACTTGTTCACTTTCAGAATCAACGATGATTCCTTGGTCAAGAGCAATCGTTTCATCAGGTCTAAACACATCTATTGGTCGTTGTGATAAATCATTAGTCACTACGTTTTCATTAAGTTGTAAAGGAAATCCTGCTAAGGTTTCACTTTCTATGGCTGAAACATAGGTTTCCATTCCATTGGATAAAGCTAATACTAAGGCAATCCCAATAATCCCAATTGAACCTGCAAACGATGTAATGAGCGTTCTTCCTTTTTTGGTAAGAAGATTCTGAAAAGATGAATTCAGTGCACTAAAATATGACATTGCCACATGTTTAAAATCACTACGTTTTACTTCATTCTCATAAACAAATGGATTTGAATCAGAAAGTACTTCTCCATCTCTTAGTTGAATAATACGTGAGGAATACGTTTGAGCAATCTCTGGATTATGCGTTACCATAATCACAAGTCTTTCTGCTGACAGTGATTGAATGAGTGTCATGATAGATTCAGAGGTTACTGTATCAAGTGCACCTGTTGGTTCATCTGCAAGTAATATCGTTGGGTTATTCACGAGGGCACGAGCAATCGCCACACGTTGCATTTGTCCACCAGATAGTTGATTTGGTTTCTTATGCATTTGATCGTCAAGTCCTACTTGTGTTAGAACTTTACGAGCACGCTCAAGTCTTTCTTTCTTCTTAATACCACTTAATGCAAGTGCCATAGAAACATTATCTAGTACACTTAAATGAGAAATTAAATTATATGATTGAAAGACAAAACCGATTGCATCATTACGATAGCGATCCCATTGTCCATCTTTATAGTTTTTTGTGGAGATACCTCCAATGATAAGATCTCCACTATCCATATGATCTAATCCACCAATTAAGTTAAGTAAGGTTGTCTTACCACATCCTGAAGGACCTAGAATAGATACAAATTCATTTCTTCTAAAACTTAGATTAATACCTTTAAGTGCTTGCACACTTGTTGAGCCTATTTTGTATGATTTAACAATATCTTTTAGTGTTAACATGATATTTCTCCTATTTACATTCATACTATATTCCTCGAATGTGAAGTGAGTTTGAAGTTCAAAAGAAATAAAAAAGGTGCAGTGCACCTCTACTTCTTAAAGATTAATTTGAATGACGTCACTTCAGGATTTGAGTCTACTTGGATACTTCCACCATAGTGTTCCATGACAGCCTTCACTATCGCTAATCCAATACCAATATGACCGCGTTCTCCTTTTTGAAAGCGATCAAAGATTTTATCTTTGAAGTCTTCTGGAATCATTTCACCATCATTTGATATCTTAACTTCAATAGTCTTAGCATTATCAAACACTTCCCATACAATCTTTGATTTAGAATATCGTATTGCATTGGTTAATAGGTTTGAGAACACCTTCGTTAAGCTTGAACTATCCATCTTTAAAATAACAGGATGATTTGGAAATTGATATTTCAAGTCCAATCCTTTTTCTTCAATAAGCACATGCATCGTAGAACTAATCTCTTCAATAACATCACGTATATCAAGTGACTCTACGATTACATCGACATTATGCGCTTCTAAGCGAGACAAAACAAGAAGATCATCAATAAGAAGTTTGAGACGCTCTCCTTGATTTGTAATAATATTTAAAGTATTTTCTTTAGTCACAAAATCATATTGGTAGGCTTCTAACTGAGCAAGTATGATTTGAAGAGGTGTTCTTAACTCATGGGAAACATTTTGAAAGAAATGGCGACTTGCTTGTTCTTGTTCAACTAAGTTGGAGACCATGGTGTTCATGGAGTCATGAAGGACAATGAGTTCTTTCTCATGATACTTATTGAGATCTGACTTTCGATTACCTTTTCCAACTGATGTGGCAAATGCTGATAGTTGAGTAAGTGGTAGTGTCATTGATGATGACACAAACCATATAAGAACAATCCCTATCACAAGCATAATGGCCATAATAACAAAAAGGATAAGATTTAGATTATCTCTTAAATTTGCTAAAGTTGACATTGATATATACAATACAATCCATTGAGATTCATTACTAGGATTCTCAATAAGGTTCACATAAAAGAGTTCATTATTAATACGCAGTTCATGAATTAGATTTGAAGGAGCTAATTCATTCTCTTCAAGAACATCCGCCATAACACGATGCAACACTAACATGTGAGGACTATGCATCATCCCTACATCAATACTTTCATAATCTGGAGTCATTAAGAAGTTTTGTGTAGACACAAAAAGTCTTTGATTCATGCGATGTGATGATGTGATGATATTACGAGAATCAACAATCGCATCACGAGCGTTATTTAAAATGGAATTATTCATAATACTATTGAATGATATCCCAATAATAAAGAAGGTACTTGCTAAGACAAAACTTAAGACAAACGTGAGTTTTCCTTTAAACGTCATCGGTTTCATACTTCTGTCTCCATGATTCTAAAACCATATCCCCAGACAGTATCGATACTAATCCCAGAACCAATGAGTTTCTTACGTAAACGACGAATGGTATCATCACACGCTCGTGTTTCAACCATGCTTTCATATCCCCAAACCTTTTGAAGTAAAACTTCTCTTGAAATAGCTTGATCATAATGACGTGCAAGATAAAGAAGTACTCCATATTCCATTGGTGTTAATTCTAATGATTTTCCATGTGCAGTCGCAACACGTGTTTTAGGATCCATATATAAAGTATGGAATGTGACTCGCTCTTGGTTTTGTTGGTTAAGATCTAATTGAACACGACGAAGTAATGCTTTAACACGCATGACTAAGTTTAAGGTTGAGAAAGGTTTAGTAATATAGTCATCTGCACCAAGATGAATGCCTAATGCATAATCCATGTCAGCATCTCTAGCTGTTAACATAATGACAGGAACATTAGAAAATGCTCTGACTTGTTGAACAAGTTCAAAGCCATTCATGGTTGGCATATTTACATCGGTGATTAAACAATCACAGGTTCTTTCCTTGAAAGCTTGCAGACAATCTAAAGCACTTGTAAACCCTCTGACATCATAGTCATTAGCCACAAGAAAGGATAATATCGTATCTAAGATGACTGATTCATCTTCACAAACATAGATTAAAGGTTTCATAGTTTTATTATACATAAAAAACATCATGATAATTCATGCAAAGTTGCGTCAGTATATCACATGCAATTTGAATTGGTTTGTTTTATAATGAGCCCATAGGAGGCATAAAATGAAAAAAATACTAGTAGTATTACTATTCTTTTCACTAGCGTGGACGGTATTTCTTCAAGAAGAGCGTATTAATACGTTAGAAAGTACTTTAACTCAACTTCAATCAACACTCGCACAACTCCCTTCAATGCCTTCAATGATTACAATTGTGGATGAACAAGATGGTGTTTCTACCATACTACCAAATGTACTTGAAGGTGTCGTTGGAATTCGTGTAGACGCAACAGTTCGCCAACAAACATGGTTTGGAGAGCGTGATGTGCAAACATCAGGTTCAGGTTCAGGTTTCTTTATTCGAAGTGATGGATATCTAATTACTAATGCTCACGTAGTTGAAAATGCATTTCAAAATAATCGCTCACTTATTACAGTAGTCATGTTTGATGGAGCATCCCATGAAGCAGTCATTGCAAAATATGATCGTAATATTGATTTGGCTTTACTAAAAATTGGTGCTAGCGTATCACCCCTTGAGTTTGGATCAACAGGTGACATGCTCTTAGGACAAGATGTCTTTGCGATTGGTTATCCTTTAGGGTTTGATTTATCTCTTTCTATCACAAAAGGTATTATATCGGGATTAAATAGAAATCTAGGTAATGGTGTTCCGCTGGTACAAACCGATGCAGCCATTAATCCAGGTAATAGTGGTGGTCCACTCTTCAACATGAAAGGTCAAGTCATTGGGGTTAACTCCTCAAAGATTGCATCTGAGATTGTGGAAGGAATTGGATTTGCAATCATGGGAGAAGTCGTCTTAGAGTTCATAAGTGATGTTATTGATCTTGAAACATAGTTCAAACTATGTTTTTTTCTTGTTAGCATATTCACATTTATACTGATGTAAGTTTATAATATATTAAAAGGAGAATGTCACTTATGTGACACATAAGGCAATGAAAAACTTACTCAAAATTGTGTTTTCATGTGTTTTGTTGGCTTCACTTTTTGTGAGGCCATCCACGTCAACTTTCGCTTTAACACTTTTTGCTGGTGGGGATGGAACAGAGAATAATCCTTACCTTATTGAAACCGCTGAACAATTCTCTGCGATTCGTGCTAATCTTGACGCATTTTATGCTTTGATTAGTGATATTGATTTATCAGATTTAACGGGTAGTTTCGATGATTTAGATCCTCTATATAATAATGGGGAGGGTTGGATGCCAATCGGAACAAGACAAGCATCTTTTGAAGGTGTCTTTGATGGGCGTGGTTACAAGATTTCAGGATTAGCTATCAAGAAAACATCAGATTCAGAATCAATGGTGATGGGATTGTTTGGATCGACGTATGGTGCTACTTTGTATAATTTCGATCTTGAAGGAAAGCTTCACTCTACATCAGACAATGATACGGTTGTTGGTATGTTAGCCTCTGAAGCTGAAGCAACTTTTATTAGTGGAGTTCGTGTTTTTGGAACTATCGAATCTAGTGGTACACAGTATAACTCCTTTGGTGGGGTCGTTGGTCGAAGTACATTTGCTCACTTGTTTAATGTGGAATCTCATGTATTCATAGATACTCTAACAGAGGGACCCACTGGTGGTATAGCAGGTTACTCATACGAAACCGTATTTTTAAACGTCATAAACCGAGGTGAAATTGAAGCATATCGAGCAATCGAAGTTGGTGGAATTGTTGGATATGCCGATGAAAATACTGAACTAAACTATGTTCAAAACTATGGCAACATCCTTGGAAATAGTTTAGTGGGAGGGATTGTGGGTTACGCAATACGCACAGATATAAACGTGGCTATTAACTATGGTGATGTTAGAACACAAACATATCACGCTGGAGGTATTGGAGGTTCAATAAATTATGTATCCGAACCATCAGGCGTATCCTCACGCACCTTATCGTTTTTAGTTAACTATGGTGTGATAACTTCCAATCTTAATGATCCTGCTGTAAGACTTGGGTCTATCTTTGCAAAGATGGATTTTGAAATTTATGATGAAAATGATTATATAGTCATTCGAGATTTAATTGATTTTGAAGGTGGAATACCTTTAGTGAGTACTATCGAAGATGATGCAAATGTCTATCAATTCCGTATTATATTCGATGGTTTTAGAGCTACAGGTAGTGAATATACGCTTGATAAAAACTCTCCATACAAAGGTCAAGTTGTCGTTGTTAATGAGTTTGATATGTTAGATTTAATTCCTCTAGATAGCATTGAAGAAGCGATTAATGATACTTCTTATAGTTTAGAAGCATCACTCGAAGATGGTGTTATTTTTATTGATCTTGCTCAATACTTTTACTTTACTCAAGGGAAATTGGAAGCTCCCGTAAGTTATGGGTTGTTTGTTGCTAACACTACCTTTTTTGCAACACTTCCTTCAATCCCATTTATGATTCCTCTCATGGCTGATTTCGAAGATCTCGTTGATTGGGATTTCACATTTATGGTTGGATGGAATACACAACGTGACGATACTGGCACGCTTTACATCCCTAATGATGAGGTTGATTATGTTCGAGGGGTTGCTTTTGTGAGAGTTTTTGCTACTGATGGTGAAGTACTTGATGATGATAATGATCTTATTGACGAGGAGGATGTTGATGGGGATGGGGATGAAGAATTACCTGCCACATCAGATTCTGCATCATGGTCATGGTTATTGCTCACTTTAGGATTCCTAAGTATACAATATTCAAAGAAAAAATCTTAGTTGCTAAAAGATAGGTTAAATTACCTATCTTTTTCTTTTCTTTTGTATGTCTTCCCTTTAAAATGATGTAGGGAGGATTTCTTATGATACAAGTATCCCATGTGAGTAAAGATTTTATTAAATATGAAAAAGGTAAAGGCTTAAAAGGATTAATTCAAGGTTTCTTTAATGCAAAGAAGACGATATATCACGCAGTGAGTGATATTTCTTTTGAAATCCAAAAAGGTGAAATGGTAGGCTACATTGGAGCTAATGGAGCTGGTAAATCAACCACGATTAAAATGTTAACAGGAATCTTAACACCCACAGGTGGTGAGATTAAAGTTAATGGCATTGTTCCTCATCAAGATCGTAAAGCAAATGCTAAAACCATTGGTGTTGTCTTTGGGCAACGTACTCAGTTATGGTGGGATCTTCCACTTGTTGAATCATTTAGTGTTTTAAAAGAAATTTATCAAGTGAGTGATGATGACTTTAATGAGCGTATGGCATTCTTTAATGATGTTCTTCATCTTAATGAGTTTATAAGCTCTCCTGTTAGAACATTATCTTTAGGACAGCGTATGCGCGCAGACATTGCTGCATCTCTTCTCCATAATCCTCAAGTCTTATATTTAGATGAACCTACTATAGGATTAGACGTGCAAGCAAAACAAGCCATGCGTCTAGCCATTAAGAAAATGAATGAAACGTTTAAGACAACCGTTATCTTGACCACCCATGATATGGATGATATTGAAGACTTATGTTCACGCATTATGATACTTGATCATGGCAAGATTATTTATGATGGAAATCTACAAAAGATCAAAGATACTTATGGAATTATTAAGACATTGACACTGACATTATCAACTCCATTTGAGCATCATGCTGAGTTTATCACATCATTTTCAAGTGATCATGATATTACCATTGAATCAAATCTTACTCAAGTATGTATTAAATTCAATAAACATCACACCAAAGTAAGTCAACTTACTGCTTGGATGATGCATCATTATGAAGTGTTGGATATGAGTATTGCAGATACGGATATAGAAGATATTGTTGCTTCTATCTATGAAGCAAAAGTGGTGAATGTGTGACGTTAAGACCTTATTTTGCCTTCTTTAAAGCTTATTTCTTAGTTTACTTGGCCTATCGGGTTCAGGTTATTTTATGGTTCTTTACGAATGCTTTAGAGATTGCCTTTGCGATGCTTTTATGGGCAGCAATTTATGCTTCTTCCTCAGCAACTTCACTTTATGGGTTTACACTTGTGGATATGTTGTTGTATCAGTTGTTAATGACACTCACCTATTCACTCACTGATATGAATCCTATTGATGCTCTATTAGACGACTTCAATGATGGTAAGATTGCAATGTCTTTAATTAAACCTGTCAATTATGAACTACAAATATTCTTTCAAAACTTAGGAGCTAATGCATTTCGCAATGTCGTGTTATTACTACCGATGTTAGCCATTATTATTGGTTCACAACTTTTAAGTAAAGCGGGTGTTGTGATCTCACTAATGTCTATATTGATCTTCATTGTGAGTGTTATTATGGGTCTTCTTATTAATTACTTTGTTAAATTTATCTTCTCAAACCTTATCTTCTATACCGAAGCAAGTTTTGGACTATGGCAACTTCAAGCTATTGTAATCTCTCTTTTAGCAGGTGGTATTGTTCCTTTACATTTCTTTCCTGAAGTGATTGGAAACATATTAAGATTACTTCCATTTGCCTACATCCAATACATTCCCGTTATGTCACTTATGGGACGTATTGGAGCTAATGAGCTGTCTTTAGCTCTATGGATTCAACTTGGATGGGTGATCGTTTTAGGGCTTGCTGCAAATTTGGTATGGCGTCATTCAATTAAAAATATGAAAGTGAACGGAGGGTAAAATGAAACGATTTCTTAAAATTTACTGGACATTCACTTCACAATACATTAAACGCTTAGTTCATTATCGCTTAGACTTTGCGATTGGTGTTATATCTTTTGTGTTTGTTCAACTTTCAGGTATATTGCTTATTACCCTCGTCTTTCAACAGATTACTGCACTTAATGGGTATACCTTTGAGCAGATGGTGTTCTTCTATGGATTCTTTCAACTCCCTCGTGGGATTGATCACTTGATTACAGACAATATCTGGCTTATTCCAAATAAAATACGTAAAGGTGAACTTGATCGTCACTTATTAAGACCAATTGATCCTCTCTTCCAAATCATTGCTGAGCGTTTCCAACATGAAGCACTTGGAGAACTTATAATTGGAGGTTTACTTATTGCGATTACATTCCCATCCTTTGGTATTTCTCCATCAATATGGACAATCTTACTGTTGGGTGTTCTAATTCTGATAGGTGCTGGTATTTATATGTCTATTAAGCTACTTACAGCTTCTTTATCGTTTTGGACAATGAACTCCATGCAAGTTATGGTCACTGTCTATAATATTTCCGACTTTGCGAAGTATCCGATAACAATTTTCCCACCGATGATTCAAACTCTCATTACCTACATTGTACCTTTCGCATTTGTCTCCTTCTTCCCTGCTTCAGTCTTACTTAACCAAGCAGATGGAATGAGTATTCTAATTCAAAGCTTTCTTGCACTTATGATTATCCTATCCTTAGCTCTCTTTGTTTGGAACAAGGGTCTTAAAGGATATCAAAGTAGTGGTCATTAGTGCTTGCACAATAAAGGAGAAGTTATGCCTAAAATAAAGATTAATGGGATTGAACTTTTTTATGAAGTGTATGGTAAGCATAATACTGAAGGAACTATTGTGTTCTTTAATGGTGTTATGGCCACTGCAAGTTCTTGGCAAAGCCAAGTTGATATCTTTGTTCACCATGGATTTAAGGTAGTAGTTCATGATTTAAGAGGACAACTTAAGTCCGATAAGCCAAAAGGTCCTTACTCCTTTAAACAACATGCCCATGACAGTATGGAATTAATGAAAGCACTAAGTATTGAAAAAGCTCATCTTATTGGTACATCCTATGGTGGTGAAGTGATCTTGACATTCACTCTACAGTATCCTGACATGGTTCAAAGCATCGCTGTGATTAATTCTGTGAGTGAGGTTGATGAAGCACTTAGAGAAGGTGTTAATGAATGGAAAAGACTTGCACAAACATACGATGGTGAAACCTTTTTTAGAGGCATGCTTAAAAGTGTGTATCATCCAGTCTATCTTAAAGACAATGCAGAACTTCTTGAGAAAAGAGCAAAACAGTTTGCGGCAATTCCTAAAGATTATTTTGATGGACAGATTGCCTTATATGATACCTTTATGAATGACCTTAATGTCACATCACAACTTCATCAAATAAAAGTACCAGTGCTGATTGTGACTGGTGAAAATGATGAATTAAAACCAAGGCATTTTTCAGATCTTATGGCTAAGGAGATTAAGCATGCACAGTATGTCATTATCCCTGAGTGTGGTCATGTGACTATCTTTGAAAAACCACAGACACTTAATCCAATGTTGCTAGGATTTGTCTTGAGTCAGAAGTAACATTACTTATCTATAGTGAACATAAAAAATGACGAATGATTCGTCATTTTTTACTATAATATTCTTATTGGAAAGAACATATATCCTTGTCCATCCTCTGGGCAAATATAATCATGAACAGCCCCTACAAGATGCATATTATTATCACTTAAATATTTCATAACTTCTGTGAATGTATCTGCGTTTTCATTTTTGACATAAATATACTCATACGATGGAATTGTCCATTTTGACCACCCTTCTTTTGGAAGAGCATCGTCTATAACTTCAATTCCTGCTAGGTATAGACCTTTGGTGAAGTTGTCTTCCCATGGTTTAAAAGAGCGGGATAAATCTGACATGACTCCCCAAATTCCAAGAAGATTTCCATGATCGTCTTTCTTTCCAAGTGATGCTATTTCATTAAAATTTGCATTAGCATCTTCCCATAACTTCTTAATGAATCCATCCCCGTTTTCTGTAGAACCTTCTTTTCCTATAACCGAAAAAGTTTCTTTGATGCATTTTTTAATTTCCATTTCCCCTCCTGTGTATTTAAAGATTTCGCACTTCCTACTTCAGTTCATTTATATTATAAAACAGATCAATTGGAAGTGATGCAATTACTTACTAGAATTTGCAAGTGTATTTTGAATTAAAAAAGCACATGTAACAGTATAGTGTACATGTGCCTTATTATGCTTTTAAACTATGCAAACCAATAATAACCCTCAGATCCTAATTGAAGCGCTGTTAAGTTTTCAAGGTTTCCTTACCTCAATGATAAAAGATGCGACAAAATCTTCAACCTTTTTATCTGGTGCCCAACTCTTTAATATTTCTTTACTATTATCTTTTGGATAAATATTAATATCCACAAATCCAGCTTTCTTGAGAATGGTTTCTATTGTACCTATTTCTTCAGCTCCCGCAATACATCCTGTGTACATCTTTAAATCTTCCTTAATATTGGTTGGAAGCGTAGCGGTTGCACATATATCGGAAATTGAAACACGTCCACCATGTTTAAGTACTCTAAATGCTTCTTGAAAAACTTTTGGTTTATCTATTGATAAGTTAATAACACAGTTTGAAATAATGACATCGATTGAATCATTTTCAATGGGAAGATGCTCAATCTCTCCTAAGCGAAATTCAACATTCTTATATCCTAGTTGTTCACTATTTTTTCTTGCTAAATCAATCATCGCTGGTGTCATGTCCACACCAATAACATGACCGCTTTCTTTAACTTGCTTTCTCGCAAGAAAACAATCAAATCCACCACCACTTCCAAGATCAAGTACGGTTTCACCCTCTTTTAAAGATGCCATCGCAATTGGATTTCCACAACCAAGTCCCATGTTCGCTTGATTGGGCATACCCTCTAAATCGTTAGGTGAATACCCAAGTTTTGTGGATATATCATTGATACTTAGTATACTTGTCTTTCCTTGAGTATTTGGGCTGCAACAACCATCACCACATCCTTGATTTCCACGCTGAGCAATTTTTCCATAGCTTTGTTTAATCTGGTTTTTGATGTTAGTCTTATCTGCTTCCATATGTTTATCCCTCTTTCTTTTCAAAAGATTCTAGTATCTTTAAGTATATATCGACTCCTGTTTGAAGAATAGATTCATCGATATCAAAGGTTGGTGAATGTAGTGAAGTCTTTGGGTTTCCACTCCCTAAAAACATAAATAGTGAAGGCATCACTTGAGTATAAAATCCAAAGTCTTCTGCCAACATTACTGGTTCAATGACTGTAAGTTGATCACCTAGAATCGTTTGAGCTCGTTTAAATAATTGTGTGTCATTAGTGACACTTGGATAGAAATCACGAATGTCACACTCAATTTGAACACCATGCATGACTTCAAAGGCACTGACATGTTGGCGAATTAAGGATTTAAGATAATCGTAGTTCTTTTGTGAGAAGGCACGAAGTGTTCCTTCACATACGACACGATCTGCTAAGGAATTGCGAGCTTCTCCACCATGTATCTTACCAAAGTGAGCGACAACACTATCCAAAGGATTCATGTTTCTAGAGATAATAGTTTGAAGGGATTGCATTAAGTTACTTGCGATTTGTAGGGCATCAACACCACGATGTGGTGTCCCAGCATGTGCTGCAACGCCATGAACAATGATGTCAATCTCTCCATTTTGAGCCATCATAGGACCAGGTTTAGATCCTAACTGATGTGTTTCAAGTTGAGGATATACATGAAGCCCAAAACATCCTTTAACTTGGTTTAAATCAAATGAAAGTTCTTCTAAGACTACTCTCGCTCCTCCAGGACTTTCTTCTGCAGGTTGAAACAGTAGTACGATTGTATGATAAAAAGATTTTCCTTTTAATGCATTGGCAAACCCTAATAACATACTCATATGAGCATCATGACCACAAGCATGCATGTTTAAGTTTGTGCTTTTATAATCATGGGTGTTCTTTTCAAGAATAGGAAGTCCATCCATGTCAGAGCGATACATTAAGATATCATTACTTATTCCAGGAATAGTCACTAACCATCCTGTTTGGGCAATGCTTTGAGGCTGATATCCCATAGAAGTAAGCGCATCGAAAAGATATTGACTCGTAAGAGGCAAATCAAACCCAAGTTCTGGGATACGATGAAGATCTCTTCTTATGGAACTCAGAGCAAATGTCATTGGCGTAAATCGTCTAGAATTTGTGTCTTAGACGCCGTTTTTTCATCTTTAGTTTTAATAATCTTTGCGGGTGCTCCGGCCACAACCACACCTGGTGGTACATCTTCCACAACAATCGCACCAGCTGCGACAACACTTCCACGACCAACGCGTACACCTTCAAGAACCACCGCATTAGCCCCAATAAGGACATCATCTTCAATGATGACTGGTGTTTTTGAAGGAGGTTCTAATACTCCCGCAATGACTGCTCCTGCACCAATGTGACAATTGTTTCCAATCGTTCCACGAGCACCGACAATCGCGCCCATATCAATCATGGTTTTATCCCCAATACTTGCACCGATGTTTATAAGAGCTCCCATCATAATGACCACGGATTCTCCAATATGAACATGTTCACGAATGACTGCTCCTGGTTCAATACGTGCATTAAGATGTGAGATATCAAGTAGTGGGATGGCAGAGTTTCTTCGATCCACTTCAAAAGTAACATCTTTATGATCAATATGATGTTTCTTTAAATGTTTTTCAATAAGTGCTAATTCTCCTAGGACTAAGGCAAACTGATATGAAGCGTAAACTTTACATCCTTCAAAATCAGAATCCACAAAAGCCCCTTTCACATAGCACTTTACAGGGGTTTTCTTTTCTGCAGCTTTAATGTAAGCTGCAATCTCATAGGGGTCGGTTAAAAAATCACTCATAATTTCTCCTTTAGTAAGTTGTCCATTGTATGAATACCTGGTTTTTGATTCACAATATACTGTGCAGCGCGAAGCGCACCCTTCGCAAAGATATCACGACTTAAAGCTTGATGAGATATCGTGACGATTTCATCTCCAAGTGATAAATGTATCTCATGAGTTCCGACCACATTCCCAAGTCTTAAGGCATGAACCCCAAAGGTGTTTGCATCTTTAAGTTGGGTTTGTGGATAAGAAGTCACCATAGTTTTACCAGTGATGGATGAAATCGTTGACGCAAGCATTTTTGCGGTACCACTTGGTGAATCTACTTTTCGTGTATGGTGAGTTTCCACAACATCAATGTCGATATCATTTCCAAGGAAATGAAGTGAATCAGAAAGTAATTGTTGAAGTAGTGCTACCCCAAGTGATAAGTTTGCACTTACAAATAGTGGTATTTGAACACTGCTTTTCGCAATCAGTTCTTCATGAAATGATGTTAACCCAGTTGCTGCCAAGACACAAGGAATATGATGTTTCGTTGCGTAAGCTAAGGTAGATTCAAGTTGATGTGGGGTGGAGAAATCAATAATCACATCAATGGGTTCAGTAATAACTTCTAAAGAAGCATATTCATGATCATGAAGTGGTGTTAATGTCACGCCAACAATTCGACTAACCCACGGTTGCATTAAAGCCAAGGCATTAACCCGCGATCCCATAGTGCCATGAAGACCGACAATCGCGAGTGTACTCATATCTTTATTCCTAATCCATAAGATTTTAAAGTCTCCATGAGTGTCACATGACTTTCAACACTAAGAGGGACTAAAGGTAGACGCACTAAACTGCATGCAAAACCACGAGCATGAAGTGCTACTTTTACAGGCACAGGATTTGATTCAATGAATAATACTTCATGAAGTCTCGCAAGTGAAGATTCAAGAAGTCGTGCTTCTTCAATATTTCCTGATAACGCAAGATCATTAAGACGAACGATGGTTTCAGGTATTAAATTGGCAGACACTGAAATAACACCATGTCCACCCATTTCAATGACATCCACAGCTTGATCATCATTACCACTATATACCTTGAATGATGGAGGAACGATATCAATGATGGCCTTGATTTGAGCTAAATCACTACTTGCCTCTTTAACACCAACCACATTTGGTATCTTAATGAGTTCATGATAGGTATTGGCGACAATATTCACACCAGTACGTGATGGTACATTGTATAAAATAATAGGAAGTTGTACAGCATTCGCAATCGCCTTAACATGTTCAACAATCCCTACTTGGGTTGGTTTTACATAGTATGGAGCGACTATTAATAAACCATCCACTCCTACTTCCTGTGCAAAACGTGAGAATTCAATAGATTCTGCAGTGTTGTTGGTGCCAGTGTTCGCAATAATTAGTATTCTTTTCTTTGAGGTTTCCACAGCACGTTTAATGAGTGCTTGTTTTTCCTCAAGACTCATTAGTGCTGCTTCTCCAGTGGAACCACACACAATGATAGCTTGAGTTCTTGCGGTAATCTGTCTTTCAATGAGTTCATCAAATAATTCAAAATTTACACCATCCTCTAAGAATGGGGTAACAATTGCTACTGCTGATCCGTTAAACATGGACAATACTCCTTTCGATTAGTACTTCTAGAATTTGTATCGCATTAAGGGCTGCCCCTTTGCGAATATTATCGGCAATCACAAAACAGTGAATTCCATGATCAACACTTAAATCTTTTCGAAGACGTGTGACCAATGCGACATCATGACCACTGACATCTCTTGGTGTAACAATACTATCACTCACCTTCACAAAAGGATGAGCATTAAGGGATACCTTCACTTGATCTAGGTCAACTTCTTGGTCAAATTCACATTGTATACTAACACTGTGTGCATTCTTTACAGGAACACGCACACACGTTGCACTTACTTTTAAATCAGGAAGATTTAATATTTTCTTAGTTTCTTCCATCATTTTGATTTCTTCTTTTGAATAACCATTATCTAAGAGTACATCAATCAGTGGAATAACATTATGTGCAATGGGTTGAGGATAATATTCAGGAGCATTCCCCTCAAGAGTTCTTTCCAAATCTTTAATCCCTTGATATCCCGATCCTGAGACTGCTTGATACGACGTATATGATACTCGCTTTATTCCAAGATGTTTGAGTGCATTAAGTACTAAGACACTTTGAATTGTAGAACAGTTTGGATTCGCAATGATATATCCATTCATATTCATGAGTTCATGAGCATTCACTTCAGGTACAACAAGTGGAATGTTTGGATCCATACGAAACGCACTGGAGTTATCAATGACATAGCATCCTTTGGATGCGGCAATGGGTGCATACTTGAGTGATGTACTTCCCCCCGCAGAGAATAAAGCAACATCAAATCCTTCATCAAAACTTTGTTCATTGAGTTCTTTAATAACAAGATCATGACCTTGATACTTCACAACATTTCCTGCACTACGAGGTGATGCGAAAAGCGTTAATGTACTATAAGAGAAACCTTTTTCTTCAAGGATTGATAGGAAAGTTCTACCGACCATTCCACTTGCCCCTACAATTGCAATTTTCAAAGCATTTCTCCTTTCCCAACAATGGTTGCACTTCCTTTTAAATGCCAAAATGAATCATGAAGACGAACACTTAAGTCGCCACCTAAGACATGTACTTTAAGTTTTGACTCACATCCGATAACACTATGTGCAACAACACCACTTGCAACACTTCCGGTACCACATGAGTATGTCCAACCGACTCCACGCTCATATGTGCGAACACTTAGTTCTGTCGGTGATTTTACAGCTACAAAGTTTACATTAATATGATGTGGGAAAAAGGAAGAAGTACACATCGCATGGGCAAGTTCATCACTCACTTTAAATGGATCATCCACAAAGACAACACCATGAAGTGTTCCCACAAACAACACATGCATTAAATGATTTTCAATATGAACAGGATTTTTAAGTTTCGTTGGTTTTAAGACATGAGGAGGCTTTAGTTCTTCAATCACAGTGTTAAACTTGAGTTCAATGTCTTGATCTTCATATAACGATGATTCAATCACACCCACTGCCGTTTCCACAAGAAATGATGTTCCTTCTAGTAATCCTTTATCTAAGCAATATCGAACAAAAGCACGATATCCATTACCACACATACTTGCAATACTACCATCCGCATTATAGTAATGCATCTTAATGTCTGCGATTTCACTTGGTGTGGCGAAGAGTATACCATCTGCCCCAAATCCAAAACGTCGATGACAATGTTTGATCGCAACTTCACTTGGATTTGATAAAGCATGCGAGAAGATTAGAAAATCATTGCCTGTCGCATGATATTTAACAAATGATTGGCTCATAGGTCAAACGCTTTCGCAATAAGTTGAACTGCTTGATGTTGATGATCTTTACTCATTGTATAGGAAATAGATATTTCAGAGGTGGTGATGAGCTTATAGACAATGCCATGGTCTGCAAACAACTGAAATAATTGTGCTGCAACCCCAGATTGTGTACGCATACCACTTCCAACAACCGAAACCTTAACAACATGTTTATCTATATGGATAATCGCATCCGGTTCATCATGGGTAAGAAATCCTAATACTGCTTCAAGATTATCTAAATCATCTGCACTTGCCGTGAAGGCTAACGTGACAAATCCATCACTTCCTTGAGTTTGCGAAATCATATCAATATTCACACCTTCATTCGCTAAAGTCACGAAAAGATGAGCAATAAGTGTTAATGATGCAGGTAAATGTTGAATGTTCACTAAGACAATTTTCTCAGAGACTGAACATCCGGTAATCGGACGATGTTCCATAGGATCCTCCTCTTGGATTAATGTTCCTGTTTGATCTTCATGGGCATGTGCCACAAGTAAAGGAACACGATATCGATGAGCAATATCAATGGAACGTGGTTCCATGACTTTAGCTCCTAAAAATGCCATTTCTTTCATTTCTTCATATGAGATTGAATATAGTTTCTTTGCCTGAGGATAGAGTCGTGGATCAACACCATATATGCCTAAGACATCGGTGTAAATCTCACAAGCACATTCAAGTTTTGCAGCTAAGGCAATGGCAGTGGTATCACTGCCTCCACGACCTAATGTGGTAATATCTCCCGCAGCATTCAATCCTTGAAATCCCGCAACCACAACCACATGACTATCATTTAAGTATTTCTCAATAAGTGAGACATCAATGTCTTCAATGCGATTGTTTGTATGAAGTCCACTTGTTTTAATGCCTGCTTGAAATCCTGTTAATCCAATGGCCTTTTGATTCATTTCCTGAAGAATCATACTTAGTAGTGAAATGGAGACTTGCTCTCCGGTTGCTAATAAAGAATCAAGTTCTCGCTTATTGGGTGATGTACTTGCTTGTTTCGCAAGTTGAATGAGTGAGTTCGTAGTTTTTCCCATAGCAGAGACAACCACACAAACTTCATATCCTTCACTTCTTTTTAGTACTATACGCTTCGCAATTAATTGCATTTTTTCAATGGTTTCAACTGAAGACCCACCAAACTTCATAACAACACGCTTCATAGCATCACATCCGAAGAGAGTAAATCATCAAGGGTTTGAGCCTTCACAACCACTCTTGCATCGTCTTCATTCACGAAGACAACAGCAGGTTTTAATAAACGGTTATAGTTAGAGGCCATAGAATAATGATACGCCCCTGTAGTAAAGACTACAAGGTGTTCACCAATATTTGGTGTTGGTAAAGAGGATTCATGAATAAGAATATCCCCTGTTTCACATGCCTTACCTGCAACACTGTAGATGCGATCATGTGGATCAAGTGGTCTTTCAAGAATTCGAGCTTCATATTTAGCTTGGTATAGTGCAGTTCGTATATGATCTGCCATACTACCATCCACAAATACAAAGTGTTTACTTGAATGAGTGGTCTTAAGTGCTCCAATAGTATAGATTGTAACCCCTGCTTCAGCGACAATACTACGTCCTGGTTCAATGCACACATGAGGATAAATGATTTGATATTCATCGCATGTATTTTTTATGAAGTCTAGTAAATCATGAAAGTAGAGTTGAATATCAAAAGGTGTATCTTCATCAGTATATTTAACACCAAATCCTCCACCAAGATTTAGTGTCTTGATTTCAATATCATAGTTATCTTTAATATCTCTCATGTATTCAAGAAGTAGTTGTGCCTCTTTATGAAAGGATGAAGGATCAAAGATTTGAGAGCCAATATGACAATGAATACCAGTAAAGTCAAGAAGTGGATGATTAATCATAGTCTTCATAACTTCAATCGTTTCTACATCATTGATTGATAAACCAAACTTAGAATCATGTTTAGTCGTCGAAATGTATTCATGAGTATGAGCTTCTACTCCAGGATTAAGTCTTAACATGACTTTTTGAGGTCGACTTACTTTCTCAATAAGAAGTTGTAGTTCATAAGGATTATCAATGACGATAGTTTCCACATGATGCTTTAGAGCATAGTCAAGTTCAAGGGAGGTTTTGTTGTTGCCATGAAAGATGATGCGTGATGGAGGAAAGTTAGCTTTAAGCGCAGTATGAAGTTCTCCTAATGATACAACATCTAAGGATAAACCTTCTTCATCAATAAGTTGTGCCATTGCTAAGGTTAAGAATGCTTTAGAAGCATAGAATATTGTGGTTTTAAGGTGCTCATGCACAAAAGTCGCTTTAAAGCGTTGGGCTTGATTACGAATGAAAGATTCATTCATAACGTATAGTGGTGTGCCATAGCGTTGGGTTAATGATTGAAGATCAACACCATTCATCATGATAGTTGAAGCCGTTAAAGAATAAGGTTGCATCCGCTTTTCCTCCACATACAACAAAGCCATGAGCAAAAGGCTCATGGCTAATACTAGCTTCCTTCTGCCCTCCCACTAACAAAGCGCATTAAAGTCATGTTGGGCACATGACATCAACAGTCCCATGTTTATTCAACATGGGCCCAGTAAATCTGACGTTTACTTCGGCGATGATCCCTCACAGGATTGCTAATGATGCATCGCGGCCTCTTTGTTAAGGTACTATGTTTTTTGTTACGATATCATGGACAGTCATGTTTGTCAATAAACATGACAATCCACATATCAATTAGTCTAAACTAATCGTAAACAACACATCCAAGCCTGGTTTAATGGTGTAAGTTTTCGCAAAGTTTCCTTGGTTTATCGCACATCCTAAACGATTAAGGGAATTATTATAAAGAAGAACATCCCCCGGTTGTACATCATTAAATCCTTTCCCAAAAACAATGTGATCATCATAGAGCACTGTGTTTTCATGGGTGATCACGATATGATACTTGCCTTGATGATCTTGTCTAAATGTATTAAATACATCATATGGAATACTAGTCCATAAACTTCCAAAGCGAACATCAAGTATTTCAACACAACCACTAAGTGTTTGCTTAGACAGTGTATAAGTTCCTATCTCAACAGTTTTTAAATCTTCTATTTTAAGTTCAATTCCAACTTCTTCTAGACTCACTTGCCCACTCGCAAGTTTTGCCCCTAAAGCAGAATATAGATCACGTCCATCAAATGTATAATTATCTTGATGATTCTTTAAGCGGTGTTTCAGTATATCAACTTCATAAACATGCTTAATCTTTAAGAACTTTGCGATATGTGAGGTTGTGCCATTGTTTGGAGTGACAAGAATTGATCCATTTTCAAGCTCAACCACAACACTATTACGAGAAGTTCCAACACCAGGATCTACAATAGACACAAACACACTATTGGCAGGCCAATAACTAATGGATTGAAATAGACGATATGATGCTTCATGAATATTAAAAGGGGTTATGTCATGGGTATTATGATGAATATTAAGTGTTGGTTCAATCGACAAAGCAACCCCCATCATCGCACTCACTGCGCCATCACTGAGCCCAAAATCTGATTGAAGAATGAGAGGTTTAGTCATGAGTTCTCCTTATCTCTATGATCCACTCTGGACCATAGGACACATTATAGGTTTTAATAAAGCTTTCTTGATTTATCGCAATGGCCACATGATCAAGTTCATTATGATATAAAACACATTCTCCTTTTGAAACATGTCCAAAGGTAGGTGCAAAAACAGCTTTTAAATGAATCGTTGTACCTTGTGAGGTAATTAAAATATCAAAGATTGTATGTTCATTGCTTTGAAATGAAACAAGCCACTGTATAGGAATGTTGGTCCACGCATTACCAAAGTTTGGATCTACGATTTCAATCATTCCTTGTAAGGTATCATGGTCACGTGATGGTTCTTTAAGTTCAAAGGTAATGATAGGGTCAACTAATACTTCTCCTATGTCTTCAAATGATAATTGATCTGAAGAGAGTTTAGCACTAACGTAGGCAAAGATATCACGTCCATGAAAAACATTGGTGTGATGTGATGACCAAAGTCGATGCTTATTATCAATGATTCTTACTTCTTCTAAACCAATCAATGCATTAATATGGGTGAGTGTTCCATTATCAGGAGTTACGATAAAGTGACCACTTAATGTCTTTGCAACAACTGGTCTTCTTGATGTGCCTACCCCTGGATCGACTACTACCATAAATACAGTCTCTTTTGGCCAAAAAGGAAGGACTTGTTTGAGACGAAAACTGGCTGCATAAATATCATAAGCTGGTATTTCATGAGTAATATCAATGATTTCTAGTGAAGAATCAATGGATTTAATGACTCCTTTACAAGCACCAATAGCTCCTTCAGCATACGTCCAATCTGTCATCATTGTGATTAGTTTATTCATCTCCAGTATACCCACATATCTTGGGTTGGCGCAAGGGTGTTCATATAGACCAAATATCCGATAACACTCAATGCGACGATCCAAGCTAATCCTTTCATTAAGCGATCACTATTTGTCGGAGCATGCTCAACATAATAAGTTCGTTTCTTTTGATGTCCAAATCCTCTTAAATCAAGGGCATTTGCAACTACTTCAACCTTATTAAATGAAGTTAATAAAAAAGGAATAAGTAGCGTAACATTACGCTTTAGTCTTTCTATTGGTGAAATCTTCTTTGCGTCTAGCTCAAGTCCTCGAGCTTGCAGTGATAACTTCATATTTTGAAAGTCATTGGCTAAATCTGGAATAAAGCGAAACGTTAAGCTTATAATTGCCGCAATCTTAGGAGGCACCTTCATGGATGCAAGTCCTGCCGCAAGCTGTGATGGTGTGATTGAAAAGATGAATACTAAAGATAAGATAAAGCTTGTAAAGATTTTAAAGAAGCGAACACTTAGATACCACACACTTTCAAGTGTTAGTACATATGAACCAATAGATGTAAGTGGTGTAGGATCACCAGAAATATAAACCGATCCAATATTAGGATCTACTAACCAAAACAACACAATATTCAAAGCATTTAAAGTCACAAAGAAGATTAAAGATGCCTTAACAATTGTTTTATTGGGATGAAGTGATCGCAGTGAGATCACACTCACGACTAAGATAGGAAATAAGATTCTTAAATCAAAAGACATTAAAACAGCAATAAGTAATGCTACAAATAATGGTACTTTCACAGAACCATTAAGGCGTCCTAGAAACGTATCACTTGGTTTAAAATTGATAAGCATTGTGTTATTGGCCATGATTAAACTCCTTAATGAAATGCAGTGCCAATGTAGCGGGATCATGTCCACTTAAGGTTGCTAGTTCGAGTAGTGAGGTAGGTCGAAGTGATGCTTGATTTAACAAGGCATCATTGGATAATGCTTTATATGTTGGTCCATCATAGATTAGACTTCCTTTAGAAAACACTAATGCACGATCTGTATATTCCATCGCAAGATGCATATCATGAGTTATAAAAACAAAAGCTAGATTTGTGCTTTCATGAAGTGATTGCAGAAATGACATGATTTCAGTGTAATGTGCATAATCTTGTCCTGCCGTCGGTTCATCAAGGATTAAAACATCAGGAGACAATGCAAGAATAGAAGCTACTGTTAAGCGTTTCTTTTGACCATAACTTAAAGCATTAACTGGCCAACGTCGCATGCTCTTTAGATCTGTCATGATAAGGACTTCAAGAAGTCGCTCTTGAATAAATGCTTCATCAGTATGACGAAGCCTTAACGCGAAAAGAATCTCTTCTTCAACACTTTGCTTCACAATCATTTGATTTGGATTTTGCATGACATATCCAATATGTAATCCTATTTGCGCAATGCTCATGCCATTAATATCTTGATCTTTCACATGAATATTCCCTGATAATGGACGTAGTATCCCACTTGCTAACTTTGCGATGGTAGATTTTCCTGCACCATTTTCACCCATAAGCGCAATACGCTCACCTCGACGAATTGAAAAGCTCACATCCTTGATTAATGGTCTTTCATCATATTGAAAAGAAACATGATTTAATCGAAGGACTTCTTCTTCATGGTTAACAACTTCTTCATAGGTTATTGCAGGGAGTGTAAAGGAAGGAAACCTTAAAGAATGAAGTGGATGCCAAATCTTTTGTGTATCCAGTTTTACTTTAAATGTACTTAATGCTTGAAGATATAATGGTTCTCGTAAACCATACCTAAGACAAAGACGTGTTTTAAGTAATGTGTCAACATCTCCATCAAAGACGATTCGTCCTTCATGCATGACGACGACTCGATCAACAGGTTTAATTAAGACATCTTCAAAGCGATGTTCGATAATAATCATTGTTTTTCCACTTTCGTGAAGTTCATCAATAAGTTCAATCGCAGCTTTAGCCGACTGAGGATCTAAACTTGCTAGGGGCTCATCAAAAAGTAATCCCTTAACATCATCATGAAGAACTCCAGCTAAAGCTACTTTTTGCTTCTGTCCTCCAGATAATTGAAATGGCACTTGTGCTAAAAAATCATGCATTCCTACTTTTGAGGTTGCTTCTTTAACTTTCTCAACCATCACAGGTTTAGTAAAGTTTTGATTTTCTAACACAAAAGCAACATCCTCTGCCACAGATAAAGCCACAAACTGAGCATCTGAGTCTTGTAGAATAGAACCAAGTTGTTGACCTATTTTAAATAGTGAGAGGGATGTTGAAGGTTTATCCATGATGATACACTCACCTTGGATTTCACCTTTATATGAAAACGGAATAAGACCGTTCATACAATGCATGAGCGTACTTTTACCTGATCCACTTTGTCCTAAAATAAGTACCTTCTCTCCTTCATAAATCGTGAGATTGATATCATATAAGGTTGGCTCACGTTGTGAGTCATAGCGAAACGTAAAGTTATTGAATTGTATGAACGATCTTTTTGTCATGTGTTACTCTTTTGTTAAGTTATTGGAAGAAGCGAAGACTTTTGATAATGCAAATAATAAAGGTACACCTCCAACGATAAGTACTACTGAGTTAGAGATACCAGCTGCCCAAGCTTGTGCTAATGTAACTGTGAGTTCACCACCATAAAGTAGAAGTGTTACAACAGGAGTCACTAGACCAAAGCCTACAAAGTTACCTACAAAGCCACAAATTACGAAGATTACCGCATGAACAACTGTAAACTTGCCTTTAGTAATGACTGCGCCATAGACAGGAAGTAGTCCAATGAAGAAACCTAAGACTGCGTTTCCAACACTCCAGTCAAACCAGTAACCCCAAGCACCAATAAAGTCTGCGACAACGTTACCAAGACCAGCCGCTACTGCAGCAGGAAGTGGACCAAAGAGTGCTCCTACAACCACTGGTACTAAGAATGCTGTAGTTAGACGTGTATTGGTAAATACAGTAATACCACCATATACCATTAGAACCCCAAACAATGCTGCACCAAGTGCAACGCCGACGATGGTTTTTGTATTCCAATCACCAAGTATAAGTTTTGCTGTTTTCATGTTCTTTCCTCCTTGAAAACGTAAAAGCCCTCAACCATAAGGACGAGGGCTTGTCGTGTTACCACCTTAATTTGTTTATGTTGCCATAAACCTTGTAAAGACCTTTTAATGGTCTCTATCGCTGTAACGGGCGCCCCGAGAAAAGCTACACGCATTTTCATGCTTCACTTGTCTAGCTCATAGGTCATGTTCATCTATCCTGCTTCCTCTTTGCACCACTACCGAGTTCTCTTTAAGTTCAGGATATGACTACTCATCCTAATCATTGCATTTATGAAAGAATTATAGATAGTTTATGTTTGAATGTCAAACGTTTTGTTTAATGAGAGCAAACCTTTGTTGTAAAATATGGGATTGTGTGAGTTATGCTTTTCAATTAATGTCCCTTCATGTATAATATGACTAGTGAGGTAACCAGCATGTGCGAACAAGTCCAAGCATTACTAAAAACAAAACGATACATCCTACAAATGATAGGATTCTTTATATTCTTTATGGTGATCTACACGATGCTTGATGGCTTTAATATGTCCTATGCATCAATGAGAGAAAACTTTGGATCATCCTTAGTCTACACCAACATTAGTCTTAATGTTGTGATGGCATTGTTAACTGCATTACTGCTTAATATGAGCACTGCAAATGCTGCATTAAAAGGAGGTAAGGAAACAAAAGGTTCTAATCTTGGTTTCTTCTCTGTATTATTTGGAGTCTTAACTTATGGTTGTACACCATGTGTTATTGCTTTCTTTGGAAGTATTGGTATTGCCTTCTCAGTCATTGCTTTACCATTAGGTGGTTTACCTTATAAGTTTATTTCTTTATTTCTAATTATTCTTGGACTTTGGTGGTCACGAAGAGAAATACGAACATCAACTTGTCCAATCTAGTTGATACTGTGAGCTTCACAGTATTTTTTTTGTGTCACTTAAGTGAAGTTTCTATTTGATATATAACGTTTAATGATTTAGTGCTAGAATTATATTGTGAATAAAATCACTTTCAGTGTGATGCTGAACAAGAGGAACTATGGACAAAAGAAAAATTGTTATTATTGGTGGAGTAGCCGGTGGAGCTACTGCAGCTGCAAAACTACGTCGATTAAGCGAAAAAGATGAAATTATTATTTTTGAAAAAGATGAGTATATTTCTTTTGCGAACTGTGGTCTACCCTATTATATTGGTAATGTCATTACAGATCGTAGTAAACTACTTGTTCAAACTGTAGAAGGAATGAGCAAACGTTTTAATCTTGATATTCGCAATTTAAGTGAAGTTACTTCAATTGATCGTGTCAAAAAAGAAGTTCATGTTCGAAAATCAAGTGGTGTAGAATATCAAGAAAGCTATGACATCCTTATCCTCTCTCCTGGTGCATCCCCTATTGTTCCACCTATCCCAGGTCTAAAAGAATCAAGTAATGTATTTATACTACGCAATATTCCCCACATGGATGCCATAGTTGACTTCATTAAAGCAAAACAACCTAAGAAAGCTACTGTCATTGGTGGTGGTTTCATTGGGGTTGAAATGGCAGAGAATTTAATAGAAAGAGGTTTAGAAGTTACTTTAGTAGATATGGCTGATCAAGTCCTTGCCCCTGTCGATTATGAAATGTCTCAGCTTGTTCATGAAGAGCTCACCCGTCATGGAGTACGTTTGGTCTTGAAAGATGGTGTTAAATCATTTCACCAACAAGGACGAGTTGTTGAAACACAGTCTGGTTTAATGATTGATTCAGATATCATTATCTTAGCAATCGGTGTTACTTCTGAGATTAGACTTGCCAAGGATGCAGGACTAGAGATTGGTGATTTAAAGGGAATTCTTGTGGATGAACACTTAAGAACAAGTGACCCTAGTATTTATGCTTTAGGTGATGCTATTGAAGTTAAATCACGTGTTAATGGGTTACAAACAAAGATTCCCCTTGCATGGCCAGCAAATCGTCAAGGTGTAGTGGTGGCGAATGTCATTCATGGTGTTGAAGATTTCTATCCAGGTTCTTTTGGTACGGCAGTGGCAAAGGTTTTTGATTTAACGGTTGCATCTACTGGTTTGAATGAAAGACTATGTAAGGCTCAAAACATTCCTTATCAAGTGGTTCATGTGAATCGTAATAATCATGCTTCTTATTATCCAGGAGCAACTTCCATGATTCTTAAACTTGTATTCTCTTCTGTTGATGGAACCATCTATGGAGCACAAGCTATTGGTCAAGAAGGAACAGAAAAACGTATTGATGTAATCGCAACCGCAATGGCAGGTGGTTTGAAAGTTAAAGATTTAGTTAATCTAGAGTTATCTTATGCTCCACCATACTCAAGTGCAAAAGATCCAGTGAATATCCTAGGGTATGTTGCTACACATGTTTTTAATAAGACATATAAGACTTTACAATGGAATGAAGTGGATGAGCGTGTCAAACAAGGTCATGTCTTATTGGATGTAAGAACATCCCTTGAATATGATTTAGGACATATTCCTGGTTCAATAAATATTGATCTTGATGAACTCCGCCAAAATTTAAATCATTTACCACACGTTGATACTCCAATTATCGTGACATGTCAGGTAGGTCATCGTGGTTATCTAGCAATTCGTATTCTTCAAGAAAATGGGTTTACTCACCTTTACAACTTAGATGGTGGTTATCGCTTATATGAAGTGGGTCATCACGACTTCAACAATCCTTCAGGTATTACTGGTGTTGCGGAAGCGAAGTATGTTGATGAGCAAGTTATTGTTGCTTTACCTGATACTGATTTGGAAGTTATACATGTGGATGCTTGTGGTTTACAGTGTCCAGGTCCAATCTTAGAAACTTATAAAGCGATTGAAAAGATGGCACCTAATCAAGTTCTTCGTGTTGAATCGAGTGATTTTGGATTCTACTCAGATATTTCTAAATGGGCTGAGAAAACTGGTAATACTATGTTGGATGTTAAGATTGAAGGTAAAAAAGTAATCGCAACGCTTAAAAAAGGACAAGACAAACCAAGGTCTCAATCCACATCAAATGAGAATGCGACAATTGTATTATTCTCAGGAGAACTAGACAAAGCACTGGCAGCAATGGTTATTGCCAATGGGGCTGCATCAATGGGTAAGAAAGTGAGTGTATTTGCTACATTTTGGGGGTTAAACTTCTTAAGAAAAGAAGCTTATGTGAATGTTGAGAAAACACTTGTTGAGAAGATGTTTGGAATGATGATGCCAAAAGGCGCGAATAAACTTCCATTATCTAAAATGCAAATGGGTGGTTTAGGTAAAGCCATGATGCTTAATGTCATGAAACAGAAAAATGTTGAAACACTTCCAAATCTTATGGCACAAGCCATGGAACTTGGAGTTGATTTTATTGCATGTACTATGAGTATGGATGTCATGGGTATTAAAAAAGAAGAACTTATTGATGGTATTTCCTATGGTGGTGTCGCAACCTATCTTGCGGAAAGTGAAGATGCAGGGCTAACACTATTTATATAATTCATAAGATATGGTTTTTAGTTAACGTATCTATTAAAAAAGCCTTTCATCGAATTTGATGAAAGGCTTTACTATGTTATGAGAATTTATCAAAGTATACGTTATTATCTGAAATATCATGCTTTTTAAGCACTCGTGTACAAGCCGCAATCATACCTGGAGATCCACATAGATAAGCTTCCGCTTCACTTAAGTCTCCTACCATACGATCCACAACATCAGTAATTAGCCCTTTTTCACCTGTCCAGTTTTCTTCAGGAGTTGAATCTGAAAGAGCTGGGATATAAGTGAAGTTAGGAAATTCTTCTTGTAACTTCATGAATTCTTCAGTCATGTATAAATCTTTGGTTGTTTTTGCCCCAAAGAAGTATTTAACCTTACGCGGCATTCCTTGATCTTTAAGCACTGACATAATTGCACGAATTGGAGCTTTTCCAGAGCCACCCGCAATGCAAATCATTTCTCTCTCATTTTCTTGAAGGTAGAAATGTCCAAATGGTCCAGTCAGTGATACTTTATCACCCACTTCAAGTGCCTTATGAACATATGTCGTTGCTTGTCCTTTAGGAACCATACGAATAATCATTTCAATCATCGTATTATCTTTAGGATTAGAAGCCATAGAGTATGCACGTGTGATTTCAATGCCTGGAACTTTAATCTGAGCATATTGGCCAGGTTTGAAATCAATAGTCTGACCATTTTGTAGTCTAAAGCGAACAAGTTTTGTATCGTATGTGAGATCTTCCATGTACTCTACAATAGTCTTAAACTCTTTAGCACTCAGTAGTCCCGGGGGGATCTCTATTTTCATATCCCCTCTCACCTTCACTTGGCAGGATAAGCGAACCCCAGATTCTTGTTCATCTTTGGAAAGTAATGGGAGTTCTGTAGGTAATATTTCTGTATTTCCACCATCAATCAATCTAAACTTACATGCACCACAAGTAGCTTTACCACCGCATGCGGAAGGAAGATGAATTCCTTCATTAGATAATGTTGATAGTACTGAATCATCACCCATGACAGGGATAAGTGTATCATTATTAATAGTGATTGTTTTTTCGCCACCACCACCAAGAAGCTTATCAATAAAAATAAGTACAAGGGTAATAACAAGTAATACCCCGACTAGAACTAATGGTATTAATAGATATTGCATAGCATCTACCTCCTAGAAACTAAGTCCAGTGAACCCTAAGAAGGCCAAGGACAATATACCAAGCACTAAGAAGACAATGCCTTTTCCACCTAAACCACGTGGAATATCAGCATTTACTGCCATCTTTTCACGAACACCTGCAACTAAGATAATCGCAAGCATCCAACCAACTGAAGAAGCAAATGAATATACTGCTGTTTCACTAAAAGTATAACTACGATTCACAAAGAATAAACTGACCGCTAAGACAACACAGTTTACTGTGATAAGTGGTAAGAAGATTCCAAATGAGTTATAAAGCTTTGGAAGATACTTATCCACAAAGATTTCTAAAACTTGAACCGTTGCGGCGATTGTAATAATAAAGACTAGTAAAGCTAGGTTTGTTGTTCCGGTTGCTTTAAGAAGAACATAAATAGGATAGTTAATAATCCCAGTTAATGTCACCACAAACACAACAGCTAAGCCCATCCCAGTTGCATTCTTCACATTCGTGGAAATTGCAATAAGGGGACACATTCCTAAGATGAATGTTAAGGCAATGTTATTGCTAAGAATCGAGGTAATTGCTAAATCAAGTAAGTTCATAGTGACCTCCCTTACACTTCATAGTATCCGATGAATTCTCGGATACCCCATATAAATAAACCGATAACGAAGAAGCCACCTGGAGCTAATGCCATAACTGTCCATGTTGGGAAAGATGCTGGCATTACTTGAATGTTTAACCATGTACCAAAGGCTAAGACTTCACGAACTGTAGAGACAAGCATTAGTACGACCATATAACCCATACCACTTGCAAATCCATCAATGAGGGAGTAGCGAACTGGGTTTTTAATTCCAAAGGCTTCAGCACGTCCCATAACAATACAGTTTGTAATGATCAATCCAACATATGCTCCTAAAGCTTTTGAAATTTCAGGAAAATATGCTGCTAAGAAGAGTTGTACTGCGATCGTATAAGTTGAAATGATAACCATGTATGTAATCATACGAACTTTCGAAGGAATGAATTTTCTAAACAATGACACTGTTGCGGATGAGACCATGACGACAAAAGTTACACCAAGTCCCATGGCAATTGCATTTTCAACTTTATTTGTTACCGCTAAGGATGAACATATTCCTAAGACTGCGACCGCAACAGGATTATTCTGTGAAATCCCATCACGCATGATATTAAACCACTTGGTGTATCGTAAGCGAATAAGTTTCATATCAGTTACCTACCTTCGCTAATGCGTCTAAACGCGATGTGTATGTTTCATTCAAGATGCCTTCAAAGGCTTTTGATGTACGTGTTGCGCCAGTTATTGAATCGACTTCATTGGCTTTGTTTGTATCACTATCTGGCTTATTAATTTCAATAGTTGGTAAGAAACGAATTCCCTTAAAGGTTGAAAGATAGTTTCGGGTTGCGACAATTCCTCCAAGACCTGGAGTTTCTTGTTGTTCAAGAACACGAATGTCTACAATAGTTTCTTTATCTGGAGCTAGTGTTATAACTCCCTCAATTGGTCCCCATACTCCACCACCTTCAAATTCAAAACTTATATTACCTGTAGACTTTACAACATAGAACATTAAACCATCTACAGTGATTTCTTCAACATTCTCGGTATATACAGCGTTAATGTTACCTGTGTTAAATGCGATATCATTAGAACTTAATATTGAAGATCGAAGTTCATTCGCTGAATTAGCTGCAATCAGTGGTGCTGTCCATAGTTCCATGCCCACAAAAACGAGTGAGGTCACTAAACCCATTACAAGCACAAACTGCAGCATTTGTAGATAACGTTTCGTCATGCACTTACCTCCTCTTTAACAAATTTTCGATTCATTTTCATATTATCAAGCATAGGTGCTACCGCGTTCATAATTAGAATGGCAAACATTGCACCTTCAGGGAATGCTGCAAAATTTCTTATGATTACGGTAATGACTCCTAATCCAATACCATAAATGATCTTAGCATATGGATGATATGGAGATGTGATTGGATCACTCGCCATAAAGAATGCTGCAAACATTAAACCACCGACAAAAAGTGAAAGTACTGGGTCTTTGAATTTTTCTGCACCAAGCATAATACCTGCATAGTTAATAAGGAAGACTGTTCCAAGATAGAACAATGGAATACGCCAATCTATTGCCTTGATAACGATTAGGATTAATCCTAAGAAAATAATACCAAGTCTAAAGGTTTCTCCAACACTTCCAGCATGGTTTCCCATAAGTAGTGCCATAAACGTAAATGGATAAGGCATCGCTCCGACATTGAGTTGAATGAGTGGGGTTGCGGTAGCTACGATATCTCCACTTACAGGATTTAACCAGTTTGTAAGCATAAGGTTAGGGAATGCAAATGACAAGAAAACCCAACCTACTGCAGCTGGATGAAATATATTACGACCAGTTCCACCAAAGATGGCTTTACCATAGAATGTACCAAACATCGAACCAATCATGACCATCCACCATGTGGATGTCGGTGGTAAGACTAACGCAAAGATCATTGGATTCACAAACCATCCAGAATCTAAAGGACGTTTACGACCTTTCGCAAACATGAATTCAATTACAAGAGCTGAAAGATACGAAACACCCACCATCATTAACACATTCAGGCCAAAAACCGTGGTCGCATATAGCGCCAACAAACCTAAGGCTGATGTGGTGATGATCATGGTTTTTAAAGAGAATTTCTCCTTAGGTAAGGATGTATGACTCAGTATCATAATTCACCGCTTTCTATTATATTGAGTGAGTGTCGCTCACTTTTTACCATTATAACATGTGACTTTTTGTGATGTTAGTATAATAATCTTTTCACAATTTGCTTGTGAATGTACATCACTAATTCACAACGTATGTGAAAAAACACAAAAAAACCTCAAATATTGAGGTTAGAATGTCATTACGAAATCTAGGAATCGTTTTAGTTTTTCAGTTTTAGGTTCATCAAGTTGTTCAATTGCACCACTCTCAATAACTTTACCTTCTTCCATATACACGAAGGCATCCGCAACTTGTCGCGCAAATGCAATTTCATGGGTAACAATAACAAACTTAATGTTTTGTTTACGCAGTTTAATAATCGCATGTAAAACTTCTTTTGTAAGTATAGGATCTAGTGCTGATGTTGGTTCATCAAAAAACAATAGTGAAGGAGATGCTGCAAGTGAGCGAACAATTGAAACACGTTGTGCTTGTCCACCAGAAAGTTGTGCTGGTTTCTTATGCAAATGATCTGTAAGTTCAAACTGTTCAAATAAAACCTTTGCGATTGCAAGTGCTTCATCTTTAGATTTATTGTGCACTTTTTCCAAAACGATTGTAACGTTATGGCAAGCACTTAAGTGAGGAAAAAGCCCATGATGTTGAAAGACAAAACCGATGTGTTTGAAATATTCTTTTTCACTTGTGTTTAAGACATCCATACCATTCACAAAGATCTGTCCACTGGAAGGTGATTCTATTTTTGATAAAAGTCTAAGTAAAGTACTTTTCCCTGCACCTGATGGTCCTATTAGTGCAATTGCACTAACATTCTCAAAATGTAACGATACATCATCAAGAACTTTCTGCCCTTCGTACATATGGGTAACATGATCACAATGTAGCTTCATGCATTTATCTTCCTTTCTACCCATCGTGAAATCGCCATGAGTGGGATTGTCATAAGAAGGTATGTTATAAACATCAATAGATATCCTTCTACATATAAAAGTAAGTTGGCTTGAATACGATCTATGGTATGGTACAGTTCACGCACACCAATAACCGCTAGTAAACTACTTCCTTTAATAATGAACGAGAAATTACCAATGAGTGGTGGAAACATAATTTTTAATAGTTGAGGGAGGAGGATGAAAAAGAATTGTTGAAATGGGTTAAACCCTAATACACGCATGGCTTGAAACTGTGTAGGATCTATCGCTTTCATAGCACCCACAACCATAGTTTTCATGTATGGAGCCATGTAAAGTGTAAAGGCAAATATCCCAACTGACAGGCGATCACGTAGTCCTAGTGGAAAAGCAATGAAATAGTATACTGCGATCACAAACACAATGAGTGGAGATCCAAAAACTACTTCATCAAAGATAATACCCATGTATTTTAAAACACCAATCTTTGATTGAGTCATCCAGTATAGTATTAGTCCCGCTATAAAACTAAAAAATAAAGCAATCAAGGATATCCACAATGTAAGAAACCACGCTTGCGCGATATCTGGTGCTGCAGGCCACAGTCTTGCAAGATTGAAGTTATTCCTTCCAGGATATGATAAAGCGATATACAGTGCCAAAGCTCCGTATATCGCTAACGCTAGTAAAAAATCACGACTTTTCTTAATCATTGCCTAAGAATAAGTCAAATCCTGCAGAAAGTCCAAACTCATCAATGATGGTTGGATTGTATTTATTACGTAAGCGACCATTGACGCCTCCAGCTTCCATTTGCGCAATGAACGCATTAAGTGAATTAAGAAGTTCTGTTTCCCCTTTTCTTACGCCCATACCGATCGGATTAATTGATAGTGGGTCAAGAAGTAAGGTTGTAGTATCTGGGAATGCTTTCGCATTGGTTGCGGCAGCGAGTAAACTTAACACTGTAGCTTGTGCAGTTCCTGTAGAAACTTCTGTCATTGCTAATGCAACGTTATCTGTTTCAATGACAGGTCCTGGATTAGCAGCTAAAGATACTGGTAAGCTTAAGAAAATTGTACCTTTTTGTCCCGCAAAGACGACTTGGTCATGGGCTAGGACTTGTTCAATTGTAGTATAGTTGTTTTCTTGAAGAAAAGCAGTATTCGCAATGGCTACTTGTGGAAAGAATACATAAGGTTCAGAGAAATCAATGACTTCGCGACGTGCGTCGTTAATAGTCATGGATGCAATAATCACATCAATCTCTCTAAGGTTAAGTTCTGTAATCAAGTTTCCAAATGATATATCCACAATCTCTACTTCACGCTTTAAGAATGTTCCTAATTCTTTCGCAATATCCACTGATATTCCAACAGGTTTACCTGTACCATCCACTGTTTCAAATGGTGGATAACGTAAATCCATGCCAACTTTTAGTGCTGGCAATTCTTCTGCTGGAACCGTTGGTGCACATGCACTTAGGGCTAATAAGCTAATAAGGGCGATTAAACCGATTAATTTTTTCATTTTTTATTCCTCCGGTGTAGGCATAGTATACTTAAGTTACTTAATGAATTTCAATTATAATGCTTTAATAATTTGTGTAAGTTTAGGAGATAACTTTTGTGGCCATTCTTGTGGGATATCACTAAATTGTGAAAAGACATAACCAAGAAGCATTGCACGCTCACTCATCGCTCCTCCATAACGGACATTCATCAACATTGCTTCTTCATATGTCGAAGCACGATGGATGATGCGTATGATTAATGGAATAGATTGTGGAATCACACATGCAATACCCGATGAGGTTTCAATGAATGAAGCATCATCTTCATTACTTAATGCTTGAATAAGTTTATTCTTAAAGAGTGGTGGTGCAAGTTTAATTGCTTTAGATAATGCTTCTTCTTTTGTGTGAGTAGAGAGTCCTTGAATAAAAGCATCCATCATTTCAAAAAGTGTTCCATAATCAGGATCATTTGAAAATAAAGTCGCAAGCTCTTTTGCTTTACTCAGTGGTAAGTTTAAAGCTTTTGTGGCAAGGTATGGAACAAACCCTACAAGATGATCATCTATCATTTCAAAAACAGCTGGCACTTCCATGCTTTTAGCAATCTCATTCACAATGAGTTTCTTAGCATAAGATTCAATGTATCCTACATAATCACCACCAGGCATAATATGCTCTAGAAGCACATTTTTATACTCTTCAACACTAAGATTAGGATTGCTATGTAGTGCTTGAGTTAACCACACTAAGAACATACCTTGGGTTGTTACCTCTCCATCTTTTGAATGAGGATAACCATAGTATGCACTTTCAGCTTCATCATAATGATGTTTTTGTGGTGCTTTGAAGAAGACATTCTCTTTACTTACAATGGTCTTAATATGGTTTGGATCATAAATCCAATGTAATCCAAATCCATAAGCATTACCAACTAGACTTGCTTGCAGTACTTTGTTCATAAGTTACCTCGTCACAACCATTATAATGTATTTTGGCGAAAGATGTTTAAATAAGACTAACCTAAAAATCGTCTAAATGAAGCTGCTTGTAATATTAGTGCTTCTAGGTCATGGTGTTGGTGTTGTTCAACCTTTTCAATTATATAATTTGTTACTTTTAAGTGTCGCTCATCAGTACCATGATTTGGGAAATGTTTCTTTATCCATAATGAAAGCTCATGACTTATACATGGAGATGCTGGATTTAAGTATCGTAGTGCTTCTAAGATATCTTCATCAAAATTAACAATAGTTTCTCTCACAAAGGCTAAATCTGACTCACTTAATGATTCAAGTCCAAACAATTCTGGAGGACATCCTAGTGAATAAAGTGTTGCGGTAAAGGTAATAACACGTGGTAGTGATTCACCCTTTAAGCGACGATTATATCCAAAGAGTCCAATATGAAGCTTTCTTAATCTTCGACTTGGTACATACTTTGAAACACGATTAATAAGTGGTGCATGGGTTAACACATGGTTTTCATATGCCTTAGCATAATGATCCATGAGTGCTAAGACTTTTTTCTTATCAAGCTTTTGTGCAGGATGGGTGGAACTTTGATGAATAGCTTGAATAGCATCTTTAACTTCATTCACATCATAGTCATACTTGAAAGCAGATTGAATTGTGAACGTATGAACACTAGGGTATTCTTCAATGACTTTAAGAGCTCGTGGTGGTGTTAAATGTCCTCTAAATGGTGCAGAACCTACCCCAATAATAGGATATATTCTAATCTTCATTTCTTCTTCAAGTTCTTGCATATCTTGAAGCGCAAGTTTGTTTAATAAGATAGCACTGATCATGCCATAGTTCATGGCCGGATCACTGCGGGCAAAGAAAACACGTTGGTATGGGATTTGTTCTCCAACAATTCCCTTTAAATATTCTTTAAGAATGGTCTTAGCATGTAACATATTTTCTTTATCTTCAAATAAAGGAATAACATGAATACTTTCTGGTTTAAACTCACCAATCCATTGTTTGAGAGTGGTGCCACGCTCATCTAAAATTTGCTGAGCTTTACCACTTACGAATTGTTTATAGTAGCGATGAATTAATAACAACTGTTGAGCACTTGAGGTCATTGGTAAAATAACTTCATGAATTGGCGCATAAGGAGCATCATAAAAGAGCGCATTCGCATCATAAGATCGTGGAATACTTTCAAGTGTTTCAAGGAGTACTTTGGCTTCTGCTTTCTCAACTTGAGGATTAGGTACACGCATAATGAGTCGTTTATCTTGTCCTAAGATGTTTTTGCGAAAGTATGATTCAAACTTGCTTAGAAGTTTCTTTACAACATAAGTATCTACTTCTTTACCTTCAACATCCCACATTTGCTCTTGTATCCCTAAATGGGAGTACGCATAAAATGCTTCTTGGATTTCATCTTCTCCACCCATAATACTGCTTTGTGCAAAAAATGGAGTGTTGACGTTATCTGGATGCTGCGTTGACATGGTTTTAGGAATTTTTTCCATGATTGCGTTCCTCGTTGGCCATATTGGCTTATATTTTGACTATTTTAAATAGAGTACCATAAAACAGAGTTTTCTAGTCACATCAAATGAAATTTTCAATGCAAACATATGAAAAACCGTCTTATTTAGTGCAGAAGTAAAGTGTTTGTAGACAGTTAATAAAAAACACGGAACCCTTGGTCAATCAAAAATTGAGCAGGGGTTTTGTAATGATGTTTGTAAGATGGTCGTTCATTATTGAAATATTGAATATATTCATTAAGAAATGATT